>Ga0187847_10001264_pt1 | contig 23413 bp, 19 predicted proteins | sample June2016WEW_4_10_FD_132458 | JGI IMG/M metagenome (GOLD analysis project Ga0187847, IMG submission 132458) | Peatland microbial communities from SPRUCE experiment site at the Marcell Experimental Forest, Minnesota, USA - June2016WEW_4_10 | ecosystem: Environmental > Terrestrial > Soil >...
AAGGTCGAACTCGGCACGGACGACGATATTGCCGAGCAGCTGGCGATGAAGGTCGGCCGTCAATGGAACGAGCGCGTTACCGCCGCGCTGGGGGTGACCGTCCTGTTCCTTTGCGTTGCAGTGCTTGGGGCTGCGCTCTACACATGGCAGCGCCATCATGCCGAATACCTGTGGCTCGCCCTGCTCTGCCTTTCCGTCGCAGCCGCCGGCGCGGCCGAGGCCGCCTTCGGCTTGGGCACTCTCTCCGCTTCGCCGTATCACATCCTGGCCGGCGTGTTTGGCCGTATTTTCATGGCCGTCACGCTCGAATTCGTTCTGCGTTTCACGGCCACCCCGCCGCCGCGCCTCGTTCGTGGCGTACAGATCGGCGTACTCCTTCTGCCTATCCTCGCCATTACCGGCTGGGAACAGGTCTACGAGATTTTCTCTGTTACCGCTGAGGTCGTCTTCTGCGCCCTCGTCTGCGTGCTGCTCTTCCGCGCCTGGCGCCGCGGTCGCCAGGAAGCCGGCATCATGCTCCTCCCCTTCTTCCTCGCCGCCATCGCCGACTCGGCCGACACCATTGTCGACTACGCCGCGAGCCGCCACTGGCTGCCCGAACAGTTCGCTTCGTATCACTTCCATCTCGGTCCCATCGCATTTGACACCGGCGCCGTCGCCTACATCGTCTTTCTCGCCAGCCTGGTTGCGGTCATTCTCTTCCGCTTCATTCGCATCAGTGAGATCGAGCAGCGCTCCACCGCGGAGATCTCCGCCGCCCGCAGCGTACAGGCTCTGCTGATTCCCACCCAGCTTCCTTCCAACAAGAATTTCATGCTTGAGAGCGCCTACCTGCCCGTCAACGGCGTCGGTGGCGACTTCTTTCAGGTCCTGCCTCTGAAGGACGATTCTCTCCTCATTGTGGTTGGCGACGTCAGCGGCAAGGGCCTGCAAGCGGCCATGAATTCGAGCACACTGGTGGGCGCCTTGCGCAACGAGCTGTCGCATGATCCGGGCACAGTGCTCGATCACCTGAATCACGTTCTGCTCGGCGCCGTGGCTTCGCCCGGAGCTGTTCCGGGACTCGATTCGGCTCCCTGCTTTGCCACCTGCCTCTGCGCGCGCATCTACCCCGACGGCACGTTGACAGTGGCCAATGCCGGCCACTTGAGCCCCTATCGCGATGGCCGCGAACTGGAACTGCCTCCTGGCCTCCCCCTGGGCGTCATTGCGGACTCGCACTACGAACAGGCCACCTTCCTGCTCAACCGTGGCGACCGGCTGGTCTTTCTCTCCGACGGCGTCGTCGAGGCCCAGAATTCGGATGGCGAGCTGTTCGGCTTTGAACGTACGCAACAGGTGAGCAACGAGCCCGCGCGCTACATTGCTCAGACGGCTCAGCGCTTCGGCCAGACCGACGACATCACCGTCGTATCCCTCTACGTGGCTTCCCGTACCGCTGAGCACAAAGCCGCGCCGGCCTTTCAAACAAGTTAACTTTTGATTGGCCAGAATCCTTTCGAGGGCGAATTGTCATCCTGAGGATCCGCGCGCTCGGGGCCCCAAAAGCGCAAGTGCGGTTTTGGGGAAGGCGGACCGAAGGATCTGCTTCTGCCTTCCAGAACTTCAGTCCCCCCTTCGCCCATGCCGTAGAATCACACCTGAGTCTTTTCATGAGTGTGAAAGCCCTTTATCCCGGGACCTTTGACCCGCCCACCAACGGGCACCTCGATTTGATTCAGCGTGGATCCAAGCTGTTCGAGCACCTCACCGTCGCCATCCTCAAAAACCCAGTCAAGAATCCGCTCTTCACCCTGGAGGAACGCGTGGAAATGCTGCGCGAATCGACAGGCGCTCTCGGCAATGTCTCTGTCGCCACCTTCGACGGACTTATGGTGGAGTTTGCCCGCCAGCGCCAAGCCACCGCCGTGCTGCGCGGCATTCGCGCCATCTCCGACTACGAGCACGAATTCCAGATGGCTCTGATGAATCGCCGTCTCGCCCCCGAAATCGAAACGGTCTTTCTGCAGCCCGCCGGCCGCTACTCCTTCGTCAGCTCTCGCATGGTCAAGGAAGTCTTCGGCTTCGGCGGCGACGTCACCGGCCTCGTCCCACCCAACGTTCTCAAGCGCCTGCGCACCCGCATCAATGGAGGATGAATCCCCCGTGATGCCCAAAAGCGCCGCAGCCTTAAGAAAGGAATCTTGATGGACCGCCGAGCATTTCTATATGCTTCTTCTTCCGCGATCGTCGCCAATGCTCTTCTTCCATCTCCATCGCAGGCCGAGATGAATTCAGCCAGCCTCAAGCCGATGGCCTTGGGCCTGCTCGTCAGTCCGTTCAAAGCACCCGAAGCCACGATTCGCCGCGTCCACGATCTCGGCTTCTCCAACTGCTTTCTTTCTCTCGACGGATATATCGGCGGTGGATTCACGCCGCAACTCGCCGACCAATTCAAGGACCTGCTTTCAAAATACAACGTCGTTGCCACCACCGTCGAAGTCGTTGGCCCACCTCCGCTCGAGTGGAACTTCCTTCGCGGCCCTTCCACCATTGGCCTTGTTCCTCCCGCCACACGCGCTGCCCGCATCGATGCACTTCGCCAGGTCTCCGACTTCGCCAAGCTGCTCGACATCGGCCAAGTGCAAACTCATTGCGGCTTCATTCCAGAAGATCCAGCCGACCCGAAATATCCAGGCGCGGTTGAGGCCATTCGCACCGTCGCGCAACATTGTCGCGGCAACGGCCAATACTTCCTCATGGAGACCGGTCAGGAGACGCCGACGACCATGTCGCGCATGATTCGCGATGTCGACCTGCCCAACCTCGCCGTCGGTCTCGATACCGCCAACCTGATCCTTTACGGCAAAGCCAATCCGGTCGACGCCGTCGACATCCTCGGCCCGCACGTCCGCAGCATTCATGCCAAAGACGGCCGCTGGCCCACCGACCCCAGCCAACTCGGCGAAGAAGTGCTGATCGGCAAAGGGCTGGTGGACTTCAAGGCCGTCTTCACTAAGCTTCATCGTCTCGGCTATACAGGGGCCGTCACCATCGAACGCGAGACCTCGGGCCCGCAACAAATCGAGGACGTGCGCCAGGAGAAGCTCTATCTTGAAAACATCCTGCGCGGAGTCCTCGCCTGAATCTCCATGTTCCACGCAACACCAGACGCGAAGACGCGCAGACAAGGAAATCCTCACGTATGGACCGCCGTGCATTTCTTCTGAAAGGGTCGCAAGCCATCTCTGGAATCATGCTGCTCAAGGCAAACACCGCATTCAGTTATCAGGCGAACTCAGCTGTACGGCTGGGCCTGCTGGGTTGTGGCAACCGCGGCACCGCCGTTGCCACTTCGTTCTCGCGCAACACATCCGCGCAGGTCGTCGCACTTGCCGATCTCTTCGCCGATCGCCTTGAGGCACGGCACGACATTTTCAACAAGCTCAACGCCGAGCTTAGCCGCTCGCCCATCGACAACAGCCTCCTCTTTCGCGGGCCTCATGCCTTCGAGCAACTGGCCGCATCGCACGACGTCGACCTGATTCAGATCTCCACGCCCCCGTTCTTTCACGTCCAGCATCTTGAGGCTGCAGTCGGGGCGGGCAAGCACGTCTACTGCGAAAAACCCGTGGGCATCGACATCCGCCAGGCGAACCAGGCCCTTGAAATCGCCAGGCGCGTCAAATCCACACAAAGTGTCGACGTTGGTTTCCAGTGCCGTAACGCGCCCCCCTTCGCCGCGATTGCAGAGCGCATCCAGTCAGGAGCCCTCGGCAAACTCGCCACGGTAGCCGGCAACTACAACGCCCCCGCATCCGTTGAGGTCACGCATCCCGGCATCTCGCCTGATGAGTACCGCCTTCGCAACTGGCTCTGGGATCGTGCCCTCTCTGGCGACATCCTGGTCGAGCAGAACATCCACCTCATCGACCTCTGCAATTGGATCGTCGGCGCTCGCCCGCTCAAGGCAACCGCGACGGGCGGCCGCAATGTGCTCACCCACTACGGCAACTGTTGGGACAACTACCAGGTCGACTTCAGCTACCCCAACGACGTCCACTTCTCCTTTTCGTCCACCCAGTTCGGGACCGACGGCAAATTCGACGCGGGAATCAAGTTCTTTGGCGCTGCTGGTTCGGCCACAGTGCCCTACTCTGGTCCCATTGCCATCACCGGGGCCCACGCCTGGGAGTGGAAGGACTCCAATGCCGCGGCTCCAGGATCGGGTCCCGGATCGGGGCAGTTCGCGGCCAACGGCAGTTTCCTCGACAATCTGGAGTTTGCCGATCGCGACAAGGAGCGCACTTTCATCGACAGCATCACCAATGGCCCGGCACATAACCAGATTGCCGCTGGTGTTGAAACCGCACTGAGCTGCATGCTCGGCCGCATGGCGGGATTGAAACAGACGGAAATCATCTGGGAAGAACTGCTTCTCCATGGTGAGACCTATCAACTTGGCTTCAGCCTCGACGAATTTGCCTGAGTTTTAGCGCGTTCCACGCGGGAGGTTGGCCCTGCGCTCAAAATCTGTAAAGATAGAGACACCATGACCGTCGCTGCCCCCGTTAAAATCTTCGCCGATCGCATTGGACGCATTGAAGTCTCCGCCACCATGGCCGTTGCTGCCGAGGCCGCCAAGCTGCGCGCCCAGGGCATCAACCTTGTCGATTTCGGCGCAGGCGAGCCGCATTTTCCCACGCCGCGCCACATCAAGGATGCGGCCATCGTCGCCATCGAGGCCAATTTCACCCGCTACACCGTTGTTCCCGGCATCCCCGACGTCCGTAAGGCCATCGTCGAGCGCCATGCCTGCGACTTTGGCTCCGATTATGCAATCGATGAAGCCATCTTCACCACCGGCGGCAAGCTGGCGCTCTTCAATACAATCCAGGTCCTCATCGATCACGGCGACGAAGTGATTCTGCCTGTGCCTTATTGGGTCAGCTTCAAAGACATCATTCAATACGCAGGCGGCAAGGTCGTCTTCCTCGAAACCAGCGAAGCCGAAAACTTTCGGATCACTGCCGATGCGATTGAAGCGGCCATCACGCCGCGCACCAAGGCCATCATCCTCAACTCGCCGTCAAATCCGGCCGGCTCGGTCGTCTCCGCCGAAGATCTGGAGCGCATCGTCCACCTCGCCCACGAGCGCGGCATCTACTTGCTCCTGGACGAGTGCTACGTCTACCTGAATTATGCCGGTAAGCCCGTCTCTGGCGGCTCGTTCACCTGGGCAAAACAGCACATCGTCATCCTGGGCTCGCTGTCCAAGACCTACTCCATGACTGGATGGCGCGCTGGCTACGCGCTCGCCTCCAAGCCAGTCGTTGCCAACCTCAGCAAGTTGCAGTCGCAGTCCACCTCGAACGCGACCAGCTTCGTGCAGAAAGCCGCCATCGCTGCCGTGGCGGGTCCACAGGATTGTGTTGCTCAGTTTCGCGCCGAGTTCATCGACCTGCGCGATTACATGCTCGCCAAACTCGCCGAGATTCCTGGCGTCACCTGCACAAAGCCGGAAGGCGCATTTTACGTTTACCCCAATATCTCTGCGTTTCTCGGTAAAGGCGGCATTCGCACCGCAACGGAACTGGCCACACGCCTTCTCCATGAAGGGCATGTCGTGACCGTTCCCGGCGAAGCCTTCGGCACCGGCGAACACATCCGCATCTCGTATCCCGTGACCAAAGAAAACATCGATGAAGGAACACGCCGTATGGGCGAATTTCTGGGCAAACTCGCGTAAGCATGCCTGAAACATACCGCCTGCAAAAGAAGCACCGACAAAGCCCCGATTTTATGGGGTGATCAGGCTCACCTGCTTCCCGGGAAATCTCGCCGAGGGCTGGGCAAACCTGTATCAAGTCGAGTAGGATGGGTCTTCCATGCCGACCATGATCGATTTTCGCCCAGTGATACTTGCCGGTGGCAGCGGCACCCGCTTCTGGCCGCGGTCGCGCCGCGCCCATGCAAAACAGGTGTTGGCGCTGGACGGCGAGCGCTCCATGATTCAGCAGACTGTAGAGCGCTTGAAGCCGCTGGCGAAGCCCGAGAAGACCTGGGTCATCACCAACGAATACCTGGCCAATGAGATCGCCGACCAGCTTTCCGGCGTCCCGGTGAAACAGATCATCCAGGAGCCGGTTGCGCGCAACACTGCACCTGCTTGTGGACTGGCCGCGTTTTTGATTGAGCGCCAGAACCCCAATGCCGTGCTGGGCGTTTTCCCTTCCGATCACGTCATCGCCGATGAGCCGCGCTTTTTGAAAGCGTTAGACAAAGGGATTACCTTGGCCGCCAGCGGAGAAAACATCGTGGTGCTGGGTATCGAGCCTACACGCCCTGAGACAGGCTACGGCTATATCGAAACCGGCGATTACACCGGCGACGACATCGCCCTGCATGTGCGCCGCTTTATTGAGAAGCCGAACCTGCACCGTGCCGAAGATTTCGTCTCGGCCGGCAACTACTTCTGGAACTCCGGCATGTTTTTGTGGACGGCGCGCACTCTCGCCAACGCGGTGCGCGAGCACCTCCCGGAGACGGCGCCACTGCTAGAGGCCATCGCGGCGGCTTACGGAACTCCCGAGTTCGAACAGGTGTTTCAAAAGCTTTACGCCAAGTGCGAGAACATCTCCGTCGACTACGCAGTGCTGGAACCTCGTTCGGCGAAGGGTGAGCACCTGTCGCGTCTCTTCTGCCTGCCTGCGGAGTTCAGCTGGAACGACCTCGGCTCCTGGGCCTCGCTTTACGAGTACCAGCTTGAAGCGCGGCTGCGTGGCGATGGCGACGGTAACGTGGCGGAAACTGAAGGCCATCTGGCCATCGAAGCAGGGAATAACTACGTCTATTGCCCCAAGAAATTTGTCGCGCTGGTCGGCGTCGAAAATCTCGTCGTTGTCGACACGGATGACGCACTGCTGATTGCCCACCGCGACCACTCGCAGGATGTGGGCAAAATCGTGAAGGAACTCGGCCTCTCCGGCCGCAGCGAACTGATCTAATAGTCGGAATCGCGAAAGCAGCAGTCTCCACGAAAATGGGTGCCCCATGTCTCGATTTTGAGACATGGGAAAGTACGAACCTTTTCTTCGTCGTACGCGCCTCGGGCTCTCGTTATTTACACTTCTTCCAAGGAGTAAGACCCCTCAACGATGCCCCATCCTCAAATCAAGTTTGGCACCGACGGCTGGCGCGGTGTCATTGCCGACGACTTCACCTTTGCCAACGTTCGCACCGCGGCCGAGGCCATTGCCGCCTATGTGCGCGCCCAACTCGGTTCGGCTCACGAGGATCCTGCGAAAGGCCTCTGCATCGGCTATGACACGCGCTTCGGTTCGAAAGCTTTTGCGCGTGCCTGCGCTGAGGTCGTCGCTGCCACAGGCATCCCCGTAGCCCTCGCCAATGACATCACGCCGACACCTGCCTTGAGCTACGGCGTGCGCGAGCGCGGTGCTGCAGGCGGCATCATGATCACTTCGTCGCACAATCCCGCGCAGTGGAACGGCGTGAAATACAAGGCATGGTACGGCGGATCTGGAAAACCGTCGATCATCGCTGCCATCGAAACTTATCTGGGCACGCCCGTTGTACGACCTGCGCAGCCCGCGCCAATCACAGAAATCGACTTTCTGCCGCCGTATTTGCAGGCGATTGAGAGCTTCGCCGACCTCGATCTCATCTCACACTCCGGCATGAAATTCGCCATTGATTCCATGTATGGAGCCGGCGGCACTCTCATCTCCGACATCTTCACCCGCATCGGCGTCGATCACGTGCAAATTCGCGGCAACGTCAACCCACTTTTCCCTAAGATCAACCCCGAGCCGATCGAGCCGCATATTCGCGCGCTCGGCGAAGCGACGGTCGAGCACCATTGCCACGCCGGCCTTTGCACCGACGGCGATGCGGACCGCATCGGCGCCACTGACGAGAAGGGCAACTTCGTCGATCCACACAAGATCTTTTCTGTCCTTCTCTCATGGGTTCTGCGCCGCAAAGGCTGGCCGGGCGCCGTTACGCGCGCCTTCAATACGACAAAAATGCTCGACCGCATCTGCAAGAAACACGGCCGCGAACTGATCGAGCACGGCATCGGCTTCAAGTTTGTCTGCGATTACATGCTGGAGCGCGAGATCGTCATGGGCGGAGAAGAATCGGGCGGCATAGGCTTCCAGCGCCACCTCCCCGAACGCGACGGCCTTCTCAACGCATTGCTTCTCGCCAACGTCATGGCGCAGGAAGGCAAGACGCTGGGCCAGCTCGTCGCCGACCTCCAGGCCGAATACGGCGAACACCAATACGGCCGCATCGATTTGCACATTCCCGACGACATCAAGAACGCCGCCATCGCACGCGCCAAAGCGCTCGAGGCTGGCGATCCGGTTATCGCAGGCATGCCGATTCTGCGCCAGGAAAATCTCGACGGCGTGAAGTTCTATCTCGACAACCCGGAATCGAAAACCAAGCCCAACGCCGCCGAAACCTGGATTCTCTTCCGCGCCAGCGGCACCGAGCCGCTGATGCGGATCTACACCGAGTCCACTTCAAAAGAAGCTGTCGCGAAGCTACTCGAATCCGGACGCGCTTTCGCCCTGGCGCAATAGCCTGCCGTTGACCGTTTGCTGACCACAGAAAACTGACAACTGTTGATTGCTCCGGAGGAGCCCATGTTCATCCACATCTTCGGATTTCGTTGGAAGCCGCAGGCCACCGAGGCCGACAAGGCTCGCGCCGCACACGACATTGTTGCCTTCCGCGACCACATCGTAGGACTCATCGACGTGCACGTCGGGCCGAATCTCTCTCCGCGCGGTCAGGGCTACACATTCGCAGGGCTCATGACCTTCACTGACAAGGCCGCGGCAGACGCCTACACAACCCACCCGATGCACCAGGCGCTTCTCAAGTGGTTGGTGCCACTCATCGATCCCGTCGAACTGGACTTCGAAGCCTAAATCCTGGATTTTGAGGCCTGGACTCTGAAGTGTACCGGGTCTCTGCGATTTTCTCAGTCGAGATACAGCAGTGCCGCGCTGCCTGCCGGAACAATCAGATGAGTCACACCGTTTCGAACCTCAAGAACCTCAGCGTGAGGATTCCATTGCGCGTGGTCTTGGATCTCTGCGCTGGCCAGGCTTACGTCCACCGTTGAATCGAGACTCGGCGCCTGCAACCGCCAGGCAGCTGCGGTGCGAACCAAATGCTCGCTTCGTATCGAAAGCAGAACGCCTGCATGCTCATCCTTGTTGAAGAGGGCGACCTTCACGGATTCTCCGCGACGGGCAGCGTACGAGGTTAGACCTACGCCCTTCAAATCGCATTCCGTGCGCAGCATAGTATGGCCGATAAACTGGTTCGCCAGCATCATTCCATAAAACACGGGCATGGCCTTCGGCTCTCCCCCCGGCTCGCTTTGAATCGGGCTATAGAATCCCGCGTGCACTGCCTGCGGCGTCTTCGCAACTTCCATGCCGGGCGTGTGATCGCCCAGGCCTGCAGTAAGATAGGCGCTGCTTCCCCCGTGCAGATTCACCCCCGCACATCCCAGGCTCGCCAACTCAAGCATGTAATCGCCTGCCCACAGAGCGGCCGCGAAAGCGTCGCTCATGCCGGGCTTGCCGCCGCGGTAGCAGGAGTTACCCTCCGTCATGCGATAGATGCGCTCGTGCTGTTTTGCCGACGCAACAATGGCATTGGTTTCGACCGCGATCTTCGGATTGCCGGCAAGAAGCCGCTCAATCGTCACGCGCGGATCGTCGGGCGGCCCCTCGGCATAGTAGTGCCCGGTGAGCGCAACCATCCGCGGCGCGATTGATGCCGGAACTTGCTCGCTGAATTGAGTGACCCAATCGGAGGAGGCGGCCACATCCGGTCCACCGAACCGCGCATGGGGCACCCGCGCGGCGATGGCCTCCGCGAAGCTGCTCCACTCGCGAACATAATCGGCAAAGTTCCAGCCCGGCGGGCGTGTCCCGTTGCTCGCCTTGGTGTAGAGATCGGGCTCGTTGCCGATTTGAAAATACTCCAGCCGGTCGCCGATCATTTCTGCGACGTACGCCGCTTCGTCCGCAGCTCGCTGTGGCGTGCTGTTGCAGAAATTCACGCCGTAGATCAGCCGCCATCCCGCGGCATTCAAAAAATCCGCCAGCGCGTCAATCGCTTGTGTCTCGATCGCAAACAAGCGATGGGGCATCCAGTTGGCGTCGAGGTTTCCAGTGGGAACGTGCAGCTTCGGCTCCGGCGTAGAGGCATTCACGCGCAACCAGCAGAACTCGCTTGTATTGCCACCCAGCCGCAAAACACCCTGCGCGCTCAGCAACCGGAAATAGCTGACTAGGTCGCGATTTGCCACGGAGAAAAACGTTGGATCGCTGAGCTGCGCCAACTCGTAACTCAGTCCCACATAGTTCAGCGGAATCTGCGGCGCGGCCGGATCGTCATGCAACCACACCTCCCCGGAAACTTGAGGCAAGGCGTCTGCGAAAGCCGCGCGCTTCAGTGACGACGCGCCAATCACCGCCCCGGCGCGGAATAAAAACTTTCTGCGATCCACTCGAAACCTCCGGTTCGATCCTAATTCAGCCGCGATCCCGGGTAGGACAATTGGAAGGATTTCCAGTTTCCACGCGACAATTCTGCGCAGATCGCGCTACACTGCATCTCCATCAGGTCCGGCGCCCACCGGACACCGCGCGGCTGGAGGTTGAGATGCGAATCGAAGACTCTATCGGAGTTGTGCTCAAAGGCAAGAGCCAGAACAAGATCCTTTCCATTACGCCCGGCCAGACCGTATTTGAAGCCCTCGAGATGATGGCGCATTTCGACATTGGCGCGCTTCTGGTTTGTTCGGACGACCACTTGCTCGGCATCCTTTCGGAGCGCGACTACGCGCGCAAATGCGCACTCCTTGGCCATACGTCGAAGGAGACCAAGGTCGAGGAGATCATGACCAGCCCGGTCCTCTCCGTCACTCCAAAGCACACTGTGGATGAGTGCCTGGCCCTGATGACCGAGCACCACTTCCGCCATCTGCCCGTGCTCGAGCGCGATCGCGTCGTCGGCCTCGTATCCATTGGCGATTTAGTCAAGTGGGTCATCCACAGCCAGCAGCAGGCCATCGGCACCCTCGAAAGCTATATCACCGGCGGTTACCAGGCATAGCGCGGACGCCACGAAATAGCAGGACCCTTCGTACTTGCTCGAGGACCGTTGAGCCTTGTCCTCGATGGGCCCTACCGGAACATACGCGCATCGAAATGAAACGGTTGCGGCGATTCGATTTGGAGATTCTCGATTTCAGGGTGGAGCGGGTTGACGAGCACGTTCCACTCCATGCGCAGTGCGGCGGAAGGCACTTCGATCGCGAGCGAAGCGGCATCGCGGATCCACCGGTCGCCAAGGTTGCGCAAGGGCTCAACATCGTCGGTCCACCAGCCGTGTGGCAGCTTGTCCGGCCCAAGCCGCAGCGCCGGTTCTCCCTCGGGAAGCAAGGCCGCAATCGAGACGAGATCGTCTGGCTGCTGGTTCGGCTCCAGGTGAACGAACAATTCGATGGCCGCCAACGCCAGCGAAGAAGATGAATAGACCATGGGTACGCCGGGAGTGTTCCACCGGCCACCGAAGCGTCGCGCGCCTTGGCCGGAAAACGCCTCGTCGGCATAGCGGGCCCGACAGATTCTCCAGATGCGCATCGCAGCGCTGCTCCAGTCAAACCCGATTAGCTATAGACGCCGTAGGCAATGCGGCCCAGGATATTCTCGACCTCGCGCACGCCGGGATCGGTGTCTAGCTGGTCGAGCGGCCGGCCGCCACGCAGGGCGCGATTGGGCGTCTTGAGCCATGCAGCCGCCTTGTTCTCGTCGCCCAGCGTTTCCGACGCTGTGGAGAAGACCTGCGCCAGGCGTACCGCTCGATCCGACTCCGCAGCCGTGAGGCGCGAGTGCTGCGCCAGTCGCCGCGTGAGCGTGCGCTGGGGAATGCCGATTTTCTCTGAGATTTCCGCCTGGCGGAGGTCCATCCGCTCAGCCAGTTGGAAGAGAGCCTTCACCGGAAGCCCCTCGCGCACCAATTCGGCCAGCGCGCCGCCCTTGCGCATGGGACGTCCGAGGACCGATTCTCCACCGAGCACTTCATGCACGGAATGGGTCGCCATGAAAGCCTCCATGGCTAGTATACGCCATTTGGCCAGTTCAGAAACGCCATTTTTACGAGATAATGGCGACCTTGGCTCTTTTGCCGAGCCGCACCGGTGGCTGCAGACATAGAGTCTTTTCGTGGTCTTTGCGTCCGGTTGCACGACCATGGGTGCCCCAGGTCTCGCTTTTGAGACCTGGGAAAGCGAGACTCCAATCGCAGCCTCTCTCATCCTGAGCGATGGTCACACGCGTTAGCGCGACCAAGTCGAAGGATCTGCGGTTGCTTTTGGGAGTTCCTGCTGGGTACTCCGGGCTCAGATCCGGCTACGAGAGTATGATTGTTTTCGCTTTTTTGCCTAGCCGAACCCTGAGAACCGCTTCCTTCCTCCAGGGAACGTCTGGATTGCTCGTCGCGAAGTCAGTCTGTTCGAGGGGCCGCACGGCTTTAGTCCAAACCACATCGTTTATCTTGACGGCTCCCTCCTTCAATTTTCTCTGCGCCTCAGAATTGGAACTCGCAAGCCCGGAAGCCGTCAGAAGGTTCGCAACCTTTAACAAAGAAAATGCACCCCCTCCTGAGAAATCGAAAGGAGAGGTTTCTTCGTGCATTTGAGCCATTTCGCTTTGTCCTGAAGGAACGAAATCCACCAGCTTCAGGCGAACTTCCTCAACGTCTTCAGCAAATTCTTTCTGCTGAAACATCCGCGCCCAGTTCTCATCCGCGCTCGCAGCCGCTGCCTCGCCATGGAACCCTGCTGTGATCGTCCGCGCCAGCCGCTTCTTTACATCCATTGGATGCGCGCGGCCCGAAGCCACATCGGCCTTCAGCGCCTCGACCGCGGACCCGCGAAGATCCGTCAACAAGAAAAAATACTTCCACATCAGCTCGTCGGAAATCGACATGAGCTTCCCATACATCTCCGGCGGCGCCTCGTTGATCCCGATCGCATTGTTCAACGATTTCGACATCTTCTGCACGCCATCCAGACCCTCAAGAATCGGCGTCATCAGCACGATCTGCGGCTTCTGCCCGTAGTGCCGCTGCAATTCGCGCCCGCACATCAGGTTGAATTTCTGATCGGTCCCGCCGAGCTCCACATCGCACTCAAGGGCTACCGAGTCATAGCCCTGCATCACGGGATACAGCAGCTCATGCAAACTGATCGGCTGCTCGGCCTGAAAACGCTTGTGAAACTCGTCGCGCTCCAGCATCTGCGAAACCGTGAAGTGAGCCGTAAGCCGGATCGTCTGTTCATAGCCCAGCTTCCCCAGCCACTCGGAGTTATACCGGACTTCCGTCGCGGCCTCATCGAGAATCTTGAAGACCTGCTCTTTGTAGGTCTCCGCGTTCTTTTCAATCTGTTCGAGCGTCAGAGGTTTGCGCGTCACATTCCGCCCCGTGGGATCGCCGATCAGCGAAGTAAAATCGCCAATCATGAAAATCACCGTGTGCCCCAGCTGCTGAAAGTGCCGGAGCTTGCGCATCAGTACGGTGTGACCCAGGTGCAGGTCGGGAGCGGTGGGGTCGAAGCCCGCCTTCACTCGAAGCGGGCGGCCCATTTTTCGGCTCTCTTCAAGGCGCTCACGCAAATCGCTGACGCGAATAATCTCCGCCGCGCCTTTTTGCAATAAATCCAGCTGCTCATCTACAGGAAGAAACGTGCTCATGCCGTCTTTCAGTATAAGGTCCGCTCTCTACGGCAGCAGAAACCCCGACCACCGGCTCGCTTCCTCAAGCGCACAATCCGCGCTCTCCACCTGCCGTTCCAGCACCGCCACTTTTAAAACGCAGTTCCTGGTTGGTCCGCAACAATTCGCCAACCAGCGTTAGTAGCTGGTGGTTGCGTCTCTCGAGCGCGAGTGGCTCATCGGGGCTCTTGTGCGTCTCCTGTATGAGTACTTGTTCCATCGCTCTCAAGCCTCATCAATGGCTCGCGCTGCCGAATCGATTGCCGCGGCAATCTTGCTCACCTGTTCCGTGCTCAAATCGCCCTGCTCCATCCGCATCTTTAGCGCCAGCCTCAGGTTCATAATCGCGCGCTTGATCTGCGGCGAGCGCCCGCGGCCAAAGGCCTTGCCCGCTTCCTGCATCCGTCCGAAAATCGCTTTCAGAATTACGCGATTTGCCTTCAGATACTCTTTTCCCTGGTCGGTCGCAGCGTAGAGCTTTTTGTTTCCTTCCGCCGACGTGACCGTTGCGAATCCCTCTTCTTCTAGCAGCGTCAGCGTGGGGTAAACCACGCCGGGACTCGGTGCGTATCCGCCCGAAAGCCGTTCTTCAATGGCCTTCATGAGTTCGTACCCGTAGCTGGGCTTGTCTGCGATAAGTTGCAGGATGACCAGCCGCAGGTGGCCGTTGTCGAAAAACCGCTCGCGTCCACCTCCCCCAAATCCCCGCTCAAATCCCTCTCCGCGTTCTCCCCGCTCGCCCCACCATCCGTGGCGGCCGCGATGGCGGCATTCCCCTTGGCCGTGCTCTCTGTGAGCTTCTCCAAAATGTTCAAACATGTGTTTCTTCTCCGATCTATCAAGATATATTCTACGATATATCGTAAATAGCTCTGAGTCAAGAGCGCTCCTGCAGAAAATCTGACAGGGATTCGAAGAAAACCGAGTGCGCAAGATTCTAGAAGGATCCTTCGCACAACTTTCATCATTCTTGTGCGACTTCTACACGCGGTTCCCATCCAAACGCAAAAGGAGAGAACACTATGTCCACAGTCACGGGCCGTGCCATGCAGGTTCCCGCCGCCGGCGGAGCGTTTCAACTTGTCCAGAAGCAATTCCCCGACCCCGGCCCCGGCCATGTCCGCATTCGCGTGCAGGCCTGCGGCGTTTGCCACAGCGACTCGCTGACCAAAGAAGGAATGTGGCCCGGCATCCAATTCCCGCGCGTCCCAGGACACGAGGTCGCCGGCGTTCTCGATGCGGTTGGCCCCGATGTTCCCGTATTCAAAGTCGGCCAGCGTGTCGGCCTCGGCTGGCACGGCGGCCATTGCAACTACTGCACGCCCTGTCGTCGCGGTGATTTCATGCTCTGTGAAAACCAGCCCATCTCCGGCATCAACTACGATGGCGGCTATGCCGACTACGTCACTGCCCCCGCCAACGCCATCGCGCTCGTCCCCGATGAACTGAAAGACGCCGATGCGGGGCCCCTTCTTTGTGCGGGCGTCACCACCTTCAACGCGCTGCGCAGTAGCGGAGCGCGCACGGGCGATACTGTGGCCATCCTCGGCATCGGCGGCCTCGGCCATCTTGCTGTCCAGTATGCCGCCAAGGCCGGCTATCGCACGGTGGCCGTCGCGCGGGGTCAGGACAAAGGTCCGCTCGCGCAACAGCTCGGCGCGCACATTTACATCGACTCCACCACGCAGGACCCGGCGAAAGAGCTGCAAAAGATCGGCGGCGCCAATATCATTCTCTCCACCGTCACCAGCGCCAAGGCTCTCGAATGGGTCATCGACGGACTTGCGCCCGCCGGCAAGTTCATTCTGGTCGGGGCACCCGAAGATGGTCCCATCGTGGTGAACCCGTTCCCGATGCTGCTCGGCCGTCGCACAGTCGCTGGATGGCCCTCCGGCACCGGCATGGACTCCGAAGACACGCTCAACTTCAGCGCGCTCACCGGCGTCAAACCCATGATCGAGACATATCCGCTGGAGAAGGCAGGGGAAGCGTACGACCGCATGATGAGCGGAAAAGCGCGTTTCCGCGTTGTCCTCACCACCGGCAAATGAATCCGATCGCACGAAAGCGCGATCATCGACGAGTCGACACGTTTAACTGGGTCTGACCGTTTACCGGGTCTGGCCGTCGCCGGCGGCCAGATCAGACTCGGCAGTGTGCGCCAACTGCGGCGGCGCCGCCGCATCCAGCGCCTTCGAAAGCTTCCGCGTAATCACCTGGAAGTGATACCCCATCACCGCCAGCGTCATGGCCGTGCCAAAGCAGTGCCGATAGCGTGTCGCCGCGGCCGCAACAAACTTCCAATAGCTCCATTTCGACCGGCCCAACACGCCCTGCCGCACAATCGACAGCACCAGCGCCCTCATATTCGTGGCCGTCATCCACGGCTGACCTGCCGCCCTCTCGCCGCGCGCGTGTTCCTGCGGCTTGGGCTGCGTGCGGCTCAGGTAGAGTTTCACTCGCTCGTAGTAGGCTCCGCTCGCGTAGATGCGCTTCAACACCGACCGGTATCCCTCCATCAACTGCGTCGCATCCATGTGCGGCAGAAAATTCAGCCGCAGCGAGGTGTTGTTGCCGCCGCCCGCGTCCACAATCCGCCCCTCACCGCGCAGCCGACGGAACAGCTGCGTCCCGGGCATCGCCTGCAGCAGCCCCACCATGGCAATCGGGATGCCGCTCGTCTGAATGAACTCCACCATGCGGTCGAAGATATCTTCGTGGTCCGTATCGAATCCGAGAATGAACCCGCCCATGACTTCTATTCCGTAGCTTTGGATCACCGCGACGCTCTCCAGCAGACTGCGCCGCGTGTTCTGCAGTTTGTTGGTCGCAATCAACCCCGACACATCGGGTGTTTCAATCCCTAAGAAAACCGAACGGAATCCCGCGTCCTTCATCAGCTGCATCAGCTCCACATCGTCGGCCAGATTTAAGGAGGCCTCAGTAATAAAAGCGAACCCACTGTCATTCTTCTTGCGCCAAACCTTCAGCGCCGACAGCAGCTCCTTCGCCCGTGGCTTGTTGCCGATAAAGTTGTCATCGACGATAAACACCGCATCGCGCCAGCCAGCCGCGCGCAGCTGATCGAGCTCCGCCAGCACCTGTGCGACTGCCTTCGTTCGCGGACGCCGTCCGTAGATTTCGATAATGTCGCAGAACTCGCAGTTAAAAGGGCAGCCGCGCGAGTACTGCACCGTCATGGTGGAGTAGCGCTTCATCTTGATCAGGCTCAAATCCGGCAACGGACTCGTCTCCATCTCCGGCCGCTCGGCGGCTTGATACACAGCCTTGGCCGTACCCTGTTCGAGATCCCGCGCCAGCTCGCCAATCAGGCTCTCCGCCTCGCCAATCACCACGTGATCCGCCTTCAGTTCCGCCGCCGGCAGGCTGCTCGTAATCGGCCCGCCCACCACAGTGCGCAGCCCGCGCGCGTGACACCGCTCCACAATCGCCGTCAGCGATCCTTGCTGAATGTGCATGCCGCTCAGCAGCACCACATCGGCCCACGCCAGATCGCGCTCGCGCAGCCGCTCCACATTGGTGTCCACGAGCCGCTTGTTCCACGCCGCCGGCAGCAGCGCCGCTACTGTCATCAATCCCAGCGGTGGCTGTGCCGCGCGCTTGCCCACAAAATGCAGCGCATGTTTGAAACTCCAGTAGGTGTCGGGAAACTGCGGGTATATCAAGAGGGCGTTCATCGGCCTCTCCGCCAGGGAGAGCCGCCGTTGACGGGCTCAAATCGAGAGGGTCAGGCCGTGTTCCCCATAGTGGAAGCAATGCGGCCATGCTCGCAGCGGCGGACTGGTCCCACATCCATTTTCCCACTGCGGCATGAAAAAACTGTTCAAAAGGAACCACTCTGTTGGCAAATTGATTCCCTTAGCGCGACGAACGCCACTCCCTGGCAATGGACGACTGATCACTGACCACTGTTCACGGTAAACTTGAATCATCATGGAAGAATTCAGCCGCATTCAGCGCCTGCCGCCCTATGTCTTCAACATCACCGGCGAGATGAAGGTCTCCGCGCGCCGCCGCGGAGAAGACGTCATCGACTTCGGCATGGGCAACCCCGACGGGGCCACCCCCAAACACATCGTCGACAAGATGATCGAGGCAGTGCAGAAGCCGGTCACCCATCGCTACTCCGTCTCGCGCGGCCTCCCGCGCCTGCGCAAGGCCATCTGCAACTGGTACCAGTCGCGCTACGCGGTCTCGCTCGACCCAGACACCGAAGCCATCGTCACAATCGGCTCCAAGGAGGGCATCGCCCACCTCTGCCTCGCCATCCTCGACTCACGCGACACCGTGCTCGTGCCCAACCCGAGCTACCCCATCCACATCTATGGCCCCGTCATCGCCGGCGCCCACGTCGTCAGCGTGCCCATCGTCGATTGCGATTCTTTTCTCGCACAGTTGGAAGACCTGATCCCGCGCATGGTCCCGCGCCCCAAGGCCCTCATCGTTAACTTCCCGTCGAACCCGACCACGCAGTGCGTCGACCTCCCGTTCCTCGCACGCCTCGTCGAACTGGCCCGCCAATACGGCTTCCATCTCATCCACGACCTGGCCTACGCCGACCTCGGCTTCGACGGCTACAAGCCCCCCAGCGTCCTCGAAGTCCCCGGTGCCAAAGACGTCGCCGTCGAATTCTTCACCCTGTCCAAGAGTTACAACATGCCCGGCTGGCGCGTCGGCTTCATGGTCGGCAATCCGGTGCTCGTCAACGCCCTCGCGCGCTTGAAGAGTTACTTCGACTACGGCACCTTCACGCCCATCCAGGTCGCGAGCATTCTCGCCCTCGAAGGCCCGCAGGAGTGCGTCACCGAGATTCGCGAGAACTACCGCCGCCGCCGCGATGTTCTCATCGAAGGACTCAACAAAGCCGGCTGGATCGTGCCCAGCCCCAAAGCGACCATGTTCGTCTGGGCACAAATCCCCGAGCCCTACCGTCACTTAGGTTCACTGGAGTTTTCGAAGTTATTGCTGACCGAAGCCAAGGTAGCCGTAAGCCCCGGCATAGGCTTCGGCGACTACGGCGACGGCCACGTACGATTCAGCCTCATCGAAAACGAAGAGCGCACGCGGCAGGCCCTCAGAGGCATCAAGCAGATGTTTGCTAAAAATCCGGCTGCGAAAGCGCTCGTGACGGCATAGTCGATTGTCACTTCGATCAGTTCCAGCGCCGCTGGAGTTCAGCGAGCAGCCATTTGGGATACGAATCGTTAAAAGTGCCCGACTCTCTTCGCTCGTTAATAAGGATCTGCGCTGAATGACGAGCGAAAATTTGCAGCACGCTGTTTTCATCTATCTCCGCGAACCGATCGGTGTCTGGGAATTCGCTTTCCTTAAGAATACTTAGGAGGTCGAGCCTATCGAGGTATTTCATCAGCGGGCGGCGGCCACCCATCCTCATCAACTCTTGATAGCTTTTACGGATCGGTCGTTGAGATAAGACTCCTTCGTAATCCTTAGTCATCTCGTAGGCCAGCATGTCCGCGACCTGCAATGGAATCATCTCCGCTGGCTCTCCCGAGCCGTACTTTCCCATGTATGAACCCAACTGCGGCAGATTTTGTTTGATTCCATAAAACAGCCTCTCGGTGGTTCCGGAGTTGTCTGGGCTGTTTTCTCCGTGCGCATCGAGAGTGCCGCACTCAACCTGCCTGGCAAAAGCCATGTCGACGACTTCTGGTTCGAGCGCGATGACCTGAGCGCAGGCGCCACGGACACACTCTTGCATCGCAGTGAAGTAGGGGCTCTTCATCGCCGCTTGTTGCCTGGGATTCAAAGACTGGAACGCTGAATTACTGACAACGCATCCGGTTGGCACTAGCTCCGCTTCAACAAGGATCTGGATCAGTGATCGGTAAAGAGAGTCCTTTCGCGATTTTTCCCAGTCGCGGAACTGTCCTTGGTTGTGGGCGAATAGCCGCATATGAAAAGGATCTTGCAGAGCATATTCGGATCTAACAGCCTCCCACTTCTCCTCGACCTCCGCCCACACACTCGCCGGAGCGACAAAGCCCGCCATCCCAGTGAAATGTATGTTGGGGTCTCTGAAATGTCCTGATTCGTCAAAGTAGGCTTTTAGCGAAAGCATATGAGCGCACCTCGAACCTCGCGCATCTGACAACTACAGGCCACATTACTCCGTAAGGTGGGCGGGTGGCCCAGGTCTGACACTTTTCAACGTGCACGACAATGGGTGGCCCAGGTCTCGCTTCTGGGACCTGGGAAAGCACGAACCTCAACCATCCAACAACGGGCACTGTCAGACACGACCGCGCTGCTCCCGCTCCCAACCAGTCCAAAACGATTCAATCTTGACCGTTCCCTTGAATCCGGTTGAGTAATGAATGAGGGTCGACCACTTCCAGTCTTCCAGCCTATCGACAATCCCGTGACTTCAGACACTTCTACCGTGCTCATCCTGCGCTACCGTTTAACCATGCCAGCGCCTTCAAGCAGCAGTTTGAAGTCACAAATTGTGACTTCAAGATCCCTGGTTCGAGCAGAGTGGGTGGAGCGGCGCATTCTTTCGCTTCGCGGGCAGAAGGTGATGCTCAGCACCGATTTGGCGGAGCTTTACGAGGTGGCTCCCAAGGTATTGATGCAGGCCGTCAAGCGCAACCGGGAGCGATTCCCTGCAGACTTCATGTTTCAGCTGACCCGTGTGGAGTACTCCAACTTGAAGTCACAATTTGTGACTTCGAGTTGGGGAGGCGCGCGACGTGCCGCTCCGTACGCGTTCACGGAGCAAGGCGTCGCCATGCTCTCCAGCGTCTTGCGCAGTCCCCGCGCCGTCCAGGTGAACATTGCCATCATGCGCGCCTTCGTCAAGCTGCGGGAGATCCTGGCGACGCATCGGGACCTGGCTCGTCGGCTCGACGAGATGGAGAGCAAGTACGACAAGCAGTTCAGGGTGGTGTTCGATGCGATTCGGCAGTTGATGATGGCTCCGCCCGAAAAGCCGCGTCGTCGCATCGGTTTCGCCGTGCCGAAGGATTAACATGCGAGACCCATCGGCTTAGCTCAGGGGCTCTGGGCACCCAGCCAGTGGTCACGAAATGGGTTGGAAACTCGGACCTGTGCGAAAATCAATGCACCGGACGAAGCGCGCACAGGGAGAGGTCCCCATGCATTCCCCAACCGAACCGGATCCGACTAACCTGGCCAAACGGCGCCGCTCCTCCGTCCTCCTTTCCGTCGCGCTGCACCTCGGCATTCTTGCGCTTGCCCTGCAGCTGGGGAGGATGGCGGGAACGCGCGTCATCGAACCTGCTTTTCGTCCCTCCCTCGCATTGCTCGAGGACGCGGGTGGTTCGCACGCCATCAAAATTCAGTTGCCCCCCTCGACTTTCGCAGCGCACACCCGCAACCCAACGCAGGATCCCGAAGCAAGCAGGAAGTCGATCGTCCCCATCGAGCAACCGCAGCGGGCGATGTCTGGTGGTGGCGCGCCCAAGACGCCTCATGCAGGCGACGGATCGAACCAGGCCCTAAGCGGCAACGGCAGCGACGCCGAAGATGCGCGCCCCGCTTTCCCAACCTACTCGCCGCGCCCCCCGGTCACCGACCGCTCCCTTCTGCCGCACTCCGAAGTAAAGATTGTGGTGGATGTCGACCTGGATGCACTCGGCCAGGTGGTGCGCGAGACCCTGGTGAAAGGGATGGGAACCAAGCTCGATCAGATCGTCCTCGACACAGTCAAGAGCTGGCGCTTTCAACCAGCCACCGTGAACGGCAAACCGGTGCCCTCTGAAGACGAGCTGATCTTCCCCTTCAATCCGAGCTATCCAATCACCGACTCGTAGAAAGCAATAAGTCGCCTACTTGTGAGCTGCATCACTAATCCGCAAGACCTCACCGAACCTACTCACTCTGTGCATATCACTAAGGCGCAAATCACCGCGTAAATGCTGCACTAATCGTGCAAATCTACAAGCTAAAACCAACACCTGTAAATGAATGCACCACGAATGGTGATATCCACAAATTAACCGGGGTTTTACACTTGCTTCCACAGATCGAAACGTCCTAATGTCTCTTTCAGTTGGTGACCCTGTAGGGAGTTGGACAGCAGCTCCGGTCAGGCAAGAGATGCAGGATTGGTTGAGTTAGGTGATTCACTGAAGGCGCAAGCTGACGGTGGAAAGCCGAGTGAGATTAAGAAAGCGTCGACGGCTAGGCAGGAAAAGCTGGACCTGTTGGACACGAAGATTCATCCGCGGCGCGAGCTGAGGATGCAAAGTTCGAGGACAGCCAGGGATTCATCATCGACCCAACCGTAGATTGTGGAGCCGGGGCAACCCGGGGAAGCATAGACGGAGAGCCGAGGGACAGTGATGCGGGGCGACCCGCTGATCCAGTCATCGCAACGTCGGAGGACCTGAGATTCAGGGCAACCTGAAAGTCGGGACCACCGACGGAACCAGAGGATCGAAGAGCCGGGGCAACTCGGAGCTTCACCGCTGGGGATGCCAGAGGAAAGAGGTTCGGGGAGACTCGAAGACTCGCCGCTGGCGCAACCGGAGGGTGCGAGGCCCAGGGTGACTTGGGAGACCACCAGCCGGAGCCGGACGATCCGAAATGCGGGGCGACTCGCAGGGCGGATCGAAGGCGATACCGAGGGACCGGAGTTCAGGGCGACCTGGAGAACGGTCAATCGGCACCGCCGAAGGATGCGAGGTTCGAGGCGACTCGGAACTCCATCGCCGGCAAAGCCGGAGATGCAGGACGAAGGGAAACCGGAAGCCTGTATCGAAAGCGCTGCAAGGGGAAGTGAGGAAAACGGGGCGACCCGGTGAGTCACGGAAACCAGCAGCGCGGAACGATGCGAAATTCGGGGCAACTCGAAAATCCATCGCCGGCACAGCCAAAGGACTGAGGAAGCGGGGTAACTCGTGGAATCGGTCACCCGGCGCGGCCAAAGAACGCGGAGTACGGGGCAACCCGGAGACGCGCAACTAGCCAAGCCGGACGATGCAGGAGCCGGGGCAACTCGGAACCAGCACGAGAGGCTGAACGGGACGATGCATGATCCGATGAGCTATCAGGACACCCGGAGAGCGCCAGAGGCCGCAAGGTCTCTGGCGTTTTCGTCTCACTGCTTCGAATCCCGGCCGGCGCATGTTATCCGCCACTTTTGCCCTCCTCCTGCCTAGAACCCAGCGATGAACGTGCTCGCTGGGAATCCTGAAGTGCTTCGCTTCAAACACCCGCAAAATTGGCTTTCAGTGGAACCGCTCGCTTAGGTTCTTTCGGGACCGAGCGCCTCCCGTAATTCGTCCGCAGACAAGACCGTTGCCCTTCGCGGAAAAACCTTCTCGATCAGACAGGCATGCACTTCGGTATCGTTGTCAATGCAGCAATCCTTGACCACGAAGAGATGATAGTCTGCGTCGCTCGCATCGAGCAGTGTGGAGAGAACCACACCGCTCGATGCGATCCCGAAAAGCACGAGCGTGTCGATCTCCTTCGCGCGCAGGATCATCCCGAGGTCGGTTCCATGAAATGCATTCACACGGTGCTTCACGACGACAGCTTCATCATCGACAGGCGCAACGTCGGGATGGATCGTGCCTGTCGGTCCTTGAAACACC
>Ga0187847_10001268_pt1 | contig 23353 bp, 21 predicted proteins | sample June2016WEW_4_10_FD_132458 | JGI IMG/M metagenome (GOLD analysis project Ga0187847, IMG submission 132458) | Peatland microbial communities from SPRUCE experiment site at the Marcell Experimental Forest, Minnesota, USA - June2016WEW_4_10 | ecosystem: Environmental > Terrestrial > Soil >...
CAGGCTGAGAACGCCCTAAAAACCTCACTTGGCCAATGCCCCCACCCCCAAAAGCAACCGCCGTACTTCCCGCAATCAGCGCAATACCACCAAAAAACGGGGCTTGTGAGAAATGCGGGCTAGTTGATCCGAAGCTCATCTGTTCTTCCGGCTGAGGCGGGCCGCCATTGCCCGCGCCCAAGCCAGAAGAGAATCGACTCGGGCTGGGTCAAGGGCGTGTTTCCGAGCCGCGGTAAGTTCCACGATTGCATCCGTTCCGTCATTGTGATTTAGGAGCCACCATCCCCGCGCCCCCGCACGCTCCGCCGCGACTTCCGGCACTTCGAACGAGCCATGGAAGACCAGGACACTCCCACCCACCACCGCATCTGGCCGGCGATGGAAGAATTTGCCGTATGGATAGAGACTGTAGTCGAGCAAGCCCGCGCCAATCATAACAGTGCCCTGAAAATGATCTGGCAACCGAGGAGGTAACGTTATGTCTGTCGCCTCAAGGTAGAAAGGGCCGGTCAGAGACTGGCACGGGATGCCCTCCTGCGCAGCTTTGCGCATACCAACCAGGCGATCCAGCAATCGTGAATACGCTGCTTCTGCAGGTAGTCGTGAACCGCATACAGCGACTGGCCCCAATCTACGTTCGAGTCGCCGAGATAGCGGTAGAGTTGCGACGGCGCTCCCCATGCCTCATTCGCGTAGCCAATTCGTTCGGATACGATCGTGCATACGAAACGGCATGCGCGGCAAGCAGCATGACACATGCCATGGCAAGCCACCTTGATCTCGACCACCAGTGGGATGCTCCTGCCGCCGCAAAGAGGATCAGAAACGGAATCACCGGCAGGATATGCCGAATGCCGATGTTGATTCCACCCGCCATCGCGACGCCGAGAAATACGACAACCGGAATCGCCAGGAAGAGATACTTGCGCCGCTGCTTCTTCCACACTCCGGGCGTGAGAAGACTCACGACCAAAAGTAGGATCACAGGTAAGGTCAGCTTGATGGTCAGCGCGATGGGAAAGTAATACCAGACTCCTTCGCTAATTCGCTTCCCATCAGAAAGGCCGCCCGAGCGGAATGCGTTTGGACATAGAGCAGTCCCGCCAGGTATGACTCCGGCAGTAAGTGCATGTGAAGCATGGCCAGCGGACCCTTCCCCGCGAGAGAATGGACCTTTCCTGCTGCCTGGATTTCGCCGGCTATATTAAACCCCTGCGCGTGAGGATCAGGCAATGCCCGGTAGCGAAAGCCATAGGTGGACCACAACACAGCGACCGCGATTACGCAGGCCAGGATCCAACCGCCCGGCAACCGGCCACCGGAACGCGCCGCCCACACCCCGCTTCATCAGGAAATCGGCAACGAACTGCATCAGGACGATTGGAACCAACAGGACGGCGGAGTGCTTGCACCCCAACGCGCAGCCCATCGCCAGGCCGAGCAGAAGCACGCGCGTCCACGATGGCCGCTCCAGGAACCGCCACGCCATCGCGACAGTCAGCAGCATCGTCGCTGTCAACGCCATGTCAGTGGTGACAAGCGGGCCATGCGCGGTCAGATTCGGCTCAAAGACTGTCAGCGCCACGGCAATCAATGCAGCAAGCCTCCCAAACCACATGCGCGTTGCAAAGAAAACCGTGACCAGCAAACTCAGCGGAAACGCCATGGCAAACGCCCGGGCCTTCCACAACAAGGTGTTCGCATTCTCGCTGTTGATGAGCCGGTACCCGTCACCCAATAAATCTTCGTTGCTCGTGATCTGCGATCCGCACGGGCTGACGAAATTTCCCAACTGCCAATGCCAGATGGGCAGTGTCGTCCAGAGCTTCACCAGCGGCGGATGTTCCGAATTGATCCCGAAGTCTCCGCACTGCCAGTAACGGTGGCCGGCTGAAATGTGCATGCCCTCGTCGAATATCGCCGAATTAGCGTAGTTGTAATGCCACAGTAGCGTCGCATACACCGCGAGCCCAAGGACAAAGGTGGTCCTTGCCATAACAGCAACACCGTTTTCGTTGCGCGGCTGGCGCCGGGTAATGCTGGAATCCAGAGCCGAGAAGCGCATTCGAGGTTCCTTATCCATTTCTATTGCTCCAATGCAACACAATCGCCAAATCCAGTTCGGTATAAACAATTAGATTAAACGCTCAGTGAATGATGAGATCCCGCGACGGTACCTGAAATCTAACTGTCACGAGAACTGGTCCGGATCAAATTGCACAAAGTGGATATGGCCCACCGCACCCGGCGGGAATACGCTGATGTCCCGGTACTCAATGGCAAGACAACGCAGCATCACATCAAATCTCGGGCTATACGTGTACGGCGGAGCCGCCATCTTTCTCGGCATCCTGGGTCTTGTCTCCGGCGACTTTGCCACATCCTGGCAGAACGTCGGACCCAACGTCCCTCTGCGCATACCGCTAGCCTATCTCACTGCGGTCATTGAGCTCGCCGGGGGGATTACGCTCTTCTTGCCCCGCACCGCGCGTGCCGGCGCTCTAATCCTGACAGTTGTCTATTCTGTTTTCACGCTTATCTGGGTGTCCAAAGCCTTTGTGAATCTCGGTAATTACGACCCCATCGGTAATGTCTTTGAGGAACTCGCCTTGGTCGCGGCTGGACTGGTCCTCTGCGCCACCTTCTCGCCTGCCAGTTCATCCTTTGCACGGCAGCGTCACTTCTTCGTGCTCCTCTTCGGCGTTTGCCCCATTTCCTTCGGCATCGTCCATATCAAGGACATGCCGGGCTTGTTGGGCGCAATCCCGGGTTGGCTGCCACCGACCAGGATGTTCTGGGCTTACGCGACCACGCTTGGTTTTTTCGGAGCCGCTGTCGCCATCCTTACCGGTATCATGGCGCCGCTTGCGGCGCGCCTCCTCACCGCGGAGATCGTGATCTTCGAGTTGCTGTTCTGGATTCCGAATGTCTCTGGCGGCCCGAGCATCCACCTCAATTGGGCCGGCAACGCGATCAGTATCGCTATTGCTGGCGCAAGTTGGGTCGTCTCCGACTCAATCAGCGCAACGCCAGGAACCCAATCAATCCCGGCAGAATCTTACGGTGCTCCGCGCTCCCGTGTCGCTGTTCGTGGCACGGCCCCACTCTCGTTGAAAAAGGGGAAGAATGATGATTGAACGTCGAGGTTTTGTTATCGGTTCCCTCGAACCAGCGCGGCTCGAAAACGAAGGCATCGACGAACGGTGCCTTTGGTTAAAGACTCAACTAACCAGTCAACACGCAACGTAATTGAGACACGGCGCGCGGTATCTGTTTCGCAGGAGTGCTACCAAAGCCGAGGATGAGACCTTGACGAGGTGGGTCACTATAGTAGGAGGGAGAGAGAGGCCACAGCTGAAGACCGGACTCAGCCGCTCTCTCCACGATCTTTCGATCTCGCATCCCCCTCGGTAGCGTCACCGTCAAATGCATTCCGGCCTCAGCTCCATGTACCTCTAGCATCTCACCAAGCTCGTCTCGGAGACTGTTGATAAGAGCGTTTCGACGTTCCCTGTAAAGCTGTCGCATCCTTCTCAGGTGCCTTCCAAAATGCCCCATGCGCATGAAGTCTTTAAGCACTTCCTGGTAAAGGTACGGCGGAAAGATGTCCATTGTGACGCGGACTGCGATGAACCGCTCCACCAGGTCAGACGGAATAACGATGTAGCCAATTCGCAACGACGGTAACAGAACTTTACTGAACGTCCCAATGTAGATTACCCGAGAATTTGCATCCATTCCCTGCAAAGAGGCGACAGGGGGGCTTTCGTAGCGATATTCGCTATCGTAGTCGTCTTCGACAATCCACGCACCTGAACTCTGCGCCCAGTTCAGAAGGTGCAAACGTCGCGATGCGCTCATCGTCGCGCCGAGCGGGTACTGATGAGAGGGTGTAACAAACGCAACACGCGCTTTGCGATGCCGCTCGATACCCGCAGCTACGTTCATGCCTTCTTCATCAACAGGAACGGGAATGAGATGACAGCCAGCCGCTCTGAGCAAAGTTCGCTGCAGGTTGTATCCAGGCTCCTCGATCCACACCGGGTTGCCCGGATCCAGTAGGACGCGAGCTGTGATGTCAAGCGCCTGCTGAGATCCGGACACAACCATGATCTGACTTGGGGCGCATTCTACTGCGCGCGCGGTGCGTAAATAGGAGCAAATCTCTTCGCGGAATTCTTCTGAGCCGAGCGGGTCGACGTGATGAATAACGCTTGCGTTCGGATTTCGACTATGGCGAGCAACTAGGTTCGACCAAATCTCAAATGGGAACTGGTCAAATGCAGGCTGATGCACGCCGAATGCGCCCCAGCCCGGCCGCGACGGAGAACCTTTGAAAATCGGCAAGAGAGAACTGCGGAGTGCTATAGGGCGAGGCCCACCAGCGACCGGAGCGGACGGCTTTGCATTCGTCTTAACCGACATCAACTGTTCCGGCAGGGAACGCGAGACAAATGTTCCGGCTCCGCGTTGGCTCTCAAAATACCCTTCAGCCAGAAGTTGTGCATACGCTTGAAGCACCGGGAACCGGGATACGCTGATTTCGATCGCCAACTGGCGGCTTGACGGTATTTGCTGTCCAGGGGAAAGGTTGCGCCGAAAGATTGCCGTACGGTACGCGTCGTAGATCTGCCTGTTTAAAGGGGTCTGTGCGCCCCGATCGAGGACGATGATGGGTGAAATTCCGTTCGCTATGTTGCTCATTGGCTCATTATAGTGGCTAGCTAAAATCGCGATCAATCGGGTGTGTTCACCGACCACTAACAGTCCGAAAGTGAATCTAAAACCTGATCTCCTTTGGCGGCCGGTCCTGACCTTTCTTTTCCCGCCGCGCTTTCTATCGCACACATTCTTCGGAAAAGTAGACAGCGATTCAATCATTCGACCTTGTGGCACGGGCGTTCCGCACATTTGCCAGGTGAATTCAGTGTGTTTCGAAATAGCGGGTATATCTTCCCTCCGTACCTTTACCAGGAAGTACTCGCCAGATTTATGGGTCTGGTCATTTTGGCCTGCACATCAAAAGAGCGCCGAACCGCACTGACAGATGAATCTGACTCTTGCAAAGTAGTCATGAAGATTCCGAGCTAAGTGGCTATTGCCTGATTCACACAGCAGGCACATATTTGCCGTGTGCCCTTCCGCCGCGTTGAATCCGCTGGGACTGAATGCAGTCTGACATGCTGAGCGTCGAGGCAGCCACACTGATTGAGGGGCAAATGGGAGTTAATATGCGAAGGTTCAGTCATCGCGATTTGCCGCGGGCTTCCGCTGCCTTCGCGGCCGTCTTCACTGTGTCCCAGTTGATCTTCGCGCAAGTAGTTGGCGCATCTTCACTCCCGGCCACGCAATCCGAGCAACGGATGAACACGTTGGCTTCTTTACCGGCGTCTCAATCGCAGATCTCCTCGGCACAAATTCAAATCACGCCAGAGCAACTCGGCGACACGCTCTTTGCCAGCCAGCATTACCAGGAAGCGATAGAGGCTTATAAGAAGGCTCCGCGTGACTCCGCTGCTGTCTGGAATAAGATGGGCATCTCATATCAGCTGTTGTTCGATACCGATGATTCAATGCGCTGCTACCTTACATCTTTGAAGCTCAACCCTGGCAACGGCCTCGTCTTGAACAACCTTGCGACCGTCTACGTCACCCTCAAGGATTACCATACTGCCGAACGCTACTACCGCAAGGCGCTCAAGGCCGATCCTAAATCGGCAGTGATTCTCAAGAACTTGGGCAGCGAGTTACTGGCCCGTCATAAGTTTAAGCAAGGCGGAGAGCTCTATGCGGCTGCTCTTGCTATTGACCCCGAGATCTTTAGCAGCAGTTCCAGCCCACGCATTGCTGATCCAACCTCTTCCGCGGATCGTGGCGCCATGAACTACTACATGGCAATCACCTGTGTTCGTGCCGGCATGACCGACCAAGCCATCGAGTATCTTCGGAAGGCGCTCAATGATAAGTTCACCAACCCCAGAAAGATAGTGGCCGATAGTGAATTCGCTGGTCTTCACAATGTTCCGGCGTTCGAGCAACTGCTCGCCGCCCAGAGCAACCGATAGGCGGCCCAGAGCGATTGATCAACATTGCAAGGCTTCACGCGGTCACAGTTCCTCGATGAAATCGATTCCTCACTTACTTGAGGGACCGATTTCCTGGACCGCCGCTCCCAGCACACCGCCAAGATCCGGTTCTTGAACAAAGACGACGAGCCTCAGATTATTGGGCTCCATGCCAGGCTTGAAAATCATGGCTGAAGACTTTTCCTTTCTCGACCTTTCCGATCTTCATAAGCTCTTCGACGACGGCAGTAAGTGTAAGGTGCCGTCCGCGATTTTCCCCTCGTAAAACCTGAGACTCGGCGTGATTGAGAGCGACTGCCGCGTAGATATCGGCATTTCGCTTCTCCGAAGTTCCATCTACTTCGATGTGGGCTCGGAGCACGGCGGGAGATTTTCCTTCAATGCGAATCGCGCCGAGACTCACAGGTACCTCCGGAGCCTTTGCAGCTTTAAATAGAACTTGGCCGACCTGCTGTGGGTCATTTAGCCGCAACTCGTCTTTTCCGCCTACGATCACTTGAGGTGTGTAAGGACTGCTGAGGCCCAGAGCGCGTACATAGGCGCTCTGTCGGTCTGTCATCAGAGATGAAGAGAATGGGTCCTTCCAGCCATCATGATCCCAGTAATCTACGTGTTCGCTGAGCACGATCGCCCGCGCGCCAGGAATTGGCTGGGAGCTATCGAGTTGTTGCAGCCAGTTGTCAGCCGGAGGAAAACTGGAGCAGCCTTCCGAGGAAAACAATTCAACAAGAATGGGCGTGGCGGGTTTCCGTTCATCGGCCGCATGGGTCGGTTCCGCTCCTGTTATGCATCCCAATATCGCAAGAAGGATAATTGTTTTCATGGTTAGTTCCCACTTCATATACTGACGGAGACCAGAATCGAGCACGGCAGTGTTAACTGCCGTGCCCGGTTGGGAGTTCAGTTAGAAAATGAACTTACCGCTGAACTCGAATACTCTCGGGTCCTGTGTACCATTCGGGCTCGTTATGGACGTGCTAAGCAGACTGTTGAACTGAGTGTGATTGAAGCTGTCAGCGCGGAACTCGAAGCGAGCCCGCTCCGTGAAGGCAAAGGATTTGTAAACCGAAGTGTTGAAGCTTGTACGGCCCGGCCCGACGACGGCGTCCTTGCCGGCGTCACCGAAACCAAGATTCGGGCCGCCTAACCAAGCCGCGACTGGCTGTGAGAAGCCGCTTGCAGACACCCATTGATATCCGGCCGCTGTTTTCGTCTTGGGATACTGCACCTTGCCCGTCAGATTTGGACGGATTGTGTAGCCACCGCCGAGACCAACCGTATCCGCGCCACCGTCGCTTGGTGCCTGATTGCCAAGCCAGGGAAGACCCGTCTCAGAAACGACTGTGCCAGAGACCTCCTAACCGCCGAGCACATCGTGCGACAACCGGTTTGAGTGCGCGAAGATAGGAAGTTTGTAAGCGTAGTTGATATTCAGCATATTTCGCCGATCGAGAATGCCGGAACCCTTGTCATACTTTAGGTCCCACGGATTGCTCTCCGGGTTGTTGTTGGGGGTATCTTGCCCGATGGCCGTCGAATCGATCTGGTGCGACCAGGTGTAATCCACCTCGAAGGTCAGACCGTGCCTGTTTTGCTGCCGCAGACCGGCCTGGAGTCCGTTGTAGGTACCTGTTGCCGGGTTAGTGAACTGTTCAATGTCGCGGAAGCCCGGATAAGTAACGGCATTAAGAGCGTCAATGGTCGCGAGCTAACCGGTCGAAGCTAACTGTCGGATCGCCATAGGCGTACTGAGTGGGTAATTGTTGATATGCTCATTCACTTGTCGATGCCATTCCAGGTTGCCGACATATTGAGTGACAAGGATCAGTGAAGGAGCTAACTCATGTTGTATTCCCAAGCTAAACTGTGCAACCGCCGGATCTGGGTAGTACGTCGATAGGCTTTGGTCGAGGTTTTGTGGAAAGAGGGGCGTGGATGCGGCGCCCCCGCTATGCCAGTTAAAACTGGTGTTCGTGAACTCGACGTCGTTCGCCGAGGGTGCGCTGATGAAAGGAGAATGGCCGGCTGAGTCGAAGATGTCGTTGCCTTGGATGCGCTCGAAGAATGCGCCAAAGCCGCCGCGCAGCACAGTCTGTCCTCGGCCCATCAGGTCATACGAGAAGCCGAATCGCGGTTGGTAGGTCTTCCAGTAGTTATTCACCACGCCGCGCGGGACGCCGTTCTGACCGGCCAACGCAACGCCGTTCATATAGAAGGTGCTGGTCACGCCTTGATAGGTGAAGCTCTGCAAGCCCGCACTTCCCGGCAAGAACGCGCCCGATGCAGGATCAAACTGCGGTTCAAGAGCCGACTGGTACAGCGCGGGAAGCTGATCTAAAAACTCGAACCCCACCGAGGTAGGTGCGTTCATGTCGGGAAGCATGGAGCTTACGCCAAGCCCCAAAGCCGCCAATGCCACCACATTGCGACCACTGGTGGCCAGTTCGGTGATTTGCTGTTAACCACGTTCGAGTCGCTTTCGCAGGGATGTGTAATAGGAATGGGGATTTCTCTTCGGAGCGAACCGCGGCTGCTCGTCGCACGATGTGAACGGCCGTCAGACAGTCTGGCAGAAGAAAGGTGCGTACCTGCCACTTCGCGCTCACAGCCGCACGCGCGCGAGTAGATGCGTTGCCCAGAGAAATCTGTATCTCCGATTCTCTGGTGCTTCATCGGCGATCCATGCCAACAGAGGTTCAACTGCTGACACTTCCCTTCGAGTTCATTTGAGGTTCTTTGGAGTCCCCGTCCCGGTCACAAGCAATCTGCATGCCGTCGCTAAACTTGGCGGCACTATCACCATTTAGCTCGCGTGAAGTGGTCTGCTGCAATACCCACATAGCCTGTGTCTGACATAGCCACCATCCCGATTGATCTGATCAAATCAATCTGATCAAGTTGACCGGTCCTCAAGCCCTCATCAAATCCTTCTGGGGTTCCGGAGCAACGCGCTCCGTATCGTTCGAAGTGTTATAGCAACGTGGAGCGGGCCTGCACGACAACGGGATCTACTGAGAGAGGCTTGACGGATGGCTTTCGAGCAACAGTCGAACCTTACGCCGCAGATGCAGCGCTGCACAGCCCGTTCCTGCCTCTGAGATAGAAGCGAACAAAACGAAATACGGATTGACCAGGAAAAGCCGTAGGCATGCTTACTCGCAGCCACGGCCGAATGATGAGAATTTCGGATCGGTCACGAGGTCAATTCGACGAGCCACTAGGTGATTGCTTCCCTATTGATCCCATCACACATCAAGTTTGTTGGAGCCGGCAACCCGTCCGTACCACAGACCCGAATCTTTCACCGTGCGCTTCTGATCGCGAAAGTCCACGTATGCAAGACCGTACCGCTGCGTGTACCCGTCGTTCCACTCGAAGTTATCCAGAGCACTCCAGGCGTGAAACGCACGAACCTTGGCTCCATCCTTGATGGAACGCGCCAATTCCGTAAGCTCGGAGCGAAAGAAGTCGATACGCCGAGTATCCGGAACATGGCCACCTTCGCGATCGTAAGGAGTATCGAAATAACCGCAGCCGCTCTCCGTAATTTCAATCGTGGGAAAGTTGTACTGGTGTGAGATCTGCATCACCAGATCGTAGATGCCGCGCGGCCAGATCTCGAGGCCTCCATCCGTGACCGCGCCATCCGTAGGCATTTCAGAGATGAACTGGGTGTATTCGTTGCCCCCTGCACCTGTATCCTGCGTCTCGGTAGCGAGGCTACCGCCCCCGCCACGAGCGGCCTGTCCTGCCGCCGAAACAAATCGTCGCGTGTAGTAATGAAATCCAATCCAGTCCAGCGGAACTTGCATGATTTTTTCGTCACCCACGCGGAAACCCATCGCATCGTAGGGAAACTCTCCGACGAACGCATTCGGATACTTCCCATTCATCGCGGTCTCCAGAAAGAAGAGATTGTTCATTGCGTGGTAGCGCGCCGTGGCAGCTTTGTCCGCTTCGCTGTCCGTCTTTGGATACGCCGGGCTCATCCCATAAGCGCTTCCCACGGTCGCCTTCGGCGACGCGGCCTTGATCGACCGAAACCCCTCACCCTGCGCCAGGTTGACGGTGTGCGCAGCTCTAAGAAAATCCGCATATTTAGCTCTGCCCGGAGGAAACACGCCCGTGCCGTATCCGAGATTGGTAAACGTCCACGGCATGTTGAACGGTGCCCACACGGTGATGCGATCACCGAGTTCTTTTGCCAAGATCCCTGCGTAGTCTGCAAAATATCCGGCAAGATCGCGGTTGGGCCAGCCGCCCAAGTCCTCGAGCCCCTGGGGCAAATCCCAGTGATAGAGGGTGCAGAACGGACGAATGCCCGCTTCGAGCAGCGCGTCCATCACCCTCTTGTAATGCTCGATGCCTTTCTGATCCACCGCACCTCGACCTGAAGGCTGAATTCGTGCCCAGGAGATGGAGAAGCGATAGCTCTTCTGGTTGAGTCGCTTGAGCATAGCAATATCCTGCGGATAGAGGTGATAGTGATCGCAGGCGACATCGCCGGTTCCCCCTCCGCGAATCTTCCCCACCGTGTGCGACCACCGATCCCAGATCGATTCACCCTTGCCGTCTTCATTCCATGCGCCTTCCACTTGATACGAGGCGGTGGCTGCGCCCCAGATAAATCCTTCCGGAAAGCGCGCTTCCTTAATGTCCGATTCCGATATTGCATCGGAGAATGAACGAGGATGTTGATCGGCAGCAGGCAAAGAAGCAGCGGAAACATCCTCTCGATTAAGCGCTGCACCAGCCGCTGCAGCAACTGAACTGGCTACAAATTGACGACGGTTCATTTTCCGAGCCTTTCCCCATTTGGATCTTTCTGCTGAGCTAAACAAACTTCTGACTTCGGTTCAATTATGGTGCGGAGTCCCGCCATTGGATCATCCACAAGCGGAAGCTCATATGTCCAATGAATTGATCGACACATTTTGATAACATTTGGTTATGGCGCTCGAACTGAATGATTTGCGTTCGTTTCTGGTCCTCTCGGAGCAACTCCACTTCAGGCGCGCCGCGGAGATTCTCCATATCTCCCAGCCAGCCCTAAGCAAACAGATCCTCCGTTTGGAAAACCTGCTTGGCGGCCAATTGCTGAATCGGCGTTCTCGTGGATTGCATCTGACTTCGGCCGGTCAGGTGCTGCTGCAACATGCTCGACAGGTCATCGAAGACTCCGATTCAGTCGAGAGGATCACTCGTCTCGCACTGAAGGGCGAAGCGGGGACCTTGCGGGTCGGTTTCGGTATCGCAGTTCTCGCCCGCGGTTTGCCGAATCTTATGCTGCGCTTCCGAAAACGATTTCCGAATGTCGATTTGTCCGTGCGTAACATGTCAACCTCCGATCAGACTCAAGCACTTTGCGACCGAAAAATCGACGTTGGGTTTGTGCGTCTGCCTATTCGGGCGGAAGAAATAGAGACGATTCCGGTTGTGAATGAGCAACTCATGATCGTGCTCAGCGAACAAGCGACTCACAATGTGAAGAGCGGATTGTCGGCCTTGAGCTATGCGCCATTCATTCTGCCATCCCGCGCCGACTCGGCCAGCTTCTATGACCACGTCTTTCGTACCTGCCGAGCGGCAGGATTTGTGCCCAAAGTTGTTCAGGAGGCCGATGAGTTTTTCACGATACTGAACTTGGTGCGCTCTGGTCTGGGAGTGAGCATTGTACCGAGCGCGGTGAGGCTTATGCGGGTGCCCCAGATACGATATGCGGAGACCAGGGTTGCTGAAGCGGAATGGAGCATCGGCATTGCATGGAACCGCCGGTGCCCGCCTTCAGTGTTGATGGAAAACTTCATTCAAATGGCCCGCAAGTTCCTTTCCTCCGCTATCCAATGAATGGAGAGAAGTTTCCTTCACGATGTGGTCGACGAGCTCCATCTAGGTGCTGTTCGATGGATGCCATTTGGGATAGGGTTCCGGAAGTGCCTGCGCCTCAATTCACAGTACTGTGCCACAATGACTGCCCGCACAATAGCTTTCACTGCATTTGATCGAAGCCCAACTTCTGATTGGTTACTCTGCTCAATGAACCGGTTGCATTCCTGGTAACAATGGGTCTCTCTAGAGGGTGCATAGTTTCTCCATGTACCAGTCGGAGGCCCACCACAGGCGAGTCCTCCAACGGACCAGGGTCTTCAGAAGGGTGAATTCGCCTGTCAATTTGACGATCCGTACCGAAGCGTCGTCTCCCAGCAACGAACCATAGATGCTTGTCGGTAGGCTCACTGTGCTTAGTGATTGCCCGAATTGCGGGGATAGTACCTTGGATACAGGCGGCGCGAAATTGGGCTGATTAAGGAGCTTGTATGCACTCACCCCAACGCGGGCCAGCAATGGAGAGCAAATGCCGCGGTGTTATATCGCTGAGAACCAGTACGGCCGGATCCAATTCTTCAAGATCTCCTTCCCAACTAAACTAGCCAGGCACCGAATTTGCTTCGCGCAGAGGCAGGACAACGGTTGTAGAAAGCTGCTATTTCGAGAGAATGCTAGAAAGCGTCGAAGGAATTGATAACGATTTCATCGGTGCTTATTTAGTTGCAATTGGAAATATATAAGTTACTGATTCCTTTGCTCTCGAATTCTGCATGAAATGTGCCCAAGGTTTAATCAACTTACGCTTTTTCTTCAACTTCCGCATAAAACTTCCCAGGATTCAAGGACTGATAATACCTACCCAGATTAGACCTCCACCCATCGAACGAATTGTCTTCGGTTGAATATGATTTAGGTACTTTAGTAACTTGACTCTCTTCTAATCAAACGTTTTAGTATTCGACGTGCCGATTTCCGGTTGCATAGTTGACCGGAAATGGATCCTCATGGAACGGAAACATTTGCTGCAGTAATTGGTCGGATTCCATTGCCGCCTTTATAACATGCGTTGTCTCGGCAAGCTCCCACTGGAGATAACATCCCCATGGGTGGAGGTAGAGTTGTGCCGGAGACAGTCTATGTCGATACTCCCCTTTCTTGGTCATGTGTCATTTCCCATGTTCTAACTTCATATAGTCGGTCAGTAAACTCGCGAAGCTCGGAACACGGGTCAGGCTGTTATCTCTTCTTGCCTGCAAGTAATTCCATTTATTTCGGCATCATTGTTCGGTCGGTGCTCATTCATTGAGTGCCGCAAATGTGGTATGTGGTGCATAGGAGAGAACATGTTTAAGCAGTTCAACACCTCTTGGAGGCGCGCATGCGCTTGCCGACTGAGCGGGTACATTACGGTACTCGCGGCTATTTTGCTAACGCTAACCCTGAGTACACCGGGCGTATACGCGCAAACCCATGTCGCCAATCCTTACGTTGGCGCAAACGGGTATGTCAACCCTGATTACGCTACGGAGGTCGGGGAAGCAATCGCCACTGCGCCGGCCGGGTCTACCCTTGCGACACAGATGTCTGTGGTCGCAACCTATCCCACCGCCGTCTGGATGGACCACATCGGCGCGATTACGGCCACCACGGGCGCTCATCGCGGCCTAGCCGCGCACGTCGCCGCCGCGCTTGCCCAGCAGGCTGCGTCCGGCTCTTCCGAGCCGGTCGTGATGGAGATCGTTATATACGATCTGCCCGACCGTGACTGCGCTGCCTTGGCCTCCAACGGCGAGTTGAGCATAGCCGGCAACGACACCGTCACCATCAACGGCGTTGCCACGCAACTGACGGGCACGGGGCTCGAGGAATACGAGAACGATTACATCACCCCGATCTACAACATCCTGGCGGCCAATTCCACCAACCCGAATATTCGTTTCGCGCTGGTTGTCGAGGACGACTCGCTGCCTAACCTGATCACCAACGCTGGCCTGAGCTTCGGGCTGGCGAACTGCATCGCGGCCAACGGTGGCGTGACCAATTCCACCGGCACCGACATCGACTACTCCGGTTCTGTTTATATTCAGGGCATTGCGTACGCAATCAATCAATTCCACAAGTTGCCGAACGTCTATACCTACCTGGATGTGGGTCACCACGCATGGCTCGGCTGGCCGGTCAATATGGCCGCGGGCGTCACGCTCTTTAAGACCTTCGCGACGACTGAACTGACCGACAGCTACGCCTCCATCGATGGTTTCATCACCAACACGGCCAACTATGGCGCCATCAAAGAACCGTTTTTGACCTACAACGAGGAAGTGGGCGGATCTGAGGTCTATACCTCCGGCTGCACAAGCACCTGGTGCGGATTCCAGTTCAATCCGAATATTGACGAGCAAGACTACGCGGCGAACTTCGCTGCGGCCTTGACCACCCCGACGACCTCCTCATATACGTTTGTGGACGGCTCCACGGTTGCAGGCGGTGGCTTCCCATCGACCCTCGGCTTCCTGATCGACACCTCGCGCTCTGGCTGGGGTAGTCCGCTCCGGCCCACTGCTCCCAGCACCAGCACCGTCCTCGATACCTTTGTGCAGGACAGCATGATCGACCTGCGCAGCGACGCGGGCAACTGGTGCAACCAGTCAAACGCTGGATTGGGCGTTCCGCCAACGGCAACTCCTACTCCCGGAATTTTGGCCTATGTATGGATCAAGCCTCCGGGTGAAGCGGACGGGAACTATCCCGGCAGCGTATACGCCGGCACCAACGATGGCGCGCTCGACGGTGTTGCTTCAACCGTAGGCGATCCGAACTGCAATCCTACACACTCCAATACGCTGGCCAACAGCATGCTAACCGATGCTGTGGCGAATTCGCCTTCCGCCGGAACGTTCTGGAGTTCGTATTTCACCATGCTGGTGCAGAACGCGCTCCCGCAGGTTCCCGCCACCAAGGCTCCCGGATTCTCCCTCTCCGCCACAGGCGCATCGGTCGAACAAGGAACGACCGCGACCAGCGGTGTCTCGGTAAGTGCAATCAACGGCTTCGACAGCGCTGTTGCATTGACCGTCACTGGATTGCCTGCGGGAGTGACGGCTACCTTCAGCCCTGCTTCTGTCACCGGCTCGGCGGGCAGCACGCTTACCTTTACCGCTTCTGCCACTGCCGTTCCGGGAACGTATCCGCTGACGGTGACCGGGACCAGCGGCTCAACTACTGAGACCGCAACACTCAGCCTCACCGTGGTAGCCGCGCCCAACTTCACGATTACTGCCTCTTCCACGACTGTTTCCTTGCCGATCGGAACGAACCCCACCGACACGTTCACCATAACCTTTGTGGGCGGACTCACAGGGAGCGTATCGGTTAGTGCCACTGGCCTGCCCAATGGGCTGCAAGCAAACTTCTCTCCCAACTCGGTGAATGCGCCAGGCGGCAGCATCGTCGCGAACTTCAGCGCGCAGAGCAGCACACCGGCTGGATCTTATCCCATTCAGATTGTGGGAACCAACGGCACAATTACGCACTCTGTCACCATCACCATCACCATTCCGGGAACGGGTTTCACGCTGACTCCCTCGGCATCGACAGTATCAATTACCCAGGGCGGAACTGCCACCGACACAATCACGGTTACGGACGCGGGCGGATTCACTGGCAGTGTATCGTTTGCAGTAACCGGATTGCCCAGCGGTGTCACTGCTTCGTTCAGTCCGACATCGTCCACGAGCTCAAGCGTGCTTACTTTGACGGCCAGCAGCACGGCCACCATCGGCGGAGCCACGGTGACGGTGACGGGAACCTCCGGCAGCACGACGGCGAGCACCACCTTCGCGCTCACCGTCAGTCCTTCCACAACACCGGGCTTTACCCTTACGCCTTCGGCGACATCATTGTCGGTCGCGCAAGGTAAGACAGGCACCGACACCATCACAGTGGCGGACGTGGGCGGATTCACGGGCAGTGTATCGTTTGCCGCAACCGGACTGCCGAGCGGAGTGACTGCTTCGTTCAGCCCGGCATCATCCATCAGTTCCAGCGTGCTGACGCTGACGGCCAGCAGCACGGCCACGGTGGGGGCGGCTACGGTGACGATCACTGGAACGTCGGGTAGCACGACGGCAAAGACCACCATCACACTTAACGTGACCAGCACGACGCCGAGCTTTACGCTGGCGCCTTCAGCGGGCACTCTGTCAGTAACTCAGGGTAAGACAGCAACCGACACCATCACAGTGACGGATGTGAACGGATTTACTGGCAGCGTGACGTTTGCCGCAACCGGACTGCCGAGCGGAGTGACTGCTTCGTTCAGCCCAACCTCATCCACCAGTTCGAGTGTGCTTACGTTCACGGCAAGCGCAACCGCGACAGCTGGAACCTCCACGGTCACCATCACCGGAACCTCGGGAAGCACGACCGCAACCACGACCATCGCGCTCACCGTTGCTCCCGCCGGCGGCGCCTGCACGGTTGATTACACGATCTCGCCGCAAAACTCGAGCCAATTCGGTGCAACCATCTCCATCACAAACGGGGGAACAACGGCTCTGAGTAACTGGACGCTGACATGGACATTTGCCAACGGACAGACCATCTCCAATTCGTGGAATGGAGCCGTAACGCAGAGCGGAGCCAACGTCACGGTGAGCGAGCAAGCGGGCCAAACGTGGGAGAACATTCCCGCTGGGGGAAGCTACACCGGTTTCGGGTTCAACGGCACGTGGAATGGAACCACCAACGCAATACCCACGGCGTTTTCGCTGAACGGAACTGCCTGCACAGTTAACTAGAACGCAACCGCGACGAATAGTCGCATTAACGGGCACGAGGCGGAACGGGTCGATTGACCCGTTCCGCCCACCCCGGGCTGCGATTGACTGAAACTGAAAACCGCAAGTGGAGGATCATCGATGCGTTTCGCATTCACAAATTCTTACAAGCAAATGCACTCCGGTCAAAGCATGGCGCACGGCCTAGTTTTATTCGCGGCATTGTTACTGGCTTTTATAGCCCCTTGTTTATCGGCGCAAGGGACCGGTTATTGGCATACCAGTGGAAACAAAATTCTCGACTCCAGTGGCACGGAAGTGCGTATGGCTGGAATCAATTGGTACGGCTTTGAGACTCCGGACTACCTTGTTCATGGACTGTGGGCGCAGGACTACCACACAGTCTTGAACACCATCAAAAGCCTGGGTTACAACGTGATCCGCATCCCATTTTCAAATCAGATGGTGGAAAGCGACCCTGTTCCCACTAACTACACGACCTACGCAGACGGCGGCCCTGTAAACCAGGCTCTAGACGGACAGACGGCGCTGACCGATCTGGACACGATAGTTGCATATGCCGGATCGATCGGTTTGCGCGTCATTCTCGATAACCACCGTTCGGAGGCTGGAGAGTCGAATGAAGCCAATGGCCTGTGGTACACGAGCACGTATCCACAGGCAAACTGGATTGCCGACTGGCAGACGATGGCCACGCGCTACAGCGCCAGCCAGTTCACATTCAACGGCAACCCTACAGTCATCGGTATGGACCTGCGCAACGAGCCGCACCTATCCGGGACCGGCGCAACGACGGGTTCTTGCTGGACTGGGGATACCGCGACTAATGGCTGCCCCACGAGTCTTACTACTCAAAACTGGCCCGTGGCTGCGGAAGCGGCAGGAAATGCAATTCTCGCCATCAACCCGAAACTGCTGATCTTTGTTGAAGGCAATGACTGCTATAGCGGCGTTTGCGGCTGGCAGGGCGGGAACCTGATTGGTGTCGCGTCCAATCCGGTTACTCTGAGCGTCGCTAACCAACTGGTCTACTCCGCACACGACTACGGTCCAGACCTATTTCAACAAGCCTGGTTCAACAGCAGCACAACCCCCGCCAGCCTGGATGCGACATGGAATAAGTACTGGGGATATATCAGTGCCAATAACATTGCGCCGGTTTGGGTGGGCGAATTCGGCACGGACAATACCAGCACGGACATCGAAAGCAGCGCGGCAGGCAGCCAGGGACAGTGGTTCGAAAGCTTAGTCAGTTATCTACAAAGCAACCCCACGCTTAACTGGACCTACTGGGCGCTTAACGGCGAAGACACATATGGCTTGCTCGACGGAAGCTATGATGCCACGCCACCGAGCTCTCTAAAGCAGCAGGAGCTTGAAAGCATCCAGTTCCCGTTGGGCGGGACGCCAACACCGAGCTTCACGCTTTCAGATTCGGCTTCGGCGTTGTCGATTGCTCAAGGCAGCAGCGGTACTGACACCATCACGGTCAATGATGCAGGCGGATTCACTGGCAGTGTCACGCTTGCCGCCACTGGTCTGCCCAGCGGTGTGACCGCCTCATTCGGTACCAACCCGGCGACGGGAAGCAGCGTAGTGACCCTTACAGCTAGTGCGTCAGCGCCTCAAGGAAGCGCGGTGGTGACCATCACCGGAACCTCCGGCGCACTTACGCCGGCCACTACAACCATTGCGCTCACCATCACCGCAAAACAAACCGTCGGCTTTACGCTGGCATCTTCGCCGTCCAGTCTGTCAGTTACTCAAGGCAGTACAGGCACCAGCACAATCACGGTGACTGACACGGGCGGATTCACGGGTAGCGTTACGTTTACCGCATCGGGGCTGCCCAGCGGCGTAACGGCTTCGTTCAGTCCGGCCTCCTCTGCGAGTTCCAGCGTTCTCACGTTGACTGCAAGCTCCACGGCTACCACCGGTCCGGCTACCGTGACTGTTACAGGAACCTCTGGGAGCACAACCGCGACCACCACCATCGCGCTCACTGTCAATACGAAGCCAGTGTCTGGATTTACGCTGGCATCTTCGCCGACATCCCTCACAGTCAAGCAGGGCAGCAGCGGAACCGACACGATCACGGTGACGGACACGGGCGGATTCACCGGGAGCGTAACGTTTGCCGCAACTGGCTTGCCCAGCGGCGTGACGGCTTCGTTCAGCCCGGCATCGTCCACAAGTTCCAGCGTGCTCACGCTGACGGCCAGCGGTACTGCCACTCTCGGCTCATCCACAGTGACCATTACGGGAACCTCGGGAACCACGACCGCAACCGCCACCATCGCTCTCACCGTCTCTCCTTTCGGCAGCGGGGCTTGCACTGTTGACTACGTGATTTCACCGCAAAACACGAGCGCTTTTGGCGCATCCGTGACCATCGTCAACGGACCGACTGCCATAACTAGCTGGACGCTGACCTGGACCTTCGCCAACGGGCAAACAGTTGCACAACTCTGGAACGGCATTGAAACTCAGAGCGGCGCAAACGTGACCGTGACGAACGAGCCCTACAACGGTAGCATCGCTGCCGGCGGCACACTGTCCGGCATCGGCTTCAACGGAACCTGGAACGGAACCACCAACGCAGTACCCACGGCGATCTCCCTCAACGGAACAGCATGCACAGTCAACTAACAATGTGAAGGCGCGCAGTTGGCGCGACTAACGCAGGACGGAACAGGCTTGTGGGTTTGTTCCGTCCAGCCTCCGAATCTCAGTGGCTCCCTCGATGAAGAGTGCCAGCCTCTTTGGGTGGAAACTGCGACGAAGCGGAACGACTCTGCGAGGTCCCTCTTCTTTCTCTTCGGGGGCCTTGGTTGAACCCGGCCCCGTGCGAATGCAGGCGCTCATCGCGGTCTGGTTGAATAGGCAGGAACCCGGCTTCGATCGTGATCAGTGATTGGCTTCGTTCACATCGCACAACTTTATCGCACAGTGTCGCGGCTGGTGTCTAAACAGCAATTGCTGGAAACGGTATACGGTATTTCGCGGTTGTATTGCAACCTTGTCTCGCTAGGTGAAAACGCCGGCGTCAAACAGGGGTCGCTCGATGCGTGAATCCCCCGCTCACAGAGAAACAGGCGAAGGAACTTGTCACCCGAAAGCTGGCAAATACTGAAGTCGCATTGAAAGCGTCATCTGAGTTCGTAAAGCAAATACTTGCGAAGCATATAGACACGCTATTGATGAAGCCGGTGGAGACGCCATGCGGTCTCCGCTACGAGATGACAGGCGAGATCCGGTTGTTCGCGCTGGGCGGCTCGGACGATGTATTGCTTGCAGATTCTTTGAAGAACTGTGCTTGCATCCACTCAGACCGAATTCTGTTTTGAGCCAAATAACAAACCGATCAAATTCAGAGGCAATTACTCCTTAAACCCGATCCCACTGCCCGTTGCCTGCAGCCATCAGGTTCACTCAACCAGCCGCCTCACCTATGGCTTGCCCGGTACAACATCATCGCAGAATCAGATGTTCCTTAAGTTGCACATAAAGCCACGCACGGGCCATCGTCCACTCGCGCTCAACCGTGCGTATAGAGACACCAAGAATTTCGGCAGTCTCTTCCACCGTTAGACCGCCAAAGAAGCGCGTCTCGAAAATTTGCTCCTGCCGGGAATCCAGCAGCTTAAGCTTCTGCAAGGCGTTGTCTATGGCGATCAATTCTATGGGGGTGCCAGTTCGAAATTCGGCAGTGTCTTTCAATGAGAAGGTGTCCTGTTCCCCACCTCGCTTAGCGCTGAGCCGGGCCCGTGCGTGGTCAATCAGAATACGTCGCATCAATTGCGAAGCCACCGGGAAGAAATGCGTGCGGTTCTTGTAGCTCGCCCCATGCTGTCCCACAAGCTTGAGATACGCTTCGTGTACCAGAGCAGTAGGCTGCAAGGTGTGCCCTGTGCGCTCCTGGCGCATATGCCGCGCCGCGCGGCGGTGGAGTTCATCGTAGACCAGGGGCATTAACCGTTCGATCACGGTCTTGTCACCGTTGGAAAGCTGCGTCAACAGGGCCGTCACTTCTGAATCTGAGGATTCCACGCGCGCCGCTCCTGCCGGCTCATCCCGGTTCACAAAATCTTCGGGAAGTCTACATATTATCGTAAAGCGCGATACTCGTTTTCGGCCTGCCGTAACAAGCTGAAGTCCTTGTCAGCTCTCTTCCAAAGCACAAACAAGTCTTGGTAAGATGCGCGGCTGCCCACGATATCTCCGCTTCGAGCAAGCGATCGGGCCAGGCCAAGTTGAGAGAGCGCGCCTGTGGGACAGTTTAGAACCAGCCCCCGATGCGCAAGAACGTTGCGGAACTCCGCCGCTGCTGCCGAACCCTGATGTTCCGCGAGCAGCGCTTCGCCGAGCAGATAAGCAGCATCCATGCATTGGCCAGTAGTGAAGGCGCCCAGATCGTACGCCTCCGTCCCGGCGAGCGTCTGTACGGCCTGCGCATACTTGCCTTGCGAATACGCAAGGCGGGCGCGGATCACGGGAGCCCAATAAGACTGGATCAACGTGTCGAGAGGATGACCTTGCATCAGGGCTGCGAGTTGAGAAGTTGCGCGCTTGAAGTCACGGCTCTCCGCTGAAGCCAGGCCAACCAGCAGTTGTACATCCCTGCCCTGGGCGGCGTTGGGAACTGCCAGCGCCTGCGTCAGGAGGTGCCGCGCATCCCCAACCAACCCTAACTCGGCCTGCCTGACTGCTTCGCCCGCGAGCCAATTGGCGCTAACTTCCCGATTACCCGCGCGGACCGCAACCGCCGCGGCGCTGGCAGCCAAGTCACGAGCCAAAGCGGGCCGTCCTTCACTATCCTCGGTAGCCGACTGCTGCGCCAGCAGCGCATCTTCGGCGCCGGGATCTGTCGATGCGCTGGCAAGCAGCTTGCTCATGGCGGCCGTGTCGTTGCGGTAGTAATCCACCCGGTACTCGTCGATCTGAAGATTCAGATCCTGCAAATGAAGCTGTTGCGCCTGATCGAGAACCGACTGGGCCTCATCGGGATGATCGATGGCAAGGTAGTATTGCGCAATGTTCACATAACTGGCGGAGTTTCCGGGGATCTCCTGAATGGCGCGCTTTTGCAATTCGATAGCTTTGTTGCATTGGCCGACGAATGCATAGTCGACACTCAGGTTCATCGTCCAGGCCATATCGTGCGGATAGATCTTGGCCCATTCCTCGTAGGTGCGCTGTTCCTTGTCCAACTCCCCGGTCACGAATCCGTAGTAGTGCGAGACAATGTAGAATCGCTCCCACTCTGTCACGCGATCACGCCTGTCGAATGCTTTGCGCAGTGCGTCTTCAGAGCGCTGCGTGTCGCCCATGTTGCCGTAGATGGTGCCAAGACGCGCATAGGCGAGCGCAAGGTTGGGATCGAGTTCCGTGGCGCGAAGGAAATGCTCTGCCGCGGCACCGCCCTGCTGATTCCCTGTGCCCTCGGAATAAGCGGAAAGCGCTTCAAGCGAATTGGTCGTGGCCTCACCGAGCGGGACATTGATCAGATTTCACGGGTCCACACGACTTTGGAAAGTCGGCTTTCGCGCTGGCAGTTCTAGAAGACCAACTGACGTTCTTACAGCAAACCACCGATCGCCCGATATTGGTCGTCGGATAATCTCCGCCGGTCCTGACCAAAGCATTGCACCAAGCTGAGAAAAGTATCAATTCGTCGCCAAAAGCGGCCGCAGGATTGCTTGCCGGCAAGGCTCTGGCATTGTTCCAAGAAACTTCGGGCGACCAGGAATGTCGAAACCAACTCAACGTTCTTCAGCAGCCAGAAGCACTTTACCTTAGATGCGGGATTCCTCTGCCATAGGTACCAGGAGGCGCGAGTTTGGCGCGCAGCGGCGGCTCATCTATATCGCGCCTGTCGCTCGCAAACACTGCGCCTCCCTGCGAGATGAGGTAATCCGCGGTACGGGCTGCAAGAGCCTGGATAGTGAGGCCGGGATTTGCTGACCCCTGCGTTGGCAGGATCGAGCCGTCACAGACGAACAGATTGGGAATGTCATGCGCGCGTCCGAACTTGTCTACTACCGACGAGGCCGGGTCCGATCCCATGCGAGCGACGCCCACAAGACGAGCATAACGCGCTTCCTGAATTACTTCCGTCGCTCCTGCGGCGTGCATCACCTCCGTGGTTTTCTCTTTGGCGGCTTTGATGAGCTTCTTATGGTTGTCATGCAGATTGAATGTAACGTGGGCAACGCGCAGTCCAAAGTGATCGGTCTCATCGGCGAGAGTCACGCGGTTATCCGGCCAAGGAAGGATCTCGCCGAGCAGCCCGAAGGTGGCCCAGTAGTTGTAGTTCATCATCTCGCGGCGCAGGCCCCAGCCCCATGCCTTCTTCGCGGCAACCATCTGCCTGCCGAACGCTAGGGGGAGCGGTGCAACGGTCTGGATAGCGAAGCCTCGCGCGAAGTCGTTTTTAGCATTCGTCTCGTAGAACTCTTCTGTCAGAGCGTACGCGGGCGGAGCCTTGTACATGCGCACAGGTTGATCGAAGCGTCTTAGTACTACAGTTGTAACTAGATAGTAACTTTCCTGAACGCGTGGGAGGACCTAAGCTATAGGTGCTCATGGGGCTCCCGGCACAGCGATGATGGGGAAATCGATTCGAGGATGGCGGAAGGA
>Ga0187847_10001271_pt1 | contig 23305 bp, 18 predicted proteins | sample June2016WEW_4_10_FD_132458 | JGI IMG/M metagenome (GOLD analysis project Ga0187847, IMG submission 132458) | Peatland microbial communities from SPRUCE experiment site at the Marcell Experimental Forest, Minnesota, USA - June2016WEW_4_10 | ecosystem: Environmental > Terrestrial > Soil >...
CCTGGTGAATTTGCAATCTGGACCGCGCGTGCAAAATGAAACTTTTGAGATGCGCGTGTTGCCGGGTCAGAAGAACACGCTGGTTGACATGCTCAGCGCTGTCGGCAGCGGGTTCGGAGGCGATCCTGTCAACTTTGCCAGGATGAGCGCCTCAAAAGGCAAGATCTACGAGTTCACCGGACTGTTCCGCCGCGACCGCAGATATTTCGATTACGACCTGCTCGGCAATCCGAACATTCCCAGTGGACAGTCGATTCCAATCGGCCCTTCCAACGCGCCTACCGGCTCGTTCGCGTGGCCGCAGACACTTCAATCGCCTTTCATGATGAACACGGTGCGGCGTATGACCGATATCAACATCGTTCTGATGCCGCTATCGACCTTCACTTATCGGATTGCATACTCGAAGAATCTGATGGAAGGGCCGAGCTATAGCCCGAGCGGCTATCAGTTCGCCAAGTACAATGCGGTGCTTGGGGAGTATCAGCGTAACGACACCGACGACATCACAGCCGCCATCGACTGGAAGCCGGTCCGTGGTACGATGGTCACCTATGAACAGCAGATCACGCACTACAAGGGCGACTCGTTCTTCACTCTGGCTGCCAATTCACTGATCGCGCAAGAGGCGGATGGAACCCCGGTAGCCATCAACAACTTTGACAGCCTTTCGCCTTATGGCATCGGCGCCTGCAACACGGCCAGTATGGGCACGGCCTATACGAATGCCACCACATATACCATCTTCTCGGCGCCCAACGTGCCAGGCGGCAAGCCGGTAATCAACCCCGCCTGCGCCGTGGTCACCAATTATCTTCGCTCTCAGCCGACGCGCGCTCTATTCCCGACCGAAGTGCTTCGCCTGCAAAGCGCGACCCTCAAGAACGTCTCAATCAACGGAAATGTGCGGTTTACCGATGCGAACATGCACTTGCCCAATTACTACGACGGCTATCAGGGTTTGAACGGGGCGACGCGCTCGCTGGCCTATATTGGGAACGCGAATGCGACACGCCAGGTTCTTGCCGCAGACTTAGGTGGCGTGTGGCAGGCAACGAGCAATTTCAGCCTAGCTGACCAGATCAGCTATTCCTCGATGCATCAACCCGGAACGGTGATGTTTACCAGTGGAACCACGGTGGCGACACCGACCAATCCGAACGAGACCATTACCTACCAGGGCCCGCTCACGACCACGAACGCCGCAGCCGGCGCTTCTACGTTTGAAGGCAGTCCGAGCATTGGGGCAGCGGGACCGGGCTATACCGGCCAGCTGTATTTAACCAATAATCTGACCGGCCAATTGGATGTTTCCTCGAACACTACGCTTTCGCTTACCTATCGTTATCAGAATCACGTTGTCGCAGAGGGTGACCCTCATAACATTCCGTTACCTGTGGGAGCTTCGGTTGGCGGGACCGTGAGCATCAACGAAAACGCGGGAATATTCACCGCCGCTGTGCGTCCGACCGCGAACCTCGATCTGAACGGTTCGGTGGAAATGGCCTATGCGGACAACGCTCTGACGCCGGTCACACCGCGCCAGCTGTGGCATTACAGAGTGCACGCGAGATACAGACCGAAACCATGGGCGACGCTTTCGGGTGCCTTCAATGACCTTGAGCGGCATAACAACACGAACAACAACCAGGCTGCCGTAGCAGCGGGCGACGATCCGTACGAAGGCCCACTCGATCACGTCGATCACACCAGGATTGCCAGCGTGAGTGGCATGTTGTTGCCGAATGACCACTATGGCTTTGACTTCAGCTACGCCTACACCGATGTGTACACGGCGACCAACATCTGCTTTGATAATGGAGCCCAAAACGCGACTACGAAGCCGAGTGCGTATCCTGGTACGGCGACGCTCACGAGCGGCGGAGCGCCGAACGTCTGCTCTGGAGTATTCACCAGGGGCTCGACGACCCAACTCGCCGATTGGTTCGGACGCGACTTCATGGATGCGCCGACGCAGTACGGATCGGCGGCCTTGAGTGTGTCTCCCGTCAAGTCAATCCACTCCAACATCGGCTACCGGATCAGTTCGGTGAACGGGACTCGCTTCTTCAATGATGCACGCGACGTGAACGGATCATTGGTGTCTTCGTATCAGACTCCCTTTGTAAACTTCGCGTGGACGGCCCGTCCGGGACTGATTTGGAAGGCTGAATATAACTTCTACGGCTACGGCGAAGGTGGACCTTCCGGCCCAGAGAATTGCAGCTTGTCAACGGCCACGACCTCCGCGGTCGTACCTTGCACCTCTCTGCCCCAACAGACGGGTCTGACCATATCTCCTGCCGGTGAGACCGCGCCTCGAAACTTCCACGCCAATAACGTAACCCTTGGAGTGCACTATCAGTTTTAACTGAGATTGTCTTTTGCTGGAGAAGCGATAATGGGGTGGGCCGGGCTCGTCGGTTTTACCGGTCCACCTCTTCTTCTGAGGAAAGACGAAATCACCGGAGCCTTGGAATTTCCATCCGGTACAACCAGCGTAAGATGCTCATGTTGAGAAAACCGTACACGTCCGCTTGCGCCTTCGCGTACACTGGCCGTGGAATCAAACAAGGAGTTTTGCAATGACCAAGATGATTCGATCCCGTGCGACAATTGCCGTGCTGGCTTTGCTCGTTGCATCGGCCAGTTCCGTGAGCTTCGCCCAATCCGGTGGCGAAGCGACCTACAAAGCGAAGTGCGCAGCCTGCCATGGTGCCACCGGTACCCCCAGTGCGGGAATGGCCAAGATGATGGGCATTAAAGCGGCGTCCGATCCGGATATCAAGAAGCTGACCGATGCACAGGTGATTGCAGCCATCAAGAGCGGCAAGGGCAAGATGAAGCCGATCGCGGGACTCACCGACGCACAGATCAAGGATGTGGCCACCTTCTACAAGGGACTCAAGTAGCAAGTAAGGTCAAACCGGAAAGTACAACCAGGCCCGCCGTAATTGGCGGGCCATCTTGAGTCTGGGGGACAGGGTGTCAATGTTGCAGAAATTCCGTGAGAATTGGATACGGCCGGCACTGTTCTTCGGGAACAACCCTATAAGCCTTGCGGGCGGCGCCATCACGAGCGCCTCCGGCGTAACCATGATCGGCTACTGGCTCGTCGAGATCCTAGGCCGGCCGAATGACAATCCTTATCTCGGCATCATCTTCTTCCTGCTTTTGCCGGCCCTGTTTATCGCCGGCCTGGTGCTGATCCCGGTAGGAGTCTTCATCCGCCGGAAAAAGCTCCAAGCGGCCGGCCAGATTCCCGCCGAATTTCCCAAGGTTGATTTCAACGACCGCATGTTTCGCCACGGCATTGACATTGTCCTGGTGGCCACTATCGTCAACCTGCTGGTTGTCTCCATCGCCAGCTATCGGGGTGCGGCTTACATGGATTCGCCCCAATTCTGCGGCCAATCCTGCCATGTGATGCATCCGGAGTACGCTGCCTACAAGATCTCCGCCCACTCCCACGTGGCCTGCGTGGATTGCCACATCGGCGCAGGTGCGGCCGCGTACGTTTCTGCCAAGGTGAACGGCACCAAGCAGCTCATCGAAGTTTCTCTACACCCATTGGCCTCGATCGCGCCCAAGTACATTCCCGACTATCCCACGCCGATTCCATCGCCCGTCCAGAATCTGCGGCCAGCGCGGTATACGTGCGAAGGATGCCATACACCAGCTAAGTTCATAGGTGAAAAGCTGCTGGTCAAATCCACCTTTGCAGACGACGAGAAGAATACCGAAACACAAACGGTTGTAGTGCTGCACCTTGGCGGCCAGGATTCGCTCTCGCATCTCACAGGGATTCACGGTGTGCACCTTGGCCATATCGAGTACATTGCTACTGATTCAGACAGAACGACGATTCCGTGGGTGCAGAGGCAAAACGCCGATGGTTCGGAGACCGCCTTTGTGGCGTCAGCGCTCAACGGAGCCACGCCCAAGGGCGAACGGCGCGTGATGGATTGCATCGACTGCCACAATCGTGCTGCGCACACCTTCGTTACAGCCGAAGACGCGCTTAACCGCGCCATGGCCGAGGGCGCCGTTTCGCCTGATCTGCCGTGGGTGCACAAGGAGGGTCTCCAACTGCTGAAGGCCAACTATGCCTCAGAGGCTGAAGCAAGCACACAGATTCCCACGCAACTCACCGAGTTCTATCGCGCTCAGAATCCCGATGTGCTGGCTTCGAAGTCCGCTCTCATCAAGTCTGCGGGTGACGAGTTGGTTACCCTTTATAGTCAGAACGTTTTTCCGTATATGAAGGTCACCTGGGGAACACATCCGAACCACATTGGCCACATGGCCTATCCGGGCTGCTTCCGCTGTCACGACGGGGACCACGCTACGAAGGACGGTAAGACGGCCATCACCCAGGATTGCGCTGCCTGCCACAATCTGCTCGCCGTCGACGAAACCAAGCCCAAAGTCCTTGCCGACCTGGGTATTCAATAGAGCACCCAACGGCGTTACAAAGTGGAGCCCCATCCTTTCCGCGTTTTCTTGCGGGGAGGGTGGGAGACCCGTTAACGCCGGCCGCGCGTGACTGTTTGCTCACTCTTGGCGCTTGCTCGTTGCGACTGACCCCTGATCTGGTAGGCTGGCTCTTCGCGTCAAAGGAGCCAAACTCTTCATGCAGCCGAATCAGCCCTTACATTTCAATCTTGTTGCAGCCGCCCATGCGGCTATGATCGAGCACGGCTTTCAGCCTGAGTTTCCAGTTGGAACCGATGCCCAACTGGCTGCCATCGAGGCTCATCCCGAGCCGCCTTCCGTTCCTGGAATCCAGGACTTGACCAGGCTGCTTTGGTCTTCGATCGACAACGACACATCGAAAGATCTCGACCAGATCGAATGGGCGGAGCAATTGCCCGATGGGCGCATTCGCGTGTTTGTCGGTATTGCTGACGTGGACGCGCGTGTTCCCCTCGGCTCGGTGATCGATGGACACGCGCGCAGCGAGACCACCTCGGTGTACACCGGCGTCAAAGTTTTTCCGATGCTTCCTGTCGAGCTTTCTGAGGGCATTACCTCCCTCAATGAAGATCAGGATCGCGTTGCCCACGTGGTTGAGTACTGCGTAGACTCAGCAGGTACTACATCAGATGGCAAGGTATATGCCGCCTTGGTTCGCAACCGTGCGCAGCTCGCTTACAACAGTGTAGGCGCATGGCTCGAGGGCGCCGGTCCAGCTCCGGCAAAGGTGGCGGCCAACGCGGATCTGGCCGCGCAACTCAAGCTTCAGGACACAGCGGCGCAGCGCATGGTGGGTGGGCGCTTCCAGCATGGCGCACTCGATCTGGAAACGATTGAAACCCGTCCCGAAATGCAAGGCGATCAGCCGGTCGACATCGTTCCTCAGCAGAAAAACCGGGCCACGTCGCTGATCGAGGAGTTCATGGTCGCCGCGAACGGTGTAGTCGCCCGCACCTTCGAGCAGGCCGGTGTGGCTTCAATCCGACGCATCGTTCGCACGCCAAAACGCTGGGACCGGATTGTCGAAGTGGCGCAAGGGCTGGGTACAACCTTGCCCGCCGCGCCCGACTCGAAAGCCCTCAACGACTTTCTGCTTGCGCAGAGGCAGAAGGACCCCGATCATTTCCCGGATCTATCCCTGGCAGTGATCAAGCTAATGGGTCCCGGCGAGTATGTGCTGGTCAAGCCCAACGAGCCTTCCCCTGGACACTTCGGCCTCGCCGTGCAGGACTACACTCACTCCACCGCGCCCAATCGCCGTTTCCCCGATGTGGTCACGCAGCGACTGATGAAGGCACTCCTCGCGAAGGCCCCACAACCTTACTCTGAGAACGATCTCAATGCGATTGCACAGCGTTGCACGCTGATGGAAGACGGCGCGCGTAAGGTAGAGCGCGAGATGCAGAAGCGCATCGCCGCCGTGGTGTTGCATCCGCGCATTGGCCAGAGCTTTCCAGCCATTGTTACAGGCGTCAACCAGTACGGGACCTTCGTTCGCACGCTGAACCCGCATGTGGATGGGATGCTCGTGCGCGGCGGCAAGGGACTTGATGTGGGCGACAAGGTGACGGTGAAGCTGATCTCCACCGATCCGCAGCGGGGGTTCATCGACTTTGCGGCTTAGGGCTCTGAAAGAAAACGGAGAATCTCGTCCATCAGACGCTGCCCCTGGTCTGTATTGAAAAGGAACTGGGCATGCGCGGAGCCTTCAAGGAGAACGAGTTTCTTCGGTTGCGGCGCTCGATCGTAGTGCCTGGAAATTTCCGGGAGGCGAAGGCCGTCGGAGTTCGCGTCGTTGCGGGCGACAACAAAGAGCTTGCGACCGTTCAGTTTCTCCGGAGAATCGCCACCTGAAGAGCCAAGAATAACGATACGATCGAAAGTCCCGGGTTTTGATGCGGCATCTGCCTCACCCACCGCATCTCCGCCCATGCTCGCTCCGACGGCTGAAACCGTCTTCGCACCCCTGCGGTGAAGATACGAAGCGGCCGCCAGGATGTCGGCTGTATTGTCTGGTGTTGAACCGAATGCCCCGGGCGATCCGTCAGGATTGAATCCGTCCCCACGAAACCGAATGGAGAGAACCAGGAATCCGGATTGAGCGAGCGTTTCCGCCTGCTGCTTCCAACTTTCTTTGTTGAATTGTCCTCCGTGAGCAAGAACAACGCCACGGGCACCATGGCCATAAAGGTCTGCCTGAATCTGTCCCTTCCCATCCAGCAGCTGGAAGGTAACTTGCTCTTGTCCAAAGGCCAAGCTTGCGACCATTGCAATGAGCCCGCCAACGATATGAGGCATCTTCATTTCATAGCTCCCACAAAGAATGTTTGCATCAATACTGGGAAATCCGTCAAACTCGCCGGTCGTGTGAGCTCCCCGATCCTCTGATTTGCGCCCAATTTACAGGTTCATCTCCAAGAAAATCCAATGAAAATCCTGTGCAGCAAAAGCGTTCTTACGATTTCGCTTGCAATCTATCGCAATTTGCGATATTAATATTGCATATTGCAATGGAAATCCGATCGAAGAGAACTACCATTGCAGCGAGCCCGCCAACCTCGTCGGAGATGTCCGTTAACCGTTGAATGTAGCTGTCAGCTGAAGGCTGCGTTATGAAGCTCGGTGAGAAGATTCGGTACCTACGGGAAGTGGAAGGCAGCCTACGCGGCCTTGACCGCGACCTGAGCCAGCAGGAGACGGTACGGGCTATTGAAGCCGAAACCGGTTCGAAACTGAGCCAGAGCTACCTCTCGCAAATTGAGAGCGGCGCGCGGCCTCACTTGACCAATACCACTCGGCAGATTCTGGCCACTTTTTTCAAGGTCCACCCCGGTTACCTGGTGGACGACCCCGAGGGCTACCACCCCGAACTCCAGAGCGAGCTGCGCTCCTTTGAAGACAAGCTCGACCTGTGGCTGGTGAACGGCGCGGAGCGTTTCAGCCGCGATCCGGAGTTGATGCATGCGCTTCTCACGCTGGCGCGGAACGACCGTTCCCGTGAGTGCCTCCTGCTGCTCGAGGCAATTCTGGAGACGCCGGGGCTGGCTCCTCGGCTCGCCGAAGTGCTTCGTCCGAAACTTCAACCCAAAGCACACGAACCCAAACCGAAGTCCGTTAACCCGAAACCACCGAGCTCGCGGCAACCTGGAGCACGTAAACAGGGAGCGAACAAATGACCTGGGAATCCTTTTATCTCGTATGTTTTCTTGTGGGGCTTCTGCTCAGCGCGCTCTCGCTGCTGGGCGGTCTTGGACACATCGGGTTGCACATCCATGTTCCGCACGCCCCGCACATTCCGACTCACGTGCACATACCGCACGGAGTTCCGCATGCGGGCCAGGTGCCACAGGGTGCGCCCCAAGGCGGAAGCGGGCCAGGATCAGGATCGACCGTACCCTGGTGGAACGCATTCTCGATCATGGTCTTCCTCTGCTGGTTTGGTGCCGCGGGCTATTTGCTCACGCGCTACGGCAGCTTTGTGGCGGGCGTCGTGCTGGTGCTCTCTGGTATTTGCGGCGTGGCCGGAGGAGCGATCGTGTTTCTCTTTCTCACGCGCGTGATGCTGCCGCACGAGCATGATCTCACCGCTGAAGAAACCGATGTTGCGGGCGTTGTGGGAAAGGTTTCGGCACCAATTCGCGCCGACGGCATTGGGGAAATAATGTACGAGCAATTGGGCGCCCGCAAATCCGCTCCGGCGCGCTCGGAGGACGGCATACCGATTCAAAAACAGGAAGAGGTCTTTGTCGTCCGCTACGAGAAAGGGATTGCCTGGGTCCGACGCTGGGAGGATCTGCCCGATATCGGAGAAGAGCAAGCGGCAGGCAATACAGATCCAGCGCAACGCATGAAATCCGTCAACTGACAACCGACAACTGACACCCGAGAACTGAGGCACTCATGACCACCCAAACCACTGTGCTGATCACCGACATGGCCATCCTTGTAACCATTTTTCTGCTTGGATTCCTGGCCAAAATCTTTCCCAAGAACGGCAAGAACTCCGGCTCGAAGCACTGATTCCGCGTCGGGAACCGAACTCTGATTACTGCCAAGTGAAGAACTGGCAACTGGCCACTAAAAACTGACCACTGACGTAGCGGTAAAACCATCAACCTCTTACCTCCCGGGCGAAAGGGCCGGGAACGCAATGACGAATGAAATTGTTCTGATCTCCGGACTTGGCGTATTAGCTCTGATTCTGGTCATGGGAATTCTGGCTAGGATGTATCGCAAGGCCGGACCGAATGAGGCCTTGATTGTGTATGGATTCCGCGGCCCGCGTGTTGTGAAGGGTCATGGCACGGTTATCTTTCCCATGGTGGAGAACTGCCGCGAATTGAGCCTCGAGCTGATGAGCTTCGATGTGGCCCCGCAGCAGGATCTCTACACCAAGCAAGGTGTCGCGGTCACCGTCGAAGCCGTAGCGCAGATCAAGGTGCGCAGCGACCAGCCGTCAATTTTGACCGCGGCCGAACAGTTCCTGACCAAGACGCCTCCTCAACGCGAGGGCCTCATCCGCCTCGTGATGGAAGGCCATCTGCGCGGCATTATCGGCCAGTTGACCGTGGAGCAGATCGTCAAGGAACCGGAAATGGTGGGCGAGCGAATGCGCTCCACCTGCGCGGAAGAAGTAAGCAAGATGGGGCTGGAGGTAATCTCATTCACCATCAAGGAAGTCCGCGACAAGAACGAGTACATCTCGAATATGGGCAGACCTGACGTGGCTCGCATCAAGCGCGACGCGGAGATGGCGACAGCAGAAGCGGAGCGCGACACAGCGATTTTGAGAGCAAACGCATTGCGCGAGTCAGCGGTTGCCAAAGCCCTCGCAGATCAGGAACGGGTGATTGCCGAGACTGCTTCGCAAACCCGCCAGGCTGAGGCACAACGCGACCTGGACATCAAGAAGGCGCAATTCAGTGAGCAGAGCCGCCGTCAGCAGGCCTCGGCCGACAAGGCCTACGAGCTGCAGACCAACATTATGCTGCAGCAGGTCACAGCCGAGCAGGTGAAGGTACAACAGGTGGAAAAGGAAGGCCAGATCAAGGTGCAAGAGGCGGAAATCCTGCGCCACGAAAAGGAGCTCATCGCCACAGTGCTCAAGGGCGCGGAGATCGAACGCCAACGCATCGAGAACATGGCTGCGGCCGAGAAGAACCGTCTCACCGCCGAAGCCGAAGGCCGGGCGTCTGCGATCCGGAGTCAGGGCGAGGCTGAAGCCAGCATCATCTTCCAGAAGGGCGAAGCCGAAGCCAAGGCCATGAATGTGAAGGCGGAAGCCTACCAGGAGTGGAACCAGGCCGCGGTGGTGGACAAGCTGCTCACCAACATGGCAGACGTTGTCCGCGCAATGGCTGAGCCCCTCAGCAAGGTGGATCACATCACCATCGTGTCAACGGGGAACGATGATGCTGCCGGCGCCCACAAGATTACCGGCGACATGACGCGCATTGCCGCACAGGTGCCGGCGCTCTTTGAGGCCCTCAGCGGTATGGACATCAAGCAGCTCATGTCCAACGTCCAGGCCATCAAATCCAAGCCAGAACAGAACGGCAAGTCGGAGGAGAAATAGGCCGGAGTCTTTCGAGCGTCAGACAGAGACCGAACGCCGTGCCGCCGAAAGCGGCACGGCCGCTGTGAAAGTCGAGGAGAGTATGAGACGTGCAGTCAAATTCGTGGCGGGAATCGGATTGAGTCTTGCGATGGTTCCATGGGCAGGATTTGCGCAGATTCCAGTGGACCAGCTGACCGGATCGACCCCGGCAGCGGTAACAATTCCGGCGGATCAGCAGCCGACCAGGGAGCAACTGGCCAAGCTGTTTGAGTTGATGCGCATAAAGCAGCAGTTAGCGGCGGTAACGCAGATGATGCCGGCCCTGATGCAGCAGCAATTCACCACAACGGCAACGCAGTTTCGAAAGGATCATCCGGAGATGACGTCCACCACTCCGGAGCAGCAGCAGGCAATTGCAAAAGTGATGAGCAGGTTTGCTCAGCAGGCGATGAGCTTGTATGGGGTCGACGAGATCATCGAGGATATGTCGTCGCTTTATCAAAAGCATCTCAGCCGCTCCGATGTGGACGGAATCATCACCTTCTACAGTTCGCCGGCCGGACAACACATGATCGACATGACGCCGGTCATTATGCGGGAATTCATACCCACGGTGACGCAGCGTGTTCAGGAGCGAGTTAAGCCGCTCACTGAGGAAATGACCAAAGAGCTGATGGACATTTCGAAGCCATCAACGAATCAACTTCTCGTCGCCCCACCGCCGCCGCCACCCGCGCCTGCGAAATAGCCGCGAGCATTCACCCTGCGCTCCCATTCCGGCGGGCGGGAGCCCAGGCCAACACCTAACTGATGTCGGCTGCCACCGGTCATAGAGGGCCTGACAAACGAGGAGAATCCCATGGCACTGCTGGAGAGAGTAAGCACCTTGCTTCGCGCGAATCTCAACGATCTGATCGAGAAGGCCGAAGATCCTGAGCGGTTGTTGAAACAGATAGTCCTGGACATGGAAAACCAGTTGCTCCAGGTCAAGACCCAGGTCGCCATCGCCATTGCCGATCAGCACCTCCTGGACAAAAAGCGTGTGGAGCACGTGGAGCAGGCCGCCGAGTGGCGCCGTAAAGCGGAACTGGCCGTCCAAAAGGGTCACGAAGATCTGGCCCGTGCCGCGCTTGAGCGTGCGCTGAGCCACGACCAATTGGTGGCCGGGTTCACCGAACAGGCCGAAGACCAAAAGTCAGAAGCGGATAACCTTCGTCAGGCGCTGCACAAGCTCGACCAGAAACTCAACGAGACCCGTGCCCGCTGCGAAATGCTGGTGGCCGAGCATCGTCGCGCCCGAGTGGTAGGACGCGCTACGCAGGTCCGCCAGATTATCGGCAGCGATCAGGAGCAAGCCCTCGGGCGCCTGAAGAGCCGCGTTCGCATCAAATCCGCAGAGAATGCGGCTGCTTCTGAGGTTCTGGCTCCCGACTCCCTCGAAGACCGCTTCCAGGCTCTCGAGAGTGAGGACAAAGTCGAACTGCTGCTTAGCGAGATCAAGACACGGCTGTTGCCAAAACAATTGCCATAGCCTGCTATCCCACCCAGATCCCGTCTATTGATGCCGGGGCTGCTGTTTGGCGCATTTCTCTGTGTCCTTCGAGAGGCCTGATGCGTCTAACAATGAGGAAAGCGTGAAAATGGAGTCGATCGCTGCACCCGGAAGCTAGCTGGGTAACTTCCAGAAGGCCGGAGTGTTTTACTCTTGAAGTAGCCCAATGGTCTCTATCGGGCTCGGTTCGCCTGCTTGATTCGCCTTTTCGAGGCGGACCCGCTGAGGCGGGTGCCGACCACACGACTGGTGAATGGATGCGTTTAGGTTTTCGTCTTCTTTCTGTAACCCTCATTTCGGGCATCGCCCTTACGGCAATGCCCCATAATCTTGATTCACAGCAAATGGGCTCCGCGCCCGTTGTCACCGCTGGTTCAGAGATTCCTGAGAATCCCCAACCACAAAATGAAGTTGCGGAGATCGACCCCACCGATCCGCTAACCCAAGTTGCACAAAATCAGAGCACTCCGCCGCCTACCTCTAGCACTGCTCCGGTTCAGAGCACCACACAGACGCCCAGCCAGCCCGCGCAGGGTAGTTCCAGCTCACAGCAGCCCGGCCAGGAATCCGCCAACCAAAAAAGCCAGCGCGAAAAGGCTGAGGAGCAGCTCAAGCTGCAGGAGAAACAGCGGGTCATGGGAGTGATGGCGACCTTCAACACGACCCGAAACATGAATGCGGTTCCGCTTTCGTCAGAACAGAAATTCAAGCTTTTCTTCAAGAGCGCCACCGATCCATGGCCGTTCTTGCTGGCGGGCGCCGTATCAGGAATTGGCCAGGCCAATGACAGCTACGCCGAATGGGGCCAGGGCGCTCAAGGCTATGCAAAACGATACGGCGCAGCTTACTCTGACGCATTCATAGGTAATTTTCTCGGCAACGCAGTATTTACGAGTTGGTGGCATGAAGATCCACGCTATTTCCAAAAGGGCAGCGGCACTGCCTTTCATCGCTTTCTTTGGGCGGCGGGAAGCACCGTATGGTGCAAGCGAGACAGCGGTAAATGGGGGCCAAATTACGCCAACGTCGTTGGTAACCTGGTCGGGGCCGCCATTTCTAACGTCTACTATCCCGCTACCGAACATACGGTCAGCAACACGATCAATGACGGATTGACTGTGTCTGCGGAAGGCATTGTGGGAGCAGAAGTCATCGAGTTCTGGCCAGACATGGTGCGCGCCCACAATCGTAAGAAAGCCGAGAAGCTGGCCCGACAAGCAGCTCAGCAAGATGACGCGCAAAGCACCACTCCTTCGACTCCCAAGTGAAGAGAGACAGATTCGCAGTTGGAACGTAGATTGCGCTTTGCAGTTTTCTTCGCTAACTCTTCTTTCCAGATTTGGCAGGTCTCACAGAAGCGGCCTTCACTGTTCCCATCACGGCCAGGTTCTTCTTGATCAGCGCGTAACGCTGCTCCACACATGCATAGCTGCGCAACGGATCGGCAGGCGTATTCCGTACATAGTCCAGCAATCTGCCGACGCTAGTAGTGGCTACGTGCAGCCGCGTGTCCGACGATGCGTAATAAACGAAAACTTCTCCATTTTTACCCTCAATCCATCCGTTGCTGAAGACCACATTCGACACATCGCCGACTCGCTCTTCGCCTTCCGGGGCAATAAAGTAGCCAGCAGGCTTGTGCGTGATGACCCACGGCCGCTTCAGATCAGCTAGGAAGAGATACAGCACATAGCGAAGGCCAGCCGCGGTATTGCGCACTCCATGGGCCAAGTGAAGCCAACCCTGTTCCGTCTTGATAGGCGCGGGCCCCAGGCCGTTCTTCACTTCCTGAATGGTGTGGTATGCCCGGTTATCCATGATGATTTCTTTTTGGATGACTGCTCTTTCAATACTAGGAGCCAAGCCCCAGCCGATGCCACCGCCCTTGCCCGCCTGGATAAAGTCGTCCTGAGGGCGTGTATAGAAGGCGTACTTCCCATCCACAAGCTCCGGATGCAGCACCACATTCCGCTGTTGCGGAGACTTTGACTTCAAGTCCTCGAAGCGCTCCCAAGTCTTCAGGTCACGGGTTCGTGCAATGCCGCACTGCGCCACGGCCGAAGAAGTGTCCCACTCTGGCGTCTTTGGGTCCTTGCGTTCCGTGCAGAACAAACCGTAGATCCACCCGTCTTGGTGCTTCACCAGCCGCATATCGTACACATTGATGTCCGGGGCGGCGGTTTCGGGCATCAGGATCGGATAATCCCAGAAGCGGAAGTTGTCCACGCCATTGGAGCTCTCGGCCACTGCGAAGAACGACTTGCGATCCGCGCCCTCTACCCGCGCAACCACCAGATATTTGCCCTCATGCAGCAGCGCTCCTGCGTTAAAGGCGGCGTTCACGCCGATACGCTCAAGCAGGAAGGGATTGGTGGTTCTGTCCAGGTCGTACCGCCAGGTGATGGGCGCGTGCGCCGCGGTCAGCACCGGAAATCTGTATCGGTCATAGATTCCATTGCCGCCGCGAGCTTTCCTGTTTCGCCGAGCGAGAAGTTTCTCCTGCTGCTTTACTAAATCCTGAACGCGCTCTCTGAATGCTGCCTCTTTCATCTTTCCTCTCCGGTTTTCAAGCCCGTGCACTTTGCGTCGCGACAGGATTTGCCTTACTGTTCATCCGCTTCATCACTTCAAAGCACGTGCGGCTATTGTGATACGGACATTTCCACGGCCCCACTTTGTCCTGCTCATCGTCAGGCATGCCATCTTTCGAAACTAGCCAGAACCATTCGCCATGCTCGTGATCCACAATCCGCGTCTCAATGAACGCCCAGCTCTGATCCACGGCTTCAAGGAAATGGAGCCGCCCCGAAAGTTCAAAAGCATTCAGAAACCCAACCACTGCCTCCGCCTGGGGCCACCAGTGTTTGTCGCTATCGATAATGCCTGTGGTGTCGCCCTCATAGAGCAGTCCTCCATCCGCGTCGAGCCCCTCGTCGTAGACTGCCTGCGCCATCTTAACCGCTTCCACGCGCACACGAGCCAGCAGTGTTGGGTCGCCAAGAATCTCCGCCGCCTCGCACAGGAGCCAACTCCCCTCAATGTCGTGCCCGAAGGAGATGATGTCAGAGCGTCGACGCCACTCCTCGTCGAAAAAGAGAATAAAATGATCATTCGCGGGATCGATAATGTGGTCCAGGAAAATCTCAATCAGTTCCTGCAATCGCAAGCGCACTGTCGAATCCTCATGCAGGTGCAGCAGCGTCGCATAGGCTTCGAGCAGATGAAGGTGCGTGTTCATGGACTTCTTTTCATCCAGATCCGCATCGCTCAGCCGTTGATCTTCTGCGAGAGACCAGTCCCGCTCGTATGTCTCAAAATAGCCGCCTTGCGTAGCGTCGTGACCAACTGATTCGATCACTTCTACGAGACGCAATGCGCGCGCTAGAATTTCGGCGTCGCCGGTAGCGTGGTAATACCCGGCCAGCGCGTAGACGCAGAACGCCTGCGCATATATGCGCTTCTTGGTGTCCAGGGGTTGTCCCTCGAAGTCAACCATCCAATAGACGCCGCCAAATTCCTCATCCCAGAAGAAGCGAATCAGGTATTCATATGCTCGCCGAGCCGCGTCTAGATATTCGGGTTTGCCATACACGCTGTAAGCCTTGGAGAAGGTCCAAAGGATGCGCGCATTCAGAATGACTCCCTTGGCCGCATGCGGATCGATGGTCAGATCGTTTCCAATCCGCCCGCGAAATCCGCCGTACTCGCCGTCAATCGTGTACTTGAGCCAGAAGGGAAGGATGTTGGAGAGTAACTCGGCCTCTACTTTTTGCCTCAAATCATGCACTGAAGCACCTCCTTCTGGATCATTCGCCGCGCGTTGAAAGCTCGTCTCACATCCGTCATGCGCTGTGCTTTAGAATCGCGTCAATTCGATCCAATTCAACTTTTGAAAATGCAAGATTGGCAAGCGCCGCCACGTTCTGCTCAATCTGCTCCACGCGGCTGGCTCCAATCAGCGCGGAGGTCATGCGTCCGTCGCGCAGCACCCACGCCAGCGCCATTTGCGCCAGCGATTGTCCACGGTTTGTGGCGATAGCGCCCAGGGCGCGGACTTTGGCGAGATGGGCCTCATCGACATCATTCTTCTTTAGGAACCCATGCGGCTTGCTCGCCCGCGAGTCGCCGGGAATGCCACTCAAATAGCGGTCAGTCAGCAATCCTTGCGCCAACGGGCAAAAGGCAATTCCGCCGATGCCCTCGGTGCCCAGCACATCGAGCAGTCGATCCTCAACCCAGCGGGAGAACATGGAGTATCTCGGCTGATGAATCAGGCAGGGTGTGCCGAGGTCGCGCAGAATCTTCGCTGCGACCGCAGTTTGCTCCGCGTTATAGCTCGAAATGCCTGCATACAGCGCCTTCCCGGAGCGCACGGCCTGGTCGAGCGCAGCCATGGTCTCCTCGACAGGAGTTTCCGGATCGGGCCGATGCGAATAGAAGATGTCTACGTATTCAAGGCCCATGCGCCTGAGGCTCTGATCCAGACTGGCGAGCAGGTACTTCCTCGATCCCCAGTCGCCATAGGGGCCGGGCCACATTCCCCACCCGGCCTTCGAACTGATGATCAACTCATCGCGATAGGGCTTCAGATCGAGCCGCAGAATTTCACCAAAATTGCTTTCAGCGCTTCCCGGCGGTGGCCCATAGTTATTGGCCAGGTCGAAGTGCGTAATGCCCAGGTCGAAAGCTCGCCGCACCATTGCGCGCCCATTTTCGAAGACATCCACACCGCCGAAGTTGTGCCAAAGTCCGAGGGAGATGGCGGACAGCTGAATGCCGCTTCTGCCGCAGCGGCGGTAAATCATCGTGTCGTAGCGCTGTTCGCTGGCGATATACAAAATTCTGCTCCTCCGCGCTGCTAACTCAATATCCCCTTCACTACCACTTCTTTTCGACCATCCGTGGGCGCGAGCACAACGTTCCCTTCTATCGCCTTCCCGTCGACTGTCAGCGCAATTGAGTTTCCGTCGCCTCTGCGCTCGATTGAAATCCTGTACACGACGCCGCGAAAAACGCGAGTCGCGGTGAATCCAGGCCAGCTCTTCGGGATCACCGGAGCAATCTCAAGCCCGTCAAGTGAAGTGCGAATGCCCAGAATCCATTGGACGATGGCGTAGTAGTTCCAGGCTGCCGTCCCGGTGAGCCACGAGTTCTTGGCTTCGCCGAAGCTGGGCGCATCCTTGCCCGCAATCATCTGTGCATAGACATACGGCTCGCACCGATGCAGATCGCTGATTTCCTCGCGCGCCGAGGGATTGATGCGGCTGTAGTAATCGTGCGCTTGGTCTCCGTGACCGAGGCGCGTCTCACCAATCATGACCCAGGGGTTGACGTGGCAAAAGATGCCCGCATTCTCTTTGTAACCCGGTGGGTACGACGAAATCTCGCCCAGTTGCAGGTAATAGCGCGAGTACGCCGGTTGCTGCACCACAATTCCATGCTTTGTCGCTAGATGCTTGCCCACGGCCTTCATTGCGCTCTCAGCTTTGCCGTCCTCGAGCCCAATTCCCGCCAGCACGCAGAAGCCATTCGACTCGATGAAGATCTTGCCTTCCTCGCAATCCTTTGAACCGATCTTGGATCCGAAATCGTCGTAGGCCCGCAGGAACCACTCCCCGTCCCACCCGTGCTCGGCGATCACCCTCATATTCTTCTCGGTCTCGCCAATATATCTGGCGGCCTCGGCGTCGAGCCCGCGATGTTTCGCGATCGCTGCCAGTTCACGGCCGGCATGAACAAACAGCCCGGCAATGAATACAGACTCAGCCACTTTTCCGTCTTTGTTGGTGGTGGTTTGGAAGCTCTGCCCCGGCGTGTCAGAGAAGCAGTTCAGGTTCAGGCAATCGTTCCAGTCGGCGCGGCCGATCAACGGCAGTCCGTGTGGCCCCATCCGGTCCAGCGTGTATTGAATACTCCGTTGCAGGTGCTCATAAAGTGGCTGCTCGGAGCCGGGTTCATTGTCGTACTGGACGGGTTCGTCTAGAATGCTCCAGTCTCCGGTCTCCTTCAAATAAGCTGAAACACCCTCGATGAGCCACAGGGGGTCGTCGTTGAATCCCCCGCCGATATCGTTGTTGCCTCGCTTGGTCAGCGGTTGATATTGGTGGTATGCGCCACCGGTCGGCAATTGAGTCGCCGCCAAGTCAAGGATGCGCTCCCGCGCCCGCACCGGCGCCATGTGTACAAAACCCAGCAAGTCCTGGTTCGAGTCGCGGAAGCCCAGGCCCCGCCCAATTCCCGATTCATAGAACGATGCCGACCGCGACATGTTGAACGTGGCCATGCACTGGTACGCGTTCCAGATATTCACCATCCGGTTAGTGTGAATGTCCGGAGTATCCACCTGAAACACGCCCAGCAGGCTATCCCAATACAGGCGCAGCCGCTCGAAGGCCGCGTTGGCCTCTTTGGCGTCAAGGTACTTCGCGATCACCGGTTTCACGGTCTTCTTGTTGATCGTCTGCGAGCCGGGGGGATCAAACTTCTCTGTGACCGGGTTTTCGTGGTAGCCCAGTACAAAGACAATCTGCCGCGTCTCACCCACCTCCAGATCCAGCTTCACCTGGTGTGCCCCCATAGGAGACCATCCATGCGCAATGGAGTTCTTCAATTCGCCCGCTTCTACGCTCACCGGCTTGTCCCATCCCCGATACTGGCCCAGAAACGCCTCTCCTTGCGTCTCGAACCTGCTCGGCTCAGAGCACGCGAAATAAGCAAAGTGGTTGCGGCGCTCCCGGTATTCCGTCTTGTGGTAGATAACGCCGTCCTCGACTTCCACCTGGCCGGTATTGAAGTTTCGCTGAAAGTTAGTCGCGTCGTCCTGCGCATCCCACAAGCAGAACTCAATGCTGGCAAAAGCGGAGATCCGTGCATTCGTGTCGCGGCGATTCGTAATCGTCAATTGCCAGATCTCCAGATTTTCGTCGAGGGGCACAAAATAGCGCGTCTCTGCTTCAATGCCGCTGTAGGTCGACCCGATCGCCGTATAGCCCATGCCGTGACGACATTTGTAGTCTTGCAACTCGGTCCGTGTCGGCTCCCATGACGGGGACCAGAACTTCTTCGATTCGTCGTCGCGCAGGTAAACATAGCGCCCGCCGAAGTCCAGTGGGACGTTGTTGTACCGGTACCGGGTCAAGCGTCGAAGACGCGCATCTCGATAAAACGAGTAGCCCCCCGCCGTATTTGAAATAATTCCGAAATAGGCCTGACAGCCCAGGTAATTCATCCAGGGCAGCGGTGTGTCTGGTTGCGTTATCACATACTCGCGCTGCTCATCGTCGAAATGACCGTACTTCATTACACCTGCTCCCTTAACGGAAAACGCTTCGCAAGTATAGTCCCGGATTTGATGGCTAATCAAATCAAACGTTTTTCCAGAGTGTTTTGCAACTACTTCAAATACGAAGTTACCATTTGCACATAGTCGAACAAACGTGCAAAATGATCTGCGCGAGCTAAAACCAAGAATCCCGATCTGTGTGCGGGATCGTTGTCAGAGTTCAGGCGGGTATGAGAGACTTCTCCCGCTTTTCCATCCTCTCTGGCAGTTGGCGCGAGGCGCTGTAGCAGCATGGCAAGTTCTTTGTTTCCGTCTTGTTTGAGTTCACGATCTGGGCTGACGTTGGCTTCTGCTGGCCTAGAACCCTGGTGCGGAGACGTGATCTTGAAGGCGCTAGTTAAAGATCTACTTCCCGTCTGGCCCAGCGCCCATCTGCAGCAATCCGATGCGGAGAACAGGATCTCGATCAACAGGCAAGTGGCGCCCGCGTATTCATGGAAGCTCCAATAGCAGTAGAAAGAGGCATCCGAATGCATCTGCACGTCGTCGATATAGCAATCATCGTGGCTTACCTGCTGAGCACGGTGTTCATCGGTTACTGGGTTTCCCACCGCGCTTCGCAAAGCATGCAGAACTACTTCCTTGGCGGCAACACGATGCCCTGGTACATGCTGGGCATTTCCAACGCCTCGGGAATGTTCGACATCAGCGGCACCATGCTCCTTGTCTCCTGGATGTTCGTGTACGGCTTGAAAAGCGTGTGGATTCCGTGGCTCTGGCCAACATTCAACCAGATCTTCCTCATGGTCTACCTCTCCGCCTGGCTACGTCGCTCCAAGGTGATGACTGGGGCCGAGTGGATCAAGACCCGGTTCGGCACCGGCCGAGGTGCGCAGTTTTCGCATCTCATCGTGGTCATTTACGCCTTTGTCAGCATCATTGGATTCTTCACGTATGCATTCAAGGGCATCGGGAAGTTTGCTCAGACTTACCTGCCCTGGAATTTGACTGCCAATGAATATGCCCTGATCTTGATCGGCATTACTGCCATCTATGTCATCAAAGGCGGCATGATCAGCGTCGTGATCACAGAGGTCGTACAGTTCTTCATCCTGTCTATCGCCTCGTTTGCTGTGGGCATCATTGCTATGCGAAAAGTCGCGCCGGATATGCTCCATCGCGTTGTGCCTACTGGGTGGGACAATATCTTCTTCGGCTGGCACTTGAATCTTGATTGGGCCACACTGCTCCCGGCGGCCAACGCGAAAGTCGCCCAGGACGGCTACGGGTTATTCGGTTTTTTCGTCATCATGCTGCTTTTCAAGGGTATCCCTATCTCTGCCGCGGGCCCTGCACCCAACTACGATATGCAGCGCGTGCTCTCCGCGAAGGACCCGCGCGAAGCCTCGATGATGTCTGCATGGGTCAACATTGTGCTCACTCCTCCGCGCTATTTTCTGGTGATTGGACTCACAGTACTGGCTGCGGCCTTCTTCGGTCCAAATCTGCGTGCAATGGGAACCAACATGGACTTCGAACTCGTGCTACCTTATGCGCTTGGCCGTTTTGTTCCCGTCGGTCTGCTCGGGTTCCTGATCGCGGGCCTGCTGGCTGCCTTCATGTCGAACTTCGCTGCAACAGTCAATGCGGCGCCGCCGTACTTTGTCAACGACATCTACAAGCGCTTCATTAATTCCAACGCATCGCCCAAGACTTATGTGCGGTTAAGTTACCTGGCGTCCTTTTCAGTGATTGTGATCGGTGTGCTTCTAGGCTGGAATGTCACGTCAGTGAATGAAGTAGTGGTTTGGATTGTCTCCGGTCTGTGGGGCGGTTATACGGCTTCGAACGTTCTGAAATGGTATTGGTGGCGGTTCAATGGATGGGGGTATTTCTGGGGCATGGTGACGGGCATAGCAGCGGCGCTAGGTTTGCCGGCGGTTATTACGCAGGTGTCGCTCGTGCAGCATTTGCTGGCCACCTATTCCATCAACAAGGAAGTGGTGATTGTCTTCCCGGTGGTGGTTGGAATTTCGTTGATTGGCTGTCTTCTCGGCACCCTTCTTACAAAGCCAGAAGATGAAGCTGTCCTCAAAGACTTTTACCGGCGCGTTCGTCCGTGGGGTTTCTGGGGACCGGTCCTCAAGAAGGTGCTGGCCGAGGACCCGAGCTTCAAGCCTAACAAGGACTTCCTGCGTGATATGTTCAATATCGCTGTCGGTATCGTCTGGCAGGTCTCCTTGGTCGCACTGCCCTTGTATATCGTGATTCAGGAGTTCTATCGCGTTGCAATCGCTCTGGCGGTGATTCTGGTAACCTCCGCCGTTCTGAAGTTCACTTGGTACGACCATCTCAACGAGCGCGAGGTGGAAACTAACAAGGCGGCCGCTAAGGATGAAGTTGTTGTTGGACAGTGAGGAACGCAGCTGCCGGGGGCGGTCATTGATGTCGAAGTCTTCGAAGTGTATCGATCGCGCAGATAGCACCGGTTGGCTGCTCCTCGTGCTTGAAATAGGCAAAGACCTCGCGCTCAACAGTCCCCTCGCGCAGAGTCTTCTCAATCAAATCGAGCTGCGCTTCAGTGTATCCACTCTTACGAAAGCGGTAGCTCATAAACGGAGCGGTTACAACGTTCGGCGTCTCCAAGTCATCGCTCTTGGCCACGCAGAGCGCCGCGCCATGATACCGCAGTGTGGCGTATGTTTCGTCGCCAAACCATGTGCTGTGCCGAAATTCGAAAGCCATTTTCAGCCCACTCGTCTTTGCATCTGAAAGAAAGGAGTCAAGGCGAGGTATGTCGATCTTGAAATTAGGTGGGAGTTGGAAGAGCACCACACCCATCCGTTCAGCAGCCACAACTGGTGCGAGTGTACGCGACAAGGCGGCGACTGTATCCGAGCAGTCCTTGAGTCGAAGGATGTGGGTTATCCGCTGCGGCGCCTTAAACGAGAAGCGAAAGCCGGAGCCGGTCGCGGCCAGCCAGCCGGTGAGCATGTTTTCGGTAGGCAAACGCTGGAAGGTGTAGTTTACTTCGACCGAATTCAATTGAGCTGCGTAGTATTCCAGGAACTTATTTTCAGGAAGTCCGCGCGGGTAGAATCCTGGCTTCCAGCTCGAATACGACCAACCAGAGGTACCAATGAAGGCTCTATCCCGCAAGTCTCCTGTAACTTCTGGAAGCTTTGTAACTCGCGCAACATCGCGATTGGCAGTCTCTTCATTAGACACTCGATTGTTCGCAGCCACGAGTAACTCCAACGCTCCCGCGTATGAGGAAGGAAAGCCACAATGGCGGTTCTGTTCCATTGAGCGGCCGAGAGTCTCACACTGATATCTCGTCATCGGTCCGCAACTCTTGGAAAACAGACTAGCATAAATGCGTAGGCGGCCCTGAGTTTACGCCTGGGAGGCATTTCAGAAAACACTTCTGGACAACAATCGTGCCAAGAACAAATAATCAGGTGTTCTCTAAGCAGAGTTTCTGCTGTTTTTGGACGATTGGCTGAAAGCGATTGATCCTAATGGTACCGGGAATCGCAAATTGCGCTGCAAAGAATTCTTGTGCTGTCGCAAAGACCGGAAGCGATTCTAGTTTACGTCTGCAGATAGCAGTGAAACGGAGGTTAGGGTGAAGAGTACCTCTCTCGTCTTCCTATTATCCTGTCCGATACTGGTCCATGCGCAGCACGCTGAGATAGCGGGGCGATCCGTTGAAATGATGGTGGTGAGTAAGAATGATCTTTCACCTCAGCCCTGGCCATCAAATCCGATTGAGCTCGTTACCGCACCTGCTATCGCGGGGACTTCAAACGTGCTCAGAATGATTGAAGACAACGGGATCATGGCAGACTCGCAGGCGCTGGCACTTGTCTATGATCTCAATCCCGGGGTGAGCAATCTGGCCGCGCTTCAGGCGGGCCGCGCTCTGAAGCTGCCGAAAATACAAGGTGAAGGAACTCATTTTCTGATAACCAGCGGGAATCTGATTCAGTTGACCGTCGATCCTGAACTTCGGAAAGACATTTCTCAATTGTCGACATCCCTCCAACAGTTCACGCCGCTGGATCCAAAGACAACTTCCGACCCTTCGACAGGGAAAGAGTTGAGCCAATTGATCAGGTGGTTCGGAATCATAGGGTCGCGTTTTGCAGACAGAATGGACCCTCCCCTGACTCATGAGACGCTGGTTGAGTTGAAGGGAGAAGGACAGGCTCTAAACAGAATTCTGTCACAGTCGACAGAGCAGCGAAGAGAGTTGACGGCTGCGGAGCGCGGACAAGCTGCCGCGATCGACGGCGACATGAAGCTTATCTTTAAACAGTTTAATGAATCGCTGAGTGCAGATATTCCCAACGGGGCAGATTCTTTTGCAGTGACCGTGAAAATCACTGGCGGCGACTCAAGCACACTCGAGCGCCTGCGGATCTATTACGAATGC
>Ga0187847_10001273_pt1 | contig 23218 bp, 18 predicted proteins | sample June2016WEW_4_10_FD_132458 | JGI IMG/M metagenome (GOLD analysis project Ga0187847, IMG submission 132458) | Peatland microbial communities from SPRUCE experiment site at the Marcell Experimental Forest, Minnesota, USA - June2016WEW_4_10 | ecosystem: Environmental > Terrestrial > Soil >...
CTCTGTGCCAGTTCCAGCGCGGGGTGGAACGCGGTGCGATCTTCGGCCATGATCGTGAACGGCTGCTGAGCGACCACAAGCGTTTCGGTATCGGACGGCAGCCACGTCAGTATCGAGTCGGTTAATTCAATTCCAGCAGCAGCCATTTGCTGATTGCGCGCGTCGCGAACCGACTCCTTCAGGGAGCGGCTGAGTTGCGCAGCGTTCGGCCAGTCCGCCGCCAAGATGGCGGCTTCGAGTTGATCGGCGAGCTTCATCAAATCGGCACGGGCGGGTGCTTGCGCGGTCAACGCCGAGACTGCCAGCATAAGTAAAATCGCGAGGCGCATCATCGATAATCCACGAAGCCGAGCATGGTCATCGCCACGTGTAATGGCCACGGGCCTCTTGTCTTAAGGTCCGAAATCAAGCGCCAAACTCCTGGTTCTGGGTGGTCAACATCGAATTCGCGTGCCAGAAGGTCGGGTCCCCCACCGCGCGGCGGCATCGGAGCCTCGGTCAAATAGCGGATTTCCAGTCTCTGCCGGACCGGATCGAACCGTACGGTGGCGCCTGTGGCGAAGCCCTCCAGCCGGGGAATCTGGGCTACATAAGGCGGCTGTTCCCGCGCTGGCTGGGGTTGAGCGGCGAGATGCCGCAGTCCCCAGAATGGAGCGCTACGATCGACCTGGCGCCACTCCGGCAAATCCGTGGGAAGGGCGTGAGAACGCTGCCCGCCGGCGATCTGCCGCAGGATCTGGGCCAACAGTTCGCGCCGATGTGCCACGATGAGGAGGTCCGGCCGCGCCAGCCCGATCCAATTCTCATCCTCGCGTTGCGCGGGTGCTACTCCCGGCTCAGTGATAAAGGACGAGAGAACCTTCGCGCTGGCATGCCACACCGGCTTCCCCTGAAGGGACTCATCAGGCTGCGGGAGTTCGACAGCATCGGCAAAGAAGTAGAAGTAAGCGACGTCTTGCACCGCTAGCGACGGAGGACCTCCAAACTCTCCCCGACGGATTTGTCCGGCCGCCGCAACGACCAGCCGGACTGTATGTCTGCCAAGGGCCCGGTATATGTTGCCTTCATTCAGCGCGATCAGGCGGTCCACACAAAACAACTGTATCGGCCGCTCGGACAGCAGTTCGGCGGAATCGTCCGGCTTGATGGGGAAAGGCGTCTGGTTCACCCAAAGACTCTCTGTGTCGTCAGGCAGCCAAGTGAGCACTTCCTGGACCCGCTGGTCTGCGTCGCGTATCAGCCAAGCGTTATACCTCTGTTGAACGGCGTCGTCCAGTCTATTCGCGAGCTCGGCTGCCACGGCGAGTGAATCGTTCCGGATCGCTGTGCGCAACTCCGGCATCAGCGGACTTAGGTTGGATTGACCAGGTGTCTGCGCTGCCACGCCAACGGAGAGCAACGTGAACCATAAGACTCGGCGCATAAGTGACCTACTGTCCGGTATTCTAACAGGCGTCGTGTGTCCCGGTTCGGAACCCCTCCCTCACTGCCGGGGCTCGGTAAGGTGAAACACCTTGCGAATCGCCGCGATCACCGGCGCGCCATCGGGCTGCCCCGCCTGCGCCCGCAGCTCCGAGATCGGCCCGTGCGCCACTTTGTTGATAATGCCGCGCGTCAGCATCTCCCAGGCCTCTTCCTGCTCCCGCGTCACCGGACCAAACTTGCGCCGCACCTTGTCGATCTCCGCCAGGCGTATGCGCTCCAACTCCTCCTGCAGGCTGACGATCGTGGGCGTGATTTCCTGCACCTTGAGGCGGGCCATCATGCGCTCCACCTCCTGCTTCACGATATCCTCGGCGCGCTCCGCCTCCTTCAGGCGCTCGCGCAAATTGGCGTTCACCACTTCCTGCAGGTCGTCGATGTCGTATAGGAAGACGTTGTCCAGATCGTTGACGGACGGCTCGATGTTCCGCGGCACCGCAATATCGATCAGGAACATGGGCTTGTTGCGCCGCGCGCCGATCACCCGCTGCATCTCGTCCTTGTGCAGGATGTAGTGCGGCGCGCCGCTGGACGCGATCAGAATATCCACCTCCGGCAGCATGGCGACAAAGCGGTTGTACTCGACGGGCGTGCCTTGAAACAGCTTCGCCATCTCGATGGCGCGTTCGTGCGTGCGATTGGTGACGAAAACGTGCGTGGCGCCGGAGCGCCGCAGGTGCCGGGCAGCCAGTTCCGACATCTTACCCGCGCCCGCGATCATCACCGTGCGGTTGTTCAGCGAGCCGAAGATCTTGCGCGCCAGCTCCACCGCCGCATAGCTCACCGATACCGCCATCTGGCCGATGCCGGTTTCCGAGCGCACCCGCTTGGCCACGCTGAAGGCGCGCTCCAGCAGGCCCTCCAGCCATCCGCAGAGGGCCCCCTGCGTCTTGGCGATGCCGTAGGCGTTCTTAAGCTGACCCAGGATTTGCGGTTCGCCCACCACCATTGAATCCAGGCTGGAAGCCACGCGGAACAGATGATGGATGGCGTTCTGGCCCGCATGCCGGTAAAGGTACGGCTCGACCGAGGCGGCCGGCATCATACGCGATTCGCGCAGAAAGTCGTCGACCAGCGCCTGCGGGTCCAATGAATCGTCCGTGGTGACCGTGATTTCGACGCGGTTGCAGGTGGAGAGGATGCAAGCTTCCGAGACGCCCGCGCGCGACTTCAGCGACCGCAAGGCGTCGGGCAGAGAAGGCTCCGGGAACGCCAGGCATTCCCGCACCTCTACGGGCGCAGTCTTGTGGCTGACGCCTGTGACCAGCAGCTTCATGGTTTCAACAGCCAGCTTCCCAGCCGCGCATGCGCCACCCAGGTTACGGCCGATAGCCCCACCACCACGATCACCATGATGGCGGCCTTCCGGCCGCGCCATCCGGCTGTGACCCGCAGAAACACCATGGCCAGGTAGCATCCCCAGGTGATGAACGAAATGCCGATGGCCGGCTGGCTGATCCAAGCCGTCTTGTGCTCGATGAACGCCCAGGTGGTGGCGGCGATCACCGCCAGCGTCATCAGCACGAAGCCCACCGCCATCGACCGGGAGATCAATTCATCCAGCGTGCCCAGCGGCGGCAGGCGGTAATAAAGCTTGCGCGGCTTCTTGCGCTTGAGTTCGCGCTCCTGGAACAGGTAAAGCAGCGAGGCTCCGGCGGTGAACGCCAGCGCCGCGAAGCCCAGCAGGACCAGCGTGATGTGCACGTCCAGCCAGGCGTTGCGGATGACCGGGCTGGTCCAGGCGTCCACCGGGTTGCCCAGTGTCGAAACCAAGGTCATGACGAAGACCAGGGGGAAGATAAAGACGCTGAGGCTTTCGGTTTTATAACGCCAGTACACGAACAGGAACAGCGCGGTGATGAGGAAGGCGCACATGGAGAGCGTTTCGTAGAAGTTGGCGATGGGGCAGTGATTCATCAGCAGCCCTTCTTCCACGATGGAGACGCCATGCAGGACCGCGCCGATGGAGAGCGCGGTCAGAGAAACCCGGAAAAGGTGCTCGCGTTTGCGGACCAGCGTGAGGATGGCGTGCAGCAGGCCGAGGGAGTACAGGGCCGCGGCCACGCGCAGCCAGATGACACTCATTTCAGCCATGGAGTGCGCCGTTCAAGGGGGTCGATTGAAATAATAGTATAGCGTGGGGCGGCGGGGGTTTCGCTGGATGGCGCGTACCTGAGAGGTTGTCCATTGTGGCAGGCCCTATAGGCCTGCTACTCAGTTCGGCGATAGCGTCGTGAACGGAGCGGATCGGGTCGCCCTGCGGCTTGGCCGCCCAGGTCTAACGTCCCCTGGTTCTGTGGTCCTGGCGCGCGGCTCATCAGGCGTAAGGACCTAGCTGCAAGGGTCTGCACTTGATCGAGGGTGGCCTGGAGCTCTTTGATCTGTCTTTCAAGGTCGGCTCTACGGCTGTCGGTCTCGCGGGAAGAGCTGGTCCCGTCGGTCGCAAGCCTTAGTTGACAGGCCGCCCCAGGAACGATCTCAACCGATACCACCCTGGGGAACATCCTTGGCAGCTCTCCAAAGACTTCGTTTCCCGCGAACGTCTTCGCCAGCCAGCAGTATTCCTCCCAGCCCCCGGAGCTCACGAAGACGGGGTCCCTGCAGCCCGCCCTGTGAAGGTATGATCGGAGGCGCGTTGTCAGATCTTCAACGACCGTCGATCGAGATCGGGCATTCAGAGTTCCTAAACGTGAACGGTCATACCACTTTGATCGCGCGTCGGTCACGGCAGCGATGGTGTCGGGCCGCATAGGCCAGCGCTGCCCGAATGTCGTCCGCAGCCAACCGCGGATAGGCGTCCAAGAGATCTTCGACCACCGCACCCTCCGCGAGCTTGCGGAGCAAGAGTTCGACGGGTATGCGCGTTCCGCGAATTACGGGCTTACCCTGCATGACGCCTGGATTGATCTCGATGCGATCAGTCACGGTTTGAACCCCGCTTCAATTGTACAACATCGATTCAGGCGGTCTCGGAGCGGTACACTTGAAGGCGATGGCAACGGTGATCGAGATAGGCAGCCTGATCGCCCCGACATTCGGGGCGGCCGCCCATGCATTGCCGGGACGGGCGTTTCAATTCGCCGCATCGCCCGGTGGCACCAGATGGGTCTTGTCGCCGAAGAGATCGTCCGCAAGTTTGGCCACCTCTCGCTGGCGCAGGTTCACGCGGCCCTAGCGTATTACCAGGCCAATCAGGGCGAGATCAACGCGGACCTGGAAGCCGAGGCGCGGGAGGCTGAGGCCCTGGAACGACAGGACCGACGCTGTCGGCAACGATAAGCACAGAAGCCAACGATAACCGACTATGACGAGAATCCAGCGTCCTGTCGCGCAAACCGAGCGGGGAAGAGGTCGCCTTCGGGACCCGGAAGGCAAGAGTAACCGCCTCAGCCCAGAAGATTTGGGCTTGCTCGCGAGGCGACTCGCGGCAGCGTCGATCCCGCTGGAGACGGCCCGGATCAAAGAGCGTCTCACTCGCGGCTTCTACGGAATCTGAAGGCCACGTCTTTCCTCAGCCCCCCGCGAACTCCGTCATACAATGTACCTATGCGTTTGCTTACAGCACTTCTAACGCTGGCGTGCGCCGCGGCCTGCCGGGCCGATACTCTCACGCTGCGCGATGGGCAGGTGGTTCAGGGAACCTATATGGGCGGCACCGCCCGCACGGTCAAGATGCAAGTGGACGACACCGTCAAGACCTACGACGTGACCGACATCGCCACGCTGCAATTCACTCCTCCAGCGCCCACCGCGTCCGCGAGGCCCAGTACGGCCGGCGCCAAAGTGCGGAAGGCGCCCGCTGCCGCGCCGGAGCGCATATGAAAACGGCGATCGCTCTGGTGTCATTGGCACTTCCTTTGGCCATGGGACTCTGCGCGCAAAAAATCCCCGTGGAAGGCCTGGCGGACAGCCCCGTGCGCGCGGTGATTTACGAAGATCTGCAATGCCCCGACTGCGCCGACTTCCGGCGCATGCTGGACGACAAGCTGCTGCCGCGATACGCCGGCAAAGTGGCGTTCGTGCATCGCGATTTCCCCTTGGCGAAACACGCCTGGGCCCGGCGCGCAGCCATCGCGGCGCGCTTCTTCGCCGACCGGAAACCGGAACTGGCCCTAGAATACCGGCGTTACGCCATGGCGAACCAGGGCGCCACCAACGACGCCAACTTCAACACACGGCTGGCGGAGTTCGCCAAGGCGCACGATATCGATCCGGACGCAGCCATCGCGGCGCTCTCCAATGGCCGATACGCGGAGCTGGTGGAGCAGGACTATCAGGACGGAGTGTCGCGCGGCGTGGTGCACACTCCCACGGTATTCGTGAACGGCAAGCCATTCGTCGAAACCTTCTCGTTCGAAGAGATTTCGAAGGGCATTGACGAAGCGCTGGCTCAATCCCACTAGCCCCAGCCCGCTAGCGCGGAATGTAAATTCGTCGCCCGGCCCTCCGCGGCGTCGCCGCCTTTCCCATATCATCGATGTATGATCCTTTCCGTGCACCATTCCAAACCACCGCGGGCCAAGTCGTGCCTCGCGCTTGCCGCCGGACTCGTCCTCGGACTCGTTTCCTTGCCGGCGGCCTTTGGTCAGACCCCGTGGACCAATTTTGCCAAGGAGGCGCAGCATAACGCGGCGTCCACCATCGCATCCCAGTCGTTGAACGGCATTCACTGGCAGACGCCCGTGGATCTGGACCCGCAATACTCCGGGAGTGAATTGCTGATTCATTACGGTACGCCTCTGATTACGGCTGCCAATACGGTCATCGTCCCGGTGAAAACGGAGGCGGACGGAGGCTTCCGCGTGGATGCGCGTAGCGCCGCCGACGGCACCCTGGAATGGAGTGCGCCGACAGACTACGTGCTGCCCCCGAAGCATGGGTGGACGCCTGAGTTCGGCCCAGCCCTCACGGCAGATCGGCTTTACTTTCCGGCCGCGGGAGGCACCATCCTTTATCGCGACCACCCCGACTCGGCTACCGGGACGGAGGGCCGCCTCGCCTTCTACGGGTTGTCGAACTACCAGGCAGATCCTTCCGGATTCGCCGACAGCGTGTATATCGACACGCCGCTCACCACCGATCCGAGCGGGAATATCTATTTTGGCTTCCTGGTAGTTGGCGCCAGCCCGTTATCCGGGCTGACCAGCGGGATCGCGCGCATCGGCGCCGACGGACAAGGGACTTGGATCCCGGTGACCACCGCTGCCTCGGACCTGACCATGACGGAAGTCGCCTACAACTGCGCTCCCGGCTTGAACTGGGACCGCACCACGCTTTATATCGCCGTAAGCAACCAAATCGGTGGTTATCTGGTAGCCCTGAACAGCACCACGCTGGCGCCCGTGGCGCGCGTACAACTCAAAGATCCGAAGTCGGGGAAGGACGCTTCGCTCAGCGACGACTCGTCGGCATCCCCAACCGCAGGGCCTGACGGAGATGTGTATTACGGAGTGCTCGAGAACCCACCTGGGGAAAACGGCGGCCGCGGCTGGATGTTGCATTTCAATGCCGCCCTTTCAGAGACGAAAACTCCCGGCGCTTTCGGCTGGGACGATACCGCCTCCGTGGTGCCGGCCTCGATGGTTACGTCATATACCGGCACGTCCAGCTATCTCCTGATGACGAAGTACAACAGCTACTACAACGAGGAGAACAGAATTGCCATCCTGGACCCGAATGCCACGGAGATCGACCCGGTTACCGGCGAAACCGTGATGAACGAAGTTCTCAGCATCTTGGGTCCTACCTCCAACCCCGATGGACGAGGCGTAAAGGAATGGTGCATCAACTCCGCGGCGGTGGACATCCCGGGCAAGTCCATTCTGGCGAATAACGAGGATGGCAAGATGTACCGCTGGGATCTGACCACGAATACGCTAAGCCAGACGGTGGTCCTCACGGAAGGCTTGGGAGAAGCCTATACGCCCACCGCCATCGGCATGGACGGCACGGCATACGCCATCAATAACGCGATTTTATTCGCCCTGGGGAATTAAGGGCAGCGCCCGGGGAAACGCGCATTCTACTGGTTGTCGAGCAGCCTCTGCTTCAGCCTGCCGATTTCCAGGCTGCAGAAGGTTGGCCGCCCGCCCTGCCGCGGATGCGCGCGCCCATCGTTGCCGAATTCCATGTATTGTTCGGAGGCGGCGGTGTAGGGGCGCCACCGCGGAAGTCCGCCGCCATTCGGATCGCCCGTCTTGGCGAAGTTGGTCCAATAGCTTTGCATGGCGGCGGCCAGCGCCTCGTCCTGCGTCGCGAAGGTCAGCCAGTTCCACACAGGATGGCGCAGCGCGCCGAATACGTACGGCAGTTCCAGGCTGTGAAAGGACCCCAGATCGCCTTCCCCCTTGCCGGGTATCGACCGGCGAAACCGATACACGAACGACGGGTGTCCGGCGGCGGCATTGAGCTCGGCCATGGCGGCGGCCGGACACGTCATCAGCGCATCGTTCAGCCATTCGTCCGCGGCGGCGGTGCGGCCCATGTGGGTGTCGACGACGTAAGCGGCCATGGCGACCGGCGCCATATTTCCGTAACTGATGCGCAGCGTCTTCCGGGGTCCTGGATCGGCGGCCGAGGGAGCCCCGGCTGCGCCGCGAAAGGCGCTGGCTTCGCGCCCGTTATTGCCGATCAGCAGGCCGGCCGGTTGCTGACGCCCAGTGGCGAAAACCGCCTGCGGCGTACGTGGGAGGACCCAGCCATCCAGCACGAATTCGGGATTTGGTTCTTCCTTGGCGGCGTCCACCGCGGCTTTAAGTATGGCTTGCGCCGGCAGCGCGCGCAGGCGCTCGATGGTGGAACCGCCGGCAAGCTTGGCGACGCGCTCGCCGAACCGCTCGGCTCGCCGAAGAGTGTGGGCATAGGCAATGCCGGCCACCGGGCCGCTCTCCATGATGGCGCGCGCGAAAAGTCCGCCCGTGAGCGGAGAACACATCAGCATGCCGGCGTCGATGGAGCCTGCGGATTCGCCGAAGACCGTGACGCGCGCGGGATCGCCGCCAAACTTCGCGATGTTGTCGTGCACCCACCGCAAAGCGGCGATCTGATCCAGCAATCCGTAGTTGCCGGAAGACCGGTGCGGCGATTCGCGGGTCAGTTCGGGGTGGGCAAAGAAGCCCAGCGGACCGAGCCGGTAATTAATGGTCACCACCAGCACGCCATGCCGGGCCAGTTCCGCGCCATCGTAGCCCGTCTCGTTGCCGCTGCCGATCCGGTTGGAGCCGCCATGCATCCAGAACATCACCGCCCGCGGTTCCTGCACCGGCCATTCTGGCGTCCAGATGTTCAGATACAGGCAGTCTTCGGAAAGCTCCCAGCGGGGCGTGGCGAGGGTTTCGCCGTAGCGGCGCGCCAATGGCGCAAGGAAGGCGCCGGTGCCAATCGGATTCTGAACACAGGCGGCCGAGTATTGCGTGGCATCGCGCACGCCTAGCCAGGGCTTGACCGGTTGCGGCTCGCGCCACCGCAGCGCGCCCACTGGCGGTTCGGCAAACGGGATTGCCTTGAAGACGGCGCCCGGCGAGGCCAGGTAGCCGCGGATGGCGCCGCCCGTTACGTGGACGGTGGGGATGGGCTGGGCGAAGGCCGCGACGGCTACCAGAAATAGTATCAACGCAGGCGGCCTTCGAGGCCGCCGCAGGCTGCGAGCCTGCCCCACGTTAGCGCTCGACATGGCCGCCGAACTGATAGCGCATCGCCGAAAGCAGCTTATCGGCAAAATCCTCCTCGCCGCGAGAGCTGAAGCGCTGATACAGCGCGGCACTCAGCACCGGCGCGGGTGTGGACTCGTCGATGGCCGCGGTAATGGTCCAGCGGCCTTCGCCGGAATCGGAAACGCGCCCGGAGAAACCGCCCAAGTCGGACTGCTGGAACAGGGCGATGGCAGTCAGGTCGAGCAGCCACGAAGCCACTACGCTGCCGCGCCGCCACACCTCGGCGATGTCAGCCAGATTGAGGTCGAATCGATAGTTTTCGGGATTACGCATAGGGGCGGTTTCGGCGTCGGCGTCGCGGCTCTGCTTCCCGGCGTTAGCGTGCTTCAGAATGTTGAGTCCTTCGGCATAGGCAGCCATGATGCCGTATTCAATGCCGTTATGCACCATCTTCACGAAGTGACCCGCGCCGGACGGGCCGCAATACAAATAACCTTCTTCGGCGGTGCCGCCGGCCTTCTCGCGCCCCGGCGTGCGATCCGCGTTGCCGCGGCCGGGCGCCAGCGTCTTGAAGATCGGATCGAGATGTTGGACGATCTCCGGCTCCCCGCCAATCATCTGGCAGAAGCCGCGCTCCAGCCCCCAGACGCCGCCGCTGGTGCCCACATCCACGTAGTGCAGGCGCTTGACGTCCAGTTCCTTGGCGCGGCGAATGTCGTCGATGTAATAGGAATTGCCGCCGTCGATGACGATGTCGCCGCTTTCCATGCGCGCCGACAGATCCGCGAGGGTGCCATCCACGGCGGCCGCGGGAATCATCAACCAGACGGCGCGTGGCGGCGGAAGCGCTTTCAATAGATGGTCGAGCGTGACCGCTCCGGTTGCGCCTTCGCCCTCCAGCTTCGCGACGTTCGCGCGATCCTGATCCCACACCACGCATTGGTGTCCGCCGCGCATCAGGCGGCGCACCATGTTGGCGCCCATCCGTCCCAGACCGATCATCCCAAGCTGCATTCGTTTCCCTCCATTCTCTTAGGGTAGCTTAGGCAGCGCCTGGCGCTGCCCTACCAGCACTTCTACTCCGCGGGGCGGCAAATCCACAGCGGACGCCGATTCGCCATCGTGGAGCACGCGTTGCATGGGGCGCGGCAGCGTGCTGCGCTGCGGAGTTTTGGTGTGATTGATCAGCACGAACACTTCCTTGGCTGCGCCCACGCGGCGCGACACTTCCACGCCTTCCGGCACAGGTCCCAGCGCCGGCTGCAACCCGGCGAGCCGGATCATCCACTGCGTCGCCGCGCGCATGAGGGTGTCGTCGAGCCATGCGCCGATATAGGCGATGCGCCCTTTCCCGGCTTTCCCGGAAAGGACCGCGGGCTGTCCGTCGAGCCATCCGTTACTTTCGCCGTAAGTGAGCAGGACTTCCGCGCCGTCAGCCTTCAGTCGCTCAGCCCATATCCGCGCCTTGCCGCTGCCCCACGCGCCGGAAACCGGCACGTCGTCGTTCAACGCGTAGAATTGTTCCACGCGGCCACCGAGTAACGGAACCAGCGGCCCGGGCTGCCGCGCCGGCTGCAGCGCATTGTAAGTATCCTTCATTCCGGAGCGCGGCCCCAGCACTAAGTGGCCGCCGCCGTTCACATACTCAATCAGACGCTGACTCACGTCGTCCGGCAGCACATTCAAGCCCGGCGCGATCACCAGGCGGTATGCCGTGAGCGGCGCGGCAGGACCCACGATATCGACTTGCTGCAGCATCTCGTGCACCGGCTTGTAGTAGCTGAGCAGCAGTCCCACCGGATCGAAATTGCGATTGTGCCGCTGGTTATCGATCGCCCACCGGCTGTCGTACGAATGCAAAATCGCGACGTCCGCCATGGGACTGGTGCCCGCCAGCGCATCGCTCGCCTGCTCGAATTCGCGGCCGATTTGCGCGACTTCCTCATACAGCGGAACGGGAGTGCCGTCGGCTCCGACCAACGTGCCGTGATACTCCTCCTGGCCGTTGAGCGCACTGCGCCACTGCCAGTAACTCACGGCGTCGGCGCCATGCCCGACGGCTTGCCAGGCCATCTCGCGCACCTCGCCGCGATCCAGCGCGTTGTTCACCGGCGCCCAGTTCACGAAGCCGGGCTGGGTCTCCATCACCCAGAAATTCTTGCGCTTGAAACCTCGCGTCAGGTCGTGCGTCATGCCGTTGCGCGCGGCGTCCAGGTGGCCGCTGCCCACATAGTCGTCCCACGATGCCAGATCCAGTTCCTCGGTTAGCGCGTAATGGTCGAACACATCGTACCAGCCCATGAAATTGGAGGTAATGAACTGACGCGGCTCGCTGGCGGCGCGGATGGCCGCCACCTGGATGTGCTGGAAGTCGCGCAGGGACGCCGTCAAGAAGCGCTTGAACTCCAGGTCGAGCCCGGGATTGCCGCCCGGACCCATCGGAATCTGGCTCCAATCCGTGTAAGTCTGGCTCCAGTATTCGGTGGTCCAGTGCCGGTTGAGCGCATCGAGCGTACCGTACTTTTCGCGCAGCCAGTCCTGAAACTGGCGATGGGTTTCTTCGTCCCACGAGAATGCGCCGTACTCGTTGTCGATCTGCCAGCCGATCACGTTCGGGTTGTGGCCAAAGCGCCGCGCCAGTTGTTCGGCGATGCGGCGGCAAAACTCGCGATAGCGCGCGCTGGTGGGCGACCCCTGCTGGCGATTGCCATGCTTCGCCTTGCGCCCGTCCTGCTCGGTGCGCAGCGTGTCCGGATACTTTTGGGTCAGCCAGGCGGGCGGAGCGGCGCTGGGCGTGCCGATGACGACCGAGATGCCATGTTGCGCCGCCAGCGCCACCGCGCGGTCCAGCCAGTCGAGATCGAACTGGCCCTCCCGCGGCTCCAGGCGGCTCCAGGCGAATTCGGCAACGCGCACTACGTGGATGTGGGCAGCTTCCATGAGCTTCAAATCCTCGGGCCAGCGCGGCTCCGGCCATTGCTCCGGATACCAGGCGTCGCCCAAGAGGACAGCGGGCCGCTGGGCGGCGAGGGACGTAAGCGGCAGGATGGCGCACAACAGCGCCAAGGCGGCGGTCAACGGTTTGTGTAGCATAACGAGGTATTCTAACGTGGGGCGGCGCCATGCGCCGCCTGGGATGCTGGCCGAAGAGCGGGTTCCGGAGAACCCGCGCGGAGGCTGGCGCCGCCCGACGTCCTCGCCGAAAACCGCATGTCCCGTGCCAGCGCAAGGACGCCGCCCCGTTTGAGAGGCCTGACGGACCTGCCCCACTAAAAGGCCAATCTCAAGAGCCGGCTAAGAGCCGGCCTAGGCGAGCGTAGCTCGCCAGTGTCGGCAGGAGTGCCGACACGGCACGCACGAGTGCGTGCGCCACGAGGGCTACCCAACTGAAATGGCCAATCTCCAGAGCCGGCTAAAAGCCGGCCGCGGGCATAATTGCCCGCCCTCCAATTCATGCAGAATTGGCATTGGGCAGGGCGCCCGCGCCACGAGGGCGACGCGTTAGAGGGGCGCATCGCTGAACTCTTTCACGGGGATGCCATTTTCGGCGCGGTAGAGGACTTCGCTCTGGCCATCGCCTTTCATCCAGGTGACCTGGTACCTGGCGGGCGGGGTCTCGTCCTTTCCTTTTCCTTTCTTTCCGTTCTTTTCGTGGGGCGGTGGGTCGGCCTGAGGTTGTTCGGGCGGTTTCGGGCGGGCGGCTTTGAGGCGCTCAAGTGCGTCGCAAGCCTTTGTGTATGAGCGGTCCAGGCGGCCGCTGGCTTGCGTCATGCGGTCGAAGATGGAGACGCGGGCGAGGATGTCGAGACCTGCCATTTGGGCTTCGCGCTGGAAGCGGTCCGCGCGCAATTGCATCCACTGGGCGATAGCGGCCTGGTAGAGTAGGTGCCGCTCGTGGGGGGTTTGGGGCTGATATTGGTTTTCGAGATCGGCGTGGAGTTGGTCAAAATCCTCCTGCTTTTCGTCTGGCAGGAGGAGGGTTCTGGCGCGTAGGCCATGGCGCACGGCGTTCATGGAAGAGGCGGCCTTTCCGGCGTCGGTTTTGGGACCCGAAGAGTGGCGTGCATTGCGGCGGCTGGCCGCGGCTTTCTTCTTTGATGTCATGTGATTACCTCATTTCTTACAAACGAACCTACGGGGGCGAGTTGCGCTCGCCAACATCGACAAAATTCGTCGATGTTCGAGGGGGCGATGGGGCGATGGAGCGAGACGGCGATTGCGGCGGTTGTGGGGCGGGGAGGGCGGGTTCTTTCTGGCTACAGATTAGCATCGCGGTGGGTTGGAAATGAGCGGGGTGTGACAGGGCTGGGGCTGTAGGTGATTGGAAAATTGGGAGAAAGGGGGAATCGGGGATTTATTGCGGATGTGTGACTGTTACCGTAACCAATCTCCCGATGCGGGATCAAAGCCCCCGCCTACCAGGCCAGTTGCGCTCGCCTCCACAGGCTAAAGCCCATGCCACCAAACTCCGCCGCCGCAGGTTGGGAGCTTGCCCCACAAAAAGCTGGAAAACTAAGGGGCAATGGCCTGCCCCCGCGGCCGGCGCTTAACGAAAGGCAACTTGCCGCGGTACGCGCCGTCCAGCCATGCTGGGAGCAGTAGATTGACTGAACCGCCTATTGACGCCGCCCCGCTGCTCTCCGTCCGGATTTCCGCGGACTACCGCGCGCGCCAGCAAGTCCTAAGCAACGCCGCATTCGATATGGAACGCGGAGAGATCGTGGGTCTGGCCGGCCAGAGCGGTTCGGGCAAGAGCACCATCGCCCTCGCCATCATGCGGCTGCTCCACTTCAAGGGCGGCGCCGTGCGCGGCGAGATCCATTTTCGCGGCTGCGACCTGCTGCGCGCGACCGAACGCGAAATGCGCGCCATTCGCGGCCGTGAGATCTCCCTGGTCCTGCAGAATCCGGTTTCCGCCCTGAACCCGGCGCTGCGTATCGGCACGCAATTGTCGGAGGCCTGGGAAGCCCACGACCACGCGCCACGCGACCGCCGCGAAACCGCCATCTTCGATGCCCTGGAGGCCGTCAGCCTCACCGTCGACCGGCCCTTCCTGCGCCGCTATCCCGCCGAACTGAGCGTGGGACAGGCCCAGCGCGTGCTCATCGCCATGGCCATACTGCATCGGCCCGCGCTGCTGATCGCCGACGAGGCCACCAGTGCGCTCGACGCGCTCACCCAATCCGAAATCCTGCGCCTGTTCGCCCGCCTCAATCGCGAGCTTTCGATGGCAATCCTATATATCTCGCACGATCTGCTGTCGATCGCGTCGCTCTGCCAGCGCGTGGCCATTCTGCACGAAGGTGAAATCGTGGAATTCGCGCCAGTGGAGAGCATTTTCCATTACCCCGCGCACCCCTATACGCGGCGGCTTATCGATGCCATCCCCACGCCGCCGCTGTCGGGCGAGGCGCGCGCGTTCGCCTGAGCGGCGCAACCGCACCGTGAAGACCTGGCTGGTTGTGTAGCTTCCATTCGGGGCCGTAACAGGCGATCGGCCGGCACTTGCATCGGCCGGCGGTTCACGCAGATCCCTTGCGTGGAGGCTACGGTACCGACAGGAGCCGGCTATAGAGGCGAGCGTAGCTCGCCTCTATAGGCTAAAGCCAATGCCACCACGCCCTGCAAAAAGCGGCCTACGAGGCCGCCGCAGGCTGCGAGCCTGCCCCACCAAAAGGCGGCGGCGGCCAGGGTTAGGAAACTAAGTGGCGTTATCTTAAGTTAGCCGCTTATTATTAACTGTTCCCGTTAACCTTGGCGAGTTCATTCCGAACGATACTATCCTAGGCCATAACCTAATCATTATCTTGGTACAGAAAGTACTTTCTTATCGGATAATTGATTTGAATATAGAGCGCATAGAGCGTATGTTACTGGTATGGCAATGACCGCGAAGGTACTCTCACTAGGAGGCGGAACTGCGGGCCGCTTCAATTTCCACCGCGCGGTACCCCGCCATAACCAGGAGGACGCGGGTCCCGAAACACGGTACCGGCAGGACCATCTTAGGGCGGCGCAGGCCCAGGATGAGGGCAACATCTTGAGCGGCGCCGTGGTCAGAAGCGAGCGCATGAAGGCCGTCTTCCGCCTGGTGGAAAAAATAGCGCGCACCAACGCCACGGTCCTGATCGGCGGCGAGAGCGGATCCGGCAAAGAGGTGGTGGCGCGCGCCGTGCATAACCTCTCCCTGCGGTGCGAGCGTCCCTGGGTGGATATCAACTGCGGCGCGCTGCCGGACCACCTGGTGGAGAGCGAACTGTTTGGCTACGAGAAGGGCGCGTTCAGCGGCGCGGAAGGGCAAAAGCCGGGCATGTTCGAACTCGCCAGCGGCGGGACTTTGTTCCTGGACGAAATCGGGGAACTCGACGCCAAGATGCAGGTGAAACTGTTGCGTGTCCTGGACGGCGTGCCGTACTACAGGCTGGGGGGCACGCGCAAGGTCGCGGTGGACGCGCGCATTGTGGCCGCTACAAACAAGAATCTGGAGCAGGCCGTGGAGGCAGGCACATTCCGCGGAGACCTGTATCACAGGCTGAACCAGGTCAGTATCCAGGTGCCGCCCTTGCGCGAGCGGGTGGAAGATGTGGCGCCTCTGGCCTATCACTTCTTGCATGAAGTGGACCCACGGCTGGAATTGGGAGAGGACGCTCTGAACGCGCTCGAAGACCACGGCTGGCCCGGCAATGTGCGGGAACTGCGCAATGCGATCACGCGCGCGGCGGTCCTGGCGGAGAGTTGGGAGATCCGCGCCGCCGATCTGAGCCTGCGGCCGTGCCCGCAAGGGCCCGTGGCGCGGCCGGAGTTGAAAAGCCAATTGGGCGGCCTCGAAGAGCAAGTGATTCGCGAGGCGCTCGAAAAATCGGGAGGCAGGCAGGATGTGGCGGCGGGACTGCTGGGCATCTCGCGGCGCACCTTGTTGAGGAGACTGAAGGAGTATAAGACGCGCGCCAGCACCGAAGTGTGCGCTTCTCCCGCGTAATCACATGAACATCAAGGCGAAGCTCTACGTCGCGATGGTTAGTTTCGCCGGCATGGGCGTCATCGGGATGACCTTGTACCGGTGGCATTCCGACGACCTCTATCGCTTCTGCTTCTATCTTGTCCTGTCGTCCCTGGCAGCCGGCCTGAAGGTGACTCTGCCGGGAATTCGGGGGACGATGTCGGTTTGTTTCCTGTTCGTGTTCATCGGCATCGCCGACTTGAATGCGCCTGAAACCTTGCTCATCGGCTGTGCCGGCACGGTGGTGCAGTGCCTTTGGAAGTCAAAACAGCGGCCCAAGGCGTTCCAGGTGGCGTTCAGCATAGCGAACACCGGCATCGCGGTAACGCTGGCATATTCCTTCTACCATTGGCCTCTACTGCAACGCTTCGAGCATATCGGTCCTTTGCTGCTGATCGCCACCGGCCTGGCCTACTACACTCTGAACACCGTTCCGATCGCGGAGGTCATCTCTCTCTCCGAGGGAAAGAACTTCGTCGAGACGTGGCATAACTGTTATTTCTGGTCGTTTCCATTCTACCTGGTGGGCGCTTCGGTGGCGTGGATCATCAGTCTCTTCACCAAACAGATGCACTGGCAAGGCTCTATCGTGCTGCTGCCGGTGATCTATTTGATCTACCGTTCATATCAGCTCTATCTGGCGCGATTGGAAGACGAGAGACGGCACGTGGAGTCGATTGCCGAGCTGCATATGCGCACGATCGAAGCATTGGCCCTGGCGATTGAAGCGAAAGATCACACCACTCACGAGCATCTGCGGCGCGTCCGGGTTTATGCGGTTGAAATAGGCAAGCAATTGGGACTATCCGAGGAGGAACTGGAAGCCCTCAAGGCGGCCGCGCTGCTGCACGACATAGGGAAGCTGGCCGTGCCGGAGCATATCATATCCAAACCGGGCCGGCTGACTCAGGAAGAATTCGAGAAGATGAAAATCCACCCCGTGGTGGGAGCGGAGATTCTGGAGCGCGTCGCGTTTCCCTATCCGGTGGCTCCGATCGTGAGAGCGCATCACGAGAAGTGGGATGGAAGCGGTTACCCCTACGGACTCAGCGGCGAGGAAATACCTATTGGGGCGCGCATCCTATCGGCGGTGGACTGCCTGGACGCGCTGGCTTCCGACCGCCAATACCGGCGCGCACTGGAACTAAACGAAGCCATGAACGAGGTGGTGGCGCAGGCCGGCAAGAGCTTCGACCCGCGCGTGGTGCTTATCTTGAAGCGGCACTACGTCGAGCTCGAGCGATTGGCGCAGGCCACTCCGCAAACCACCGCCAAACTATCGACGGACGTGAGAATTGAAAGAGGCTCGGAACCGGCGGCCGGATATCAAGGCGCGGCACCGCACACGGCTCCAGGCAATGAATACGACTTTCTGTGCTCGATCGCGGCGGCGCGGCAGGAAGTGCAGTTGTTGTTTGAATTGGTACAGGATCTGGGCAACTCCTTAAGCTTGGATGAAACCCTTTCCGTAGTGGCGGCCCGCTTGCGGAAAATCGTCCCTTATGACGCCATTGCCATTTATGTACGGGTTGACGGAAAATTAGTCCCGCAGTATGTGAATGGAGAAGACTTCCGGCTATTCACTTCACTGGAGATACCGGTGGGAGAAGGTCTCTCGGGCTGGGTGGCGGAAAACCGCAAGCCTATCTTGAATGGTAACCCGTCCGTGGAGCCGGGGTATCTGGCGGATCCGGCTAAGTTCAGCACGCTAAGATCCGCGCTGGCGGTTCCGCTGGAAGGATTGAGCGGAGCGATCGGCGTGATGACGTTATACCGCGCGGAGCATGACGCGTTCTCCCGCGACCATCTGCGCATCCTGCTGGCGATCAGCAGCAAGGTATCGCTGGCAGTGGAGAACGCGTTGATCTTCCGCCAGGTCGAAGACTCGGCGACCACGGACTATCTTTCCGGATTGCCGAATGCGCGTTCCCTGTTTCTGCGGCTGGACAGCGAAGTGGCGCGCTGCAGCCGGAGCCGGGAGCCCCTGTGCGTGGTGGTCTGCGATCTGGATGGCTTCAAGCAGATCAACGACCGGTTCGGCCACCTGGAAGGCAATAAGGTGTTGCGGCTGGTGGCGGACGCGCTGCGCAGCCGCTGCCGCGAATACGATTATGTGGCGCGCATGGGCGGCGACGAATTCGTGCTGCTGTTGCCGGGCAGCGACCGGAGATCGATCCAGGGGCGCATCGCCGAAATCCGCCAGATCGCGATCGGAACGGGAATGCCGGCTGGAGGCGGCGTTTCCATGAGTATTGGCGAGGCTTATTATCCGGAAGACGGCTCCGATGCGGAGGAACTGCTGGCCGAAGCCGACAAGCGCATGTACAAAGCCAAACAGCTTCGGAAGAAGTATAGGATGGCGGTCTATCCGCAGACGGCCGTCGAGGTTGCGGCTACCGCATGACAAGGCCGGGCGGCCTGCGAGGCCGCCCCACTTAGGTTCTTGGAACGTGGAGAGTTAAATTATGAAACTGCGGTCGATACTGTTGGGGCTGGCTGTAGCATTGGCTCCGGCATATGGTCAGTATGGCGGCGAATTGCGATTCTGTTTACAGGGCGAACCCAAGACATTCAATCCTCTATTAGTAGAAGACGATCCGTCCGAAGTGGTCCGCTATCTGACCGGCGGTGTCCTCATCCGGGTAAACAGGTCGACGCAAGAGGTGGAGCCCGAATTGGCTGCCTCGTGGAAGATAGACAAGAACGGCAAACGCGTCACGTTTCAGCTCCGGCGAGGACTCAGTTTCTCCGACGGAACTCCGTTTACAGCCGAAGATGTGGCCGGGACCATGCGCATGGTAATGGACCCGAAGCTGCATGCGCCCGTGGGGGACGCATTCCGTTCGGGGCCTGGCGCGGCCGATATTACAGTAACGGGCCCGGACCGGATCGCTATCGCTTTTCCATCCGTCGTATCCGGTATGGAGCGGCTCTTCGATCAAGTGGCTATCATGTCGGCCAAGTCTCCGAAGAAAGAGGCGGCGGTACTGGGACCTTTTTACGTAGCGGATTACAAGGCGGGGTCCGAAGTGCTGCTGAAAAAGAATCCGCACTACTGGAAGCGGGATGCGCTAGGCCGCGCACTACCTTACCTGGATTCGATCCGGCTGTCGATTCAACAGAACCGGACGATGGAGACGGTGCGATTCGAGCGCGGCGAACTGCATCTGATTAATAGCGTCGCGCCGGATAACTTTGAGAAACTGGCCGGCGAATCGCCGCAGGCTGTCAGTGATATCGGCCCCGGGCTGGAATCGGAGTTGCTCTGGTTCAACCAGGCGCCGGGCGCGCCACTGCCCGATTTCAAGAAGGCGTGGTTCCGATCGGCGGCGTTCCGCCGGGCGGTCCTGCAGGCGATCAATCGCGGCGATCTTTGCCGCGTAGTCTATCATGGGCACGCCAGCCCGGCGGTAGGGCCGATTTCGCCGGCGAACCGGCATTGGTACAACACGGGCTTGAAGCCCATGCCTTTCGATCGCGCGGCGGCTCTGCGCAGCCTGGCGCAGGATGGCTTTGAGATGAAAGGCGGCGCCCTGCGCGACCGCCAGGGGAATCCGGTGGAGTTCTCCGTGGTCACCAACGCGGGAAACCTGTCACGGGAGAAAATGGCCGCCATGATCCAGCAGGACCTGGGGTCAATCGGCATCAGGCTCAACGTGGTGACTCTGGATTTCGCTTCCTTGATCGAGCGGTTGACCAAGACTTTCGCGTATGAGGCGTGCCTGCTCGGCATGGCTAATGTGGACCTAGATCCTAATCTGCAGATGAACGTGTGGTTAAGCTCCGCGAGCAATCATCAATGGAACCCGAGTCAGAAGGCGCCCGCGACGCCTTGGGAAGCGGAAATCGACCGCCTGATGCAGGCGCAGGCCGCGGAAAGCAACCCGGCGCTGCGGAAGCGGGACTTCGACCGTGTACAGGAGATCGCTTGGGAGCAGGCGCCTTTCTTGTATCTCGTAAATAAGAACACGCTCATTGCGGTGTCGCCGTCACTGCACAACGTGAAGGCGGCGCTAATCCGGCCGTATACTTACTGGAATGTCGAACGTCTTTCGCTTTCGACTCAAGTGGCAAGCACGCGGCCCCGATAGCCCGCCCCTGCTCCGCGGCTTATACTTGAGTGGGGCAGGACTCCAGTCCTGCCAGGATGGGCCCGCGGCCCACGAATCGCGATGAAAACCCGCGTGGGGCGGCGCCGTGCGCCGCCGAAGAGCGGGCCTGCGAGGCCCGCGCAGGCTGCGAGCCTGCCCCACGGCGGCGGACGGAATGTCGAAACGCAGCGGGTTTTCGACCGTGAGCGTAACGAAATCGGCCCTGACCGCAGGCCACAAAGATTGGGCGAGCCCCGCTCCCGGTATTCACATACAATGGCACTGAGGTGCAATCGCGATGAATTACTACCAGGAGAACCATGCCGCTTTTCTGGAAGGGCTGAAGACGTGGCTGCGCATTCCCAGCATCAGTACGCTTTCCGAGCACAAGCCCGATATCCGGCGCGCGGCCGAGTTCGCCTTAAACGAGTTGCGCGCCGCCGGGCTCACGGGCGAACTGATCGAAGGCGACGGCAATCCGCTGGTCTACGCGGAGTGGCTGGGCGCGCCCGGCAAGCCGACGCTGCTGCTGTACGGCCACTACGATGTGCAGCCGCCCGATCCACTGGATGAGTGGAAATCTCCGCCGTTTGATCCGGAGGTTCGCGGGAACGATATCTTCGGGCGCGGAACATCCGACGACAAGGGCCAGACCTACATCCTGATCAAAGCCGTGGAAGGCCTGCTGAAGACGCGCGGCAAGCTGCCGGTGAACGTGAAATTCCTGATCGAGGGTGAGGAGGAGACCGGCGGCGAGCACATCGAGGGCTACGTCGCGCAGAAGCCCGCGCGCCTCAAATCCGACGCGGCCATCATCTGCGATACCGAGATGTTCGCGCCGGAACTGCCCACCATCTGCGTGGGGCTGCGCGGCATGGTGTACGCGGAATTGCATGTGGAAGGCGCCAACCACGATCTGCACTCCGGCGTGTATGGCGGAGCGGCCCCCAACCCATTGCAGGCGGTCGCCGAAATCGTCAGCGCGTTGAAGGACCGCGACGGCCATATTCAGATTCCGGGCTTCTACGACCGCGTAGTCCCGCCCAGCGCCAAGGAACGCGAGGCTTGGGACCGGCTGCCTTTCGACGAGCGCGACTACATCGACAAAGAGATGGGCGCGCGCGAGTTGGTGGGCGAGCCGGGAATCCCGCTGTTCGAACGGCTATGGGCGCGGCCCACGTTCGAAGTGCACGGCATTCGGGGCGGCTTCACCGGCGAAGGCGCCAAGACCGTGATCCCGGCGCGCGCGGTGGCCAAGATCAGCACCCGGCTGGTTGCCGATCAGGACCCCGTCGAAGCCGCCGGGCAATTGAAGCAGGCAATCGCCAAGGCCTGCCCGCGCGGCGTAACCGCCGAGTTGAGGGTGTTGCATTCGGCGCCGCCCTCGCTGGTGAACCCCGACAACCTCTTTATACACGCCGCGGCCGATGCCATGTCCGAGATCTTCGGCAAGCCTACGGTCTATATCCGCTCCGGCGGATCGATTCCCATTGTGGCGGCCTTTGAGCAGAGCCTCGGCATTCCCAGCGTGATGATGGGTTTCGGGCTGCCGGACGACAATCTGCACGCCCCCAACGAGAAGCTGCATCTGCCGAACTTCTACCGTGGGATTGAAGCCGTGGCGCGGTATCTGGATTTGTTGGGCTGAGCATCAGTGGTTCAGGCTCGCAGCCTGCGCGGGCTTCGCAGGCCCGCTCCGCGGCGCGCGAAACTCGCCAGGGGCAGCGCATGGCGCTGCCCCACCGGGATGGTATAATCCCTAGAGAACTGGAGGATGCACACGTGAAGTTCTTTCTGGATACCGCCAACCTGGACGAGCTGAAAAAGGGCGCCGACTGGGGCGTGGTCGATGGCGTGACAACCAATCCCACGCTCATCGCCAAGGAAGGCCGGGCGCTGGAAGACCAGATCCGGCTCATCTGCGACATCGTGGATGGCGACATCAGCGCCGAGGTCGTCTCCACCGAATCCGGCCAGATGGTCCGGGAAGGCCGCCAACTAGCCCGTTTGCATAAGAACGTGGTCGTGAAATGCCCGCTGACGCGGGACGGCATTAAGGCCACCTCGATCCTGAGCAAGGATGGCATCCGGGTCAACGTCACGTTGTGCTTCTCGGCGGCGCAGGCGCTATTGGCTGCCAAGGCCGGCGCATACATCGTGAGCCCCTTCGTGGGCCGGTTGGACGATATCGGCTGGACCGGCATGGATCTGATCAAGGGCATCGTCCAAATCTATAAGATCCACGGCTTCACGACCCAGGTGCTGGCGGCCTCAATACGCTCTCCAACGCACGTGGTGGACGCCGCCGCGGCAGGCGCGCACATTGCCACCATGCCCCTGAAGGTGCTGGATATGCTCTTCAATCATCCGCTCACCGACAAGGGCCTCGAGCAGTTCCTGAAGGACTGGGCCAAAGTGTTCCAGGAAGCCCCGGTCGCCGGCTGACCCGCGCGGAAGGTGCACACAACGGCCGATAGCATTACCGCGACGCTGCTGGGCGTCCTGGTTGTTCTGCTGGCAGTCATTGGCGCGCGCGCGTGGCGGCGCTCCCGGATCTCGCCGGATGAGAAAGAACGCCGCCGCCGTTTCATGTTGCTATCGGCCGGCAAGATGGGCGACGCCAACCTGCTGGACATCCATGAGGGCCTGCTGGTCTATTCCTACGCGGTGCGCGGCGTGGAATACACCGCCTCGCAGGATGTTTCCAGGCTGATGCCGTTTGTGCCTGAAGAGGTCGCGTCACTCGGCCATATTTCCGTAAAGTACGACCCGCGAAACCCGGCCAATTCCATCGTGCTGGCCGAGGAATGGAGCGGGCTGCGCGCCTGACAGGCTGCGAAAAAATTGGATTCAAGGCGACGCGGGAGTCTGGCTCTCCAGAAACCCACTCGCCAACCTGTCGATTTGCGAGGTGCGGGGCTAAAGCCCCGCGCGGGATAAATCCCGCCCCCCAAGACCTTGGGTTTCTGTCCCTGGTGACGGCCCCGGCCGTC
>Ga0187847_10001274_pt1 | contig 23209 bp, 18 predicted proteins | sample June2016WEW_4_10_FD_132458 | JGI IMG/M metagenome (GOLD analysis project Ga0187847, IMG submission 132458) | Peatland microbial communities from SPRUCE experiment site at the Marcell Experimental Forest, Minnesota, USA - June2016WEW_4_10 | ecosystem: Environmental > Terrestrial > Soil >...
CGCTTGCATGGCGAGCACCCGCTTTGCCGATCTCATCAAGCGCAATGCCGATGATGCGGCCAAGATGAATATCAATGGCACGCCGACCTTCCTGATCGGGACAATCGCTCCGAACGGCAACATCGTGAAGATGGGCAAGCCAGTCGTCGGCGCACAGCCCATCGAGGCCTTCAAAGCTGTGATCGATCCGCTGCTCGCGCCCGCGCCAGCCGCGGCCGCACCACCGGCTCAGGCTCCCGTAGGTCAGCCTACGGAGAAGGCCCAGCCCTGATCTCGCTGCCGACCACGCAGGGGCCAACCGCCTATTGATCCAGCCCACAAACATTGAGATTCCGTGCCCCATCCTTTCGCCTCTTTTATGGCGAGAGGGTGGGATAGATCGAACCATAGATCGAACCATTGAAAGGCCAGATCAATGGCTGGCGGTGTGACACACGAGCCTCGCCGCAGTCTACATCCTCAATCATCGAGAGACCTGTGCCGGAGAATGTTCTCGACGAATGTCACCCGCCGGACATCGGAAGAATTCTTTAACTCGAAGAAGATGAGATTGCAATAGGATGCCGTCCACTTTTCCTCTCATTTAACAGAATTCTGCCAAATCTTCATGGATTCCTTATGCGGCGGCCTCTAATATGCTCTGAGAATCAAAAAGAGTTGAGCCAAAGTCACACCAGCGGGCGTGGCGTTTGCCACGCCCGATTGCTGTGTACGAGCCTCGCGCTCGGGCGGCGGCCTGAGATCGTCCGGGCTTCGTTGGCCGGTGCGAATTCTTATGAGATTCACCGAAAGGTTGGCCGGAATTCCGAGCCAGCGGAAGGCCTTTGCCCATCTCATGTTCCTTGGGAGTGAAAACCTGATGTTTCGACGTGAAATCAAACTGCTGCTTCTTTCTGCCGTCCTCGGACTTCCGGCCATGGCCCTGGCCGTCGCCCCCAACCAGTCCCCGGCCCCAAACCAAGCCCCGTCCGCCTCGGCTCCAGCCACCCAGGCCCAGATCGTCGCCCTCCAACAGGCCCTTAACGCCAATCAGGCCGCAACCGCAAGCGCCCAATCGGCCGGCGATAATGCATGGATGCTGACCTCCGCCGCTCTGGTCCTGCTGATGACCGGTCCCGGACTGGCGCTCTTCTATGGCGGCCTGGTCCGCCGTAAGAACATCCTCGGCACCATGATGCAGAGCTTCGCCATGATGTGCCTGGTTACCGTTATCTGGGCTGTCGCCGGCTACTCGCTAGCCTTCGGCCACGGCAACGCCTTCATAGGCGGCTTTGAGCACCTCTTCCTCAAGGGCGTTCCGATTGCGGCCGATCCGCAGAATTTCTACTCCGGCACGATTCCCGAGCAGACCTACATGATCTACCAGCTCATGTTCGCCATCATCACTCCGGCGCTGATCACCGGCGCATTTGCCGAACGCATGAAGTTCAGCGGCATGGCTATCTTCCTCTCGCTCTGGTCGCTGCTCGTCTATTGCCCCATGGCCCACATGGTCTGGGGAGTGGGCGGATTGCTCAATTCCGCTAACCCTCACGCGCTCTTCCCCAGCTTCGATTTCGCCGGCGGCACCGTCGTTCACATCACCAGCGGCGTATCGGCGCTGGTCTGCTGCCTCTATCTGGGCAAGCGCGCCGGCTATCCACATGACAAGATGCAGCCCCACTCACTGGTCCTCAGCTTCATCGGCGCCTGCCTGCTGTGGGTAGGCTGGTTCGGCTTCAACGCCGGCAGCGCGCTCGCGGCCAACTCGCTGGCCACTAGCGCCTTTATCAACACCCACTTCGCCACCGCCGCGGCAGCCATCGGCTGGTCCATTGCCGAGTGGATTCACAACGGCAAGCCCACCGCCCTGGGGGCCATCTCCGGCGCGGTCGCTGGTCTGGTCGCCATTACCCCCGCCTCCGGCTTTGTCCAGCCCATGAGCGCGTTGGCCATCGGGTTCATCGCCGGCGCTTTCTGCTTCTTCATGGTCTTCGTGGTCAAGAGCCTCTTCGGCTACGACGACTCCCTCGACGCCTTCGGTGTCCACGGAGCCGGCGGAACCATCGGAGCCCTGCTTACGGGCGTCTTTGCCGCCAGTGTCATCAATCCCGTCTTTAAGGACGCAGCCGGCAATTCCCTTCCCAGCGGCGGCATCGACGGCCATTGGGGCCAAATGCTCAACCAGTTAACTGGCGTCGGCATTGCCTGGACCATCTCCATCGCCGGCACTTTGGCGCTGCTCGTCGTTGTCGACAAGCTCGTCGGCCTACGCGTTTCGCCCGAAGAGGAAGCCACCGGCCTCGACCTCTCGCAGCACAACGAGGAAGGCTACGACTTCAACACGTAAGCTTGCGATTCGGATACTTTTCATCAAAATTTCGGGGGGACTGGCCCAACCAGCCCCCTCGCCTGTTACGCTGTCAAACGAGGCATTTTCCGTATGCTCAAGATCGAAGCCATTCTCCAGCCCTCTAAGCTGGACGCAGTCAAGGATGCCCTGCTCGAAGCCGGCATCGAAGGCATGACCATTCTCGAAGCCCGCGGCCATGGCCGCCAGAAGGGCCACACCGAGTTCTACCGCGGCCGCGAATACACGGTCGATCTTCTGCCCAAGGTCAAGATCGAACTGGTGGTCGCCGACGAACAGAAGGATAAAACCATTCAGGCGATCATCGGCGCGGCCCGCACCGGACGCATCGGCGACGGCAAGATCTTCATCAGCCGCATCGACGACGCCATCCGCATCCGCAACGACGAACGCGGCGAAACCGCCATCTGATCTCCGATTGAATCGTCGCCCAGATTGTCCAACTCGTCCAGCTCTGACGAGAGCCGCGCGTCGTCGTCTCAATCGGCGGAAGCTGCGCTGGCGGGGGTCGGCGGCGCGTTGCGCTTCACCTTCAGATTATCGAGCGCGTAATCGATGAACCGCGGCTCAAAATGCGCCGCCTGCCCCATAAACCGGCAGGTTGCCACGATCTGATCGACGATGAACTTCGGCTGATAGGCTGCCAGCTCAAGCCCCTTATCATGCTTGAGCTTTTGCACAATGGTGTCGAGGACTCCGCCGGGCAACGTCATCCCCTGCCGTGTGCACTCCTTTTCAAAGATGATCCGGTAAAGTTCCGGACTGGGCGCGCCAATCTCGATCTTGTAAGGAAGACGGCGCAGGAAGGCGGGATCCATCAGATCCTCCGGCTCCATGTTGGTCGAAAAAACGACCAGTTCTTCAAATGGAATGCTAAAGCTCTTTCCGGTATGCAATTTCAGATAATCGACGCGATTTTCCAGAGGCACGATCCAGCGGTTCAGCAGGCCGGTCGGACTGACCAACTGACGGCCAAAGTCGTCGATGATGAAACAGCCTCCCAGCGCCTTGACTTGCAGCGGCGCCTCGTAGAAGTGGCCCGCCGGGTCATATCGAAGATCCAGCATATCCAGCGTCAGTTCGCCGCCAGTGACAAGGAAGGGCCTCCGGCAGGGAATCCAGCGCGCGTCGTACTCTTCGGCCCGAATAAACGAGAAGTCGTTGTCGTCTTTCACTGCCGGTGTAGTCACCGCAATGTGAACGCTGGAGTCGTAGAACCGAATGATCTGACCCTCGACGCTGATCGCGTACGGAAGATAGATCACATCATTGAAAACACTGGCCAGAGAATGTGCAAACGAGGTCTTGCCATTGCCAGGCGGGCCATAGAGCAGCATGGCCCGGCCCGAGTTCAATGCCGGTCCGCTTTGTTCGACGATGCTGTCGTCGAAGGTCAGATACCCAAGGGCTTTGCGGATGCGCTCAAAGGTGATAATCTCGTTTGTCAGCTTCTGCAGGTTCACTTGATAAGTGAATTCCTCGATCGTAACGGGCGCGGGCCCGGAATAGCGCAACTGTTCGAGAGCGTCAAGCGTCCAGCGCTTGCCTTCCTCGGTAAACGTATAGGCCAGGTCGATCGGGTTTTCGGAGGCCCGCATTCCCAGCGTGCGCAGCAGTTGCCGGTCGATGGCCATCTGCACCAGAACCGACACGATGTGGTACGGCAGCTTGATGGCATCGATGAACTGACGGCAGGTTGTCAGGCGCCCGGTATAGATCAGCTTCATCAACAGGCTCAGAAGATCGATCTCGTCGATTCCGGTTTCCGCAATTTCGGACGGTTCGCCAGGAATGCGCTTCAGAAAGTGCTCAAGCGCCTGCTGGCTCATGGCTCCAACAGCCACCAGGTTGTCGCCCAGCCGGCCGCCATCGCCAGACTGACGCTCCAGCGCCGCGGCAATATCTTGCTCCGTGACCAGGTTTGCCTGGACCAGCAGATCGCCCAATCGCATTCGTACGCCGATGGTGTCCTCCTCTAGCTTCGTAGCCCCACACTGCCGGCGGTTCCGTTGACCGCTGGCAGCAAGCGTCGTTCATCGCGGTCTTGAAGCCGGTCGAGTTGCCTAGCTTTCTATATTAGCGAAGAACGCCGGTTTGCCGGAATCCGGTCGGGCTTTGGCGCGCGCCAGCGGCTGCGGAGCGGGGGAACACGGGAAACGGCGCCCCACAGTTTTACGGTTTTACAGTTTCTGTGGGCTGTGAAACTGTGAGGTGGATGTGGTTTAGTTTGAAAACTTTAAGGGGTGTTCCACAGTTTTACAGATTTACATTTTCTGTGTTTCCGTGAGAGGGGGTCTTATAAGTATTTGATTTTGCGCTGGTTAAGGAGGGCTCCACAGTTGCACAGGCAAAAACGAGAAAAAAGCGGCTGCGGCGCGGCCAGCGGTAGGGTTGGGCGGCCTTTTTGCCGGGATGGTAGCGCTTATGCTGCTCATGGCGTCCTTTCGGGGATCAGAGATCAGTTGAGTTCCGTTTTGCCGACTACTTCCATTGTCTGCCAACGGGAGATAATTTTATGCAAAAAGGGAAGGCGGAGTGGCAGTTTTTTTGTGCCGGCCGGGGGTTCATGGTCTCCCACCCTTCCCGCGATCGATCAAAACGCAGGTTCACTTCGACTTCGCTCAGAGCTGGCTTTCGACTTCGCTACGCTCCGCTCAGAAGGATGGGGCACCCAAGCTACGGGGCAGGCCGAGGTTGGGGCGCCCGGCCTTAAAGTCTGGACCCGAGTTGTCCGGAGGTTAGCTCAGGCTCTGGGAGCCCGCTGGTGCTAAAGAATTGATACACATTGTTAATCAAAATGAATGGGGTAACCACAAGCGAGACCAATCCCCACCAGCCGAGAAACAGAGTCGTGAGCGTGTAGGAGCGAAAGTATTTCCGGATACATGGGCGGCACAAGTCCCCGTCAATCTTCTTCCATTGCCGGGCCACTAACATGCCAACGTTTTGCCATAATGTCACGTGCTGGGTTGGACCTTCGATCCCGCAACTCTTGCAGCGCATAGCCTCTTCCCCCTTTCGGAGAGTCTACCCCCGTTCCGGCCAGCCCGCAAGGCGCAAAATGGATGGCGCAGAAGGAATAGATCGGGCTAAGCACCGCGCTCCAAGCCTCGAATCCTTGCGCTAAGAAACGATTCAAGCTACGCGGCGCTTGCGCGGGTCTTGCTCGCAGGCTTCAGGTCTTCGAACTGATCGATGAGGACGTCACCCTCGGGGAAGACGGCGCGAATCTGCAAGTCGCCTCCGATGGCGCGGACGTAGCTGCGCAGCGTGCTGATGTACATATCCGTGCGCCTCTCGACCTTGGAGACCGCTCCCTGCGAGACATGAAGCACCTGGGCCAATTGCGTCTGGGTCAGTTCCCTGGCGTCTCTCAGCCCCTCAAGCGGCATGGCCTTGAGGGCTTCGGTGACGCGCTGCTCCACGCGGGCGCGGCGTTCCGGGTCCATCTTTGCTTGAAGTTCTTTGAAGTTGCGCGCCATCTTGTTATCCTCCATGGGGACTTGAGCTGATTGCTGCCAATGTTCAACTGCCGATCTCTTTCAGGTGTCTTGCATAAATCTTGTCGGCCATGGGAATGAACTCTTCATACCAATTCGGCTTCCCGGTTTTCTCGCCACCAATGAGCAGGATCGCAGTGCGCCGTGGATCGAAGGCAAAGAGGATGCGATAAGGCCGTCCCTGGTGCTGGCATCGCAGCTCGCGCATATTCGGAAACATGGAGCCCCGGTTGACTGTGTCGGCGTGAGGCCGCTTGAGATGAATTCCCTGCTCCTGCAAGAGACGAACCGAGAAATTCACGCTGTCCTGCTCGTCGGCATCGAGCGAGTTCCACCACTGCTCGAATTCCTCGGTGAACTCGACCTCGTAGGCCATGAATACTATATTCCTACAAAGTAATATATTCCGTCAAGGTTATTTTTGTCGATCTGTAATCAGCGGCTCGGCAGAGATCGAATCTCAGCCACCTGCGGTGGGGCCAGCGGCTCGCTCTTCGCTCGCAAGGGCTTCCTTGCCTGGGTAGACGCTGACGGGTTGAGGTTCGTGGTCTTTACGACGTTAGGTGGTCGAAATCTGCCTTATTAATGAACGAGAGAAGGCCGCATACTCCTCTTCATCATTCTTAGATTGATCGAGAAGTGATCTTGCTTCTATGTCTGTTTCTGCCAGTCGCGAGAGCAAGAATAGCTTTTCGACAAATTTCGAGCGGTGTGCTCGTAAATCCGGTCGATTCAGGCCAAAAAGGTCGCGACTTACTCTTCCTCGTTCCGTCTTGTATGAAACCGTCGCAACTTTGGTCTTTAGATCGAAGAAAAACACCAAGTGTTCGTCGGGAGAGTCATCGCATGGATTGATTGGAGGTCCACCTTCATTATGTTCCGGGAAACGACCCGACTTATATTCGGGGCCATTGCATTTTGCACAAGCAAGAAAAAGATTGCTCCACTCGAAAGTAAGGGGTCTGAATTTCTCTACAGATTTTGGCCGGAAGTGCTCGATATGCCCGTAATCAACGTGAACAATCTTGCTCTCGCAATATGCACACTTACCGTGAAACATTTCGACCAACGCATTTTTGATGGACGGATGCCCGTACTTGGACTCTGCCCTTTTCCGTTGATCCTTGGTTGTTGCATTGAGAAGAGCATTGGTCCAAGTCGCCTTCTTGCTTACAATTACTAATGGTTCTGCTCTTCGCTGCACTTTGATCATTGCAGATTCTTCCCCAAATAGTCGTCGATTTTTGCCTCAAGCGACCCCGGAACCGGAGGACCACCAAATGGTCGCGCCTCCTGAACAAACAGTTGCAATTGCTTCAATTCTTTCTTTTCTTCCTTGCTCAAATGATCCATTTTGGGCAAGAGGCTATCGTAGCGATCAATCTTTTCCTGCGTCTTGGGGGAATAGGGTGATATTTGCTCAAAGGCTATACTGCGAAGTGCATCATCAACACTCAATGCCGAAATATTCAAGATCTGGTCTACGATTGCCTGGCCACCCTTCATCGAGAATTTGAGCGTCATCGCATCTTCTCCGGCTCCGGAAGCGATAAAGGGACTGTGCGTGGAAACGATGAACTGAAGATTTGGGAATTGCTCCTGCAATAGTTGCGCAATATCCCGTTGCCAGATGGGATGGAGATGAATATCCAGTTCGTCGATAAGTACAACACCCTCCTCACGTAGCGGATCCGTAGTATCAGGGAAGGATTGAATAAGTCTCCAAACCAAATCTCCAGACAGTGCGAGTACGCTTCTGAATCCATCACTGAGGCCAATGGTCGGAACCTTTGATCCACCGACATCGAATAGAATCCTGCCTTCTGCGGTCACACTGTCGAATCGAGTCCCGTCGGGCAAGAGCGAGTTGATCGCAGTGATGCCGATCTCCCTTTGCCGCTTCGCATCCTCGTCTTTTATCTTGGCGATGCGATAGTCGAGATACACCATCCACCGCTCGAAAGCTGAGAGGGGTTCATCCTCAGAAAATTGAGTGAAAAAATTGGTAAAACGAGCCTGGGGTTCAAGAGACGGAACAATGATTTGATTCTTCCTCGTCAGTCTCCGAAAGGCTCCATAACCAACGCCAAACCAGCCCTTGCCCGTTGATGTGAACGCTGTTTTACGCAACCAAGTGAGTTTGCTCTGGGGATTTGCGACGATTGCAGGTTCCGTATAAAGTTTGCTACTAACGGAAAGCGGATTACTTCCGACAATGGAATAGCTATAGGCAAAAGATTGAGTAAGCCTAGTGGATTCAGAGCCAAACTGGCCTGGGTCATGTTCAGATTGATGTAATCTAATTCCGATTTTCGCGAGTTTCGATTCGTCTCGCAGCCAACCGATGGGCCGAAATGGAAGATTCTGTGCTCCCTCTGGACCGGCGAGTAGCAGCGCGAGGGATTGCAACAACGTGCTTTTCCCACACCCATTGGGCCCGAGAAGAGTAACCCATTTGTACCGAGCCGATGTACCACGCAGAAAGGAAATCTTCAGCGACTCGAAACAGCGAATATTATCTATCGTGAGGCTGTCAACGTACATTTAACCCTCCAGCATCCCGTTGTGGAGCCTTGATTTCTCATACTATACCGATGAGGCATCCTCTTGCCCAATTTATCCGAAGATTCTCTGTCGGAAGTCAAGCCTTTTCGGCGGGTGGCCCACATCTCTAATTTAAGATGTGGGCGACGATCAGCAGGATGGCCCCCTACCGGCTGCCGGCGATCATCTGGGCGGCGTGCTGGAGGCTGGTTTCGGTGACGGTTGCGCCGGAGACCATGCGGGCTACTTCGTGGGTGCGGGCGCGGTCGTCTAACAGGCGGACCTGCGTCTTGGTGCGGCCGTCGGATTCGCGCTTGTCGATGAGGAAATGCTGGTCGGCGAAGGCGGCGATCTGGGGCAGGTGCGTCACGCATAAGACCTGCTGGCCGCGGCTGAGGGATTTGAGCTTTTGGCCGACGGCTTCGGCGGCGCGGCCTCCGATGCCGATGTCGATTTCGTCGAAGACAAGGGTGCGGGGGGTGGGGGTCTTCTTTTTGGGCTTGGCAAGATTTGGCTTCGCCTGGCCCTCTTCGACGCTGACTTTGAGGGCCAGCATGACGCGGGACATTTCGCCGCCGGAGGCGATCTCGTCAAGGGGCTTGAGGGGTTCGCCGGGGTTGGTGGCGATGCGGTATTCGACCTGGTCCCAGCCGGTGATGGTCCAGTGGGATTCTTGTTCGGTTGCGGTGACGGCGACTTCGAAGCGGACTTTCATGGCGAGGGAGTTGATCTGGGCTTCGGCAAGTTTGGCCAGCTTGGCGGCGGCGGCGTGGCGCTCGGCGCTTAAAGCGCTGGCGGCGGCGCGATAGGCGGCTTCGGCGGCGGCCAGCTCGGCGCGGAGGGTCTTGAGGATTTCGTCGCGGTCTTCGACCTCGGCGAGCTTGCGGGCTACCTCTTCGCCAAACGAGACGACCTCGGTGACGGTCTTCCCGTACTTGCGCTTGAGGCGGTCGAGGAGGGCGAGGCGGTCTTCGATCTCGGCGAGGCGGTCGGGCGAGGCGTTGATGCCCTCGGCATAGTCGCGCAGATATGCGCCGAGGTCGCCGACGGTGGCGCGGGCCGCGGCGAGCTGCTGTACGGCCTCGGTGAAGCGGGCATCGTAGCGGGCCAGCTCTTCGACGTTGCGCAGGGCGGCGCGCAGAGCGCCCTCGGCCGAGGCTCCGCCCTCGTAGAGCTGTTCAAAGGCGCCCATCGCGGAGGCGTAGAGTTTTTCGGCGTTGGCGAGGACGCGCTTTTCGGTCTCCAGGGTCTCGTCCTCGGCGGCTTCGAGGCGGGCGGCTTCGATCTCCTTGCGCTGGTAGCTCCAGAGATCGACCATGCGGAGGCGGTCCTGTTCGCCCTGAAGGAGTTCGTCGAGCTTGCTGGAGGCGTCGCGCCAGCGAAGGTAGGCTTCGGCGACGGCGCCGGTGTCGAGGCCGCCGAAGCGGTCAAGCAGGCCGCGCTGCTGGCCCTGGTCGAAGCTGGCGAGGCTCTCGCTCTGGGCGTGGACGAGGGCGAGTTCAGGGGCGAGCTGGCGCAGGACGGCGACGGTGGCCGGCTGGTTGTTGACGAAGACGCGGCCTTTGCCGGTGGAGAGGATTTCGCGGCGCAGGATGACGTCGTTTCCGCCCGAGTCGATGCCGTTTTCCTCGAGGATGGACTCGGCGTTGTGGGTGGACTCAAAGACGCAGGAGACGACGGCCTTGTCAGCGCCGTGGCGAACGACCTCGGCGGAGGATTTGCCGCCCATCAGAAGGGCCAGGGCATCGACGAGGATGGATTTGCCCGCGCCGGTTTCGCCGGTGAGCAGGTTGAGCCCAGGGCCGAAGGAGGCGATGGCGTGATCGATGACGGCGTAGTTTTCAGCGCGCAGTTCGACGAGCATGGCGTGGTCCGTTCTTCCGGTTTTATCAGGCCCTTCATAGGCAGGGCAAGGGCGGTTTGAAGAAGTTCAGACAAATGCAGCAGGTTAGCGAGTTGGCTGCTCGGCGCGATGGACTGTGTTGCCGCAAGGAGAATCCGAGCGCAGCATAGCATGAACGGGTGCTCGGGCGGCTCGGAGGTGGGAGCGGAAGGAGGCTGTGGGACCAAATCGATAACTTGGAAGGCAGTATGGCGTCTGATACCGTTGAGATAGAGGTGAAGACCGATTCTTTCCGCTGCCTTATTGTTCCTGTTGCAGGCTGACAACGGCGGGGCCGCGGCTGCGCCGTCCCCAGGCGCGCCGGATGTGAGTTCGAGCGCGATTGTGGAGATGCTTTCCAATAGCCGCGGGGTGGCGCTGACCGTGCTGGCGCTGCTTCTCATAGCCAGTCTCTACTCGTGGAGCGTGATTTTCGGCAAAATGTTCACGTTTGGGAAGGCGACCGGCGAGAGCCGCAAGTTTCTGCGCGGCTTCCGCAAGGCGACGCGCTTGCAGGAGATTGTGGCGCTGGCGGCCGAGTGCAAGGCAAGCCCTCTGGCGCAGGTCTTCGACGAGGTGTACGAGACCTACAAGCGGCAGACGGGCGGTTTGGGGCCGCCGCGCAACATCGTGCCGCTGGAGCGGTCGGCGCAGACTGCGGCCAGCGAGGCGGTGACCGCGCTGGAACGGCGCATGACCTGGCTGGCGACGATCGCTTCCATCAGCGTCTATGTGGGCCTCTTCGGGACGGTGATGGGCATTGTGGATGCGTTTCATGGGCTGGGCACCGCGGGAGCGGCAACGCTGAGAGCGGTTGCGCCGGGCATCAGCGAGGCGCTAATCACGACCGCGGCGGGGCTGTTTGTGGCCGTGCCCGCCAATATCGCCTACAACCAGTTTTCCGCGCGGATCAAGGTTTTCGCCGCGGCGATCGACGACTTTTGCCGCGAGCTGCTGAATTCTCTGGAGGAGATGCCGGTGCGGCCGTCGGTGGTGCGGCCGGCGGGTCCGGGCGCGCTGGATGCGACGAGGCTCGAGCCAAGCAGACTCGAACCGACCAGGCCCGAACCCGGCAAGCTCGATCCCAGCAGGGAGGCGGACCGTGGCTTTTACAAGTAGCAGCGGCCAGACGCGGACGTCGCTGGCGGAGATCAACATCACGCCGCTGGTGGACGTGGTGCTGGTGCTGCTGATTATTTTCATGATCTCGGTGCCTGTGTTGCAGTCGGGGATCGAAGTCTCCGTGCCCAAGACGCGGACGGTGCGGGAGATTACCGAGCAGCGGCTGGTGGTGACGATCGACCGCGACCAGAGGGTTTTTCTGGGCGATCAGCCGGTGAATATCCACGATCTGGCGCAGAAGCTGCGGCGGCCGGGCGCCGATGATGCCAAGAAGGTGATCTATCTGCGGGCGGACGAGCGGGTTCCCTTCGGTGCGTTTGCCAGCGTGATGGACGCGGTGAAGCAGGCGGGGATCACGAACATTTCGATTGTGACGCAGCCGCTGGAGACTAAGGCGGGCGGGAACTAGTTTTTGGACTGGGTGACTTGGTCATTGCTGCCGGACAAGCGCGGGCGGGGACGCCCGCGCTACAGCCGGTCTGGAGACCGGCGCTACATTCCGGCGATTACTGGTTGTGGCTTTCGGAAGGGCGCATGGACAGTTTGCTGGAAGGCCCAAGCCAATTCGGAGTTCAACTGGAGCGACAGTTGCCGCCTGAGCCGATGATCGCTCCGGCGGCGGGATCGCTGCTGCTGCATGGCGCTCTGGCCGGGTGCCTGTTGGCGTGGGGAGTTCTGGGCGGGCTGTTTCATCACAACGTATGGGGCAACGAGGGAATCGGCGGGGCGATTCAAGTGAATCTGGTGACGAGCGCACTTCCGCTGCCCTCGGATCAGCCGCCCAATCAAAATGTTTTGGCCACGGAGACGCCCAGCCAGGCGCCGGCCGAAGCCGCTCCCAAGGCGAAACAGGCGGTGGACGAGAGCGCGCTTGAGATTGCCGGGAAGCGGAAGAAGCCGGAGCAGCAAACTGCGGTCAAGACGCAACCGCATCAGCCCGAGCCCAAGCAAGACAATGTGGCGCAATACGGCGAGCAGGCGGGATCGTCGACGCCACGGACCTTGCCCGCGCAGGGCTTTACGAGCGGCCAGACGACGGTCAGCGACAGCGACTTCGGCACTCGCTTCGGCTGGTACGTGGACGGCATGAACCGCAAGATGGCTTCCAGTTCGTTCCGGCAAGAGGTGGACCCGCATACGCCCAAGGGAGCCAGGGCTTTCATCGATTTTGCTATTCACCGCGACGGCAGCCTGAGCGGCGTGAAGATCGAGCAGAGCAGCGGGAGCCAGACGCTGGACCGCGCCTGCATGAGGGCGGCGCAGCGCGTGGACACCTTTGGCGCTCTGCCCGCGCAATATAACCAAAGCACGGTGCTCACGTCCTACTATTGCGAGTACTAGATTGCACATTGCGGCGGGATGTTGCGGACGTAGAATAGACCTGAGGACGAGCCCGAGCCTGCGAAGGCGGCCCGCACTTTGACTGAGGACTGAGGGAGGATTGCGCACCGCATGAAGGCACATTCCCGGCTTTTTCCCCTTTTGCCGATGGTTCTGGCGAGTTTGGCCGGTCTGCCGGCGGCGGCTCAGGACTGGATTCATACCGGCTCGAATCTGGGTAATGACCGCATTCGCATTGCCGCGGCGGATTTCAAGCCAGGCGGCGCGGACCCCCAGACTCCGGCATTGAAGGCGGCGTTCGACGCCACGCTCTATTCCGATCTTGGCTACGCGGGCATCTTCGACCTGGTCTCAAAGAGCATGACGCCGCAGGGCGCGCCCGGTTCGCCGCAGAAGATCGATCTGGCGCAGTGGTCGGCGGCGCCGTCGAATGCGGCCATGGTGGCCTTCGGCGCGTTTTCGATCGCCAACGGAAGGCTCGCCGTCTCTGGCTGGCTGGAGGATACACGCAACAGCGTCAGCCCGCAGGTGCTGGGCAAGCAGTACAACGAAGATGCCAGCCAGGACTCGGCCCGGATCATCGCGCACAGATTTGCCGATGAGATCATTTTGCGGCTGGGCGGGGGCATCGACGGCATCGCTGAGACCAAGATATTCTTTGTCAGCCTCCGGACTGGCACCAAGGAGATCTGGCAGATGGACTACGACGGGCAGAACCAGCATGCCGTCACCCATCTAGGCTCAATCTCGATCTCGCCGCGCATCTCGCCGGACAACTCGCGGCTCGCATTCGCTTCGCTGGGGCACGATGGATGGGCGATCCGGATGTACTCGCTGGAACTGGGACGGCTGGTGAGTTTCCCGGCGGGCACGGCAGGCGGAAGCAACCAGTCTCCGGCGTGGTCGGGCGATGGGACGAAGATCGCCTTCTCCTCTTCGCGCTCGGGCGATTCCCAGATTTGGGTGGCGGATGCGAGCGGCAGCAATCTGCATAGCATTACCGCTTTCCGCGGTCCGAATGTTTCGCCCACCTGGAACCCAAAGACCAACACGCAGTTGGCGTGGGTCGGAGCGCACAGCACCGGCGAGCCGCAGATTTACACCATGGACCAGGATGGCACGAGCGTGCAGCGCCTGACCGACTCGGGCTATGCCATCTCGCCTTCGTGGTCGCCCAATGGACAGTTCCTGGCCTTCAGTTGGAATCGCAAGTACGGTCCCGGCGACCCCGGCGGCCAGGACATCTACGTGATGGACATCGCCAGCAAGCGCTGGCTTCAGGTCACGCACGAATCGGGCAGCAACGACTTTCCCTCCTGGGCGCCGGACGGTCGGCATATCGTCTTCGAGCGCGCCATTGGCGGGCATACCGAGATCTGGTCGATGCTGGCCGACGGCACCGAGCAGCATCAACTGACCCAGACGGGCAACAACTTCATGCCCAATTGGAGCTGGAAGTGAAATATGCATAAGGGGCAATCTATTCATTCGGCCCGGAAATGGTTCGATGTTTCCCACCCATTCGCCCGAGAAAGGGCGAATGGATGGGGCATGGAACCTCATTTCTCACGCTTGCTTCTGGCAGCGGCTTGCATTTGCTGCGCACTGGCCGTTAGTCCGTTTGCCCACAGCCAAGCCGCACCCACAGCTCCGAAACTGGATATAACGGGTCAACCGATTGTGCCCAACATTCTCCTATACGACGCTTTTATTCACAATTTAGGCGAGGAGGACGACCGCATTCAGAAGGAGGCGCAGACGGGTGGCGCGCACAGCGCGGGCAGGCGCGATTTCGGCTCGGCTATAGGCTTCGGCAAGACTGACGAGCAGGTTATGCTCGCGATAGTCCTTGACTGTTATCGCCAGGAAAAGGCCAAGGACGATCAGTTGCGCGCGGACGAGATTAACCGTCACATTTATAGTGAAGAGTTCTTGATCAAGGCGACACAAGAAGAGAGAGAAGCGGCCGACCAAGAGAGAGAAAAGGCTTATCTCCAGGAGATAGAGCCAACCCGGAGAGCGAAATATGCCATCCTGAGGGAGACTTGGAGCAAGTTGAAGAATGACCTTGGAGAAGAGTCCTTCAATAAATTAGACAAGTATGTAAACAGCCGAAAGTGGGCGCCGCCAGAACGGCCTGGAATAGGACAGATTTCCGCTCCGACAGACAAAATTCAGGGCTGGACCCACATGGCCTACCCAGGAGCCTACGGAGATTTTTTTGAGGATATTGGCCGTGAGAATGCAAACAACCAGCGGGCTGCCGCGGAGGGTAGGGAACCGACAGGATTCATTCTACCCGATAGCATTCCGGCGGATAAAAAGCAGGCTGTGATTGCAATTGCTCTCGAGGCTGCCCGCGAGATCAACGAAAACGATCAGCAATACATCTCTGCGGCCCGGGAGTTCGACCGTCTGAATGAAGAGAAGTATGGTTGGAAAAAGGCACACGAGATGCCCGTTCCTCCCGAGATTGATGCGCTGAGGATGGGAGATTTAACTATCATTGAGGAAAACACGGATAAATTGAGGGAGGCGCTCGGGGAGAAGTATTTCATGGCGCTGGACAGAGAGTTCAGTCGAAGCAATAGGAGCAGAGAGGCAGCCGTCGCCACGGCAGATAAAGGGGTCGCCGGATCATCTTCTTCTGCCGGTTCGGCAGTCCCACACCAATCCGACAACAATTCTGCACCGGCGCAGACCCCAGGAGTGAAGCCATGACCAAACGAGCTCTTTCGTTCCTGATCGCTGTGTGGGCTCTTTTTCTGATCCTGCCGAAAGCTACAAAGTTCTTGGGCCGGTTCAACAGGCTGCGAGGCTTGCCGCGAGGATCGTTCCGATTTTCCGCACTATCATGTTCCTATTGCCAACGAAGCTGTGGAAGGAGAAATTCAATGAACCGAACTCATCACATTCTGGCGTCTTCAGTCCTTGTTTTCGCATTGGCCGCGGTTGCAGGCTGCGGCAAGAAGACCGAACCGCTTCCCGCCGGGGAGACGGCTCCGCCGGCGGCAGCCGCACCCGCTCCGGCACCCACCGCGCAGATTACCGCGACTCCCACGCTGGTTTCGGCCGGCGACCAGGTCCAATTGAGTTGGCGCACCACGGATGCCGCCACGGTCTCGATCGACGGCATCGGCGACGTGCCGACAGCGGGCGTAAAGACCGTGACTCCAACGGCCTCGACCAGCTACCACCTGGTGGCCAAGGGCGACGGCGGCACGGCCGAGGCCACTGTTCGAGTGACCGTGAGCGCACCGCCGGCCGTAGTGGTTCCCATCGCCACCAAGAGCGCCGAACAGGAGCTTAAGGAAGGCGTTCAGGACATCTTCTACGACTACGACACCTACGATATCCGCAGCGATGCGCAGGCTGTGCTGTCGAAGGACGCGTCCTTCCTGGTGAGCCATCCAGAGGTGAATATCCTCATCGGCGGCTACTGCGACGAGCGCGGCTCGAACGAGTACAACCTGGCGCTGGGCCAGAACCGGGCCGACGCGGCCAAGAACGCGCTGGTGGCGGCGGGGGTCGCGGCCAGCCACATTCGCGTCGTGAGCTACGGCAAGGAGAAGCCCTTCTGCTCGGAGTCAACCGAGGAGTGCTGGCAGTTGAACCGCCGCGCCGGAATCACGCCGGACCGGTAGAATTACAGGGAACAGGGAACAGTGGTCAGTGATCGGCGTTCGACAATCAAAACTGACTACCGATCACTGTCCACTGACCACTGACCACTGCTTCACAGGTGAATGATGCATAGAACACACACACTTCGCAATCGTCTACTGGCGGCGGCAGCCGTTGCCGCGCTGCTGGCCGCAGCGCCGGCGCCGGCGCGCGCCGCGTCGAAGGAGATCATCGAACTGCAGGCGCAGGTTCAGCAACTTGAGAACGACGTGCAGCGCATCCAGTCCACCCTGGACACGCGCTTTGGCGTGCTGCAGAACCTGGCGCAGCAGACCGCGGATAACGCCAACCAGATGACCGCTACAGTGAACGCGCTGCAGGTGAAGATTGCCGCGCAAAGCGATGCAATGAGCGGCAAGCTGGACACGGCCTCCGGCCAGGTGCAGTCGCTGAACGACTCGGTGGACGAGTTGAAGTCGCGCATCGCCAAGCTGGATAAATCGATCCAGGATTTGCAGACGCAGTTGCAGAACATCCAGAGTCAGCCTCCGGCGGCTGCTCCAACTTCTGCTCCGGTTGCGGCTCCGGCGGCGGGTCAGGTTCCAGCCCCAGTGGGGAGCGTTGCAGCCCCGGAAGGCAATCCTCCGGCCGATACCGCGCCCGCCTCGAATCCGGCCGCTGTACCGGCCACGATGCCGGCCGTCGATCAAAAGCCACCGCTCAAGGAGACCTTTCAGGCCGGGGTGCGCGACTACAACGCGGCAAAGTACGAGGTGGCGATCGGTGAGTTCCAGGATGTGGTTCGCTATTATCCGCTCGACGATCTGGCCGGCACGTCGCAGTTTTACCTGGGCGAGATCGCCTACCGGCATATGAGGCTCAGCGACGCGGTGAAGTACTATAACGCCGTGCTGGAGGGCTTCCCCGGCAACCCCAAGGCCTCAGCCGCGCAACTGCGCAAGGGGCTGGCGCTGCTACAGATGAACCGCAAGGACGCGGGCATTCATGAGCTGCGCGCGCTGATCCAGCGCCATCCGTTGACCCCCGAGGCGGCGCAGGCCCGCACCAAGCTGAATGGGCTGGGCGTGAAGATTGTCGTGGCGCACTGAGAGGGCATCTAGAGAGCCGAGCCCGAAAATAAGCAATCCGAACCGCGAGGCTCCCTAGGTTATGTCTTCCGTGTCGTAGACCACCCCGCCGCGTTTTTTGGGGGCGCCGTGAACGCTGGTGAGGAGATCTTCGACAACATCTTCGAGTTGGCGTTCACTCTCAATCACTGCGCTCATGCTTTTCAGTTCTTCAGGCTCGATGACGCGCTCGACGAGGGCAACGGCGTGGCATTGGGCCACGTGGTCGAGGTTCAGCCCCTCCGGGGTTTTCGCCTTGATGCTGACCTGGTCGATGCCGAGGCCCAAAAGGTCGGCGACGCGGGTTCGCATCTCGCCGGAGACCGGTCCGATCCTGGGCGCGGCCAGAATCAGCGTCGTATCGATATTCACAATGCGATAGCCTGCGTGCTGCAGCTCTTCCTGCGCCAGATTGAGGAAGATGGCGGAGTCGGCGTCTTTCCAGCGTGGGTCGCCGGGCGGAAAGAAGCTGCCGATGTCGCCTGCGGCTATGGCGCCCAATAAGGCGTCGGTAATGGCGTGCAGCAGCACGTCGCCGTCGGAGTGTCCGGCCAGACCCTCCGGGTGATCGAGCGAGAGTCCCCCGATGCGCAAGGGCACGCCTGGCGAGAAGACGTGCGAGTCATAGCCGAATCCGATCCGTGTCTCCATAGTCCGCGTGGGTCTCCGTGCCTGTCGTTGAAAACACTGTCTCCGCGCCCATTGCAACGCTTGCGCCGAGGGGAATTCAGCGGGCGCGCTGGCGCAGGTAGAACTCGGCCAACTCCAGGTCGCCCGGCTGGGTAATCTTCAGATTAACCTGAGAGCCATGGACGACGGCAACGGGCAGGCCGGCGCGCTCGATCACCGAGGCCTCGTCCGTGCCCACAAATCCGTCCGCCATGGCCTCGGCGAAGGCGCGCTGTAACAGACCGTAGCGGAAGCCCTGCGGGGTCTGCGCCAGCACCACGAACTCGCGGGGAATCGTCGAAGTAACCAGCGCTCCGTGCGCGGTCCGCTCGACCTGCTTGATGGTGTCAACAGCCGGCAGCCCCACAATGGCCGCGCCGAATTCGATGACCGCGTCGATGGTCCGGTCAATGGTGGCCGCGTCGATCAGCGGGCGCACGGCGTCATGAACCAGGACAATATCGTCCGGCTCGGCGGCAAGGGCGGCCAGCGCATGGGAGACAGACTCCTGGCGGTTGTCGCCGCCTTCGACCACGCGGACCCGTCCGGCAAAGCCGTACTCGGCGACTTGGGCCTCAACGCGCTCCATCTCCGGCTTGCGCACAGCCACGCAGATCGCCGTCACCCGCTCGACCGCCGCAAACGCGCGCAGCGAATGAATCAAGATGGGAATTCCATCCAGCGCGAGAAACTGCTTGGGCTGCGGCCCCGCCATCCGGGTGCCCAGCCCCGCGGCGGGGAGAATCGCAAATACATGCATACCGGGTGGAGTATACAACGACGGAGCATTGGATGCAGCAGAAAATGCTGGAAAGAGCGCGGTTTGAGGTTCGTTGTTACACACCCTTGCGGCAGGAATTCCAAGCAGCAGGTCCCCTTCGGCGTTGCTCAGGGCAGGCTTTCGACTCGCTGCGCTTGCTCAGGATGACAGCAAGGATAAGGCACGGAGCCGTGCGAGGCAGCCCCCTGCGCCTTATCATTTTGGAATGAGCACCGAGCCGCTCTCTACGCTGTTGATCGACACCACGCTGCTCAAGCCGGGATTGCGTCTGGCCGTTGGCCTCTCTGGGGGCGCGGATTCCGTGGCCCTGGCGCGCGCCTTGGCGAAACGGAGCAAGCAACTCGGATTGGTATTACATGCCGCACATCTGCACCACGGCCTGCGCGGCGAGGAGGCCGACGGCGACCTGGCCTTTGCTCGAAGGCTGGCAGGGGAGCTCGGACTTCCCTTCCACGAAGCGCAGGTGGATGTGGGCGCAACCGCCAAAGAGCAGGGGGAGACGATTGAGGAGGCCGCGCGCCGCCTGCGCTATCGCTGGTTCCGGCAGCTCATGGCCTCGGGCGAGGTGGAGGCTGTGGCCACGGCCCATACGCGCGACGACCAGGCGGAGACTGTCCTCGCCAAATTTCTGCGGGGAGCGTGGACCGAAGGGCTCAGCGGGATTTACCCGGTGATCGAGTTTCCCGAGGGGCGCATTGTGCGTCCGTTGCTGGGGACCGCGCGGGCCGAGGTTGAGGCTTATCTCATCGCGCTGGGTCAGGGCTGGCGCGAGGATTCCTCAAACCGTCACCTGACCTTCACCCGCAACCGCATCCGCCACGAACTGCTGCCGCTGCTGCAGGGGTGGAACCCGCAGTTGCGCGAGCACCTGGCGCAGATGGCTGTGCTGGCCCGCGACGAGGAGGCATGGTGGCAAACCGAACTGGCACGTTTGGCCCCGCAGTTCATCCTGCCGGGCCGGGCGGTCCGAGGCGGGGGGCGCAGTACCGGCGAAGGCGAGGCTGGCTCGCGGTCTATCGACGTGACGCGGCTGGCCGAGCTTGCCCCGGCGTTGCAGCGGCGGCTATTGCGCCACGCGGCTGAACAGTTGGGAGCCTCACCCGATTTTCCCTCTACCGAGGTTCTGCGCGCCATGGCTCTGGCGGGCCGCGCTGGGCAGAAGCTCCAGTTGGCTCAAGGGCTTTCAGCCGAGCGTACGCCAAGGGAGTTGCGGCTGGCGGTCTCGCCGTCCGCGCGGGCCGAAGAGCTTGCTCCCGAGTACAAAGTCAACCTTCCCGGCACGGTGACTGCCACGGCGTTCGGCTTGCATCTGCGGATTGAAGTTTCCGAACCCGCTGGAGGGCCGGCGAACCAGACCTGCACGCTGCGCAACTGGAAGCCGGGCGACCGCGTCCGGCTGCAATACTCTTCCGGTCCGCGCAAGGCAAAGGAAGTGATGGAGCGCCTGCGGGTTACAGGCTCAGGCCGCAAACTGTGGCCGGTTCTCGAACTCGACGGACGGATCGTCTGGATGAAGGGTGTGGAACTGGAGCCGACGCCTGGCATACGCGTCGTCGCAACGACTCTGGAAGGCACGGCGGCTTAAGTTCTTCAAATTGGAAAAGGTAGGCAGCCAGACTTTCCCGATTTAGAACATTTCGAGGTGGTTGCCCTGGCGGATGCTCGATTGAAACCGGCTTGCGGCCGGTACAAGTTTACCAAGCCTGAGAGTACAATCGGATTAACTGCTCTTCTGGGCGGAAGGGATGTTGTGTCTTCCGTCAAGGCTCCAAGTATTTTCTGTGACTTCGAGGAACGTACAGGCGTCTAAAGGGGATGTAGTTGGCGCCGGAGACTCGCCTTGGCGGCTTCTCCAACAGCGAAAGAGAGGAATTCTGGTGAATTCGACCGTTAGGACGCTCATCTTCTGGGTTTGCATCATCGGCTGCATGGTGGTTGTCATTGGCATGTTGTCGCAGAACGCGGCCAAGGGCAAGGACGCGGAGATCGCTTATTCCGATCTTTTCAACCGGGTGAAGCAGGGGCAGGTGAAGGATGCCGAAATCCAGGGCAATGAGTTGCACGGCCATTTGAAGGCAACGCCTTCGGCGCAGTTCCACACCTACGTCGGCGATCACTACGACGATCTCGAAAAGGCGATGCTGGATGCCGGGGTTTACTTCCCCAAAAAGGCGGAGCAAAACAATATATTGCCAGTAATCCTGGTGAACGGGCTTCCGATTCTTTTGCTGGGCGCGCTGTTTTTCTTCTTCATGCGCCAGATGCAGTCGGGCGGCAACAAGGCGCTGTCGTTTGGCAAGAGCCGCGCGCGCCTGCTCTCCATGCAGCAGAAGAAGATCACCTTCAAGGATGTGGCCGGCGTGGATGAGGCCAAGGAAGAACTGAAGGAGATCATCGAGTACCTGCGGGAGCCGGCGAAGTTTCAGAAGCTCGGCGGGCGCATACCGAAGGGCGTGCTGCTGGTTGGACCTCCGGGCACCGGCAAGACGCTGCTGGCTCGCGCGGTGGCCGGCGAGGCGAACGTCCCGTTCTTTTCGATTTCCGGCTCGGATTTTGTGGAAATGTTTGTCGGCGTGGGCGCAAGCCGCGTGCGCGACCTCTTTGAGCAGGGCAAGAAGAACGCGCCTTGCATTATTTTCATTGACGAAATCGATGCCGTGGGCCGCCATCGCGGGGCCGGACTGGGCGGCGGACACGACGAGCGCGAGCAAACGTTGAATCAGCTTCTCGTCGAGATGGACGGCTTTGAATCGAACGACGGCGTGATTCTGGTCGCAGCCACCAACCGCCCTGATGTGCTTGATCCGGCGCTGCTGCGGCCGGGCCGTTTTGACCGCCGCGTGGTTGTGGGGCTGCCCGACGTGCGTGGCCGCGAGGAGATCCTGCGCGTTCACGTGAAGAAGGTTCCGGTCTCCGACGATACCAACCTCAACGTGCTGGCGCGCGGAACGCCCGGCTTCAGCGGCGCCGACCTGGCCAACATGGTCAACGAGGCCGCGCTGAGCGCCGCGCGCATGAACCGCAAGCAGGTCACCATGTACGACTTCGAGGTAGCCAAGGACAAGGTGCTCATGGGCGCCGAGCGCAAGTCGATGCTGCTCACCGAAGAGGAGAAGCGGGTGACCGCCTATCACGAGGCGGGCCACGCGCTGGTGTCGTTCAAGCGCGAGCACTCCGACCCGATTCACAAGGTCACCATCATTCCTCGCGGCATGGCGTTGGGCGTCACCATCTTCTTGCCGGGCGACCGGCACAACTACACCCGGGAATACTTGGAGGCCAAACTGGCCATGGCCTACGGCGGACGGGTGGCGGAGGAGATCTTCCTCAGCCAGATGTCAACCGGCGCGGGCAGCGATATTGAAACCGCCACCGACCTGGCGCGGCGCATGGTCTGCGAGTACGGCATGAGCCGCCTGGGTCCGCTCACCTTTGGCAAGAAGGAGGAGCAGATCTTCCTGGGCCGCGAGATCGCGCAGCACCGCGACTTCAGCGAGGAGACAGCGCGCCAGATCGACCTTGAGGTCCGCCGCCTGATTGACGAAGCCTACCAGTCGGCTCATGCCATCGTGGAAACGCACGCCGACGCGATGCATCGAATCGCCGCTGCCCTGCTGGAGCGCGAGACCATCGATGCGGAAGAGGTCAAGATGCTGATCGAGGGCAAGGAACTGCCTCCGCTGCGCTCCATTCTGGCCTCGCCCACCGACAAGGGCGGCGACGACGTGCAGCAGGTACTGAAGCCCGAAAGCCGCGGCGGACCGAGCTACCCGGAGGGTTCGCCTTCGCCGGCATGACAGCCGCACAATCCAAGCAAACAAGCGGGGCCACTCGATGCGAGTGGCCCCGCTTGCGCTTGATGCGCGGATGAAGCAGAGATTGGGATTGGATCGCTGTGCGCGGCGCCCGAGCAATATGGCCCATGTGAATCCTGCCTGATGCTACTGCTGGGGCGGATTCGAAGTGCCGGTGAGTTGCTGGGGGGCAGCGCCGGCGGCTGGCTGCGCCGCGGGCGCGGAGGTTGGCGGAGCAGCGGCCGGAGTCGCCGGAGCTGCGGCGGGCGCGGGGGGCGGCGCGTCGGCAGGCGCCGCTTGAGGCGCTGCTGCGGGAGCCGCAGCAGGGGCTGCTGAAGGAGCCGAAGCTGGGGGAGGCGCAGCACTCGGAGGATCCGCTGCGGGCGTCGCATCCGGCAGAGGCGCGGGCGTGGCGGCAGGCGGCGGAACGGGCGGGGTCAGCTGCGACACGTCGTAGCGCCTCAGCTTGAAGAAG
>Ga0187847_10001277_pt1 | contig 23178 bp, 17 predicted proteins | sample June2016WEW_4_10_FD_132458 | JGI IMG/M metagenome (GOLD analysis project Ga0187847, IMG submission 132458) | Peatland microbial communities from SPRUCE experiment site at the Marcell Experimental Forest, Minnesota, USA - June2016WEW_4_10 | ecosystem: Environmental > Terrestrial > Soil >...
GGGCGCAAGTAGGGATCGACTTTCTCCTGCAGGCTGCCGGGGAGGAAGCCGAGTTTCTCGCCGGCTTCGACGGCGGGGCGGACGAGCACGATGCGGCTGACTTTTTTCGCGTTCATGGCGGCAACGGCCATGGCGACGGCGAGATAGGTTTTGCCGGTGCCGGCCGGGCCCACGCCGAAAGTCATATCGTTCTGCTCGATGGCCTCGACATATTTGCGCTGATTGATGGAACGCGGCTGGACGGTGCGTTTTACGCCGGCCGAACGCTGCTTGCCCGCGTCGGCGAGCGAACGGAGCGTTGTGGCTGGATCGGCCACTACGAGCTTCAACATGCCGTGCAGTTCACCGTTGTGCAGATTGACGCCCTGACGGCGCAGTGCTTCAAAGTCCTCAAAGATGCGCTTGACTCTGGTAACTCCCTCGTCGGGACCCGCTACGTGAACGGCATCGGAGCGTAGATCGATGCGGACGCCGAGCTTGTCTTCCATCAGCCTGAGGTTTTCATCGCGAGTCCCGAACAGGGGCTCAAGGTTTGGCGTGATCTCCAGAGCGATCTTCAAAGGAATCGAGGGCCTCCCGTGTGACGTTTGAGGGTGGAATTGAATGGATGACGGCTCAAGCGAGCCGCACCCTGGTTGGCGATTGTCTGGGTTGGCCGCGGATCTCTCGGAACGACCAGACAGGTATGTAGAGTCGGATTCAAGGGTCCGGGATGCCCGGAGATGAGCGAGTACCTGGATGTCTGCGGAGGGAACCTGAAGGCGTGGGGCATGGCCGAGCCGAAGCACTTGGCTGGCTGAGGAAACCGCGGGATGGCGTTGGCGACCAAATCGGGTATCTGGGCTTGACTGTAGCGCCAACGGGTCGCGGCGTCAATCCGCGGCGCATGGTTATTTGATGAATGCCGTGCCTTGGCGGTTACCTGCGGGGGGAACTAGAGGGCCATGCGGACGACTTCGGGGGTTTTGCAAACCGTTTCCTGGCAGATGTGTGACGGAGATTCCATAACCGGGAGCGCTATCGCGTGTCTAATGGACCGAACAGCAGATTGAACACGCTTTGTAATCAAGGAATGGGGCAAATTATGCACGAGTGCCTTACGTTCGCACGCTTATATGCTTTGGAACAATTCGCTGCTAAGCGACCTACTCTCCTTCGCGCGGGCAACGCGGTTATTACGGCTTGTGTGGCGGGGGCTTTGCTTGCCGGCCTGAGTGGATGCGCGTCGATTCAGGTGCACCTGGGGATGAAGGTGTATCTGGCCAAGACTCCGGTAACGTCCATTGAAATCAGCCAGCCCAAGGGTCCGGGGATCGCGCCGGGTCAGAAATCTTCTTTGATGGTCACGGTCACGCAGCCGAACGGAAAGGCGCTTTTGACAGAAGGCGCGGGCCACGGAAAGGTGATGTGGCGCGACCTGGCGGTGACAGCAACGGTGGTGACCGCAAACACGAAGGGTGTGATCACGCTCGCGAAGGATCCGCGGAAGAGCGACGGGAAGCTGCCGCAGGTGACGATCACAGTGCCGAGTCATCCTGAAATTCACGCGGAGCTCGACATCCCGCTGCGATACGACGTTAAATTTGGCTCGAACTTTTCGGGTAGTAGCGGGGGCAACGGGTTCAGCGGGACGAATGGTACGGACGGGACTAACGGCAGTCCCGGCTCGATGGATCCCAACAATCCTTCTCCAGGCGGTAATGGGACGAACGGGAGCAATGGCTCCGATGGCGGGAATGGCGGCGACGGCGGAGACGCGCCGCCAGTGCAGGTGCTGGTCACGCTGAGGGCCGGGAGTCATCCGCTGCTGCAGGCAGAGGTTTCCGCAGCGGGACATCATCGGTATTACCTCGTCGATCCGCAAGGCGGGTCTTTAACCGTGGTAGCCGACGGCGGAGAAGGCGGAGCAGGAGGGAAAGGCGGCAGTGGAGGCCGGGGTGGTTCTGGGGGAATTGGGTCGCCGAATGGGTCGAACGGAAGTGACGGCTCGAGCGGAAACGACGGCAGGAGCGGTTCGCAGGGCAGAGGCGGATTGATCACGGTGACCTACGACCCGCAAGTAAAGCCTTACTTGTCGACGATCAGGCTTTCAAGCCAGAATGGACCTCGTCCGGTTTACAAGGAGCAAGCGGTAGCGCCACTGTGGTGAGCGCGCGATGACAGCAAATGGGTATATTGAAACCTTCAAGGAGAGACCCGTGGCGCGTTCCCTTCTTCTGATCGGCTTTTGCCTCTTTGCTCTTTCTTTCCATTCGCTCCTGGCGCAGGAAGCCCCGACGGCCGGTCCGGCTGCGCAGTACACACTGAATGCGCGCACCACCATAGAGGATGTGGTGGTGATGGACAAGAGCGGCCATGCCGTTCCCAACCTGCGCAAGGAAGACTTTCAGGTTTTCGAAAACGGCAAGCCGCAGGACATTACCTTCTTTGAGCCAAATTTCGCGGCGACAGAAACCGCAGCCCCTTTGCCCGCAGTGCTGCCCCCCAATACCTTCACCAACATTCCCGATGCACCTCAAAATAACGTCACCAACATATTGCTGCTGGATGCGTTGAACACGCGCGACAATACGGTGAAGGGGAACCTGCAAGTGCAGATGGTGCAGTACCTGGCCTCAATGCCGCCCAATCAGCGCATTGGTATCTTCGTGCTCACCGACAACAAGGCGCACATGATTTGGGGATTCGATCAGGACTCCTCTGTGCTGCGAGCGGTCGTCGCCAGATTCGCTTCAGATCGTTCGCTCTCCTCCGTGCCCTCAACCGCAGCCCAGCTACAAGCCCAACAACAGGCGCTGAGGGAGACGGCCGATGAGACTCAGCAAACGGCGAACAACACAAAAGATAATCGAATTGCCGCCAGCGCGGACGCGTTGAAAAACCTACTGAAGTTTGGGGTCGGAGTCGAAGGGAGCCCGGATCACCTTTCCACCACGATGAGCGCTCTCAAAGTCATGGCGCACTATCTTGCGGGCATCCCGGGGAGAAAGAATCTGTTCTGGCTTGCCAGTCAATTCCCGTACTCGAGCAAGAGCGGCGTGTACTTTGAATGGTATCGCGAAGCCAGGGATAAACTCACCGAAGCGGGAGTATCCGTTTATCCCATCGACGCGAACGGCGTGGCCATTGATACAGGCGGAGCTTACTACATTGATCGCATGCCCAAGAGCGTACTTCGATTCGCCGATACCGAGGCATGGGCTGAAGAAACGGGTGGAAAGGCTTACCACGCGAACAATATCAAGCAAGAGATCGCCGAGGCTGTCGATCACGGTTCGCGCTATTACACGCTGGCCTATGTTCCCAGCGATCAAAATGAAGAGGGCCGGGAGCGCAAGGTCGAGGTCAAGGTGCTTTCCGGCAAATACACGATCTTCTATCGCAAAAGCTATTTTGAACAAACACAGAATGAGATCGCGAAGACCAATGGCGCATCCGCCAAAAATCCATTGATTGAGCAGATGGGTCGCGGCATGCCGAACAACAGCGAGATTCCCTACCGTCTCAAGGTTGAGCCGTCGCCCGTTCAGCCCGACGCCGGCGCACCTCGTGCCGGGAGTAATGCGCAAATGAGCGGCAAGTTCACGCGCTATAACGTCGGCTTCCAACTGCAGGCCAGCGGCATGTTGCTAGTTCCCGACGCGGACGGCGCGAGGCGCAAACCCCTGGAGATTGCGGTGATGGTCTATAGCCAGGAGGGCAAGCCGCTGAACTGGGAGAGTCGCAATATCAGCCTACTCATCAAGCCGGAAGAGTGGGCCGCGGACCAGACCGATGGCATTCGCTTCCACATGGAGATTGATGCGCCTCCCGGCGATGTCTACCTGCGCACAGGAGTGTATGACCCGACGGCGGGCAAGGTGGGGACGCTGGAAATTCCGCTCAGCGCCGTCACACTTGCGCAGAAATAGACGCCGGAATCGAGGAGTTGTCCGTCCGGTTTTCCAAGGCCTATGATGTTGTGTTCCTGAATCTGGTACTCAGAGGCGATGCACGTGAATGCCGAGAAACAAATCCCAGAGATCCACCTGCCTGACTCTCTTCACACATTGCTTCCGCGCGGAGCCGCAAGCGCTCCCCATTTCCTTAACCCGGGCCACATGTTGAGAGTGCTACTGGGTCTCGCTTTGACGTTGCCTGTTGCCCTGGGATTGGCGGGATGCGGCGGGGCGGCTTCATCAACTCCAACGCCCACTCCGACACCAACGCCAACAACTCCCGACGCGCGCGCGGATGCGATGATTGCGCAGATGACGCAGGCCCAGGAGTTGCAGCTCGTACAGGGCGGGGTCACGACCAATGCCACTTCTGGGTACACGGTTCCGCGCGGCGCCGCGGGCTATGTGCCGGGCATTCCCGCATTGGGTATTCCGGAGCTTTACCTGGCCGACGGCAGTGTGGGTGTCGGCAATGGCATAGGCCCAGCGACAGCACTTCCTTCATCTATTGCCAGCGCTGCCGGATGGGATGTAACGGAAGCCGGCAAGTACGGAACCATCATCGGCACTGAGCTGGCCGATTACGGCATCAATGTGAACCTTGGCGGCAACATCAATCTCATTGGCCGCGAACCGCGCGATGGGCGCACGTTTGAAACCAAGGGCGAGGACCCCATCCTGGCGGGGAAGATCACCGCGGCGCATCTGAACGCGATTCAGGCGCAACACATCATTGCCGACATCAAGCACTTTGCCTTCAACGATCAAGAATCTGGACGCACCACGGCGAATGCGATCATTGACGACCGCGGCGGCCGCGAGAGCGACTTACTTGCCTTTGAGATCGGCGTGAAGGACTCGAATGTGCAATCGGTGATGTGCTCGTACAACCTGACCAACGGGATTTACGACTGCGAAAACGGCTATCTGCTCAACGAGGTACTGAAGAGCCAATGGAACTTCCCCGGATTTGTCATGTCCGATTGGTGGGCCACCCACAGCACGGTGAACGCAGCCAACAACGGGCTGGATCAGGAACAGCCAAACGAGCAATATTTCTCAACGCTCGGCCAATCAATCAGCAGTGGACAGGTTGCACAGTCGCGGCTTGACAACATGGTGCACCGCATTTTGCGCGCAATGTACGAAGTGGGAATCTTTGACTACCCGCAACAGCTTCAGCCCATCCCCGCCGCAGCCGATGCCGCAGTGGCCCAGGATATTGAGGAAAAGGGCGCGGTCCTGCTCAAGAATGCAAGCAACCAGCTGCCGCTCAACGGATCGTCTATTCAATCCATCGCGGTGATCGGATCACATGCGGATATTGCCGTGCTTTCCGGCGGCGGCTCGGCGCAGGTGCAGCCCATTGGCGGCACGCTGACGGGAGGGCAACCATGCCCGCCCTGCTGGGCGACGGTCACCTGGGATCTGTCCTCGCCGCTCAACGCCATCAAGGCAAAAGCGCCCAACGCCAAGGTGCAGTTCGTTGACGGGTCCGACGCAACGACTGCGGCAACGCTGGCTGCTCAATCGCAGGTGGCGATTGTCTTTGTGAGCCAGTGGGCGAGCGAGGGCATGGATGAGCCCAGCCTCAATCTCACTGACCTGACCAGTTCGACACCGATCAACCAGGATGCGCTGGTGTCAGCCGTGGCTGCGGCAAACCCGCACACCGTTGTAGTGGTGGAGAGCGGCGGTCCCATTCTGATGCCGTGGCTGGGCCAGGTGGGTGCGGTGCTTGAGGCATGGTACCCAGGGCAGAACGGTGGGCCCGCGATTGCGGATCTGTTGTTCGGCGTGACCAACCCTTCAGGCAAGCTGCCGCTTACCTTCCCGGCCAGCGAGGCACAGTTGCCGCGGCCGGTCATTCCGCAACCTCCGGACGGTGTGACGCCCTTTGCGGTGAATTACACCGAGGGCTACAACGCGGGCTACAAATGGTATGACGTGAGTGGCTTTAGGCCGCTGTTCTATTTCGGCTATGGACTGTCGTATACCACCTTCTCCATCACCAACGGAGCGGTGGTGAACAACCTCTCTTCGACGACGAATCCGAATTTTCAAGTGACCTTCAACCTGGCGAACACGGGCGCGGTAGCGGGGGCGGAGGTGGCGCAGGTGTATCTGGGACTGCCGGCTAGTATCAACGAACCGCCAAGACGGCTGGTGGGGTGGCAAAAGGTGTTGCTGCAGCCGGGTGTGTCGCAGGCGGTCACTATCGAAGTGGACCAAAACGACTCCTCGCATCCCATGTCGTATTGGAATGAGAATAATCAAACTTGGACGGTTGCACCGGGGACTTACATTGTCTACCTGGGAAATGCTGAAGATGCGGCGAACCTCACGACTGTGGGGACGATTACGGTGGGGCAGTAAAGACAGCGGTCCGCGCAACAAATTGTTGAATCATATTGAATGAGCGGCGCTGAAGCAGCGTATCAACCTTTGCGCCATCGGATGTTGAAGATTCCACTGCAGCCGTCAACCCTGATTCGGTTGATGTCAGCAATGGCGATTTGGTGCGCCTTCTCAACTGTCTACGGACTTTAAAATCTTCAAGCAGGAGTTCAGAGAATGCACGTGAAAGACGCTCAGCTCGACGTACGCACTGTGTTTGCAGGCGGTTTCTGGGGGCAGCTCGTCTCGTCGATCATTTGGCTGATTTCAGCAGCCCTTGGTACGTGGGTGACTCCACGCGCCGCAATTCTCGAGATCGTATTGGCCGGCTTTTTCATTTTTCCGATTACGCAACTGCTGCTCCGACTCACGGGCGGACCCGCGTCTCTCAGCAGCGAAAATCCGCTGGGAAAACTCGGCATGCAGATCGCGTTCACTCTACCGCTATCGATGCTTCTGCCGCTGCCAGTCACGGAGTTCCATCTGAGCCTGTTTTATCCGGCGCTCATGATCCTTTTGGGCGCGCATTATCTTCCCTTCACTTTTCTCTATGGGATGCGCATGTTCATTCCGCTGTGCGCGATTCTTGTGGGAGGCGGAACGGCGATCGCCATGTACCTTCCCAACTCATTCACTTTGGGAGCCTGGGTTGGTGGGCTGACGCTCTTCATTTTTGCCTGGGTTGGGCGGATGTCTGTCCGGGCTGAACTCCGAAATCAGATTGATGAAGAGGGGACTGTGAGAACTGTTGCGGTTTGAGGTCAAATTGACCGGCGACCTGATTTCCCGTAGACTAAGAAATTGCGAGGGATGCGGTTTTAGTTGCATTCTTGCCCGCATCAACTTCTGAGAGATTAAGGAACAACAATGGCAAACCATGTATCGTCGCTGAAGCGCGCCCGGCAGACCGTGACCCGCACCGAAGTGAATCGCGCCAACCGCAGCCGCGTGCGCACCAGCCTGCGCGCCCTGCGCGAAGCATTGGTCAAGGGCGACGTGAAGGCCGCCCAGGCGCAGTATCGTGAGACCGTCTCCACCCTCGACAAGAGTGTGCAGAAGGGCATTTTGCATGACAACACCGTTTCCCGCTACAAGAGCCGGCTGAATGCGCGGCTGAAGGCGCTGGTTCTGGCAAAAGCGTAGAAGCAGGGAATAGGGAATAGAAAAACCCCAAAAAACAGAAACGGCCGGGAGCGATCCTGGCCGTTGTTGTTTTTGTGCAGCGCTATTGGGACGGGATCAAATTCACGCCTCGCGGTGTCAAAACCGATAGGAGGTTAGCGAAAATCGTGGACGCTTTTCCAACCAATGCTCCTCATTCTGCTGACCCGGCGCTCATTGCTTCCCTGGCAAGGCTGTGGCCGAATCGCGAGCATGAGTCGAACGCCGTCAAGAACCTGTTTTGTGGTGCGGGAATGCACAGGTGGCGTCAGTTGGATCTGAGCGAGTTATACCCGGAACATGAGGTCCGCTATTGTTTCTGGTGCTCGAAGATCAAGGTCGATGGCACGATTTACGACCCATAGCATCCTCTCGGGACAACTGAAGACCCATTCAACTACAGCAGCTCAAATATGCCAGCGGCGCCCATACCTCCGCCTACGCACATGGTGACCATTCCGTATTTGACCTGGCGCCGCCTCATCTCGTGGAGCAGCGTGGCGGTGAGCTTGGAGCCGGTACAGCCCAGGGGATGACCGAGCGCGATGGCGCCTCCGTTCACGTTGATGCGTTCGGGGTCGATTTCAACGCCGTTGCGGCCCAGTTCGCGCAGGACAGCCAGCACTTGCGCGGCGAACGCCTCGTTCAGTTCGATGAGCCCGACTTGATCAATCGTCAGGCCTGCCTTCTTCAACGCCTTGGGAATCGCAGTCACCGGGCCCATGCCCATCTCTTCAGGCAGGCAGCCGGTGGTGGCGTAGGCAACAAGACGGCCAAGTGGCTGGATGCCCAGTTCCTGAGCGCGCGCCGAATCCATGAGCACGACTGCGGCAGCTCCATCCGAGGTTTGCGAGGAGTTGCCGGCAGTTACTGATCCCTGCGCGGAGAACGCGGGCTTGAGTTTGGCGAGGGCGGAGGAGGAGGTGTCGGCGCGCGGGCCTTCGTCGGCGGAGAACACCGATTCCGTGACCACCGGCTTTCCGGCCTTTTTACCAGGGACAGTTGTGGTCACCGTCACCGGAATCAGCTCGTCGGTGAAGCGTCCGGCAGCCTGTGCGGCGATGGCCTTCTGGTGGCTGGCGAGAGCGAAGGCGTCCTGATCTTCACGAGGGATTGAGTAATGGCGGGCGACGCGCTCGGCGGTTAGGCCCATGGTGAGCAGCGATGCGGGATAATGCTCAGCCATATATGGATTGGGGCTGGGTTTGAGTCCGCCGAAGGGGAGCAGGCTCATGGTCTCCGCTCCGCCGGCGATGACCACGCGGTCGCCACCGGAACGGATGCGCAGATCGGCGAGAGCGATGGCTTCAAGGCCGGAGGAGCAAAGGCGGTTGACGGTGACGCCGGGGACCTCGACCGGGAGACCGGAGCGCAGGGCAGCCCAGCGCGCAATGTCCCATCCCTGTTCGCCTTCTGGCTGGGCGCAACCAAGGATCACATCCTCGACTTCGGATTTGTCCAGCGCCGGAATTCTGTTCAGAGCTCCGACGATGGCGAGTGCGGCGAGATCATCGGGCCGCGTGGTGGAGAGAGCGCCTTTGGGAGCGCGGCCCACGGGGGTGCGTACGGCGCTGACTAGAACGGATTCCGGCATGGATCTTACTCCTTGGGAACAGAGGCGGATTCGAAGCGGCCTTCTTGTTATGGATGCGCGAGAGTCATCTATTGCGGCATTTCAAGCAGGGTCCAGGCGTTCTTCTCATAGAAACGGTAGATTGCGCGGTGGTCGACAACCGAATCGGCGAGGGCATCGTGATCCACCCACGGCGGGCGATGGGCAAGGCCGGACTGGGCCTCGTGAACTTGATTCGGCGAGGCGGGATCGATGCCCCAATTGAAGCCGAGAATGCCGCTGGAACCATGCGGCTGCAGGCGCTGGGTTTCCGGCGCGGATGCGAGCACAAAGGGCTGATCTGGATTGCTCGAGAAAAAGACCAGCAGCGAGACGGTTCCCTGCACCGAACATAGAACAGCCCAGTCCAGTGATCCGGGGCGTTCAAAGCGAGCGGCGATGACGTTCTCCGGCTGGTGGGCTTCGTATGTCTGGGGAATGAGGCAGCCGCGCTGGTTCAGCGTTTCCTGCACAGGAACGGGAAGGTCAGGAAAGGAGCTTACTGGGAGATGGCGGATGAGATAGGGAGTGGAATGGCCGTCGATCAGAATTTGACCGGACTCATTGAGTTCAGACGGACGAGGCTGCGGCGGCGAAAAAGCGGTGCTTTGGCCTGCGGCAGTAAAAGTACCCAACGCGAGGGACGCAACCGAGATCAGAGTGCGTGTTGCTTTCATGCTCAATTCCGCAGCGGCTTACCGGTTTTCAGCGTGAAGGCGATGCGCTCCTGGGTCTTGCGCTCGCCACATAGGGAGAGAAAGGCCTCGCGCTCCAGGTCAAGCAGGTATTGCTCGCTGACGAGCGAGCCGGCAGTCACGCGGCCGCCGGCGAGAATGTACGCGGCCCATTTTGCCACCTTCTGATCGTGTTCCGAGGCGTATCCGGCTTCACCCATAAGAAAGACACCAGTCTCCAGAGTGGCGAGCGCACCCGTGCCCGGAGCGGGTATCTGCGTGCGCGGCAGAGGAGCTGTGTAGCCGGCTTCAGCAAGTGCGGCTGCCTGGGTTTTTGCGTCCAGAAGCTGCCGCTCGCGGTTCATGGTGATGCGGTCGGTTGGGGCCAGCATGCCGAGCGGCCGGGCCTCGGCGGCAGAGGTGGATGTTTTTGCGAGGGCGATGGTCTCAAAGACGCGCTTAAGCGCCGTGGCCATCTCGGCGGATTGGGCAAAGCGCGAAGGCGGGTCTTTGGGGTCGGGCGGCGCGATCGCGATGGCTGAGTCGACAGCGCGGAGGAGCATTTCCTTGGTGCCGCCTCCGGCTGGTACAAGGCCGACGCCGGCTTCTACCAGGCCGATGTAGGTTTCCGCATGGGGCTGGCGGCGTGCGGCGTGAAGACAGATCTCCGCGCCTCCGCCAAGGGTGAGACCAAACGGCGCGGCGACCACCGGGCGAGGGCAGAATTTAATGGCTGCGGTCATCTGTTGGAAGTTATGGATCACCCCGGCCAGTTCGTCCCATTCGCCTTCCTGCGCGGCCAAAAGCAGCTGCATCAGGTTGGCGCCTACGGAGAAGTTTTCGCGGTCGCTGGCGATTACAAAGCCGGCAAAGTCGCGGACCGCGTCCGACTCCGGCTTGAGCACGGAGGAGATCATCGCCAGCACGTCGCCGCCGATGGCGTTCTTGAGGGAGTGAAGCTCGATGCAGGCGATGCCGTCGCCCAGATCAATGAGGGATGCGCCGGCGTTGGAACGAATGACTCCATTGGAGCGGCGGAAATCGGCTACCTTGGCGTGACCGGGCTGCGATGGGACAGGTTCGTACCCGCCGATGGTAGGGTTGTAGCATTCCCTGCCATCGGTCGAATACCAGGAAATAGGGGCGGAATCGGCACCCGAGTCGAGCAGATCTTCGACATCCCGGGTCACGGGCAGTTTGAGCGCTTGCATCCGCGCAATGGTTTCTCTGACACCGGCGGCATCCCACATTTCAAAGGGGCCGAGTTCCCAGTTGAAGCCGGCGCGCATGGCTTCGTCGATCGAGGGCGCGTCATTGGCGACTTCGCCGATGCGGTCGGCGGCGAAGTTCCACAGCGATGCCAGGAAGGGCCAGAGAAAAGCTGCGGCCTTGTCTTTTTTGGGATCGTCGGCTAATAGAAGCCGCAAGCGCTCGGGGAGCGTGGCGGCGTTTTTGGCCATTTCGAGAGCGGGCAGCGCGGCCTTCGCGAGGGGACGGTACTCGAAGGTGGCGAGATCGAGCACCTGGCGGATTTCTTTGCCGTCTGCGCCGCGGCTTTTCTTGTAGAAGCCCTGCCCGGATTTATCGCCCAGCCAGCCGCGTTTCATGATCTCGTCTAGAACGGCCGTAAATCCGCCCTGCGTCACGCCTTGCGGAAAGTTGGCGGCCACGTGGGCCAGGATGTCGATTCCGACCATGTCGGCGAGGCGAAAGGTTCCGGTGCGGGGCCAGCCGAGTGCCTGCCCGGTAAGGGCGTCCACTTCTTCGATGGTCAAACCTTGTTCAAGCATTAGCGTGGCCGCGTTGAACATGACGGAGACGCCGATGCGGTTGGCGATGAAGTTGGGCGTGTCGTTGGCGCGGACCACTTGCTTGCCGAGGGTGCGGTCGGCAAAGGCGGAAAAGGCGGCGACGACGGCCGGATCTGTTTCGGCTGTGGGAATGACCTCAAGCAGCCGCATATAGCGCGGGGGATTAAAAAAATGAGTGCCGAAAAAGCGGTCGCGATGAGAGGAAAGGCCGGCGGCGATTTGGTTCACGGGCAGGCCGGAGGTGTTGGTGGTGAGCACGGCGCGAGGGGAAAGATACGGCAGGACGCGCGCGAGCAGAGAGGTCTTGATGGCCAGATTCTCCGCAACAGCTTCGATCACCCAATCGCATTGAGCGAGTTTGGGAAGATCGTCGTCGAAATTGCCCGGTGTGATGAGCGCGGCCAGCGAGGAATCATAGAACGCGGCAGGTTTGGCTTTGGCCAGGGCGTCCAGCGCCGAGAGTGCCAGCTTGTTCTTTGCTGTCCCCTCCGCGGGGACCATGTCGAGAAGAAGTGTGGGTATGCCGGCGTTGGCAAGGTGAGCGGCGATGCGCGAACCCATGGTGCCCGCGCCAAGCACCGCGGCGCGGCGAACAAGCATTGGAAGTGCAACAGCGGGAACTGACTGGGTGGGTATTGCAACGGAAGAAGTGGCGCTCATGCGAACCCTCCCATGGGCGGGCTGGAAGAAGGGAGCTTCACCCAGCAGGAACCCTCGAAGGATACGGAACGGCGTGGGGTGGGGTCAAGGAAGGTAGGGAGTCTGCCGGTCCGGCTGCGTCTACAGTTTCTTTCGGAGGTGTTCAAAGACGACATAGCCAACGAAAGCAGAGACGAGCGCGATAACGTAATTGGTCGTGGTCAGGATGTCATTCAAGGCGTAAGCCAGGGACTTGCCGTGACCATTGGAGACGGTGAATTCACCCATCAGAAGATTTGAATAGAACAGGAAAATGATAAACGCGATCTCAACTACGGCACGCAGAAGCGACTTCAGGAGTCGGCGATTGGTGGGGTCGGCAGCCATGGAATGTTCATGTTATCAAGAATCAGACGTATTCTACTGGCACTTCCGCAGAAGTTTCGCCGTTTTCGTTCCAGAAGAGTGACCTTATAGATAGTCAGTCCTGATTATTGCCTATAAACCACCTTGCCAGAGCGGATGACGGTTTTGACGCGAGCGAAGTTGGTGAGGTCTGCGGCCGGGTCGGCATCGAGAATGGTGAGGTCGGCCAGTTTGCCAACAGTCACGGTTCCCTTCTGGCCGGAAACTCCGAGCCGGGCCGCCGGGTTGGTGGTGAGCATGGCCAGGACATCGGTCGCGGTCAGCCCACATTTGCGCAGGCCTTCAAATTCTCCCTGGGTGGAGTAGTCCGTCATGTAACCGACATCGGTTCCGAAAATCAGCGTTCCTCCGAGCGAGTGGAACTGACGCACCTCTGCATAAATCGGGTCGAGGTATGCGGGATCCGGGGTGACCGTCGTCGCGAACATTTTCAGAGTGGGCGTCATGGCCATGTTCTTTTGCACCATTTCGGCAAACAGGTCCTTGCCGATGCCCGTCGTTTCGTCGGGAGCGTGGGCCAGCACATCAACACCGCTCTCGATCGCGACACGTGTACCTGCCAGATTGGAAGGATGAGCAAAGACGATTTTGCCGTTGAGATGTGTGGTTTGAACGGCGGCGCTCGCGATGTTCAGCGGCATGGGCAGCACGTGGCCTCGGGCGATCCATGAGCCGGTAAAGAGCTTGGTCACATCCGCGCCTGACTTGAGATTGTTGCGCACAGTTTGCTGAGCCTCCTCCGGAGTCTCGGGCTGCGGCAGGGTAAAGAGAAGCCACCAAGGTGCGGAATCGCGAACATAATACGGGATGCCATGAGGCGGATAGAGCGGGAGGCCTGCGGTGTAGATGAACGGCCCGTTCAGTTCTCCAGCCTCGACGCGGCGACGGATGGAAAGCGTGTTGGCCGGATTTGAGCCTACATCGACAACGGTTGTAAATCCGCGGCTCAGAAACATATCGGCGAGCTGAGGGTTGAGCGTGGCGGCGGACTTCCATTCCGCGAAGTTCCATTTGGGTTCGGTGAAATGAACATGGGCGTTCCAGAAGCCCGCCGTGACAACACAATGGTCACAGGGCACGAGGGTTGCGCCTGAAGGGATTTCGATTCCATGGCCAACCGCTGCAATCACGCCGTCGCGAATGAGGATGGCGCCGTCGTCGATGGGCTGATCCGTTGGGGAAACATAGATGCGCGCATGCTGGATTGCCAGCATGCCCTGCGCGAGCTTGAGCGGTGGATGAGGCACACGGCGGGGATAGACCAGGAGCAGCCAGGCCACGCCGCATAAGCAGGCAAAGACAATCAGCAATCCGCTCAACACCCGAAACACCCAGCGCCGCATCCCATTTCTCCTCAAACAGAGTTACGCGACCGCCGGGCCGGGGGTTCTGGAGATTTTTGGGTATCCCGAAAGCTGACCTGGTTCAGGCGGAGCGGAATGTATGGAGTGTGATCTCGGGAGGACAATTCAGGCGAAATGGCACCCCGATGGTTCCGATGCCGCGGTTGACGTAGAGCTGCATGCTGCCGAACCGGAATGCACCCTCAACATACTTCCTGCCCCACACGGGGAGTTCCAGGGCGCCGAAGAAGGGCAGCCGAACCTGACCGCCGTGGGTGTGGCCGCTCAGCATGAGGGCGACCGATTCGGCGGCCGAATGGGTGAGAAGTGTGTCAGCATAGTCCGGCGCGTGGCACAACAGCACGACGGGCTCGTTGGGGCGATTGCGAATGGAAGCAGGCATGGCCAGATCGGGATCGGGATGGCCTTCCACGATATCGTCAAGTCCGGCCAGCCAGATTCTGCCGCCGGCAAAATCCAGGGGAAGGTAGGCGTTGCGAAGCACGGGAATACCGTTGGTATTAAGGGCCTTCGTCACGGCATTCGCGTCGACGGCAACGTCATGGTTGCCAAGAATTGCATAGACTTTTTTGCATTGGATACCGCTGAGGATCTGGGCGCATTGCCCTGCGGCTCCGATCGCAAAGCTCTTGTTGCCGAGCATGTCGCTGACATAGTCGCCGGTTAAAAAAACCGCATCGGGCTGCAAACGGTTGACTCGGTCAACCACTTCACGGAGAAAGTATGGCTCAGTATATTCGTCGAGGTGGATATCACTAAGCTGCACGACGCGCATGCCGTTCAAGCCTGGAGCCAAGCCGGGCAGTAGGGATTCGTGATGCGTAACTTCGATCCAGTGTCGCTCGATCTCGCCTAGATACAGGACCATGCCCGCGGCTCCGCACAGGCTTGCCTGGAGGAAGCGGCGGCGGCCCAGAGGCGGCTTAGAAGGGGAAGAAGAAAGCGTCATATTCAATGGTATCCAATTTTTAATTCGTTTGCATCGGCCCGGCAGGATGAAAGACGATCAGGAGATGGAATTATCTCTTCCAACCGCTTGCCGGCCGGTTTGACCCGCTCCGGCAAAGGGCACTAGCTTGGAAGAGTGCGGAGTCCCGGATTCGCGGACCCACATCAAGGAGATTGGATGCAAAGCAGAGTTCTTCTGTCGTTTCGGAATGGGATTTTGCCTTTGACGCTGGCAGCCATAGCCTTTGCGGGCGCCCAGGCGCAGGATTTGAAGAGTTTCGAGCAGAGAATCACTACCAAGGTGCTTCCCAACGGGCTGACCCTGATTATCTGCGAGCGGCACGATGCGCCGGTTTTCAGTTACACAACCTTTGTTGACGCCGGCGATGTGAACGATCCCTCCGGCGAAAGCGGCCTGGCGCACATGTTCGAGCACCTTGCTTTTAAGGGGACCAGCCAGATTGGGACCACCGATTACCCGGACGAGAAGGTGGCGCTGGAGAAAGTGGAAGCGGCGAACAACGCATACGAGGCGGAGTATCTAAAAGCGGTGGGACGCGACCCTGCCAAGCTGGCCGAGTTGAAGAAGGCCTTCCTCGATGCCCAGGCGGAAGCTCACAAATACGTGATCCCGAACCAATTCACCGATGTGGCGGAACGCAATGGCGCGGAAGGGCTGAACGCCGAAACCGGAATGGACAATACGATGTTCTTCTGGTCGATGCCGGAGAACCGGCTGGAGCTTTGGGCGTGGCTGGAGAGTGGGCGTTTGTCTGACACGGTGCCGCGCGAGTTTTACAAGGAGCGGGACGTGGTTGTGGAAGAGCGGCGCATGCGCACCGACTCCAACCCGATTGGCCGCCTGGTAGAACAGTTTCTGGCCACGGCCTACGTTGCCCACAACTATGGACGCAGCGCCATTGGCTGGCCCAGCGAAGTGAGCCAGATCGACGCCACGGAAGCAATGGCATTTCATAAGAAGTACTACATCGGATCCAACATTGTGGTTGCAGTCGTGGGCGATGTGAAAGCGGCGGAAGTTATGCCGATGCTGGAGAAGTACTTCAGCAAGGTCCCCGGCGGGCCCAAGCCGGAAGAGATGACCACGATTGAACCGAAGCAGTTTGCCGAAAAGACGGTGACCATCCGCGAGCAGACGCAGCCGTTTTACCTCGAAGGCTACCACCGCCCGGACTACCACGATCCTGACGACGCGGTATATGACGCCATCAGCGACATCATGTCGAATGGACGCGTTTCAAGGCTCTATCGCAGCCTGGTGCGCGACCAGCAGATTGCCGCGGAGGCAGAGGGATTCAGCGGATTTCCCGGCGAGAAATATCCCGGCCTGTTCGCCTTCTACGCAGTTCCGCTGCCCGGACATTCTCCCGACGAGATGCGCGACGCCATCCACAAGGAGATTGAGAAGCTAAAAACCGCAGACGTGACGGACGATGAGCTGGCGATGTTCAAGACTCGTACGCGTGCCGATTTGCTGCGCGGGCTGGCCGATAACCAGGGACTCGCAAACAGCCTGGCCGAATACCAGACCCGGTATGGCGACTGGCGCGAACTCTTCAAGCAACTGGATAAGGTGGACAAGGTGACCAAGGCCGATATCCGGCGCGTAGCCAACAAAGTGTTTGTGGCCAGTAACCGCACCAGCGCGGAGATTGTTACCGACGCTCCCGCAGGTGCGGCGAAGAACGATGGAGGCGCGCAATGAAGAGCACTGCCGTGAAGAACTTTACAAAATTGCCTTTGCTCTTTGCTGTTGTTGCGGTCTCGCTTGCGTCCCTGGCAACAAGCGCCCAGCAGAGTAAGCCGTGGGAGAGAATCCCGGTGCCGAAGCTGCATGACTTCAAGCCTCAGGAGCCCAAGCGGATTGAGCTCAAGAACGGAATCGTCATCTTCCTGCAGGAGGATCATGAATTGCCGTTCGTGTCTGGGGGGGTGCTGATTCCGGGCGGTTCGCGCGACGAGGATCCGGCCAAGGCGGGCCTGGTGGGCCTGTACGGGCAGGCGTGGCGCACCAGTGGAACAGCCAAAATGGATGGCGACCAGCTGGACGATTTGCTGGAGTCCAAGGCGGCGCATATTGAAACAGCGGGCGACGATGACTCGACCGCGCTTCAATGGGACTCGCTGAAGGGCGATGCCGACCAGGTGTTCGCCTTGGCTCTGGACCTGCTTCTGCACCCGAAATTCAACCCTGAAAAACTGCAATTGGCCCAGCAGCAGGAAGCTGCGGGCATTGTCCGGCGGAACGACGATGAATCCGGAATCGCGGAGCGCGAAGGGGCGAAGCTGGTTTACGGTGTAAACAGTCCCTACACGCGGCAGCCGGAACTGGCCACCATCGGAAGTGTCACCGTGGAGGACCTGAAGGCCTGGCACGACCGGACGATTGGCGGAAAACTGATTATTGGAATCGGCGGCGATTTTGACCCGGTGGCGATGGAGGCAAAGCTGCGCGCGGCATTTGAAGGCCTGCCGCAGGTGACGCCCGAACCGCCCCGTCACGATGCCTTCCCCGGCCCCACGCCGGGCCTCTTCTTCATCAACAAAGACGACGTGAACCAATCGAACGTGCAGATCATGGGTATTGGCATCGACCGGCACAATCCCGATGTGCCTGCGCTGGTGGTGATGGACGAGATTCTTGGCGGAGGATTTGCAAGCCGCCTGTTCCAGAAAGTGCGCACGGAATTGGGACTGGCGTACGAGGTCGGCGGCGGTTTCTCCCTGGCCTATGATCATCCCGGCGTGTTCCGCGTGGTCGCGCTGACAAAGAGCGCGAGCACCGTGGAAGCTACGAAGGCAGCAATGGCTGAAATTGCGGGTTTAAATTCCCGCCCCTTCACCCAGGAGGAGCTTGACCGCGCGAAGGACAATCTTCTTACCTCGTTTTTGTTCCGCTATGACACGCGGGAGAAGGTCCTGGCGGAGAGCGAGCGGCTGCAGTTCTACGGCTATCCGGCCAATTATCTTGAGACCTACAAGGCGGCGCTGGAAAAAGTCACGGTGGCCGATTTAACCGCGGTGGCGAAGAAGTATGTTCATCCGGAAAAGCTTGCGGTGTTGGTGGTGGGCAATGGACCGGAGATCAAGCCGGGGCTTGACGAGCTGAACCTGGGGACGCCGAAGCCGATCGACATCACGATTCCGATGCCGAAAGGACCGGGTGGGCCAGCGGAGAAGACACAGTGAGTGACGGAACGCAAGGCTTGGCAGAGACTGATTCCGGATCACGTTCAAAACTGGCTGTGGTAATTATGGCGGCGGGAAAGGGAACCCGGCTCAAGTCTCGCCGCCCAAAGGTTCTGCATGAAGTTGGCGGAAAACCGCTGCTGAAGCACGTGATTGCCGCGGCGCTGCATATTGCGGATCCCGGCGATATCTATGCAGTGGTAGGCCATCAGGCGGAGCGGGTGAAGTCCGCTGTGGCCTCCACTGGGATTCGCTTTGTTGAGCAGACCGAACAGCGCGGGACGGGTCATGCAATCCAGAGTGCGAGCCCAGCGATCGCCAGCTACGCGAACATCCTGGTTCTCTCCGGCGACGTGCCGCTGATTCAGCCCGAAGACCTGACCGCACTGTGGAAGTTTCACCAGGATCAGAACGCGGCAATGACGCTGGTCTCCGCCGAACCCGAGTACCCGACCGGCTATGGGCGCGTCATACACCCTTCTACGAATTCCAAATCAACAGGCGAGAGCGCGAATTCGGCGGAGCCTCAAGAGGTTGTCGCCATTGTGGAGCAGAAGATGCTGGCACCGGAACAGCTTTCTCTGCGCGAAATCAACCTGGGCTTGTATGCATTCCGCACCCGGACGCTGCTGGCTCACCTGGGAAAGCTGACCACCGACAACCCGCACGGTGAACTCTATCTGACCGACATGGCCAAGGTCCTCCACAGTGCGGGAGAGCGGGTGATCGCCTTGAAAACGAGCGAGCCTGACCGACTTCTGGGCGCCAACACCATTGCGGAACTGGTAGCCCTGGATGCAACCCTGCGCACGGCCACCGCCAACCGGCTGATGGCTGCGGGAGTTACCATTTTCCGTCCAGAGACCTGCGTGATTGACGCCGAGGTGGAAGTTGCCGCCGACACCATCATTGAGCCCTTTGTGCAGCTTCTTGGCTCCACGCGCATCGGAACCGACTGCCGGATACGGTCTTACACGGTGATTGAAAACTGTACGCTGGGCGATTCCGTGTTGATTCGGCAGAGCTGCGTGCTTGCGGACAGCACAATTGGGAACGGGGCGCAGATAGGTCCTTTTGCCCGGATACGGCCGGGTTGCGAAATCGGCGAAGGCGTTCATATTGGGAATTTTGTGGAAACGAAGAAGGCCAAACTGGGCAAAGGAGTGAAGGCCGGCCACCTGTCCTATCTGGGCGACGCCGAGATAGGCGAGGAAACGAATATCGGGGCCGGCGTCATCACCTGCAACTACGACGGTGTGCGCAAACATACGACGCAAATCGGGAAAGGCGTGTTTGTGGGAAGTGATTCCACTCTGGTGGCTCCGGTCAGCGTGGAGGACGGAGCCTATATCGGCGCGGGATCGTGCATTACTAAAACGGTTCCGGCTGGCTCCCTAGCGGTGGCCCGGTCTCACCAAATCACCAAGAAAGGCTGGGCTGAAGCGAGGCGCGCAAGGGATGGCGAGCAAAAGTAGCCCGGGCTCTTCTGTGGGTATGACTTGCGGAAAATGCAACTTGCCTTCGAACTGCGCAAGATTTACGGTACTCTGGGGCGCTGATCCCGTCCTGCTCCCCGATTTTCGCGTCGGGGTTCAGCTCCGGGTTGCGCGGAGATGCCTCTGAGCGTAGCGTCTTGACGCGAAATCCGGGAAAGGGAGCCCAAAAGCGTTGGCGGCGAAAACGGAATGAGCCTGGAGCTTCCATATGTGGGGCAAGTCTCAAAAGGAACCCTACATTCCCGTTTCCGTTTTTCTGCATTCAACGTATTGTGGGAAAGAGCCGATAATAATACTGGTCCCTTCGAAAGAGGAGATGCCTGGTCGAGAGGAAAATCGATTCTCTGAGGACTGGGCGAGAGCAGAGCGGACAGGCTGCGGTAGGTGAAGGGCCTGATAGGGGTCTTTTCGGAACAATCTCAATTGCGGTTTAATAAGTTCATACTTAGGACTGAGCAGGGATGGTTTCGAGGCGGGTGCCGCACAGCAGCCACTGACACTGCTGGCGATGATCCACCAGGGGGATGAATTGACGCTGAAACTGGCCGAAATGGGATCACCGAACCCGTCAGCAAAAGTACGCGCGGAGTCAGACGCGCGCACCCCTGCGCGGACACGCCGGCCAGCTCGGATCCTGGTGGTCGATGACGAAGCACATGTCAGGTCGATGATCGGCGCCACATTGGAGCGCCAGGGATATGACGTGATCATGGCGTCGTGCGGCCGGGAGGCATTTGAGAGCCTGGAGCTGAATTCCTTTGACCTGGTACTGACAGACATTGTCATGCAGGACGGGAACGGAATCGTCCTGCTGGAGCGGGTGCATGCGCAGCAGCCGCAGCTTCCCGTGGTGATGGTTACGGCAATCCACGATATCAGCGTGGCCATCGATTCCATGCGCCGGGGAGCGTACGATTACCTGCTGAAACCGTTTGAGCGGGAACACCTGGTGAGCACGGTGCAGCGCGCCCTGGAACACCGGCAGGCGATGCAGGAAAGCCACAGCTACCAACAGAACCTGGAGCAGGTGGTGCGCGCCCGGACCGAAATGCTTCGCCAGGCGATGGAAGACCTGGAACACTCCTACGATGTGACCCTCGAAGCTCTCGGAGATGCGCTCGACCTGAAGGACTCTGAGACCGAGGGGCATTCCAAGCGCGTCACGGCGTACACCATTGCACTGGCCAGGGCCATCGGGATCACCCCGGCTGAAATCAAGGTGATCGCACGCGGAGCCTTTCTCCACGACATTGGGAAGATGGCGATTCCAGACGAGATTCTGCGCAAGCCGGGCTCGCTGAATTCTGAGGAGCAGGAAGTGATGCGCGACCATTGCACACGCGGATATCACATGCTGCGCAAGATTCCCTTTCTTTCCGAGGCAGCGGAGATCGTCTATTCGCACCAGGAGCACTACGACGGCAACGGCTACCCGAACCGAGTGCGCGCGGGACAGATTCCGATCGGCGCCCGAATCTTTGCCGTCGCCGACACACTGGATGCGATTACAAGCGACCGGCCCTACCGCAAGGCGCGCAGCTTTGACGTGGCGCGGGGGGAGATCCTGCGGTGCTCTGGAACTCAGTTCGACCCTGCGGTTGTCGAGGTCTTCCTCAAGATTCCTAATGAGCTTTGGCTGGAATTGCGCTCCGAGATCACCGGGCAGAACAAGCGCTTTTCGACTTTCGATGTGTCGCACGCCCCCGTTCCGCCGGCAGGCTGAACCGCTGGTTCCTCTCCATGAGCAATTCTGGCCAGCGCTTTGGCGTACTTGAAAAATAGTATGGCCGGGTTCGCTTTACGGAGAAAACATGAGCACACTTTCAGCTAGAGAAATAGCCTCTCATCTGCACTCGCGCCCCGACTGGAAGATCGAGGGCGGTCATCTGGTACGAACATTTGCGTTCGAGACTTTCCGCGGCGCGATTAGCTTTGTTGACAAGGTTGCCGACCTGGCAGAAGAGGCCGGGCATCATCCGGATATCGACATTCGCTACAACAAGGTAAGGCTCGCCCTGGTCTCCCACGATGCAGGGGGTCTCACCGGTAAGGATTTCGCGATTGCGGCCGGAGCCGACCAGTTGGTTTAACAGGCGGCGAATCGCCACGGTTCGAATGGGTGGGCCTATTCCGCCAAATCGTCGCCGGAAATGCTGGAATGTGGATTTGGAGCGGATTCCTTCGCCTGGTGCAGCTTTTTCAGGGTGTTTCTGTACCACCATGCGGCAGCCAGACCTCCCGCTAAAACCGAAACCGCAGCGACTACTCCCAGCTCAAGCCAGCCTCCACGTCCTGCGACGGCTTTTGGGGAAGCAGATGAACTATTTGATTCCAAAGAATTTGCCATGTTTTTCGGGAACTTCTGTCCCCCTTACCTTTCATCGCTCTGTCAACAGGTTGTTGCGTTTTGGATGCAGCGGGAAGCCATTAAGTAGCAGCCTTTATGGGCATCAGAAAATTTCGATTTTTGTATTTGACTTCGATCGAATCTATGCTATCGTGTATATATTCCAGTGAAGGAGGCGGCAAAGCTTGCCGCGCCGGAGCTGGAAGTAAGTTGCGTCACTGGCCTCCCGGCACGAACAGCTAGACCGTTCGTGCCGTCTTTTTTTGTGCGAAGGCAGATGTGCGAACACCGCGATGGAAAGCCTCCCTGAGCCGAAGATCCCCAAATGCGCCTGCGGCCCGTTCTTCTTCGCTTGGTTTAGAATTGAGTCTAGAAATTCGCTTCGAGGGTCCCCATGAATCGCCGTTGGGTTTTGAGTCTCAGTGTATTTGCCCTTACTCTGGCCAGCTATGCGCAGTGGTCGAACCCGGCCAACGACGTTCCTGCCTATCACCCTTCCGCCCCGCTCAAGGTGTCCGGTCTGCCGCCCATCCTGGCAGGAGCCAAGCTGACCGGTGAAAACTTCCAATATCCCTGGCAGAAGCATGTGTACGAACAGGTAGCCAAGGTTGGCAACGTCATATACCAGTTGCCCTGCAACTGCCGGTGCGACCGGGCGCTGGGCCATACCAGCCTTCGCAGCTGTTTTGAGACGCTTCACGGGACAGAATGCTCCACCTGCGCCAAAGAGGGGTTTTACGCCTATCAGCAGACCAAGCTGGGCAAAAGCCCGGCGGAGATTCGTGCGGCGATTGCGCGTCACGAATACGAGAGCATCGATTTAGATAAGCAGTAGCCCTGTCTCCGGCAAAAACGGAATTGGCGTAGAATAGTCAGATGCAGCACGAGCCAGTTGGCCCGGCTCGCACTTGGGCATTCTGAGCAAGATGAGGGATGCGGCACGTTGGGGGCGTCACGGTTTCGACGGGATCGATTGCGGCTTAGGAGGCATGTCAGGGTGTGGGCACCTGTAATCGCCTGCAAAAACAAAGTTGCCAACGATAATCTGGCACTTGCAGCTTAATTAAATAAGTTGCCGTCTTCCACGGCTTTACCTACGGGCTGTGAGCGGACGTCATACAGTGGGCTGGCGGTTGCTTCTCGGTCCGTGTTGTA
>Ga0187847_10001278_pt1 | contig 23154 bp, 9 predicted proteins | sample June2016WEW_4_10_FD_132458 | JGI IMG/M metagenome (GOLD analysis project Ga0187847, IMG submission 132458) | Peatland microbial communities from SPRUCE experiment site at the Marcell Experimental Forest, Minnesota, USA - June2016WEW_4_10 | ecosystem: Environmental > Terrestrial > Soil > Wetlands...
CGGAGTTACAGCCGCGCAGACTGCCACGGTCACCATCAGCGCGGCCCTTGTCGCGCAGACGATCACCTTCGCCAATCCCGGCGCGCAGACCGTGGGCACGCCGCAGACGGTCTCCGCGACGGCCACTTCCGGACTGGCTGTCTCCTTCGCCTCGACCACGACGAATGTCTGCACGGTCAGCGGCACGACGGCCACCTTCCTTACGGCGGGCACCTGCACCATCACCGCGTCGCAGGCGGGCAACAGCACGTATGCCGCGGCTACGCCGGTCTCGCAGAGCTTTGCGGTGAACGGCGGCTCTGGCACCCTCAAGCCCCAGACGATCGATTTCCCGGCGATCCCGACCCAAACCATATGGGCGCCGATGTCGTTTTATGCCACGGCCAGCTCCGGCTTGCCGGTCACCTTTACCATATTGACCCCCTCCATCTGCGGGGACGACGGCCAGTATTCGGCGATTGGCACCTGCACCGTTGAGGCGACGCAGGCGGGCAACAGCACTTATGCGGCAGCCACGCCAGTAACGCAGAACATTACCGTCGTTGGCGCGACGCAGGCCATCGACTTTGGCCCAATCGCGGCCCAGACGGTGAGAGCGCATTTGACGCTTTCGGCAACCGCAAGTTCAGGATTGCCGGTCAGCTTCGCTTCCACGACGCCCACCATCTGCTCGGTCACCGGCACGACGGCCACAATGAACGCTGCGGGAAGCTGCTCGATTCAAGCAACTCAGGCGGGAGGGCCCGAAGGCTACACCACATATGGAGCGGCCACGCCGATTGTGCAGAGCTTCACTGTCTACGGCACAACACAGACCATCAGCTTTACTCCGCCGGCAGGAACCTACTCTTCCGCGCAGACGGTGACGATCAACGATTCTGTGACCGGGGCGTCCATTTATTACACGACCGACGGAAGCACACCGACAACGGCATCGACCCCATACACCGGAGCTATCACTGTCAGCTCGACGGAGACGCTGAGCGCGATGGCGCCAGCGACCGCCACTGCCGCGCCCGCAATGGCTTCGGCGCTTTACACCATCTCGACGGATAACATTGTTGTCTCCGTTTCTCCCACGACAGCCAGCTTGAATGCAGGAGCCACGCAGAGCTTTACCGCGACCGTGACCGGCGCCACCGGCTCCGCCAGCACTTCAGTCACATGGAACGCAACCTGCGGCTCGTTGTCAAGCACGACGGCCAATCCTGTTACTTACACCGCACCCGCGCTGGCGGAGAACTGCATTGTCACCGCAATTAGCGTGGCAGATACCACCAAGTCCGGGCAAGCCACGGTAACGGTAGCCACTCCGGGAACGGTGAATATCGTCGTCACACCTGCCAGTAGCACTATTCCGATCAATGGCCAGATTCAGATTACGGCAACGGTCACCGGCAGTTCGAATACTGCAGTCACCTGGACCAGCAATGCGAGCGATTGCGGAACTCTGTCGAACACAAGCGCAACTACGGTTACCTATGTTCCAGCACCGCCGGCTGCACTTTACAACTATCCGACTTGCGAGGGCGGCAGCACAGGCAATGTCTCGGGAAGCTTTATGATCACAGCAACCAGTGTTGCCAACCCGGCCGATTCTGCGACTGCCGTCGTTCTGGTCGATCCAGGCACCGGAGGGAATTATCCGGATGTACCCTACCCGGTTGCCGCGCATCCGCGTATTTGGATTACTCCCACGGATGTAACGCGGCTGCAAGGCTGGGCTGTCAATTCCAACCCGATCTACTCGCAGGGGACTTTGCCAATATTGCAGGGGACCATCACGGTTTATAACACCGCCTTCTTTCCCGGAGGCCAGCCGAATACCAACTGGCCTGACCCAGGCGATACCCAAGGCTATGCCTGCAACTCATCCTATACATACATCATCGGGACCAGTTGCCTGACCGAGGAAAACGCGCTCGTCTTTGCCTTCAACTCACTCATCGATCCCAGCCCGGCCAATCGCATTACCTATGCGCAATACGCACGTAACCTCATTATGTATGCCATGAACCAAGCTGTGCTGGGGCTCTCGCCTGAGTTGCCGTTTCGCGATCCCGCGTACGCTACCTACAATCACGCCAGCGCCACGATGCAGGATTGGCCGCTGGTGGTGGACTGGATCTACAACACAAAGGACGCCAACGGCAACGATATTCTGACTGCGGCCGATAAGGCAACCATCCGCAACGTCTTCCTGATCTGGGCTGCCCAGGAAGTGAACGTCGCAGACGATGTTGCCGCTCCTTCGCCAGAGGGCGTTGTGAACAGCCTGCAACTGCTGCCCAACAACCTTCCCTTTCGCATGGCCGCAAACAACTACTACCTGGCCCATGGGCGCAATATCACCATGATGGCGCTGGCTATAGACCCCAATGACGACCCGCCGGTCGATCCTTCACAACCGGCCTCTCAGTTGGGCAATTCGTTGCGCAGTTATATCCTTGAAGGCACGGGCGCATTTCTTTACCAGGCGTACGCAATGTTTGGCGACCCGCAGACCGTGGCCACCGCTTATGGCATCCCCGGCAACGGCGCAGGCTTCGGCCTTACTTCAGGCGGCCTGCCCGCGGAAGGTATGCTGTACGGTGAATCGTACGGCTACCTGCTTGGGCAATTACTAGCCTTGCAAACTGCCGGCTTCAACGACCCCACGTACGCCGGCTTCACCGGACCGCAGATTAGTCTGATCGGCGCGCCGATATGGGACCGCTATGTGAAAGGGATGATTAGTTCGCTCATCCCGACCAGCTTTGTACCTTCCGCGCAAACAGGGGACACCTACCTTGGGGCCGTCTATGAGTACGCCTCCTACGGCGATATGTTTCGGTTCTGGGTCACGCCGGACAACATCAGTTCTTTTTCATTACTGAGTTTGCTCGAGAATGAGCAGGGTCAGACCACGCATCAAGCCGATTCTCGCTGGTTTGTGACCAATGTGTTGCCGGGCGGCGCATCGAATATAACGGCGAGAGTGGTGGCCTCAGAATCCTGGGGAATTGTTGAAAGCATAGAGTACTTCTTGCTTTTCGATCCCAACGCCGCAGCCAATCCCGACCCGCGACCCACGTTCCCATTGCTCTACTACGATCCTGGCATGGCAAGAATCGTGGCTCATAGCGACTGGAACTCGGCCAACACGATGTTCGACTACCGAGCCAGTTGGGAGTCCATCTATCACCAGCAGGGCAGCACGGGCGAGTTCGAACTGTTCCGCAAGGGCGAGTGGCTGACCACGCAGATGACCAACTACGACGGTCTCGGTTCCACCTCCCCCTACCACAACACCCTGACGCTCAAGAACACCTGCGCCAATGGCACTCCAAGCAATTTGCAGTGGTTCGAAACCTCGGAATGGGCCAACGGCAGCCAATTCGGGCTCGACAACGCCGGCGATCCCACCACCCTGATGAGCAGCGGCACGGGCTATGTGTATGCCGTTACCGACATGACCAACCTCTACAATCGTCCAGTGCCGTGGGGTCCAAGCGATAATGCGATGGACATCACCCGCGCCCAGCGAAACATCTTCTGGATTAACAACGACTTCATCGTGACCTACGACCGGGCAACCTCGCAAAGCTCCGGCTTGTTCAAGCAGTACAACCTAAGCCTGATCGGCCAGCCGGCAATCAGCGGCCAGAACGCAACCGAGACCATGGCTGACGGCCAGCAGTTGTACATACATACCCTGCTGCCACAAGATGCTTCGATCACTTCGGTCCTGGTGGCAAATTGTACAACCGTGCCTCCATGCATCACCACTGCCGACCTGGAGCCGGCGCAATATGTAATGACCGTCCAGGATGCAAGCAACCCAACCGATACCCGATTTCTCCACGTTTTAGAAGGGGTCGACGCGGGCGGAACGCCGCTGGCGGTCAGCAGCATTACTTCATCGAACGGCACCGCATTTGACGGAGCCGTTGTGGGCACAACCGCGTTGATGTTTATCCACGACGACACTCAAACCGCCGGCTTTACCAGCACCGCTTACTCGGAACCCTCGACCGTGACCGCCAACTACGTGGCCGGCTTGACGCCGAACGCCGGATACACGGTCACCAAATCCGCCGCCGCAGGCACCATTCAGGTGACGGTTGCCGCTGGCGGATCGAAGACCGCCGACGCCGCCGGTGTCTTGGCGTTTTAGAAGCCTGCGACGCGGGCCGCTCCGCGGCCAACGAAGTGAATACCTTCGTCATCCACTTCGAGACCAACCCCACTTTGGAAGACGCGGCGCACCTGACGGCCACCAACGGCGCCCAGGCGTTGCGGCTAACCACGCTCGTGCCTGCGGCTCCGACCCGGCGGGTGATCAACGAGCAATCGTGCAGCGGGTGCAGCGCGGGAGTCGGCCAGTATCGCGTGGAACTCGACACGTCGGGCAATGCTCAGCGTTACTTTCTGAACGTGCTGCAGGGGCGCGATGCGACCGCCGGCAACATTGTCGCCTCGGTGGTGGACAGCGCGCCGTCTAGCCCGGCCACGGGCACGTTCACGGTCACGTTGCAGCCGAGCGTGGGCGCCGCAACGACCGTCGTCTTCAACAAGGGCCAGACCAGCAGCGGCGGCACCGTGAATCTAGCCGGCGCCGGAGTGACGGCTTTGCGGACCGGAGTGCAGACGATCAGCTACACCGACAGCGGGCCGGTCTGGGGGCAGTAGCCGATGTGGGCGAAAGTCGGGGACCGAAAGTCGGCGCAACACGCCTGTTTGCAGCCGCCTGTGCCTCGCCTCGATTCCATCCGGGCGGAAACCAGCCTTGTCTTCTGCTTGGCGTGGTATTGCAGTGAGGCTTTTCACTCAAACAGTGCGGAGCAAGAGCAGCTGACTGACAAGACCGCGGGTTCCCCAGGGGACGAGTTCCTCGCCGGCAATAATCGCAAGGCCATGACCTGAGACTGGGCGCCGAAGGTTGCGAGAAGCAGACATTAGGTTAACAGCTATGGATGCGCCCTTTTCAGCATTGCTCACTGTTGCTCGATATCGCTTATTTTCAATGGCTTGCGAGGACTTTCAGCGCAAGAGAAAGTGTGGGTACTACCCACTATTGCTCGCCTTTTTGATGCAGTCTACCCACAAAAGTCCCCACAGTCTTCCCCCCTCTATGAAGCCCAGCGCTGCACTCACCTTCGCCAATGGTCTATCGCCATTCTCCCTGGAGAACGAATGCTGCCCAGTAATATGGCGCTGACCATCGCTTCTGCTTCGACATTGCCAACTGTGCCTCACGCAGTGCCGCGCCCGGCGTTTTCCCTTCTTTCAGCATGCCTCGGTAGAAGCGCTCCATCAGTTCAGCGGTAGCTTCGTCGTCTACTTTCCAGAGGCTCGCAACCACGCGCGAGGCGCCTGCGTACATAAAACCGCGGGTCAGTCCAACCAATCCTTCTCCGCTGATTACTTTTCCCAATCCTGTCTCACAGGCACTCAGCACCACAAGATCGACCGGAAGATTCAGGTTATAGATGTCCTCCAAATCCAGAAAGCCGTTGCGCCGGTTTCCCTGCTCGTCTACCAGCGACAAGACCAGTCCCGACAACTCCGGGTGCTTGCTGTCCAGGAGGCCATGTGTGGCGAAATGCACGATTCGATATTGCGACAAATCGGGGCGGAGCGCCGTCTCGCGACTGGCCTGAAAATCTACGGCCTGCAAACCCTGTCCTTCCGCAGTGAGTGCCAGGATTGCGTTCGCTTCCTGGCGGGAGAAGGCCAGGCGCGGCAACGGAACCCCATCGACTGCGCGAAGACTAACATCCTCCACAGAGCGTGCCAGACGAAACTCGACATCGGCATTCGCATCTATCTTTTCAGGGGATCTGGCGCCTGGGCTGGAACTGGGCTTCCTTAGAACCCGGCTATCATTCCCGTCGAAGACGGGATCGGCCAGTACGGCAACTGTCTTCCTCGCCTCCGTTCCGCGCAGGCCCTGATCCTGCCGCAATACAGCCAACACCGACACGGACGGCAAACTGACAATCTCATGCTCGGCCACCAGCGGAACGCCGTGCTGCAATGGCCTCGAAGCGTCTGATTCTCCAGGAACGGGCAAAGCGGAGAATGGAATATATTGAAGTGCCCCATCGCTCACAATCAGCAGCCGCTTTCCTCCCAGTTGGGCAGTTACAGGGCCTAAAACCATCGAACTCAGTTTGTCAGCCGCTGCTGAATACTCCGCCTCCGTGCTTTTCAGGCGCAGTTTCCGTTGCGGTCCTGACTCGCCTTGAATCCAGCGATTCTGCGCCGTCAGCAGTTCATAGAGATGGCGGGCAGCGCTCTCAATCTCGGCTTCTTTCGGCAACTGGTAGGCGTGCAGCGTGGTTGAGGTCACGGCAAAGACATAACTGCGTTCCTGGCCCAGCGCATACTCCAGCAGCAAGGTATCGGGGTCCAGCAGTTGGTCCTGTATAGCCTTGGCGTCCAGCGGCTGCGGTTGGGTCAGAGCGGCGTACTTGGGGCTGGTGGTGCGAATCCTTCCTTCAATTTCGTCGTATTGCGCAAGTAACTCATCCGTTTCCTTGTTTAGACCCGCCTGTTCGTTCCCTTGCTTGCTCTCCGCCAGTTCGATTCTTTGGCTCATCTTAGCTCGCAGCGCCGTTTGCAAGGTACGCTCCCTGTCTAACAAGACGGGATCGGCGCCTTGGCGGATGTTAATGTGGGCCTCGCTGAGAGTCTCCAGCAAAGTCCGCGCCCGCGAGCGCTCCAGTACTTGGAAGGCAAGCTCCGGGCGATTCTGGGACATCAACAGGTCCATGTATTGCCCGTAATAGTCCGCATGTTTCGCGCGAAAGGCGGAGCGAACCTCGCCGGATCCTCCCAGGCGAGCCGTCACGCTCTCGAAGACTTTCAAGGCTTCCGAGTACAATTCCCCGGCGGCATCCAACTGCCCTTGGTCCCGCTTCAGTCCGGCTAGCGTAGCCAGCAAATCGGCATAATCTATGCTCTGCGGAGCTATGTTCTTTCTAATCTGCAGCGCCTGGCGGTAGTAAGCCTCAGCCCCCGTCAAATCCTTGCGCCGCCGCGCGATATCACCGAGGTAACTGTCTGTGTTAGCCATGCGAAGGCAGCCGGGGGCAAGTTCTTTGTAAATGGCCGAGGCCCGGCTAAAGTACTCTTCCGCCTTTGCCAGATCACCGCGGCGAAGGGCAACGTCTCCAAGAGGGATCAGAGTCGCAGCTATAGACGGGGGCTCCAGCTTTTCACGGATAGCCAATGACTGGAGCAGGTACTTATCGGCTTTATCCAGGTCGCCTTGGTTGGCCGCAATGTCGCCAAGATTCTGCAAACTGGCCGCGGCATTGGCGCTGCCGGGGAAAAGCTTTTCGAAGATAGCCAAAGACTGAAGTTCGTACTCTTCCGCTTTAGCTAGGTCCCCACGATCCTCGGCAACATCGCCAAGGTTGTTCAAGACGATCGCTACCTCGCTGCTTTCGGGAGCCTGCTTCTTCTTGATCTCCAAGGCTTGCAGGTCGTACTGCTCTGCCAAAGCCAGGTCACCGCGATCTTCCACAAGAAGGCCCAGATTGGTCAGATCTGAAGCAACACCATCGCCGCCGGGAGCGAGTCTTTCGTCGATGGCCAAGGCTTGGCGATACTGCTTCTCAGCTTTGTCAAGGTCTCCGTTACCCCAGGCGATAAGGCCCAGATTGCACAGGCTGGCAGCGACATCGATGCTTCCAGGAGCCAGTTTCTCGCGAATCTCCAAGGCTTGTCGGTAGTATTCTTCGGCCTTAGCGCCATCACCGCGATGAATTAGAACACTCCCAAGATTGTTCAGGCTTGCTGCCAGAAGAAGGCTGTCAGGAGCGAGTTTCTGCCGAATCGCCAACGCTTCGCTGTGGGCCTCTTGCGCCTTGCTCAAATCGCCGAGATCATCCAGAACATTGCCAAGATTGTTCAGGCTTGATGCCACAGCGAGGCTGTCAGGGGCCAGCTTTCTCCTGATCGCAAGGGCCCGGCGATGATACTCCTCAGCCTTGGCCAACTCCCCCCGATGATAGGAAACAACCCCTAACCGGTCAAGGCTTGTTGCCACTGCGAGGCTGTCGGGGGCTAGCTTCTCCCGTATCGCAAGGGCCTGGCGATAGTGCTCCGCGGCCGCGCCCAAGTCACCGCGCGAAAGAAAGGTTCCAGCCCACGACTGTTGAATTTGCCAGCTGATCGCCGGCTCCATCGCCGATGTATCCACGGCATCCTGATAGAAGGCATCCGCGTCCTTCCACTGCTCCATGTCAGCCAGTGCTTCTCCAGCGCGGGAGGCGAGCCACGGCTTCAACCAAGCACATTGAGAGTGCCCGGCATTGGCCGTAACTGACCGCCATCGGTTAACAGCCTCGGCGATTGCACCCGTCTTGGCCAGTTGCAGGCTCTCGGCATAGAGCGGAAGAAGTTCTTGCGGCAGGTTGGGCCGCACCTTGACGCCCCACTTATCGGATTTCAATACCCAGCGCTGCGTTGCCGCCCCTCTTGTCCCGTCCAGAGCGATGTCTCCCCTGGGCGCAAACTCGACTTCTATCGCGGCCAAATCGAAAGGCGACGCAATGCCGCCATGACGATCCCCTTGAGACCAGAATAGGATCGTGTCTCCCTCAGTCAACCCAGCCTTCTCAGCTTCGGAGTTCTTCCCGACCGCTTCGACGGCAACACCCGGCTTCAAATCCGCGCAAAATGCGCTTCCGCCTTGCGCGGCAGGCATCTCCTGGCCAACTATGGGCCAACTCGCGAAAAGGAATGCGATTGCAGTTATGCACAATCGACACGACTCTTTGTGAATGATAAGCCGTCGGCTGTGTATGCAATATCCGGAGGCTGAGACGGACGATAGGATTGAGTCCGTCAGGCTTCGCCTCGAAAGGAAAGCGGTTCGCATGGGGGAGCTCCTACAGGAAGGATGTTAAGATTCTACTGGAATATATTGGCCAACGCAGGTTACCAAAGTCAACAATTCGGCAGAATACAACGGTTCCGAAGAGGAACCCCGAGAGTCAGCACTTCTACGCGCCGCGGACCACCGGCGCCGGGGATTCGGCGCCTGCCAGGCGCAACACTGGCTTGCGGCTCCTTTTCTTGGTATTGAGAGTGAAAAGAGGTAGAATTGCTGCAACGGGACATACCAGTGAAAGCGAGTAGCGGTGACCTACGCCGGACAAGAACACTTATTGGCGGTGCTGGACCCGGATCCCGTCCGCGCGGATCGGAAGTGTAAGTTGCTCTGGCAGAAGTTGGAGTTTTTCTTTCGAAAGAATCGCGCTTCCTCCCCCGAAGATCTTACCCAGGAGGTGTTTGTTCGGGCAGAAATCCGCATTTCAGAGGGCCAGTCGGTCTTCGCCGCCAATCCGGAGAGTTACTTCTATGGGATCGCCAGGCACATTCTGCAGGAGGATTGGAGACATGTCAAGTCTCAGCCAGTCTCCATACCCGAGGATGGCGATAAATGCTTTGGATCCAATGCTGAAGCGGAGCGTCTGGAACGAAGACTCTTACTGGAAAGCTGCATCCGGCACCTGGATTCGGGCGACCGCGCTTTCCTGAAGGCGTATCTGCGGGATGGTCCTGTTCGGGCGGCACATGCGGGCAGGGTTACCGCGAATGCGTGCAGAATTCGTTTCCACCGTCTTACGATCCGGCTTCGCGAGTTGACGAAGCCGCATTGTGCCGCCCGAAATGGCGGGTGAAACAAAAGGGGCTGATTTTGTCATATTAACTATGATGATCGGTAAACCATCGACGGAATTCGACGCGTATTTGCTCGGACGTGCCCCTCAGGCGGAGCGGGAGAGGCTGGAGGCGCGGCTTTTTTCCGACGACGAATTCTTCGAGGCAATCCGCGCTGCCGAGGACGATCTGATCCTCCGATACGTGAAAAAGCAACTTTCCCGGCGGGATCGCCGCCAGTTTGAGCGGGAATTCCTGGATTCTCCCGAGCAGGTTGCCCGTATTGAAGTCATCCGCGACCTGGTGTCGGTGAGTGGGCAAAACGGCGGCGCCGGCCTGGCTTCCGAAGCGCAACCGTTCAGGAGACAGTGGTGGCCTCCCCTGGCTCTGCAATCGGCGGTGGCCGCCGTGGCTCTGTTGGCGATCATAGCCGCGGGCTGGTTGGTCCACGATGTTGTCCGGTTGCGCGCCAGCAATGATCGTGCGGAGCAAAGCCGGGGGGCGCTCAACCGGGAAATCGCGCAACTGAGGGCCGAGCGCAGCGCGTGGGAGCAACGCCAGCGGCAAGGTTTCCCGGCAAGCGCAGACAAGCCCGCCATGGTGCTGTCGTTCATTCTGATCCCGGGATCTCCTCGTGGGGGGCAGGGCGCAAAACTCGTGATTCCCTCCGGCGCGGAGTCCGTCTGCTTGCAGCTCTCCTTGGATTCGGATGAGGGCTATCCACGCTATCGGGGCACGATCCGCACCGCGGAGGGCGCACAGGTTTGGGGTGGCGCTCTGAAGTCTGTTCAGCCCGCTGCGCTTCTTGTTCCCGCGTCGGCGCTTCCCCCCGGAGACTATCTCCTCTCTCTCGAGGGGAGCGGCGCTTCGGGCAGCTTTGAGGCCCTCGAGACCTACGCGTTCCGAGTCGCTCGTCCCTAAGCTGCCACCGGAAGACGCTGGACAATTCACCAAAACAGGACCTGTGCTCAACCTGTAGTGAAAAAAAATCTCTTCCTTTCTGAAATAAAAACTCCCGTCGCGACATTCACTATCAGAATCGCCAATTTCGGCTTGATGCCGCCCCAATCGGCTAGAGCTGGAACCCCAAGGAGGAAATTCAATGAAGGTAATGGTGTTTTTTACCGCTAAGAACGCAAAGTTCATCGCCAAACTGTCAATGAGTGCGCTTGCATTTGTGTTGCCCGGAGCAATGTGGGCTACGGATGCACCGCTTACCGCCGACACTTACATCAGCGCTTCGGATCCGGGCACCAATTTCGGAACTGGCGGCAACCTCATTGTGGGCAATGGAGCGGAAGGCAATCAGGCGCTTCTGCGATTCAATCTCGAAACTTTGCCAACGGGAACTACCGCTGATTCCATTGCCAGCGCCAGCCTGCGTGTCTATGTGAATAGGGTCGAAACCGCCGGAAAAGTTGCCGTTTTCATTGTGAATGGTCCTTGGTCTGAACTAGCCGTGAACTCTAGGACTCAACCGGCGCTGGGCACACTCGTTCTGGGTTCAATCCCTGTAACAGAATCCAATGCCTTCATCAGTATCGACGTGACATCTCTGGTCAAGAGTTGGGTAAGCGGCTCAGTTGCAAACAATGGGATTGCGATCCTCGCCGATCCGCGTTCCAGAGCCACCGAAGTGTATCTGGACAGCAAGGAGAACACGGCGACAAGCCATCCAGCTCAACTCGAAATAACCCTTGCTGGTCCTGCTGGCCCTGCCGGTCCGGCTGGAACTCAGGGACCCTTGGGGCCTCCTGGTCCGCAGGGAGCCACGGGATCGCAAGGGCCCGCTGGGTTGCAAGGACCAATAGGGCCGCAAGGGCCCGCCGGGGCGCAAGGAGTTGCTGGGCCGCAGGGACCGGCTGGGCCGAACCCATTGGCTATAGCGCTTCTTCGATGGTATGGAGCCAACCAAGTCGCCAGTATCCCTGTGGGAACCAACCCCTCGGAAGCGGTCTTCGATGGAAGCAACGTATGGGTATCGAACACCGGTGACAACACGGTTACGAAGCTGCGAGCGAGCGATGGCGCCATACTGGGCACTTTCACTGCGGGATTCGTTCCATATGGCCTGGCCTTCGATGGAGTGAATATCTGGGTGGCGAATGCCAGCGCAAGTTCCGGCCAGGTGACCAAGTTGCGCGGAAGTGACGGTCTCTTGCTGGGGTCATTCCCGGTTCCAGTTGACGCCTTCGGGCTGGCTTTTGATGGCGCTAATATCTGGGTTGCGAACAATTCAGCCAACTTGGTGACGAAGCTGCGCGTCAGTGATGGAACGGTGCTTGGATCCTATCCGGTGGCAAGTCCTTACAAGATGGTCTTTGACGGGGCCAACCTCTGGGTCACCGATCCGAACTCCAATCAGGTGACGGAACTGCGGGCCAGTGACGGGTCCATTGTCAGCACTTACGCCGTCGGAGGCTTTCCATTTGGAATTGCTTTTGACGGTCAGAGTCTTTGGGTCGCAAACAACCGAAGTAACTCCGTGACCCGGCTGCGGGCCAGCGACGGCACGACGCTCGGCACATATAGTGTGGGAAGCGGGCCGACGGGAGTGGTTTTCGACGGCGTCAACATTTGGGTTACAAACTCAGGGAGCAACACCATAACTAAGTTGAGCGCCGCCGACGGTACTGTGCTTGGTACTTACCCGACCGGCAATACTCCTACCGACGAAGTGTTTGATGGAGCCAACGTATGGGTAGTAAACGATGGCGATAACACGGTAAGCAAAATGTAGGAACGTGTGGAAATGCATGAGCGGGAAATACGTCATGCATGGCAGCCTGTGGCAAGAGTCGAGTTTCCCCGGATCTACCTGTGGCCGCTGATTTCGTTTTGCCGGAGGAAGAGGTTTGGGTCTGTATTCGATCGGACCACAGGCTGCCTGATTTTTGAGATTTGGGATTTATGCAAAGAATGGAGAGTTCTTTATTCATGAGTCGTCGACAGCCTGGAAGCTAGCCCGTGATCGCGCTTCAACAAGCTAGCCGGCGGCGAATAGCGCTCGGTAAGAACCGGCAACTCTGCCCAGGTCAAATCTCCGTACCAGATTGATTGGAGGAGTTATGAAGTCTCGTGGCGTGAGTCTGCAATTGGTGCCACAAGTACTTTTCTTGAGATGAAATCAAGACGCTCAACAAATACTGGAAATACAGGTTCTGAGGAGGAGATCGTGAAACAGTTCGCAACTGCATTCTTTCTTCTGTTCCCTATCAGCATCTTCGTCGCGGGGCAGAATGCCGCAACCTCGCCATCGACATCACTCGCTTATGTACTCGATCCCGCGGGGCAGACGGTTACCGCCATGGATCTGGTGAGCGGCGAAAAGACTGCCACGGCTCTGGTGAGCGGCCAGGCAACTGACGTAGATCTGATAAGCGACGAAAGAACTCCCATAGGGGCCGCGAGCGATCCATACCATTCCGGAGTGGATACGTTGTTGCCTACGCCGGATGGCTCTCGCCTGGTCAGGCTTCGCACCGGCAATCATAAGGAAACCGCCCGTTACGGTTTTCACCCGCTGGAAAAGTCGACGGCGACGATCGTCGACACGAGAACGATGCAGGTCGTGGCGCAGGCCGACCTCGGCTGGGGTCTCAGCGACTATTACCTGACCCCCGACAAGAAGGTGCTGGTCACCATCGCTTCCGGCTACCAGTCGCAAAAGCCCGAGGAGACTCTCCCTAGCGAAATCATCACCACGAACTTGTCGAGCGGACAAGTGCTCGGGCGGCTCTCACTGCCGCGGCCGCCTTCGGCTTGCCTCCTATCCAAGGATGGCGCGACTGCCATGCTGCTGTATACGCGGCAAAGTCAGAAAGGCGCGCCCTCGATTCCTGCGGAACTACAATTTGTGAGCATAGAGAAACAGTCCGTCGTCGGGAAAATCACGCTCGATGGCGCCCCGGATAAGCCTGTCTTGGCGCCGGCTGGAGACTACATCTACCTCATCGAAAAAGGAGAGCCATCGAACAACCCCGGAAAGAATATCAACGGCCGCATCCAGGTCGTCTCGTTGAAGGAGATGAAGGTCGCGGCTGTCCTCGATGCGGGATCGGATCCGAAGGGTGTGCTGGCAGACGAGGCAGCGGGGCAGACCCTCATCCTGAGCAATGGTGCTCCGGTCAAAGGCCAGAAGGAGGTGGATGGGGAGCTGCGCGTCATCCGCGGCGCGGCGATAGCGAGCCTCCTCCGGGTGGGAGCCGCGCCGCGGTTCGTCCGCTTTTCTCCCGATCGGAAACGCCTCTACGTCATCTGCTGGGACGGGCTCACAGCTATCGACTACACGTCGCTCGGCGAGCTCGGCAGGATTCCGCTTGGTGGCACCGCCAGTGAGCTCGCATTCGCTCCTGACGGGAATCTTGGATTCGCGCTCTTCCCCGAATCGAACCGGTTGTCATTCCTCGATCTCCAGGCGCTGAAACCGGGTGCGTCCGTTACGACCGGCAGAGGCAGTATCAAGTTTGCAAAGACGCTCGGCGCTATTGCCGCCACCGGCGTTTCGGCAGCGGCCGCTTCCGGGCAGGCTTACAATATGGCTCGGATGGATGGCGGTTTCGGCATGGCCTCTTACCAAGTCTTCACCATCGCACCGGCAAACACGTCGATTGCCGTAAGGCCGGACGGCGCTTTCGTTTATGTGCTGAACAGCCAGACCAACGATGTGACGATTGTGAACACCAGCACTTCTTTGGTCGTCGATAAAATCGCCGCGGGCGGTCAGCGCCTTGAGCCTCTGAAAGGCGGCGGTGTTCTCGCGATCGTCGCGAAGAATTCCCTTCATCTTATCGACACCGCGTCGCAGAAGGCGCTCCCGGACGTTCAGTTCGATAAGAACTTGCTGGAGGTTCGCCTCTCACCGGATGGCCGGACTGGGCTCGCTCTCGTCGAAGGCTCCGTCGTTCTGCTGAATGGGTCAACCGGTGAAATCCGGGGGCGGATCGACGGATTCAAACGGCCGCGGACGGTCCTGTTCGCCCAGGAAGAACTGGCGCCAAGTGCGTCCACACAGCCATAACAAACGGCGCGGGTTAAACTGTGGCGCGGACCAAGCCTGGAATTAACTCCACGCTTTGTTTCAGATGTGTTGAAAGGGGAGATCGTGATTCTGAAGCTGAGGTTTGTATTGTGCATTGCGGACTCAAATGCGTACCTCTCCTTGATCCCCAAATTTGTCTTGAAATGCATCTCGCCACACTGACAAACAACAAGTCGGCACTCGTGAGCGAGTATGTCCGGAGTTATATGAGGCGGATCGAGGAGCAGCGCCAGCCGACGCAATTGCAGTTGCCCATCGGATGAGCAGCGATGATTCTCTTCGACCCTTCGGTCGCGAGATAGATATCCGCTCCTTTCACCATTGCTCAGGATTGCTCTATATTGCTTGATTTCAATGGTTTACGGCGAAGATCGTGCGCACGTCCACTGTAGGGATTGCTCAGAATTGCCCGCCATTTTGAAGGAGTGTCCCTACAAAAGTCCCTACAGTCTGATGGGGTGAACCCCTTCGTTGAGACAGTTTTCAGTTGCTACACCGGCAGCTTTGTCGTGTCTCCGATTCGCTCGACCTCAAGTACATGCTGGGGGCGCAATCCTGAGCTATGAAAATGATGTTCCCTGTTTCGCGGCCCCCGTTTTCGTCCCGCTGGGCCATGCGCTGTGCGACTGCCGAAGTGCTGCCGGCAGAGCCGAGCATGATCGCGACGTTGCCGAAGGTGCGGGATCATCCTGTCAACGCATACGATGACAGGCCGCCACGTCGGGCACTCAAGAGAATCTCGGACCCGCGAGAACTGAAGAATAAATGAGCCGCTATCGAAAGTTCTCCACTTCTTGATTGTTTAAGGAGGGTTGTGATGGCACAGACTGCAATCTGCCAAGATGAAAGCTGAGAAACCCATCCCGAAATGGCAGATGCGGATCGTGGATACGGACTTTCAAACCGCTGGAGTGCCAAATGTTCTCGAAGGAGTCTCGGCTTGCCTCGGCCCACGCCCCCAACCCGCTGCGTGGCCTATTGGTAACCAAAGCTATTACTCGTTCGCTATTATCCGGAGAATCATATTGTGTGGTTACTTGAGCATTTTCGGGCGGCCAAACGCCGCTCCAGTTGCAGGGTATCCGGGCTGCGCCTCCAGATGCGCGAGAATTTCCTCAAAGAACAAATTGGAAAACGCTCCTCGATCGAAAGCGTCCATTTGTACCGCCTTTGGCTCCCTGCTCGCTGCCCGGCGGTAACGAGAATGTGAAAAGAGCCACAATACTCGACAATTGCACGATTTTTCAATTGACAATTCAAAGGTGCCTCCAATTAATATACGGGGGCGCCTCCGATCAAAGTATAGTTCGCAGCGAAATCGACTTGTATCTGCGCGAGAGCAGATACAGGAGATTGTTGTCCGCTGCCCAGCCATTGTCACGACAGGAGAATGTACGCGATGAAAGCCCTTTACCCCATGACTCTGAGAACTACGCTGTTTGCCGTCGCCGCGCTGCTCGTTCTGCAAGGTTGCCCAGTGGCGAACGGACAGGGCGCCGTACCTGCGGTTGGGCCAGTTGGCGACAACGTGCAGCCGCCTCAGCCGGGCATAGGGCACGACTACATTCATCTGATGTCGGAGACCGTGAATCCGGCGAAGGGATCGCTGAGCGTTCGCATCAATTTTCCGGCGCCGAAAGGACGCGGCATCACGGTTCCTGCTTATGCGGACTACAACTCCGGACAACTGAGCACACTGCTCGACAACAACGGTGGTTTGCAGTGGGCAACCGCGCTAAACTCCGATGGGACGAATTATGGTTATGGGACGCTGGGAGGATGGGGTATGGGCGGCGACGGCCCTCTCAGCGCGAACGGCGGCACAGTCTGGACCATAACCACCCCGACGGATTCAGCCAACGACCCCGCGCCGCCCAGTCCAAATTCAGTAACTCCATATACATGCCGCTTCCTGTCGGGCCTCTCCTATACGGACCTGAACGGGACAAATCACATTTTACCCGTTGGGGCGAGTTTTTCCCCCACAACCCCCGCTCCCATTTCAGACCCCACCTCGGGACAAAATGGCAGCTGTCTTGGCTCCGGCGAATTCGTTGGACCCGGAGATACGCAGGTCTGGGCGGCTGTGCCGACGTATACGGCGGCCAAAATGGCAGGCATGAGCACGAACATGTTTTCTGTTTTCATTATGGACAAGGACGGGAATACTATGGGTACCGGCGCTGGGAATGGATCAACTCCTAGCGGCCTGGAAGACCGGAATGGGAATCAGTTGGGATATAGCCCCTCAGGCGGCGGATTCATCGGGGCGATGGATACAGCCGGAAGGCCGCTCAGTCTTGGCGGATGGGAGCCAGTGTCGCTTGTGGATTTGCAGAAGTTTCCGTCTTATTATCCATCTTGCGGTGCGAACGCTTATGGGGCGGCGACCTGCACATATACCGTTTATGGCCTGAATTACACGGTAACTTCGGGGACAGCCCCGGTGAATTACACCGTCGCGGGACCCTATGGGCCCGTTCCCGGCGCGATCACCAGCTCCAATGGAACGGTGATCATCCCAGCTTGCCCCGTCTCTGCAAATGGCTCGGGTTTCCCGGCGAACAGCGCCACCATGACCGTAATCAAGTCGATCACGCTGCCCAACGGCCAGGTTTATCAGTTCTCCTATGACCCCACATATGGCACAATGAACGAGATTATTTATCCCAATGGAGGGTGGGTAAAATACACGTGGGGGCTGAACGCGAATATGACGCTCTCGGCGGGGTTTCCCGGAACGCTTCCGAACACGGGAATCTCGATGCCCGGCGCCTGCGGCGGAACCTATGAGACTCCTGTCGTCCTCACGCGCACGGTGAGCTACGACGGCGTTCATGTCGCGCAGACCCAGACATTCACCTACAACACCGGGATGAATGCGCAAGTGACGACCACCGACAATACCAGCGGCAACAGCTATCTTACGTCTTATACTTATGCGGCCAGCTTCTCGCCTGCCTACGCTCCTTTTTCCAACATCGGCATGGCTAGCCCGCCGGAAGTGGAACAGACTGTGAAGCGCTACGACTGGGGAAATGTCACCAATCCGCTGGATACGGAAACCAAGGCCTGGTACAACATCTTCCAGTTGGCTTGTGAATTCCACACCAACGTCAATGGCCTGACTTCCGGCCATTTTTATCAGTACAGCAATGGCCTGATGGTGGACGACAAGGAATTCGACTTTACCAACGGCGCGACCGCGGCGCAGTCATGCACCCCAAGCAACGTGGCAGGCCAAAGCAGTATTCCTTCTCTGACTGTCCCGCCCGTCCGCGAAACCGTGACCGCTCTTCAGGCAATCACAAACCCCATGAGTTTCCCTCCTGGTCAGTGGACTACGTACGCCAATATGTCGCCTAATACCTTCTACAAGCCCTCCACCGTAACTGTCTATTACAAGGGAACACCGGTTGCCGAGACGATCTACGGCTATGACGAATCTCCGGTGACGGCCGTGCAAAACCTGATAACCGGCGCAGGTATGGGCGTGCATGACGAGACTAATTTCAGTGCAAACCAGAAAACTGGACGCGGCAACGTCACTACCATCCACAAGGTGTGCTTGGTTTCGGCGAATTGCCTAGATTCAATTACGCATTTCACCTACGACGAGACCGGGCAAGTCACTTCCATGATCGACGGGCTGGGCAACAAAACCAGCTATACCTACGCCGACAACTTCACTACCAACAACAACGAATTGAACGAAATGTACATGGGCAACCAACTGGCTCTAACCGGCCAGACCAACGCTTATCTGAAGACGATCACCAACGCCCTCGGCCAGACAACTACTTTCACTTACGATTGGCTGCAGGGCGATCTGATTCAAGCCATCGACGCCAACAACCAACCCACGACATACTTCTATATGGACGCCGGGGACCGGCTTACGGCAACCCAAGATCCCGATGGCGGCGAGACGACGGTCACCTATAATGACGGCACTTACTCGCCCGGCGGTTCAAGCCCCAGCGTTACCACCTCCAAGCTGTTGATCGGATCGACTTGGGAGACCGGCGTCGCCGTATCCAACGGCATGGGCCAGGTGGTGCAAACCATTCAGGACGATCCGGAAGGCAACGTCAGCAGCGAAACCGCTTACGACGGTGAAGGCCGCGCACTGACCAAGACCAATCCCCATCGCGCCTCAGCTTCCACTACCGACGGCACGAGCATGTCCTACTACGACGCGCTCGGCCGCCCCACGCTGCAAGTTCAGCCCGACGGCAGCACCGTCCTTACCTGCTACGACGGCGTTGCATCCCTCTACAACTCCGCCGTCTGCAAGGCGCATATCGGCGGCGCCGGCTCATCCGTCTCCTGGGTGGACACGCAGGACGAATCCGGCAACCAGTGGCAGCGCTCTACCAACGGACTGGGCCAGATGATTCAAGTGGAAGAACCCAACGGAGCCACCGCCGCACCAACGATGGAGACCGACTATGGCTACGACGGCCTCAACAATCTAACGTCTGTGACGCAGCAAGGCAATGGCGCGGCCAACACCTCCGGCACGCGCGCCCGAACATTTACCTACAACAGCCTCAGCCAGCTCGTCCGCTCGAACAACCCCGAGACCGGCTCCATCGGCTATGTCTACGACGCCGACGGCAATCTCTTCACCAAGACCGATACGCGCGGCGTCAAGGTCACATACCAATACGACCCCCTCAATCGCCTGCTCGCCAAAACCTATAACTCCGGCGATCCCGCCGCCTGCTTTCAATACGATGTACCTCTAGCCGGCTCGTCCGACCCCTATCCCATAGGCCGTTTGACCGCCGAGTGGACTGCTCCCGCGTGTCCAGAGCCTCCGCCATCGACTACTCCTCCACCCAATTCCACTGCTCAGGTTGCCGTCTCCAACATCCCCGGCGCGGCCTATAACAGCACCGTCGTCCAAACCCACGACGCGATGGGCCGCACCCAGCTTGAGGCGCAATGCGCCTACGGCTCCGCCTGCGGCTCGACTTACCAGTTCAGTTATGCTTACGACAAGGCCGGCGGCGTCACCAGCTTCAACAATGGAATGCCCGCTGCCGCCAATTCGGCCTCCAGCCCCGCCATTACATGGGGCGTGACGCCAAACTCCGCTGGCCAGCTTCAATTGCTGACCGTTGCTTCGCAGCCCTGGGGCGCTTACAACCCGGCTTACCCCACGACGCTGATCAACGCGGCGACGAGCACGGCGCAGCCCGCCTACGACCCGCTCGGCCATCTTGTCTTTGGTCAGTTCGCGCTCAACGTCTCCAACACGCCCGCGATCTACGTCGCCCGCGACTACGACGACCGGGGCCGCATCGTCACCGAGGCCGACGGCGGCACGACCACCACGGCGGCCGCCGGCTCCGAGACGCTCACCGTCGCCGGCTTGGGCGGCTTGCATCAGGTCTGCGTCACGGTCGAGATACCGGAAGGCCCCTATCACATTCCTACTCCCGTGCAGGAGTGCAACGAGGTGCCCGACACCGGCACGATCGGTGTCAGCGTCCTCGGCTTCACCGCGACGGCGAATTATAACGGCCCCGTCCCCGACGCCACGATCGCCGCGCAGTTAGCCGCGGGGCTCAACGCCGCCGGCTCGCCGGTAACTGCCACGGCCAGCGGCGCGTCCATCACGGTGACCGCCAACGTCGATGGAACCGCCGGCGATTACGCGCTCACCATCACCAACGGCGACTACACCGTGACCGGCCCCAGCGCCCAGCTCACCGGCGGCCAGAACATCGTCTCGACCGCCGGCGCATTCTATTCCTGGCAGATCGGCAGTTATGCGCCCAACGGCAACATCCTGTCGCTCAACGACTCCGTCGTCGGCCCCTGGAGTTATGCCTACGACACCCTCAACCGCCTCACCGCCGCAACGGCCGGCGCCGGCAACACACATTACGCCAACGAATCGGGATGCTGGCAATACGACGCATTTGGCAACCGGACCAAAGAAGCGTATTCTACGGTTGCATCGACGCCCTGCGCATCGGGCGCGAACGACAACGCACAATTGATGAACACTCCGCAAAGCTCGGCCAATAACAATCGCCTTTCGACGGTATCGTATGACTTGGCGGGCAACGCGCTTAACGACGGCAGCAACCAGTATGCGTATGACGGCGAGGGCCGCCTCTGCGCCGTGGCCTATCCCAACGGCCTCGGCGGTTGGTCCTACGAGCAGTATGTTTACGATGCCGGCGGGACGCGCGTGGCCAAGGGAACAATCGGCAGCTTGAGTTGCAGCGCGCCAATAACCGCCAACGGCTTCACGCTCAGCAACCAATATCTTCTCGGCCTGGATGGCGAGCAGGTCACCGAGTTAGGCGTCATCACTACCTATGGCGGCACACAGGCCTCAGGCACATTCACCTTTACCGGGTCGGAACAATCGAGAACGTTGATTTTGCCAACAGGGGCGACGACAGTTTACGACCAAGGCTATCTTCAGGCTGTAATCACGAGCAACGCCGGTTCCTGCTCGGTCAATGTCTCTTTCGGCGGCCCCATGGCGACCCCGTCGTTCGAGGCTACCACTCTGGCTTCGCAGATGAACAGCCAGTGCGCCTCGATGGTAACGGCCACGGCCAATGGCGCCACGGTCACCGTCACCTCCACAAACCCTGGAGCAGCATATAACTACGGCATCTCCGCTTCCCTGCTCAGCTATAACTCGACGTATTTCTCGGAGCCGTCCTTCACGCTGACGGCCTCCGGCCCGACGATGACTGGCGGCACAAACTCCGGCGTTCCAGTGACCAAAACTTCCTGGTTGCACTCGAATGTATGGGCCGGCCCACGCCTCGATGCAACGTATGATGCGCACGGCCTGCACTTTGCCATCGCCGACCCGCTGGGAACCAAGCGCGTGCAGGAACTTATATCGTCGACCGGCGCGGCGGCTTTCGACGAGAATTGCTATAGTTTGCCCTTCGGCAACGACATCGGCAACCCCAGAGCGACGAACTGTCAAGGCCCAGGGGCCGACGCCACCGAACACCACTTTACCGGCAAAGAACGAGATACCGAATCTGGCAACGACTACTTCGGGGATAGATACTTTGCAAGTTCAATGGGGAGAATGCTGTCGCCTGATCCGGGCAACATAAGCGCGATCTTCCACATGGATGATCCGCAGGCATGGAATGGGTATGCGTATGCGCACAACAATCCGCTGCGCTTCACTGATCCAACTGGCGATACCTATCAAGTCTGCGACTCGAATGGTCAGAATTGCAGCACGATGAGCGACAAGACCTTCGAGAAAGATGAAGCAAGCGACAAGGCACATGGAGAGTATTTCCAGAACGGTACGATGTTTCACAAAGACGGCGATGGCAACAACGTAACAGACGGCACATATAAGCAGACTGACGTTGATATGCCCGGCGATGCAGGGACAAACATCGCGGCAATGGGTCGCATCGGGAATGAAGGTATGGTCGCAGTAAATTTCATGGCTACCAACATCGCGGTTACCCTTGGAACCGCAGGTGTTGGTGAACTTGTTGGGCCTGCCGTCTCTGGATACATAACGGCCAGCAAGCTCTCGATGCTCAAGCCACTTGTCACGAACCCAAAACTTGCTGAGATCGTGGACGAACTTTTTCAAGCAACGGACAAGATTCCAGGTGGAACAGCAGGAGCGGTTCGGTTCGAGTCTGAATCGGGAATCATGCTGTCTCCTGCAGGTCATGTCCAAGATGCGGAGAGCATCGCAGGTCAGTTGAACAATTTGCTAAAGAATCCGAACACTGGATGGAGTTCCCACGACCAAGCAGTAGCGAAGGAGTTAATTCGCGATCTCCAGAATGCGGTGGCTGGAAAATGACCAGTGTTGAGATCACGGCCCAGAACCTAGTCGAACGGCTTCGGTTGGCATTTCCTGAGATCGAGGACCGTTACCAAGAAGAACTTCGCTCATGGAACGGTGAGTCCCCTGGTAACTACAACATCTTCGCGTTCGTCTTTAAGCCCTTTTTGCGGGCAGAACTTGGCGGGGAGAACAACAACGATTTCCTGGTTCGCTTTTGCGAGTTCATGGAGCAAGTCTGTACATCCCAGGACAAAGAGGCGGTCAACGTTCTCTGGCTCAAGATATTTAAGCTGCTTCTGGCAGATGCCGCGACAATGAAACGACTCTGGCCTTTTATGGGTGCTTCCACGAAAGCGAACTTGGCGGACGCTGCCCTTCGTTGGGGCATGGTTCGCAGCGTTCCAGCAGGTAGCCTCATCGATGGGTTAAAGCACTGGGTCGGTCTGGAATAGAAGGCTTGCCGCAAGCCGTCCACCGGGGCGGCTTGCTTGCTTCTGAGGCTCCATCCGGCATCCTGGCGCGACCGGCAAAAGCCCGCGCTGCTTCGCATCGGAATTAGGGGGACACGTCACCCCAGAATGGGAGCTGCACAGTAACCTTCGGTTACTGTGCGGGAACCATCGTGGAATCAAGCAGCTAAAAG
>Ga0187847_10001279_pt1 | contig 23148 bp, 25 predicted proteins | sample June2016WEW_4_10_FD_132458 | JGI IMG/M metagenome (GOLD analysis project Ga0187847, IMG submission 132458) | Peatland microbial communities from SPRUCE experiment site at the Marcell Experimental Forest, Minnesota, USA - June2016WEW_4_10 | ecosystem: Environmental > Terrestrial > Soil >...
AATCGCGCCGGCCACGCGGCCGCGGCAATCCATGCAATCAGCACGATGCCGCAGCAGCGGCGTACGCGCCGTCGCGCGGCGGGCACGAGACTGGCGTGACGCAGGAACATCGCGCGAGATTACTGCAAATGCGGGCCGTTGGGATAGCATGGCGCATCACCGGCACGAGGCTCGACCCGCCATGACCGACGTCACCGGCACGCACAGTTCCAGACCTACGCTTTATTTGGACGATTTAAAAGTCGGCGATCGGTTCACGAGCGCCAAACTGCGCATCGACGCCGACCAAATTCGTCAGTTCGCGCGCCAGTTCGATCCGCAGCCGTTTCATTTGGACGAGGAGGCCGCAAAAGGCAGCTTCTTCGGTGGACTCGTCGCGAGCGGCTGGCATACGGCCGCGATCAGTATGCGCCTGCTCGTCGCGGGCGGACTGCCGCTTGCCGGCGGACTCATCGGCGCATCGACGAGCATCGAGTGGCCCAATCCGACGCGGCCGGGGGACCTGCTTCACGTGGAGTCGGAGATCGTGTCGATTACGCCGTCGCGCTCGCGGCCCGAACGCGGCACGCTGCGGGTGCGTTCGCGCACGCTCAATCAGCGCGACGAGCCCGTACAGATCGCGGAAACGAAAGTGCTGGTGTTCCGCCGCCCGACGCAAGCCTAGAGCTCGCCGCTCAAGCGTTCTTGATGCGCGATACCAGAGCCCGTGTGAATTGGGCGGTCGTACTCTTGCCGCCGAGGTCGCCGGTCTTTGCCTGATCGACGTTGAGCGTCGCGCCGATCGCCACGCGCAGGCGCGTCGCCTTGTCCTGCAAACGGCAATGATCGAGCATCATCGCGGCCGCCAACAGCAGTGCGGTCGGATTCGCGATTCCCTTGCCGGCGATGTCGGGGGCAGACCCGTGCACCGCCTCGAAAATCGCCGCATCCGCGCCGATATTTCCGCCGGGCGTCATGCCGAGTCCGCCGACCAGTCCGGCGACGAGATCCGAGAGAATGTCGCCGAACAAGTTGGTCGTGACCAAAACGTCGAACTGCCACGGGTTCAACACGAGCTTCATCGCGCAGGCATCGATGATCACCGTTTCGAGCAGGAATTTCCCCTTGTACTTGCGCTCGTACAACTCCAGTCCGGTCTCGAGGAAGATGCCGGTCAAAGCCTTCATGATATTGGCCTTGTGCACGATCGTGACCTTCTTCCGGCCGGTCGCGACCGCGTGCGCAAATGCGAATTCGAGCAGCCGGCGGCTTCCCTGACGGGTGTTCACGCCGGTCGCCATCGCCACCGCGTGGGGATCGTCGTCGATTTTGATGTAGTGCTCGTGCCCGATGTACAACCCCTCGAGATTCTCGCGCACCACGACCAGATCGATGTTGTCGAAGCGGCCTCCCGGGACGATCGTGAGCGCGGGGCGCAGGTTGGCGTACAGCTGGAATTCCTCGCGCAGGCGTACGTTCGACGATCGATATCCGCCTCCGGACGGGGTTTCGAGCGGCCCCTTGAGCGCGAGCCTCGTGCGTCGGATGCTCGCCAGCGTGGCGTCCGGGAGCGGATCCCCGGCGGCCTTGACGCCCTCGAGACCCGCGATCTGGCGGTCCCAATCGAACGGCGAACCAAGTGCATCGAGCGCCGCCAAGGTCGCATCGACGATTTCGGGTCCGATACCGTCTCCGGGGATCAGGGTGGCGGGAATGCCGCTGGCGGTCTTATCGTCGGGCGCTTGTGACATGTGATGGACAACTCGCGGCTAGTCGGGGAAAAAGGGCAATCAACGATTAGAATACTCGAACTGGACCGCGTTCCAAACATGCTCCGCATGCCGATTTGAGGAAACCCATCATCGCAGCACCCATGGACTCGGCAGACGTGATCGGCGCCACGCGCCTTTGGCTCGAGCGGGCCGTCATCGGGCTGCACCTCTGCCCGTTCGCCGCGAGCGTGTACGCGGGTGGTCGCGTGCGATTCCAGGTCAGTGAGCAAACCTCGAATCACGGCTTGCTGGAGCAGTTGCGCGCCGAGTTGCTCTGGCTGCAGGCCCAGGATGCCCGCTTGTGGGAGACGACGCTGCTGATTCATCCGTGCGCCTTGACCGACTTCCTCGCCTACAACGATTTTTTGTCCGACTGCGACGCGATGCTCGCCGATCTCGATCTCGAAGGCGAGCTGCAGATCGCGAGCTTTCATCCGCAATACCAGTTCGCCGGGACTCGTCCGGACGACATCGAGAACTATACGAATCGTTCGCCTTTCCCGATGCTGCACTTGTTGCGCGAAGAGAGCATCGAACGAGCGCTCGGCGGGCTGTCCGATGGCGACGAGATTTATCGACGCAACATTCGCACGCTGCGCGGCCTCGGCATCGAGGGGTGGCGGCGGCTTTGGGAAGGCGCCGCTTGAGCGCCGCTGCGCTTGACGGCAGGAAAAGTTTGGCAATATGGGATTAGGACTGACACACTGCAGTGGTCAGGCGATGCCGCACAGGGAGCATGCATGTACTTGAAGCCATCCGAACCGCATACGATCGGCGGCGTCCTCGATGATTCGATCAGGCTCTACCGTGCCTCGTTCAAGAACGTTTGGCTGCTGGCATTTTTGATGGAAATCCCGCTCGCCGCGCAGCGCGTATATTTGGATTCCCTGATGGCCAACGTCAATCAGAGCAATCCGAGGGCAGCGCTCGAAGTATTTCTGACGCCGAACCTGTGGCTGTCCTATCTGTTGGTCATGATCCTGATAATCATTGCGCACATCGCGCTGCTCGCGAGCATCGATTCGGTCGCGCGCAGCGCGCCAATCGGCCTCGGGCCGTCCTTGAGCGCGGGAATGCGTCTGTTTCCGCGCACGCTCGCCTCGGTCGTCGTTTTCATGTTCGCCTTCGTGATGGGATCGCTGTTGCTCGTGGTGCCGGGAATTTTTCTGTTGGGCTCGTGGTGCCTCGCGGTTCCATCGATCGTCGTCGACGATCAAGGAGTCTTCGGTTCTCTCGGAACGAGTTCGCGGCTCACCTGGGGCCATTGGTGGCGAACCGTCACGATCTACAGCGTCATCGGCTTGCTCGTGATCATCGTCGCCGGCGTGGTCGGCGGAATCGTCAGCGCGGTTTTCGTGGGAATCTTCGGACTGCGCAGCCTGCCGGCGATCGCCGCGGCCCAATGCGCGGCGTTCGTGATCGGGGTTCTGCTGATGTCCTTGATCCCGTGCGCGTTGTTGTCGATCTATTACGATCTCAAATTGCGCAAGGAAGGCACGGATTTGGCGCAGCGCGTGCAGGCATTGCCGACCCGGTGATCATGAACGGGTTGCGCGCCAACCGCATGCTTGCGCCGATCGGCTGCGCATTGGTCTCGCTGTGGCTGGACGGCGCCGTGCGCGGCGAACCGCTCGATACCCTCAAGGACTGCGCGCAACACGCGCCGTCGGACCACAAGGGTTTGGACGTTCTCGCGAACGATTGCCCGCAACTCAGTGTTGCGCTCTCGCAGCTCGGCGCCGCGCAATGGCTGGCCAAGGACTGGGCGCGTGCTCTCGATCGCCGGCAGCTCGATGACCTGGGCTTCTTGATTGAGCGCTATCACGGTGTGCCGCCGCAGGGCCCTATCGACGCATCGACCTTGCCGGACATCCTCAAGGGCTTGCGGCAAGCCGAGCTGCCGGCGAACAACAGCCGCTGGGAGGCGTTCAAAACTTGGGCTTCCTCATGGTTGTCGCGTCTTGATCGCAGCCTCGGCGCCTGGTTGGAGCGCTGGCTCAGCCGCATCGGCTCGGCGACCTCGTTTGCCGATCTGCTGCTCTACGGACTGGTCGGCATCGTGCTGATTGCGGCGGCAGTCGTCGTCGTCAACGAGTTGCGCGCGGCCGGACTGCTGCGCCGATCGAGGATTCGCGCGGCGCCGTGCAGTGGCGATCCCGACGCGCCGATTGCCGATGCGCCGCCGCCCGCGATCGGGGATCTGCCGCTCTACGAGCGGCCGGCGCAGCTGCTGCGTCTGCTCGTGCGCCGCCTCACCGAGGCCGGCAGGCTCGATCGCGAGCGTGCGCTCACGCACGATGAGCTCGTTGCGCGCGGCGTCTTCGATGGCGTCGAGCAGCGCGCGGCATTTGGCGCAGTTGCGAACATCGCGGCACGCATCCTCTACGGAGCGCAGCGCCCACCTGCGATGGAAGTCGAGCCGGTGCTCGCGCAGGGCAGCGCACTGCTCGCGCAGATCGCGGCGACGCCGGAGCGTTCTCCGTGAAGGATCGGCTGTTGACGCTCGCGCTGGCCGTGGGTGCGTTGGCGGCTTGCTACCTGTTCTTGTTTCCGAAGCCTGTGGCGCCCAACCCCGCGCTCTCATTGCCGGTGACCACCGACAGCGGACCTCACGGCTATCTGGCAGCCTGGCGATGGCTCAAGACATCGCAGTTACCGGTCAGCGTGTTGCGCAACCGCTATGACCGGCTCACGGATCCCGGATTGGCAGCCCGCGCGAGCGGCAATGTGCTGTTGTCGACGATGCCGTACCAACTGCCGGCGAGCTCCAAGGAGGCGGCACCGCTCAATGCCTGGATCGATCGCGGCAACACGCTCGTCGTCATGGCAGCGCTCGACGATACGCCGGACTGGGCGGCCAGCGGCGGAAAATCCATGGAGGACACCTTGAATCGCGTGATGCGACTCAAGCTGGTCGCGCTGCCCGAGCCGACCGCCACTGCGAACGCAGCGCGGAGTCCGGCTGCCGATGCGACGCCGCCGAAGTCCGCTCAGGCGCCCACGCTGCGCGAGCGCGTGCTGCGGCTCGTCGAACAAACCTCGGCGGTGAAATCGTTGCGCCTCGCGCCCAGCGGCGATCATCCCTTGATGAACGGCGTCGCGTCGATCGCCGCATATTCGGAGTTGCCGGCCGATCGTTGGGCTGCGACGCCGACCGATGCCGGCGCGTTACTCGGCATTGCCGGGCTCGAGCCGGACGGCGATGCGGCCATTTGGCTCAAGCGGCAGGGCAATGGCCAGCTGCTCGTGATCGGCGTCGCCAGTGCATTCTCGAATCGGGCGATCGGTGAAGCCGACAACGCGCGTTTTCTCGCGAACATCATCGCATGGTGCAGAGCGCCGGATGGCACCGTCATTTTCGACGACGCCCATCAGGGCGCGGTCGGCTATTACGATCCGAAAGCGTTCTTCGCCGACCCGCGTCTGCATCGCACGCTTGCCTGGATCTTGGCGCTCTGGTTTGTGTTCGTGCTCGGTGCGCAAACGCTGCGGGTTCAGGATTCACGCTGGCGACCAGTCGACGTGACCGCGTTCGTCGGCGCCTCCGGAGATTTCTTCGCCGGGCTGTTGGCGCCATCGGCGGCCGCCGATCGCTTGTTGTCGAATTTCTTCAATTCGTTGCGCCGCAGGCTCGGCCTTCCGGAGGACGGCGCACCGGTCTGGGAGTGGCTCGCGGCGCAGGCCGGCATTTCCGCGCACGAGCTCGCGGAATCGAGGCGACAGCACACGAAGGCCGCGGCGGGTCAACGCGTCGATTTGGTACGGCTTCAGAACCTTTTGTCTCGAATGCAAGGAGCGATTCAATGAATGAGGCATTAACGGCGTTTGCGCAGCGGCTGCGGTCGGTCCTCGGCGCATCCGTGATCGGCTTGGAGCCGGTCGTGCGGCTCGTGACGATCGCGATCATTGCGCGCGGCCACGTGCTGCTGCAGGGTCCGCCCGGTCTCGGCAAGACGCTGTTCAGCAAGACGCTCGCGGCCGCGTTGGGCGGGATTTACAATCGGGTGCAGGGCACTCCCGATCTGATGCCGTCCGACATCATCGGCGGCCATCTGTTCGATTCGACCAAGGGTGCTTTCGTGTTTCGCCCGGGCCCCTTGTTCTCGGATGTCTTGCTGGTCGACGAAATCAATCGCGCGGGTCCAAAGACCCAATCGGCGCTGCTCGAGGCCATGGAGGAGCGGCAAGTATCGGTCGATCGCAGCACCTATCCGTTACCGGCGGCATTCCTGGTGATCGCGACCCAGAATCCGCACGATTTCGAAGGAACCTATCCCTTGCCCGAATCGCAACTCGATCGCTTCATGCTGCGCATCGACATGAGCTACCCGTCGCGCACCGATGAGGCATCGATACTCGAACACTACGGCCGCTTGCAGCCGCCCACGCCGATCGCGGCCGCGGGACCCGTTACGCAAGCCATGCTCGATGAGGCGCGAGCCTGCGTCGATGCGGTCCACGTCGCGCCGCAGCTGCTCGCGTATGTGCTCGACTTGGCACGCGCCTCGCGCGAACAGCCGCAGCTGAGCTTGGGGCTCTCGACGCGTGGCGCGCTGGCGTTGCTGCGTGCTGCGCGCATCTCGGCGGCGCTGCGCGGATCCGAATTCGTCGCGCCCGATGACGTCAAGGAGATGTTGCCGCCCGTGGTTGCGCACCGCGTCGTGGTGGCGCCCGAGGCGCTGTTGGAGGGAGTCACGGAACAGACGATCGTGCATCGCTTGCTCGAACACGTTGCGGTACCGCGTTGAGCGGCCTCAGTCTGCGGCGCCGTTCACTGCTGCTGGCGATCGTCGCGGTCGTGATCGCGATCGCGGCAGATTGGAGCGGTGCCGCAGAACTCGCCGGATTGTGGGGCATACCTTGCGCATTGCTGCTGTTCGGCCTCGCCTACGAGTCTTGGGTCGTCGCGCGCTGTGGATTGTCGCTCGTGATCGAAGCGCCGCCGCGCTGGTTGCTCGGCAGAAACATCGGGCTGCGGTTCGGATTCTCGCAGGGCTCGGGGCGGGCTCTGAGCATCGAAGTTGCGCCGAGTTCGCCGCCGTTTGTCGACATGTCTCTGTGCGTGACCGCCGTCACGATACCTGCCACGAGCGGCGCGCGGATCGAGCTACACGCGACGCCGTGTCGCCTGGGCACCGCGGCCTGGCCGGCGCAGCGTGTGCGTATCGCGGGACCCTTGGGTCTGGCGTGGTGGCCGCGGGTTTTGAGGCCCGCGTTGCAATCGACGGTCGTTCCTGACCTGCTGCGCAGCGCGAGTGGCGAGGCGGGCGCCGACGCGTTCGGTTCGCGCGACGGCGCTTGCGCTGCCGCGGGCGGCGAGTTTCTGCGTCTTCGGGCCTATCGGGTCGGCGATGCGCCGCGCGTGATCGATTGGCGGGCGACCGCACGCTCGCGGCGCCTGATCAGCCGTGATTTCTCGGAAGACCAGCGCCTCGAGATCGTGATCGTGATCGATGCCGGACGGGGGAGCGGTCTTTGGGCCGGCGAATTGGATCGATTCGGACACTACGTGAACGTCGCGGCGCGCCTGGCTCAATATGCGGCCTCACACGAAGATATGGTTGGGCTCGTGATCTATGCGGCCCGGCCGCTTGCGGCGCTCGCCCCGGCGCGCGGCGCCGCGGCCGTGATGCGCCTGCGGGCACTGCTCGCGGCCTCGAAGGTCGAGATCAGCGAATCCAATGCACTACAGGCCGCGATTCGCGTGCGTTCACTCGTACGCCAACGCAGCCTGGTCGTGCTGTTGACCGATTTGGACGATACGACATCGGCGGGTCAGCTCGTGCAGGCTGTGCGACTGCTGCGCACCAAGCACCTGCCGTTCGTTGCGGCACTGTCGAGTTCCTCTGCCGAGGCACTCGCGCGCGCGCCGGCCCAGGAGTGGCTAGATCCCTACCGGATCCTCGCAGCGCAGGAGTACTGCGCGGGTTTGTACCGCAAGCAGCGCGCGCTGATCGCGCTCGGTGCGCCGACCGTCCTCGCGAGGCCGGAGCAGCTGGAACGTACCGTGCTCGAAAGCTACGAGAATTTTCGCCGTCAGCGGCGTGCCTAGCTGCGTTGCGGCGGCGCCGGGGCAGCCAGCGGTCGGAACAGCTTCCCGCTCAGCAGCAGCAGCATGAATATCCAATAGGCGATACCGATCATGATGCGCACCGGCAGGCCATAGCTTGGATTCGGAGAGATGAAGCCCTCGATCAAACCGCAACCGACGAGCAGCGCCGCACCGACCAGCAAAACCGGCGCGACACGGTGCGTGCAGGCTTGAAACGAATCGCGGCGCGTGCCGCGGTCCGGGCGAATCAGCGACTCTCCGATCGCCGTGCCCGCCGCTCCCGCGAGACAGATCACCGAGAGTTCGACGGGACCATGCGCGATGATGAATTTGAACAGCGCCGGCGCCAGACCATGCTGATGCACAAATGCGAACGCGCTGCCGAGCAACAAGCCGTTGAGCGCGATCAGATAGAACGTTCCCAACCCGAATAAAATCCCGCTGCAAAATGCAAAGACGCTGACGACGATGTTGTTGGTCAGAATCTGCACCGAGAGCACCGAGGAGGGCATGATGTTGACCATGCCCTCGGTCCACAGATGCCCCTGATCGACTTGTTCGATCATGGTGTTGCTTGCGAACAGGCCGATCAGCTCCGGATAGGCCTCGATGAGCCACCAGCCGGCGATCGCGCTCACCACCATCAAGACCGCGATCGCGAAGATCGTCGTGCGCAGCTCGCGCATCGCGGCGGGCACTCGTACGCGCAACAGGTCGACGAGGCCCGCGCGCCCTAGCGGCGGCTTGCGGCTGATCAGTGCGTGCATCTGCGCATAGAGTGTCTCGAGACCCGTCGTCGTGCGGCTGCGCGGTGCGAGTTGGCGTGCGGTCGCGAGATCGCGCGCGAGTGCGCTGTAGGATTCGACCGCATCGAGCGCCTCCGTGAGCGTGGCGCGGTTGCGATTGCGCAGCGCAAATATGTGTTGTGCAAGCTGGCGCCAGGCTGCGGCGCGCGCAGTGAGCCATTCCCGTGTGCCTTGGCTATCGGCCACGGTCCTAGCGACTCGCCGCTTCGCCGGGGCGCAGCAGCCGGCTCAAGCGGCTGCGAAGCTCTGCGTCGCCCGGTGCTGCGCTTGACGCAGCGCGTTCGCTGCCGGTGCCGGCCGGCTCCAAGCGCTCGAGCAGGCTCGCGGCGATCGCACGGCGATTGGGTGATTCGAGCGAATCCCAGCGCTCCAGCAGCTGATCGACGAGTTCCAGCGCATCCAGCGACAGTGGTGAATGGCCCGCGAACGCGCCGACTCGTTCGAGCGATTTCGCCGCGTCGCCGTCTTCCAGGACCAGCAGCGTGCCCGCCGCCATATCGCCGATACGCACGCGATTCGCGGTCACGAAACAGCAGATCAGGCCGACGAGGTAGAAAGCCGGCATGCTGTCGACGATGCGAAACAAATTCCGAATCAGTAGCGCACCCGCGCTCGCGGTTCCTCCCTGGCGCGTCACGATGCGAAGCCCCGCGATGCGCAGCCCGGGCGTGCGGCCGCGTAGCGCGACTTCAATCACCGGATGGTACAAAAAATAGATCGCGAGCGCGGGCAACACGCTCAATAGCCAGTCGTAACTCTTGAACTGCATGCCCAGCTTGAATACCAGCGTCGCAAGCATCAGCCATGCGACCGCCAGCAGCAGCCGCAGATGCCAATCGATGATGAAGGCGTAGCTGCGATTGCCGGGCCCCGCAATGCGCAAGGTCAAATCGACGCCCGTGGCTCCTTGGACGCGTACATGCTCCTCCATCATCGGCCCATCATAGACCAGGAACCTGCGTTCTTGCGGCGCGAAATGCGACCGTATTCTCAGTCGCGGCCAGTTCACGTACACTCGGCAGCCTAAGCCGACCGTGAGACGTCGTGCGAAACCTAAGGGATGATGAGGTCCATCGTGAATTTGCCGGCTGTTCGCGCCGCCGCGGCGTCATTTGCCGGCTGGTCGGTTTGCGTCGGGACGGATTAGAAGGCGAGCATCAGGAGAGTCGTTAGCCCATGAGATTCCATAGATATCGGGCGCTGCCCGCAATGATTTGTGCGTTGTCGGCCGCCTCGATCGCGGGCGCAGCCGAGTTTCCGACGCCGTTGCCGGCCGAGACCATTCCGAGTGTCGTGAGCTTGCCGGCAAAATATCCCGTGAATTGGGCGTTTTTCAATTTCTCGAGCGACCGCATCGAATTGCGCAATGTCGGCAGCGACAGCCGCGAAATCGAGGGCAATCTGCAGGCTCGCGACTCCTCGATGCTGCTGATCTCCTCGATGCGTCCCGAACTCTACGTCGCCGATACGGTATGGTCGCGCGGCACGCGCGGCACACGCACTGATTACATCACCGTCTATGACACTTCGACGCTCAAAGCCGTCGGCGAGATCGTGCTGCCGACGAAGCGCGGCCTGATGACCGCGATGGAAGGCATGTTTGCGTTCACCGACGGGGAGCGCATGGGCTTGGTATTCAATTTCACGCCGGCCTCTTCGGTCACGGTCGTCGATCTGGTCAAGCGCAAGGTGCTCGGCGAGATTGAAATTCCCGGCTGCTCGCTGGTCTATCCGACCGGTCAGCGTGGGTTTTCGACGTTGTGCGCCAGCGGAACGCTGCTGAGCCTGCAGCTCGGCGTCGACGGCAAAGTCACCGGCCGCAGCGAATCGAAGTCGTTCAACGTAATCGACACCGATCCCTTGTTCACGTGGTCGGCAAATCTCGGCGGCGTGCGCTACTTCCCGACGATGCTCGGCTCGGTGCAGCCGATCGACATGAAGACCGATGCGGTGGCGGTGCTGCCGCAATGGTCGCTGCTCGCGCCGGCGGATCAAGCCGGGCATTGGCGGCCGAGCGGCTGGCAGCCGATCGCCGGCGACGGCAACAAGCTGCTCTACGTGTTGATGCAACCCGACGCGCGCGAGGGCAGCTACAAGGATCCGGGCACCGAGGTCTGGGTTTTCGATGCGACGACGAAGACGCGCGTCAAGCGCCTGCGTCTCGCGCGGCCCGGCTCTTCGATCGCCTTGACCCATGCGGCCGATCCTTTGCTGATTGTGCAGAGTGGCGAGCGCGCCGACGTCTATGACTCGAACACCGGCAGTCTGATTCGCAGCCTCAACATGACGGGTTTCCGGACCCGTATCACGATCCAACCCGTGCCCTGATATGCCGGCACCCGCCTCAGTGTCGGCCGTTCTCGAGGGGTTGACCGCCCAATTGGCGCTGTTCCTGGTGCTGTTGTTGTGCGTTTCGGCATTCCACAAGATCCTGTGGAGGGCGCGCGCGCAGCGTGCAACCGCCGATCTGAGCGGATTCGAGTGGCGCGCGGCCGGCGTCGCGCTGTGGCTCGCGATCGCCGCGGAGCTCGGCGCCGCAGGCTTGATGCTCATTCAGACGACGCAAATGGTTGGTGCATTCGCTGCCGCGTGCACTTGGAGTATCTATTTCGCGCTGATCGCGCATGCGATCGGTGCCGGCCGCCGCGAAGTGGATTGCGGTTGCAGTTTCGGCTCGACCCATCGGCCTCTCGACCGCTTTCAGCTGCTGCGCGCGGGAATTCTCGCGGCGTTCGCGTTCGTGATTGCGGCACGCGACGCGGCATCCATGGGCGGCGCACGCGCGCTCTGGCGCCCGGTGCTCGCGGGCTTCGACACCGCCGACGGGGTCACGGTCGTGCTTGCGGCGCTCGCGCTGCTTGCGCTGTATGCGGCGCTCGATCGGGTCATGGCGCTCGGGTTTCTGCGTGCCGGAGAGGTCAAGTGAGCTTCTTGATTGCCTCACAAATCGTGTTGTGGCTTGCCGTGCTCGTGCTCGGTGTCGTCTGCATTGCGCTCGCGCGTCAGGTCGGCGTGCTCCACCAGCGGATCGCGCCGGCCGGCGCACTGTCATTGAAGCAACCGCTCAAGCTCGGTGACCCGGTGCCGCAGTTGGCGCTGCCCACGCTGGACGGCTCTGCGGTGCAGATCGGCGGGGTGCGCGACGGCCGCAGCCAACTCGTGCTGTTCCTATCGCCCGACTGTGCAATTTGCGAAGCGCTGCTGCCCTCGGTGCGCTCGGCTCACTCGGCCGAGCGAAGCTGGTTGGATATCGTGCTCGCGAGCGATGGCGAGGACGGCAAGCACGAGTCGTTCGTGCGCGCCAAAGGTCTCGGCAAGTTTCCTTATGTGATTTCGGAGCAATTGGGTCGCAGCTACGGTGTTTCCAAGCTGCCGTATGCGGTGCTGATCGACGGCAGCGGCAAGCTCACGGCTACCGGGCTCGTCAATACGCGCGAACATTTGGAAAGTTTGTTCGTCGCGCAGGAGCGCGGCGTCAGCAGTATTCAGCAATTCCTCAAGTTAGGCGGCCAGAAGCGAGCATCGTCGGGAGAATAGTGTGGTGCATTTCGATCGATTGACGGAAAGAGTCCTGCGCGGTTTCGCGAGTCGAACCTCGCGCCGCAGTGTGTTCAGTGTGCTCGGTAGCTTCCTCGTCGGGGCCGCCGCATTGCCGCTGTTGCCGGTCGCGCGCGCCGAGGTGCCGGATACCAATGCGGGTGACCCGAATTCCGGTGAGCAGCCGCCGCAATTCAGCGGCAATCCACAGGACCCGGGCGATCAAACTCGCTGCGATTACTGGCGCTATTGCGCGATCGATGGATCCTTGTGCACCTGCTACGGCGGCACGATCAATTCCTGCCCGCCAGGCACCGAGATGTCGCCGATCACTTGGATCGGTACCTGCCTCAATCCGGCGGACCAGCGCAACTACATCATCTCGTACAACGACTGCTGCGGCGGCGTGCCGTGGGGGCGCTGCAATTGTCAGCGCAACGAGGGAGACCGGCCGGTCGTGCGGCCGCAAATGAACAATGAGGTCACCTGGTGTTTCGGCACCCAGAGCCAGTCGTACACCTGCTCCACGGCGGTCATTCTGGGCGTCGCGACCGGCAGCAAGTAGCGTCATGCCGCATCCGATCGTCCGGGCTTTGAGCATTGTGCTGCTGACAGGCGCCGGCGTTCTGCGCTGCATTGCGGCTCCGCTGCCCGCCGGTGCGACCGTTTTCGCGAATCACTGCGCCGTGTGCCACGGACCCGAGGCCGCGGGGATTCCCGGCAGCTTCCCTTCGCTGCATGAACAAATCGTCGCATTTGCGAAGACGCCGGCGGGACGCGAATATCTCGTGATGGTTCTCACGACCGGCCTCATGGGCGAGTTGCAGGTTGGCGGCAACACCTACCACGGCGTGATGCCGGCACAATCGACCTTGAGCGAACTCGAAGTTGCCGCCGTGCTCAATTACCTCGGCAGTGGCCTCGGCAAGCTCAAGCCCCCGCCGGCGCCGATCGCGGCAAGCGAGGTCGGTGAAATCCGGGCGCGCCATCCGGACAAGTCCCCGCAAAACACGCGTGCGTTGCGGCCGAGTCCGAGCGGGCAATGAACCGAGGCGCCGCCGCACTCGCCGCCGCACTCATCGCGGGATCCGGCGCGGCGCTCGCGGCGAGCGGTGATACGCCGGCGGTCGCCGGGATGGCGCCGGCCGCAGCTGCGGTGGGCGTCGAAAATCCCGATCGCGCCTGGCAGCATTGGACCCTGAACTGCCAGGGGTGTCACCGTCCCGACGGCCATGGCTCGCCGGGTGCTGCGCCGGATATCGCGGGCGCGGTCGCAAAGTTCCTGAGGGTCGGCGGCGGACGCGACTATCTCGGGCGCGTGCCGGGAGTTGCCACATCACCGCTGGCGAACAATGACCTGGCCGAGGTCTTGAATTGGATGCTATGGCGTTTCGACGCGGCCGATATTCCGGCGAACTTCAAGCCCTATACGGCCGATGAGATCGGTCGGCTGCGCGCCCAGCCGCTGCGCACCGAGGCGTCACAGATGCGGCGCGAACTTCTGGCCAAGATGGATCGATCGGCGAGCCACTGAGCCTCGCGCGATGCGCTGCCGGCGGCTCAGGGCTTGCGATTGCGCGAATCGCGGCCGTAGTAATCCGGGTAGTCCGCGCTCAGACCCTTGAAGCGGCGATGAACCCAAAAGTATTGCTCGGGAACACGTCGAATCTGCGCCTCGAGCAGGTGCACGAAGCGCTCGGCGTCGCGGACCGGATCGTCGCTCGGAAAGTTGTCGAACGGCTCGCCGATGACGACGCGGTAACCCGCATTGCCGGGCAGCCGTTCCGGGAAATAGGTGAGTACGGTCGCGCCCGAGATCTGCGCGAGACGCGAAGTGGCGGTCGTGGTTGCGGCGGGGATCCCGAAGAAGTCGACCATGGCGGCGCCCTTGTTCCGATAACTCTGATCCGGCGCATACCAGACGACGCCGTTCTTTCGCAGTACTCGAATCATCGAGCGGATGTCATCGTAGGCGATCGGAATTCCGTTCTGCTGGAAGCTCGCGAGCATCGCACTCGCGAGGACTTCGTTCTTGGGTGGACGGTACACGGCGCTCATCGGCACTACCGCGCTGATGATCCGCGTTGCGATTTCTATCGTCGTGAAATGGCCGCCGATCAAGATCGCACCATGTCCCTTGGCGAGCGCGGCCTGCAGGCGCTCGAGTCCGACGATTTCCGCCCTTTCGAGAATGCGTGCATCGCTGCTCCACCAGGTATTGGCGGTCTCGAACAGCGCCATGCCGAGACTCTCGCAGTGCCGGTCGAGCAGGCGTTCGCGCTCGGCGGGCGAGAGCGCCGGCAGGCACAGCTCGATGTTTCGTCGCGCGATGCGTATCCAAGAGATCGGCAAGCGCCGAATCAGCTTGCCGAGACCGACGCCGAAGCGCATTTGCAGCGGCACCGGCAGCGGCTCGAGGGCCCGCAACAGTCCGAGCCCGAGCCAGGTCGGCCAATATTTGGGTGCCCAGGGAGCTAGTCGCACAGGGGTGGTACTTGCGCTATCGACGCCTGCCTGAGTCGCGCATAGGATTTGATCGATGTATACATTGTTCCAGCGGCTTAGGTCCTTGAGGCACCGTCTGTGGTACGGCTTGTCCGAGCGCCTGCGTTGGTCGCGCGGCATTTATCACGAAACACCCGCGAACGAACTGGCTGTGCCAGATTCTCGGCAGGCGCAAAGAATAGCCGCGTTGCAAAGTCGTTACCAGGTGAAATTCGAGCGGCACTTGAACGCCGCGACCAGCTACAACAACTACGAGTACCTCGATATCCTCGATCGCGCCTTTGGCGCGATGGGGTTGACGAGACCCGCGGGTGGAGCGCTCTGTGACGTCGGCTGCGCGAATTTCTGGTACGCGCAGGCACTGCAGGCTTTCTTTCGCCCAAACAGCATGCTCGGCGTCGAAGTCGAGGGTCATCGGCTGTACCGCGACGGCCATTCGCGGGTCGATTACGCGCAGGGGTATTTGTCCCAGTTGCCGAATGCGCGGTTCCTGATCGCCGACTACCGCGCCTGCGATTTGCCCGCCGATTGGATCACCGCGTGGTTTCCGTTCGTGACCGCACAATCGATTTTGGCCTGGCGGCTGCCGCTCTCTTTGCTCGCCCCGACGCGCCTGTTCGAGCGGGTGCGCGAGAATCTGCGGCCGGAAGGGCTATTCGTGATGATCAACCACGGGCCGCGCGAGGCCGCGGTCGCAGGCGATTTGTGCATCGCAGCAGGTATGCGCCGCCTCGGAGCCGCACAAGAATCAGGGGTGTTGAGCGGTCATCGCCTCGAACCCGCGGTGCTGAGCTACTGGCGACATTAATAAGCCGCATTCGTATTATTCCCTAAAGTCCTGTAGGATATGCGCCGGTTCGTGAAGTTCTACTTGGTTCGTTTCTGGTCACTGCGCCGCTCAGGCAGCATTTTGGCCACAACCCACAAAGCAGGTTTCTTCGACCCAGGTGGCAGGCACACCGCAAACGTCAGTTGACGGTGGCACGCGTGACCGGCCGATAGTTTCTTTTGTAGTAGGTATTCTTCACATGACGAAAATGTATGTTGGCAATCTCCCGTTCTCAATGGACGAGTCCGCGGTTCGCGCGCTGTTCGAAAAGCATGGCGCGGTTCAGTCGGTGGCATTGATTAATGATCGTGACACCGGGCGTCCCCGCGGTTTCGGCTTCGTTGAAATGGCAAGCGCAGACGCTGCGCGCGCCATGCAGGCCTTGAACGGCCACGACGTCGACGGGCGTGCGCTGAAGGTGAACGAGGCTCAGGAGCGCACCGGTGGCGGTGGCGGTGGTGGCGGCGGCGGCGGTGGGTCGCGCGGCCCGAAGCGCTGGTAATGGCGTTTTGCTGATAGCAGCATTGAGCTAAAGCGAAGATCGGGGCCACGATGATGTGGCCCCGATCGCATTCAGGGGACGGGGGTGCTGCCCCGGCGGTTTCTTTTGCGCCTGAGGGTTTACCCTTGCGCCGGCATTGCCTATAATCGCGCCCCTCGGCAGGGGTCGTTGGTTGCGGTCACTCTCCTGCGTAAGGTTTTTAAAAAGGCCCCCGATGGGGCTTTTTCGTTAACAGAGGGGGCCGATGGTCCCCTTTTTTGTTTGCGAAGGATTTAAGCGATGCGCGACGCCTTGATGCGCTTGTTGGAGCCTGCGATCGAGGCGCTGGCGTACGAACTGGTGGATATCGAGTTTGCGCGTGAAGGCAGAGGCGGCGTGCTGCGGATTTTCATCGATCGCAATGCCGCCGATGGCGATGCCGCAATCACGGTCGATGATTGCGCGCGCGTCAGCCACGCGGTCAGTGAGGTGCTCGAGGCCGAGGATCCGATCAAGGGGCACTACACGCTCGAGGTGTCGTCGCCGGGCTTCGATCGGATTCTGCGCAAAAAGGCGCACTTCGAGCGTTTCGTCGGGGCGCAGGTATTCGTCGAGTTGAAGTTGCCGCAAGACGGTCGACGGCGTTTTGCGGGTGCATTGAAGGCGATCGAGAACGACTCGATCGTCGTGGTGGTCGACGGAAAAGAACATCGACTGCCGATGGAGCGAATTCAGAAGGCGAGGTTGAGGCCCGAATGAGCGGTGGGGCCATAGCGACCAGGAGTAGAGGTCTATGAACAAAGAAATTTTGATGGCGGTGGACGCAGTCTCCAACGAGAAGGGTGTCGACAAGGAAATCATATTCGACGCGCTGGAGGCGGCGCTCGCGTCGGCCACGCGCAAGAAGCACGGCGAAGAACTCGACGTGCGCGTCGCGATCAATCGCAAGACCGGCGGCTATGACACGTTTCGCCGTTGGAAGGTGTTTGCCGACGAATCCACCGAACTCGAAGTGCCCGAGCGCGAACTGCGGCTCGATGATGCGCGCGATATCGACAAAGATGTCGAGCCGGGCGGCTATGTCGAGGAGCCGATGGAGTCCGTGCCGTTCGGACGCATACTCGCGCAGACCGCCAAGCAAGTGATCGTGCAGAAGGTGCGTGAGGCGGAGAGGGCCCAGGTCGTCGATGCGTACAAGGATCGAGCCGGCACGCTGGTCAGCGGCATCGTCAAGCGGGTCGATCGCAACGGCGTGTTCGTCGATCTCGGCGCGAATGCCGAGGGCTACATTCCGCGCGAGGAACTGATTCCGCGCGAGCCGGTGCGTTCGCAAGACCGCATCAAAGCTTATTTGAAGGAGGTCCGCTCGGAGCCCCGCGGCCCGCAGCTGTTCCTGTCGCGCACCGCTCCCGAATTCCTCATCGAGCTGTTCAAGTTGGAAGTGCCTGAAGTGGGTCAGGGACTCATCAACATTCTCGCGGCGGCGCGTGATGCCGGCGTGCGTGCCAAGATCGCGGTTCGCAGCAACGATCCACGCGTCGACCCGGTCGGCGCCTGCGTCGGCATGCGCGGCTCGCGCGTGCAGGCGGTCTCCAATGAGATCGCCGGAGAGCGCGTCGACATCATTCCGTTCGACGAGAACAGCGCGCAATTCGTCATCAACGCGATGGCGCCCGCCGAAGTGACCTCGATCGTCGTCGACGAGGATTCGCACTCGATGGACATCGCGGTGTCCGAGGACAAGCTGTCGCAGGCGATCGGCCGCGGCGGCCAAAACATCCGTCTCGCGAGCGAGTTGACCGGCTGGGAATTGAACGTGATGAGCGAATCTCAGGCCGAGGCGAAGAGCGAGACCGAATCATCGGCGCTGCGCGAAACATTCATGAAGCAATTGGACGTGGACGCGGACGTGGCCAGCATCCTGGTTCAGGAGGGCTTCTCGACGATCGAAGAAATCGCCTACGTACCGGCGAGCGAACTGAACGCAATCGAGGAGTTCGACGAGGAAATCGTCAAGGAGCTTCGGACGCGTGCGCGCGACGTGCTGCTGACGCAGGCGATCGCGAGCGAGGAATCTGCGGGCGGCGGCGAGCCGACGGCGGATCTGATCGAGTTGACGGGTGAGCCGCTCGCAAGGACCTTGGCCGCCAAGGGCGTGCGCACGCGCGAAGATCTCGCGGATCTCGCGGTCGACGAACTCATCGAAATTGGCGGCACTGACGAGAAGCAAGCGGCCGAATTAATCATGGAAGCCCGCAAGCATTGGTTCGCGGAAGAAGCGAAGGCTTAGGAGCATCAGTATGGCAGATGTAACGGTCGCCCAATTCGCCGAGGTGCTCAAAGTTCCGGTAGATCGACTGCTGCAGCAGCTCGATCAGGCGGGAATCAAGGTCGACAGCGCACAGGACATGATCAGCGAAGAGGCGAAGCACGAGCTGCTGACCCATCTGCGCCGCAGCCACGGGCGCGACGACAATCAAGCGGACGCAGCGCCGCGCAAGATCACCTTGAAGCGCAAGTCCCAGTCGGAGCTGAAGCTCGCGAGTCCTCAGGGGCGTGCGCGCACGGTAAACGTCGAGGTGCGCAGCAAGCGCACCTACATCAAGCGCGAGGTCCTCGAGGACCAGGCACGGCACCAGCAGGAAGAAATCGACCGTCAGCGCGAAACCGAGGAGCAGGCCAAGGCCGCTCTGGAGCGCGAGGAAAACGAGCGGCGCGAGCGTGAGCGTCTCGACCGCGAGCGCCTCGAGGAAGAGAGCCGGCGGCGAACCGACGAAGAAGTTCGCAAGCGCACTGCCGAAGAAGAGGCCCGGCGCCAGGCCGAGGTACAGGCGCGGGAACTCGCGGAGCGCGAACGCAAGGCTGCGGCCGCGAAGCCGGTCAAGGCCGCGCGCGAAGTCGTCGACGACAAGGCGACCCGCTATGGCCGTCAGGAGCTGCACATCGTCGGCGACGTCAGTTCGCGCCACAAGAAGAAAAAGTCCCGCGACGGGCGCCGCCGCTCGGTCGGCGACAGCGACGCGAAGCACGGCTTCGAGCGCCCGACCGAACGGGTCGTGCGCGAGGTCGCGATCGGCGAGGCGATGACGGTCGCCGAACTCGCACAGAAGATGGCGGTGAAGGCGACCGAAGTCATCAAAGTCATGATGAACATGGGCGTCATGGCGACGATCAATCAGATGATCGAGCAGGACACCGCGGTGTTGGTGGTCGAGGAAATGGGCCACACGCCGGTGCTGCGCAAGGACAACGTCATCGAAGACGACTTGCAGGGCATTGAAGACGGCACGTTGGAGATCTTGCCGCGTCCGCCGGTGGTCACCGTGATGGGCCACGTCGATCACGGCAAGACCTCACTGCTCGATTACATCCGCCGCACGAAAGTCGCCGCGGGCGAAGCGGGCGGCATCACCCAGCACATCGGCGCATACCACGTCGAAACTTCCAAGGGCATGGTCACGTTCCTCGATACGCCGGGCCACGCTGCATTCACCGCGATGCGCGCGCGCGGCGCGCAGGTCACCGATATCGTGATTCTCGTGGTCGGCGCCGACGACGGCGTCATGCCGCAGACCATCGAAGCCGTCCAACATGCGCAGGCCGCCAAAGTGCCGATCGTCGTGGCGATCAACAAGATGGACAAGCCCGAGGCGGACGCGGAGCGCGTCAAGCAGGAACTCACGAAATATGGGGTGATACCCGAGGAATGGGGCGGCGAGAATATTTTCGTACCGGTGTCGGCACGTACCGGCCAAGGCGTCGATCAGCTGATCGACAGCATCCTGTTGCAGGCCGAAGTCCTCGAATTGAAGGCGCCGACCGAGGGGTATGCCGCGGGATTCGTGATCGAGTCGAGCCTCGAGAAGGGGCGCGGAGCGGTCGCGACCGTGCTGGTGCTGCGCGGCACGCTCAAATTGGGCGATGCGATCCTGCTCGGCCAAGAGTTCGGCCGCGTGCGAGCGCTGTTCGACGAGGCCGGCAGGCCGGTCGAGTCGGCGGGTCCCTCGATTCCGGTCGTCGTCCTCGGACTGTCCGGCGCTCCGAATGCCGGCGATGAGATGCTGGTCGTCGAGAGCGAACGCAAGGCACGCGAGGTCGCGATGCACCGGCAGGCGAAGTCGCGGGACGTCAAGCTCGCGAAGCAGAGCGCCAACATGCAGGACGTGTTCACCAACATGGGGGAGAGCAAGCCGAACGTGGTTCAGCTGCTGGTCAAGGCCGACGTGCAGGGCAGCGTCGAGGCCTTGCGCGATGCGCTCAACGGACTGTCGACTGCCGAAGTCGCGGTCAATGTGGTGGCGAGCAGCGTGGGCGGGCTCACCGAATCGGACATCACGCTGGCCGCGGCGTCCAAGGCGCGGATCATTGCATTCAACGTGCGCGGCGATGCCGCGGCGCGCGCCGCAATCAAGGAGCACGGCGTCGACGTTCGCTACTACAGCATCATTTACGAAGCGATCGACGATATTCGCGCGGTGCTCACCGGCATGCTCGCGCCCGAGGTCAAGGAGCAGATCGTCGGACTCGCGACGGTGCGCAGCGTATTCCGTTCGAGCAAATTCGGCACGGTCGCCGGATGCATGGTCATCGACGGATATGTTCGGCGCAATTTTCCGATTCGAGTGCTGCGTGACAACGTGGTGATCTTCGAGGGCGCGCTGGAGTCGCTCAAGCGCTTCAAGGACGACGTCAACGAGGTGCGCGCCGGCACCGAATGTGGCATCGGCGTCAAGAACTACAATGACGTGCAAGAGGGCGACCAGATCGAATGCTATTCGCGGGTCGAGGTTGCGCGCACGCTGTAGCGTGCGCCGCAGCCAAGCGCACATATGCCACGCGACAATCCGCGCGCTCGGCGAATGGGTGAGCAGATCCAGCGGGAACTCACCGAAGTTCTGCGCCGCGGGGTCAAGGATTCGCGTATCGGCAACGTCACGATCACCGCGGTCCACGTGACCGGTGATCTGCGCACAGCCAAGGTGTACTACCTGGTATTCGGCCATGACGGTCCGAACCCGCAGGTGCAGCGCGGCTTGGAAAGCGCCGCGGGTTTCCTGCGCAACGCGCTGTCCAAGGCGCTGATGATCCGCTACACACCGACCTTGAGCTTCGAACTCGACACGTCGATCGAGCATGGCGTGCGCCTCGCGCAATTGATCGACTCTGCCAACAAGCCGGCCGGCACGACACCATCGAATCAGGCCGACAAAACCGACGAGCCGGGCACGGGCGGCGCCGACACGGCGGAATGATGCCTGCGGACATTCACGGCATCTTGTTGCTCGACAAGCCCTTGGGGATGAGCTCCGCGGGCGCGGTCGCGCGCGCCAAGTATCTATTCGAAGCACGAAAGGCTGGGCACATGGGGTCCTTGGATCCGCTCGCTTCGGGGCTGCTGCCGATTTGCTTCGGCGAGGCGACGAAATTCGGCGCGCAGATGCTCGACGCCGACAAGACTTATCGGGTCGTCGCGCGCTTGGGCGAGCGCACGGCGAGTGCGGATCTGGAGTCGCCGGTCATCGAGCGACGCGAGCTGCCGCCGTTGTCGGCGCTCGACATCGCAGCGGCGCTCGCCGGTTTTCCACGGGACTATGCGCAGGTGCCACCGATGCATTCGGCGCTCAAGCAGGACGGCCGGCCACTCTACGAATACGCGCGTGCCGGTATCACTCGCGAACGCGCGGCGCGTCAGATCGCGATCCATGAGATGACGCTGCTCGCTTGGACTGCGCCCGATATCCATTTCGACGTTCGCTGCTCGAAGGGAGCCTATATCCGGGTTTTGGCGGAGGATCTCGCGTTGCGTCTCGGTACGATCGCGCATTTGGTTGCGCTGCGGCGCATTGGAGTCGCTCCGTTTGGCGCAGAGCCGCTATGGACCTTCGAGGCCCTCGAGGTGCTCACCGCGGCCGAGCGCCGGCTGTTGCTGTTGCCGGTCGATGCGGCACTCGAGGACTGGCGCCGCTTCGACCTGCCGGCAGGCGGCGTCGCAGCGCTGCGCCAGGGACAGAGCGTCGAGGTGCCCGGGTGTTTGCCCGGAAACGTGCGTATCTATGCGGCAGGGCAGGGTTTTTTGGGCCTCGGGGAGGTCCGGGCGGCCGGTCGCTTGGTGCCTTTGCGTCTGATTTCGGCCGATGCGAATCGTGCTTGAGAGCAAGTGCCGCGACGCGTACAATGCGCGGCTTCCTAAAAGGTCTAAGTTATTGATTGAGGATTGATTTCAATGCCACTCACTCGCGAAGAAAAATCGGGCGTCGTCGGTAAATTCCAGCGCAGCGCGCAAGACACCGGTTCCCCCGAAGTTCAGATTGCCTTGCTGTCCGAGCGCATCAATGGCTTGAGCCAGCACTTTACCGCGCACAAAGCCGACCATGCCTCGCGCCGCGGTTTGCTCAAGATGGTCAATCAGCGCCGCAAGCTGCTCGACTACTTGAAGAGCACGACGCCGGACAAGTACACGCAGCTGGTCGAGCGCTTAGGGTTACGCCGCTGACAGGCGCTGTCGCAGGGCGCGTACCGTCCTGTGCATTTACACATTACCGACAATTAAAGGGACAGCCTACGTGAGCGCTACCAAGAAAAGTTTTCAATATGGGGATCATACGGTCACCATCGAGACGGGCGAGCTGGCTCGTCAGGCCGACGGTGCGGTGATCGTCACCATGAGCGAGACGGTCGTACTCGTGACCGCCGTGGGCCTCAAGAAGGCCGTGCCGGGACGGGATTTCTTTCCATTGACCGTCAACTATCAAGAAAAGACCTATGCGGCGGGCCGCATTCCCGGCGGATTTTTCAAGCGCGAAGGCCGTCCGACCGAGAAGGAAACGCTGACCTCGAGGCTCATCGACCGGCCGATCCGCCCGTTGTTCCCGGAAGGCTTCATCAATGAAGTCCAAGTCGTCGCCTCGGTGCTCTCGGTCAACGCGGAAGTCGACCCCGATATCGCTGCTCTGCTCGGTGCCTCCGCCGCACTGGCGATTTCCGGACTGCCGTTCCTCGGCCCAATCGGCGCCGCGCGCGTGGGCTACATCGGCGGCAAGTACGTCCTGAACCCGACCGCAACGCAGCTCGTCGAGTCCTCGTTGGATCTCGTCGTCGCCGGCACGCAGGAAGGCGTACTCATGGTCGAGTCGGAGGCTTCGGGCCTCAATGAAGAGATCATGCTCGGCGCGGTCATGTTCGGCCAC
>Ga0187847_10001280_pt1 | contig 23141 bp, 21 predicted proteins | sample June2016WEW_4_10_FD_132458 | JGI IMG/M metagenome (GOLD analysis project Ga0187847, IMG submission 132458) | Peatland microbial communities from SPRUCE experiment site at the Marcell Experimental Forest, Minnesota, USA - June2016WEW_4_10 | ecosystem: Environmental > Terrestrial > Soil >...
CCCCGATCTGCGCAGAGACGAGTCGTTATTCGACATCGATATCATGGTCAAGTTCTGAGCGCTGAATGCGGGCTTCCAAGAGAAGAAAGTGTGCGCCAAGTGGCAAGCGGTTCAACAAGGGGGGAAATCATGTTTAAGTCCTGGCCGACGGTTCTCTCGAGCATCGCAGCGGTGTTCTTAGCCGGGGCTACGGTGCTGAATGCCGGCACAACCCAATCCGAGAAAGCCACGGGCGCAGTCTCTCCCACGTCGGCAAACGAAAAAGCTGAACACGAAAGGAAGCTTGCAATCGCAACGGAGGCGGCGAAACAATTACTGCTCGTGATGGACACGGACAAGAGCGGCAAGGTTTCTAAGCAGGAATGGATGAAGTTCATGGAAGAAGAGTTCGACCGCTTGGACGTAAACCATGACGGCCAGCTGGACGTTCAAGAGCTAACCAAATCGCGAATGCGAGTAGTGCATCCCTATGTCGGCAAGTGACCGCCGAGCGATCGAGGTTTTCATGAAGAAGCGAGTATCCCAATGATGCTCAAGGCCAGAGAACGGGCTTCGAAGACTTCGGAAGACGTCATCGGCTTCCTTTTCGACATGATGCGAGCCAGCTCGATCGATAGGAGCCTGTTTCTGGTCATCCTGTCGGTCACGTGTATGGCGGTCTTTGATCTGTGGGCGTTTTTGAAATTTTCCAAGTGATCGCTTCCACGGCCGAACAGTGCCCGATTACACAGAGAAGCGGTGCAACCAACCTTAGGAGGACCCTTATGGCAGAAGACGCTGCAAAAATGAAACCGACCGTTGGCCTAACCGGCCTGACGATGAACGCGATGGCGCTCATCGCCCCTGGCGCCTTTCTATGGCTAACCTTTGCCGGTCAGGCGGCTGCGGGCGCGACCGCGCCGTCCATGTGGATGGGCATCGTATTTGCGACCTTGTTGTGCCTGGCCACCGCTGTCTGTTACGCAGAAATGGCGAAGCTCTATCCCGGAACCGGCAGCTCTTATTACTTTGCCGAGCAATCCTTCCTCAATCACGATAAGGCCTGGCCCTATGCCCGGATCGCCAAATTCATTGTCGGCTGGGGTTCACATCTTTATTACTGGATCTACCCCGGCGTCATGGTTGGCGTCATTGGAGTGATCTTCGGCTATTTGGTCGGAACCCTCTGGCCGAACTTCATGAGCGCCTCCAATCCCGGTCCCATGTTCATGATGGCCGTTGCGACTGCGTTTTCGTTTGGCGTCGCTTACATCGCCCACCGCGGCATCACTGGCTCGACCTCAGTCAACATCGCGATCAACGTCATTCAGATCAGCGCTCTGATCGTCTTCGCCGTGATCGCGCTCGGCTACCGTATGAACCATCCGCCGGGTAGCGTGGCCTTCCAGTTTGACGCCCAAACCAGTGCCGCCTACGGCTACGAGTTCGCCACCACCTCGCAGATGGTGAATGGCCAGAAGAGCGATGTCATTACACGCGACGCCAAAGGTGTGCCGCAGCCCAAATTAGACGACGTCGGCAAGCCCGTTCCGTATCACGTTAGCTATCCCGAAAAGGACTCCAGCGGCGCTTTCCTATCTCACCCCAATGCTCGTTCTGTCGTCAGCATGCACAACTTTGGCTGGATGTTTGTGCAGGCCACGATTGCCATCCTTATTCTCGTAGGCTTTGAATCGGTGACCTCGATGGGAGGCGAGGCCAAAAACGCCAAACGCGATGTCCCGATCGCGGTCATCGTCTCCCTGCTCGTGCAAGGCTGTTTCTGTTATCTGTTCGAGTATTTTGCCGCCAATTATTTTCTCAACAGCGGCTATCCCATGACCTTTGCCGGAGCTTCCGCGGCGCCGATCGGCGACATGATGACCATGGTCGGGGATGCTCTGTTCGGCGCCGGCAACGGACGAACCTTCATGCTCATCGAGGCCGCCACCGTATTTTTGGCCCTCATCGGCACCACGCTCTCCTGCATCAACACCGGCGCGCGCGTCACCTATGCGATGGGCAAGGACCAGGAGGTGCCCGAACACTTCGGCATATTGCACGGTAAAAACCTCACCCCGCATCGTGCGATTTGGACGCTGGCGGTGATTTCAGCGATCATTGGCTGCGTCACGGTGCTGATGTTTTTCGGCGACGGCGCTGCCCCCACCGACTCAGCCATTCAGGCATTGCCGCACGGCTTCTGGTCGAGTTTCGGGTACACCACCCACGACAAGATGGCCGCCTTACCCAACACCTTCCTGACGACGACGCTGGCTTCGAATTTCGGCACGTTCTTGCTGTACATGCTGAGTTGCCTGACTTGCATCGTCTGTTATCACAAGCACCCGAAGTTCAATCTGGTTCGCCATCTGCTCATCCCCGTCTTCGGTTTGCTCGCCAACCTCGCCTGCATGATTTTCTATGTCGTCGGTCCTTTCATGGGCTACGGTACCAAGATGGAGCCGCTATTAGCTCTAGGTGTAGCTTTGATCTGGGCCATCTATGGCGGAATTTACTTCCGCCGTGTCAGCAAGACTTCCGGGCGCACGACCCGGGTGGGCGACCGAATTCCAGCCGCCTGACGGGATTTTTGAGTTCTGCGAGTGGAGCGCCGGGCGTCCCAGTCCGGCATGGACGAGTCGCGACACCCGTCCCTCCACTCGCAGGATGTTTTAGCCGTTGTGGCACACGCAATCTTCCGGCCCGATGTTCCGGTAAGATGTTCGCATCCCGAAATCGAATAGCGTCGCCCCGTAACCCGCCGCTGTTCGCCGCAACTTCGCATGTTGGATCTTGAATTCGCCGAACTCTCCGACGTTGGCCGCGTGCGCACGCGCAATGAGGACTATCTCGGCCACGTCGCTCCCGGTTCCCCCGCGCAAACCCGTTCCCACGGATGGCTCTTCGCACTTGCCGATGGTGTCGGTGGCCAGCGCCAGGGCGAAGTCGCGTCGCGCGCCGCCATTCAGGAAGTACTCGCCGGATTCCGACGGGCCAAAGAAGGAGCCCTTCACAAAGATGTCCTGACGCAAATCGTGCAATCCGCCAACGCCCGCGTCTGCGAATCCGAAGCCCTCTCCGGCCGCTCCGGGGCCGGCATGGCTTCTACCATCGTTGCCTGCGCGCTGCGCTTCGACCGCGCCGCCGTCGCGCACGTCGGCGATTCGCGTTGCTACCTGATCCGCACCGGAGATGCCAAGTCCATCACCCGCGATCACACCATCGCAGCCGAGCAGCAACGCCTCGGCCTGCTCACCACCAAAGAGGCCGCCGAGTCCGACCAGCGCCACGTTCTCAGTCGTTCCCTGGGAGTGAACCTTTTCGTCAACGTCGACATCGATGAAGTCCAGCTCCTGCCCGGCGATGTCTTGCTGCTCTGCTCCGATGGATTGCACGGCGCTGTCAGCGCTGCTGAAATGGCCGAAGCCACGCTCCGCCACCGCGATCTCTCCGCCGCCGCCCATGAACTGGTTGCCCGCGCCAACGCTCAAGACGGCAGCGATAATATCAGCCTGCAGCTCATTCGCATCCGGACCGTCGAAAGAATGGGCATGTACCGCGGCCGCCCGTATAAGCTACGCTAAGAGCCGCTGGCGGACACCGGTGAGCGTGCAAGAGCGATACCTTTTATGACTTGTCATCGTTCATGAATCGTCGTCCGGGGATTTGAATTGTCGTCCTGAGCCAAGCGAGGGATCTGCCGTTGGCCGCAAAATGCAGATGACTCGTCAGGCTCGCGACGTCATACTCCTTACGCCTTTTTTACGAAAGTTCTGAAATGATGGCGGCACATGCACTCCATTGCGGTGCCGCCGCTTGCCACGACCTATGACGCAGATCCACCAACGATGACCATCCACGCCGGCGACCAACTGGATCACTATCGCATCGAAGCCCTAGTTGCCCGCAGCGGCATGGCTTCCATCTTCCGCGCCACCGATCTCAACAGTGGTCGCGCCGTCGCCATCAAGATCCCGCATCCCGAAGTCGAAAGCGATCCCGCCCTGTTCGACCGCTTCCGCCGCGAAGAAGATATCGGTAAGCTTATGGACCACCCCGGCGTCATGAAAGTTTTCTCCGACGACGACCGCAGCCAGGTCTACATGGTCATGGAGTGGGTCGATGGCCGCCTGCTAAGAAAAATCCTTGCGGAACACCCCAAACTCCCGCCCGAACGCGCCATCCGGATCACCCTGCGCATTCTCGACGCCCTCGACTACATCCACTCCCGCGGCGTGGTCCATCGCGACATGAAGCCCGAAAACGTCATGGTCGACGACCATGACAACATCAAGCTCATCGATTTCGGCATCGCCGGCAGTGCCGGTTCCCGCCGCCTGACCTTCGCCAAATTCTCGCCCACCATGGGCACGCCCGACTATATTTCTCCCGAGCAAGTGAAAGGACACCGCGGCGATCAGCGTAGCGATCTCTATGCGCTCGGCATAATGCTCTATGAGATGTTGACCGGCAAAGTGCCTTTCTCGGGCACGAACCCCTTCCTGATCATGAACGACCGCCTGCTCAACAACCCCGTTCCGGCGCGCGAAGTCGAACCAGCCGTCACTCCGCAGTTGCAAGAAATCATCTATCGGGCCCTCGAACGCGATCCAAAGAGCCGCTATGCCACCGCCAGAGATTTCGCCCGCGATCTGGAAAATCCCGAAAAGGTCGGAGTCGTCGACCGCCCCGAATTCCGCAACTGGAAAGAACGCCGCACCCCATTGGGCAAGAAAGTCCTCTTCTACGTTCTGATCGCCCTGATTCCAATTCTTATCTTCGGGCTGCTACTCTACGTCGCCCGCCACAGCTAACGAGGCTGGAAATAGAGAGTCAGGATATGCTGAGGAGGCGATTGGCTCGCACGCGATCTGGTTTGGCAGCGGGCGCTGACGGCAGTCTCTATGGCGTAGCTGAAGGAGGCGGAACCAAGACCGCGGTGTCTTCGATAGCCTCACAACCGAAGGAAGCCGGCAGGTTCTGTACAACTTCTGTTCGCTCTCCGGCTGTCTGATAGGGCCGCTCCCATTGTTCTGGGCGGAGACGGCAATTTTTACGGCCTCACCCCGAACCTGCCTTATTCCGGAATACTCTACATTTAATTTCTCATTCGTTTCGGCACTGGTTCTGCAGAGCGACGGCAAGATCAGTACCTGGAAACTTTGGATTCACCGCACGCAAGATGGCTTCGTGGATAACTTTGCCGTCGCGCGCTACCTGGCCCAGTGGAAGTCAGCACGATAGCGAACGAATGGTCAGTCGCACGAAAGCAACCCGCGTAGGAGTCTGCCGGGCAGCCTCGGCTTCCGGCCCGACCGCTGAGACTCACGCAAAGGAGCGACAGGGCGTCTTCGCTCCGCCCTTCTCACCGCTGAAGAAAATCGTCCCCATGAATGTCAAACTCCGGATAAGCACCCGCACCCAACTCGAAAAGATCCATGCCCTGCAGCTCACCTTCCCGCTCCACCCGCTGCCGATAGACGCGATTCAGTAGCCAGTTCAATCCGTAGGAGAGCGGTAGGACAAAACCAAGTGCCGTAGCAATGCCGACCACCTGTGCCAGCCACTGTCCACTCGATCCGGCATCGGTCAGCAGCGCCACCGCCATCACACCCCAAACACCTCCCACCGCGTGCACCGAAACCGCTCCCCCCGCGTCGTCAATGGCCAACTGGAACTCCAGAAAATCCGCCACTAACACAACCGCGATCCCAGCTACCCCACCCACGATCATCGCCGCCGCCGGCTTCAAAAATGCCGCGGCTGCACTGCTGGCGACCAGCCCCGCGACCCACCCATTAGCAGTCAGCGAAGCGTCCGGCCTCTCAAACCGCACTCGGGTCACCACCGCCGCGGCCAACCCAGACGCCGCCGCGCACAACGTAGTATTGACCGCAATCAGCACCACGCGCCCCGCTTCCACTCCCAAAAACAGCATCGCCCCGGCAGAATTCAAGCCCATCCATCCAATCCAGGCGAACATGCAACCGAGCAGAACCAATACGACGTTGTGTCCCGGAAGCGCCGCGGGCATGCCTTCCGCCGAAAACTTCCCCCGTCGTGGCCCCAGGATCCAAGTAATCGACAGCGCCGTCAGGCCGCCCACAACCTGAATCGTGCTCGACCCTCCGCCATCCACAAACCCACGCCCCAGCCCACAGTTTGTCCCGAGCTGAGCCAGCCATCCTCCGCCCCAGACCCAGTGCGCGAACAGCGGATACGTCCACCCCGCCAGGAGCGCCGTCGAAGCGCAGATCGCACCCAGCCTCCACCGGTTCGCGCCGGAACTCAGCGGAATTATCCCTGCCAATCCGACGCTGAAAATCTGCAGCAACGCCACTAGCCCTGGCGGAGAAAGATCCAACCGCAGCCCCCGCAAAAAAAATGGCTCTGCCGCAATCCACCCCCAAGCCTTCCCCGCCACCACCAACGCATGATCGGGACGCCCTGCAACCCCCTGCCAGGCAAAGCCGACAATCACATACACCAGCGCCCCCACAGCCGTAACACAAATCGCCCCGACCAAAGCATGGGCCGCGCTCCGCGCTAGACCCAGCCCGGAATTGATCAGCGCCAAGCCCGCGCCGACAAACGGCACCAGAAGAATAAGGACCAGGCAGAGCGCGGCCGATACTTCGGAGAGAGCCGACGGAGAATGAGCCACGGAAGGCGTCACTCCGCTTCCGCCTGCAAAACCAGATGTGAACGGACTGCGAGCGTGAGCCCGAATAGCTCCACCGCGACGCCAGCCAGCACGAAGCCAGCGCGCGCACCGGCCGAGGGCAGCAGTGCCACGGCGGCAACCACAATCGCCCATCCCGCCACCAGCAATAAGAGACCGGCGAGCTTCATAATTTTTCTGCCCTCGAATTGCAGCGCTTAGGAGATGTCATCTACGAGCGCAGGCCCATATTCGCCCAGCTGCTAAGGTTAAAGCCGCGTTGGGCGGAGCGTCCAATCGATTTTCTTTCTTGAAGCTAGAAATGGAAGAAACCAGACGAAGCCAGCGTTCCTGTTAGGATGTCGGAACACCCAACGAAGCAAACTCAACTATGAGAGACCTGCTCAATCATCTTGTCGCGCACCGCAGCGGCTCGCTCTTCCTTCTGGCAATCGCCGCCTTCCTCGAAGCCTACGGCGATTCGTGCTTTCAGTCAGCGCTCTATCGCGCGGCCGGCATGAGCCGCGTCCTGGCCTTTGTGGGCGGAGCTGTGTCGCTTGCCGCCTACGGACTGGTGGTCAACGCTCCCCGCTGGGAGTTCGGCAAACTGCTCGGCGTCTACGTTGTGCTCTTCTTCCTGCTGGCGCAGATCGTGGCCCGATTGAAGTTCGGCCAGACGCCCACGCTCCCCATTCTCATCGGCGGAGCGCTAATATGCCTTGGCGGTCTGATCATCTCCGTCAGCGGATAGAGCCGCTCTGGCCGTGCATAATGCTTTTTCCCTTTGCTCGATCCTCTGTTACGCTGTCGCCGTTCCTGGGAGACATATATGATCGGACCCTGTCGCTTGAGGCTCCTCGTTGTTGCTGTCCTTCTGGCATCGAACGCCCACTTGGGCGCCCAACCGTCTTCTGCCGCAGCGCCCAAGCGCATCGCTATTCGCGCCGGAAGACTGATCGACTGCAAGAGGGACGCGCCCATTTCAAACGCGCTAATTCTAATCGAAGGCGACAAGATTCTAAGCGTCACCGCTGGAGGGTCTCCTCCATCGGGCGTCGAGCTGATTGATCTTTCCAACGCCACCGTCCTGCCCGGCTTCGTCGATGCTCACACCCACGTCCTGCTCCAGGGCGACATCACTACGGAAGACTACGACAAGCAGCTCCTTAAGCAGTCCATTCCTTATCGCGCCATCCTCGGAGCACGCAATGCCCAGATCGCGCTCTCCCATGGCTTTACCGTCCTGCGAGACCTAGAAACCGAAGGCGCAATGTATGCCGACGTTGACGTCAAGCAGGCCATCGCTAACGGCGAGATCCCCGGTCCCCACATGCAAGTGGCAACCCGCGCCATGACCCCCACCGGCATGTACGGACCGCTCGGGTACTCCTGGGAAATCCGCATCCCTCGCGGCGTACAGTACGTCGATGGTGTGGACGAGGCGCGCAAAGCGGTGCGCGAGCAGGCCATGTTCGGCGCGGACTGGATCAAGTACTACTCCGACCATGGCTACTTCTACGGACCCGACGGCATACTGCACAGCCACGTTAATTTCACCGATGAAGAAGCCAAGGCCATCGTCGATGAGTCGCATCGCATCGGAAAAAAAGTGGCCGCGCATGCCATTGGCAACGATGGAATTTCCGCCGCGCTCCGAGCCGGTGTCGATACCATCGAACACGGCGACGGACTCACCGCGCCGCAAATGGAGGAGATGGCCCGCCGCGGCATCTACTGGGTTCCCACCATCGCAGTAGGCGTGTATGTGGCAAAAGGGCGGGCGGGCAACTGGCCGAGGATGGTGGGAACGGAGAAAGCTGCGTTTCAATTAGCGCTGAAAAAGGGGGTGAAGATCGTGCTTGGCACCGACGCCGGCGGCTTCGATTGGAGAGACCTGAACCAAGCCAAAGAATTCGAGTACTATGTCGCCTATGGCATGACACCCGAGCAGGCGATCCGCTCGGCCACCACCACTGCCGCCGAGTTGCTAGGCTGGTCCGATAAAATGGGCACCATCGAAGCGGGGAAATGGGCCGACTTGGTCGCGGTCGCGGGCGACCCCCTGGCGGACATTACCGAGCTTCAGCGCGTCAAATTCGTGATGCGGTCCGGAATCGTCTTCAAAAACGAATTCCACTGATTTCCGAGGCCTAGTTCTCGACCGAGAACTTGTACACGGTGCGCGTCCGATAAATCTGTCCCGGCCGCAGGATGGTCGAAGGAAACTTCGGCTGGTTCGGCGAGTCAGGGAAGTGCTGCGTCTCCAAAGCGAATCCAAAACGTTGCTGGTAGGAGTGTCGCCGCTTGCCCACGATACCATCCAGAAAATTACCGGTGTAAAACTGTATTCCGGGTTCCGTGGTATAGATCTCGAGCACGCGTCCGCTCTGCTGGTCATGCACCCGGGCCGCCAGCACCGAACCGTGGTCCGTTCGATTGATCACAAAGCAGTGGTCGTATCCACGTCCGAGGGTCAATTGCTCGTTTTGGTCGTGGATGCGTGCACCGATCTTGGTCGCGGTCGTAAAATCAAACGGGGTGCCCTTTACCGCCCGCAGTTCCCCCGTCGGAATGAGATTCTTGTCGACCGGAATCATGCGGTCGGCGTTCAGGGTCAGTTCGTGTCCCAGAATATCGCCCTCTCCCTCACCCTTCAGATTGAAGTACGAGTGCTGGGTAAGACTCACGGGCGTGGCTTTGTCGGTGGTCGCTTCGTAATCGATGCTGAGTTCGTCATGATCGGTGAGCGTGTACGTCACCTTGGCCTTCAGATTTCCCGGGAAGCCCTCCTCCCCATCCTTGCTGGTGTAAGTGAGGATCAGTCCCGCGCCCGACGAGTTCTCGAACGGCTCCGCTTTCCACATCACTTTGTCGAAGCCCTTGATGCCCCCGTGCAGGGTATTCGGGCCATCGTTCGCCGCGAGGGAGTATTGCTTTCCGTCGAGGGTGAACTTCGCCCCGGCGATGCGATTCGCGTACCGGCCGATGAGCGACCCAAAATGCGGATTGTTTTCCAGGTATCCATCGAGCTTGTCAAAACCGAGCGCGATGTCGTCCAGGTGCGCGTTCCGATCGGGCACCCGCACCGAGACAATGATGCCACCGAAGTTCATGGCCCGCACTTCGAGTCCATGTGCATTGGTCAGGGTGTAGAGTTCCACCTTCGTACCCTGCGCCTCGCCGAAAGCTTCCTTCTTCACCGAGGGGGCCCTATCCGCGCCTGCGGCCAAGATTCCGCAGCACATCAGCGAAGTCAAAATGACAATTGCCAAGCTTGCCTGTTTCATCGGGATCACCTAAGGGTCTGCAACGATCTCCTAAATCACTCATCTGCTGGCCCGGAACCTGTCTGCCCGACCATACTATCGATTTCTCGAGCTGGTTGAAAGGACATTGCCCTCCGCGCCCTCCGCGGCCGATGGTTCCTCCAGGTTGGCGAATTCAGCGACCTCCGTTGTATGCTCGGGGCGTGTCCCGCTTGCCCGCGTTCAGTTCGGCTGCGCCTCATCGCTCTCCAACTACCGGATTGTTTTTAGGTCTCATCGTCACCCTGGCGGCCGTGGTTGCCTATTCGGGTTACATCACGCGCCAGATCTCCGGCCTGCGCGCACTGCAAAACAACCTGGTCGACCGCAATCGCAAGGACTCTCTGCAGCTGCTTCGTATCCAGAACGACCTGAACTCGCTGGCGCTGGCGATGCGCGACATGTTGGACAATGACGAGCCCTACCCGCTCACCGCGTGGTCGGCACAGTTTCAGCGTGTGCGCACCGATCTTGACGACGCGTTGCGCCGCGAACAGCAGGTGGCGCCGGTGAATCGTACGCCCGAGCAGGCGCAATATCTGGAAAATTCGGTGATGCAGTTCTGGGACGCGGTCGATCGCACCTTTGCGCTGGCCCATGATCCCAATGATGCCGAGGCACGGACGCAGATCCGGATCTCCCTGCGCGCCCGGCAGGAAGCCCTGAGCACCGCCGTGTCGCGACTGCTCGTGCAAAACAATGAGGGTGAAGAGCAGGCCGAGCTGCGAATCGCCGAGATCTACGCTCGCGTACAGCGACAGGTGTATCGGTTCCTGACCGCGATTCTGATCGCGATTCTGGTTACCAGCCTTTACCTGATCCGCTCCAATCGACAATTGTTCGCCCAACTCGCGGCGCTTTCCGAACAACGCAGCGAGCTCGCCCAGAAGCTCATTGCCACCCAGGAATCCACCTTGCGTCACATCTCGCGCGAGCTGCATGACGAGTTCGGGCAGATTCTGACTGCCGTCGGCGCCATGCTCACGCGAGCCGGCAATCAAGCTCCTGAGAAATTGCGTGCCGAGTTGCGCGAAATCTGCGAGATTACCCAATCCACGCTCGACAAAGTTCGCAGCCTTTCTCAGGCCTTGCATCCCGTCATGCTCGAAGAAACGGGACTGGAGAGCACCCTCGACTGGTATTTGCCGGTAGTGGAAAGGCAGGCGGGAATTCGCGTATTCTATGAAAAGTCCGGCGCACCCTTTCCGATCAACGGCAACGCCGCCATTCATGTCTATCGCGTGGTGCAGGAAGCTCTGAATAACCTCGCCCGGCATTCCGGAAGCAGCGAAGCTCGCGTGCGCATGCGCTTTCTGCCAGACGTTTTGGAAGTCGAGGTGGAAGATCGCGGCAAGGGCTTTGAAGCGCAAGCCGCCAGGCCGGGCATTGGACTGGTGGCGATGCGCGAACGCGCAGAGTTGTTGGGCGGCACGGTTGAATTTCTGCGGCCGGAACACGGCAGCGGAACGCTGGTTCGATTACGAGTACCCCGGGAGAAGCTTGAAGCTTGATTCCTATGCCCGATAAAATTTCCGTACTGCTAGTGGATGACCACACCCTGGTTCGCCGGGGATTTCGGCGAATTTTGGAGGACGAACCTGACATTGTTGTCACCGGCGAGGCCGGTGACGGCTCGGAAGCCGTGCAAATGGCGGATGTACTCCGGCCCAAGGTAATTGTCATGGATTGCGCCATGCCGGGCATGAACGGCCTGGAAGCGACGCGTCAGATTCTCGCCAAGTTTCCCGAAGCTCTGGTTCTCATGCTCAGCATGCATCCGGAGGAGACTCTGGTCCGGCAGGCTCTCGATGCCGGCGCGCGCGGCTACGTCCTAAAAAACGCGGTCGATCTGGAACTCAGTGCCGCCATCCGGCGCGTTGCCGGCGGCGAGACCGTGCTCGATTCCCAACTCGAGCGCCCTCCTGCGCTGCGAGGGAAGCGCCACCCCGGCCTGACCAAGCGCGAACTCGAAGTTCTCCAGATGATTGTCGATGGCAAATCCAACAAAGAGATCGCCGCGGTGCTCGACCTCAGCGCCAACACGGTCGCCGTCCATCGCGCCAATATGATGGACACTCTGGGAATCCATAAATCCGCGGAGTTGGTCGTGTACGCCATCCGCAACGGGCTGGTTGATCTTCCGTGAGCCCCCACGCGGTGAGCCGGCGAACTTTTCTTGTCGGAATGGCGGGTCTGGCCTCGACCTCGCTGCGCGGAGCGCTGGCCGCCACCCCTGCTCCACCGGTCGATCCAGGCTTCCGGCTGGTCGATGTCACGGCCCCCGCGGGCATCCGCTTCCATCACAACAGCGGTGCCTATGGCGGCAAGTTGCTGCCCGAAACCCTCGGCTCCGGATGCGCATTCCTCGACTATGACCGCGACGGCTGGCAAGACATCCTTCTGGTGAACGGCACGAACTGGCCGGGACATGATGCGCCCGGACCTAAACATTCGTCGGCGCAAAAACCGGAACCGAACACTCTGAAACTGTATCGAAACAATCGCAACGGTACGTTTTCCGACGTCACTCGCAGCGCCGGGCTTGAGGTCGAGATGTATGGCATGGGCGTTGCTGTTGGAGACTACGATAACGATGGTTACCCCGATATCCTGATTACCTGTGTCGGACAGAATCGGTTGTTCCATAACTCGGGCAGGGGAAAGTTCATCGAGGTAACCAAAGCGAGCGGCCTCGGCGGGCGTCAGGCGATGAGTACTTCCGCCGTTTGGTTTGATTTCGATCGTGACGGACTGCTGGATCTGCTGGTCTGCAACTACGTCCGGTGGTCCCCCGAACATGATGTATTCTGCAGTCGCGACGGCAAGCGCAAATCGTATTGCACTCCGGAGGCGTACCGCGGAGAAACCTGCTGGCTATTCCACAACCGCGGCAATGGAACGTTTGAGGACGTCACCGCCAGTAGCGGAATTTTCGACAGCAGTTCGAAGTCGCTCGGTGTAGCCATGCTCGATTACGACCACGATGGCTGGCCCGATTTACTGGTGACCAATGACACCCAGCCCAACAAGCTCTATCGCAATCAGCGCAACGGTACCTTCAAAGATATTGCCGTGGACGCCGGAATCGCCTTTTCCGCCGAGGGCCGGGCCCGTGCCGGGATGGGTGTCGATGTGGCCGACTTCGACAATTCCGGAAACCCGGGCATCGCCATCACCAATTTCGATAACGAAATGACCGGCCTTTATCGCCTCACCGATCAAGGCAATTATCTTGATGTGGCTATGCCGAGCGGGGTTGGGCTGGCGTCGAAAGACAAGTTAGGATTCGGATGCGTGTTTCTGGATGCCGACCTCGATGGTGCGCTCGATCTTGCCGTCGTGAACGGACATATCGACGATACCGTGCGCAATGTGAGCGGCGTTGGTTACGCGCAGCCGCCGCAGCTGTTCCTGAACCGTGGAAGGGGAACGTTTGTCGACGTGGCCGCGCAGATCGGCGGCGGCTTTAGTCAACCGAAAGTCGGACGAGGCCTCGCCTGCGGTGATTTCGACCGCGACGGGGACCTTGATCTGTTGATCACCACCAACAACGGTCCAGCTTATCTCTACCGCAACGACCAGACCGCGGGCAACCACAGCATAAGATTTGGCTTGGTGGGAACGAAGTCCAATCGCGACGCCATCGGCGCGGCGGTCAGGATTTTTCATGGCACGTCAACCCAATCGCGCCTCGTCAAAAGCGGGTCGAGTTATCTGTCGCAATCCGAGCTGCCCGTAACCTTCGGGCTCGGCAAGCGTGACAGGATTGACCGTTTGCTGATCCAATGGCCAAACGGGAGAACCGAGGAGTACAAAGACTTAGCCGCCGACCGAGCGTACGAGTGTGTGGAAGCAAGAGGCATCACACCTCTCAAGGGCTTCTAGCTAGGGATTCAGGGAGCGCCGGGGCGTGCGCGCCGACCCGCTGCCGCATCAGGCAAAGACATTCAGCCCGCTCTTGCCGCCGTAAAACTGCTGCAATAAGGAGCTGGTGGCGTCCGAGTTGCTGTCCGAACCGGAATTGACGGTGGCGAGCAGTTCGCCCACCAGTTGCTCGGACTGGGTTGCAGCGCTGGCCTCATCTGTCACCGACGGCGCGGTCACTTTTTGCAAGTCCTGTTGCACGGTCGCAAATGCAGACTGCGCGGTCGACAGATCGCCTGAACTCAGCGCATTTCCCAGCGCTGTCATATCGGTGGTGAGTTGAGAATCACTCGATGTGCTGCTTCCACTGCCGTTCTCAAGGCTCTGATTGAGCTGCTGGACGGTCTGGAACGCCGCCTGTGCGCCGTTCAAATCTCCCGACGTAAGGCTGTCCTGCAGGTTCTGCAGCGCCTGCTGCAGCGGAGTGGAACTGCCGGAAGAAAGCACAAACTGACTGAGGCTGGCCGCCGAAATCGATCCAATCGTCATAATCAAACCTGGCGGGAGCGATAAGTCCAACTCCCGCTTGTCTACTCTATCGGCACCTCTCTCAAAACCTTTAGGGCGTGTCTCGACGGTTCCTTTCTCATTGAAAAGACACGTCTTCCCAGTCTGATAAGGCGCGGACGGGCCCTTTTGATGAGCTTCGGATGAGACTCCAGATCTTGGCCGGGAGCCGACCTCGGCGAGCGTGGCGCGGAATGGTGCAAACAGATGACACCCGAGTGACAATCCGCCGGAAGCCACAGCCTAGTGTGCGATTGCCGGAAGGACTGGGAAGCGGTCATCAGGGTATCGCGCCAAGCGCAACTTGACCCGACCGGCAAAGACATCGTCATCAACCAGCTCTGGGACATCGATTTCGGCGGAGGTACGGCCAACGACGGACGGACGAACCAGCTGTTCTTCACTTCCGGTCCGTTCAACAATCTGGCAGGAACTTTTGGTGTGATTGATGGGATGCGGTCGCAAGGCCCGGAAGCTGCCCGCCCTACCTTTTGCACGAAGGACAACTGGTCAATGTCGGTCCATTGCACTCTGACAAAGACGCAGATCAGCAAAGACAAATCCGTCGCGAGAAACGATTTCTCCCGGCTCGACCGCCAGATCCCGCTCAAACATGGGGCCCGCATAGACAAACGTATGGAATTCCCCGTTCTCGCCGCAGGGATCAATGCCTGCCGGCAAATCCGACAGGAGTTGCTCATCGAATTCCCGACCCGCGAATTCCGGGGTTAGAAATTTGCTGTCAACGCAAGCGAGTTTTGCACGGACGCCGGACTCAATCATCGTAACTGCCAGCTCTCCGGTGGGCGTTCCCCACACGGGAAAAGCCGCCTGCAACCCAGAGTTTTCCAGTTGCTTTTGGCGGTAAGCCCGGATGTCGCTCAGGAACAGATCGCCAAAGGCTATCGAATCGATCCCCTCTCGAACAGCGGCCCGGCAGGTTTCCTTCATGATGTCCTCATAGTCCGCATTCGAGCACGGCCACGGTAAATCCACCTGCCACAGAGCGATGCCGGCCGCGTTGGCTTGCGCTTCGACCAGGCCACGGCGCACCCCGTGCATCGCAACCCGGTCGGCTGCCTGATTAAATGTGGTCAGGAATCCAACAACGTCGTGCTCGCCCCGTTGTCGCAGACGGTACAGGCTCCAGGCACTATCCTTGCCGCTACTCCAAGACAGCAATGTCCTTTTCATGTGGTCATCATCCGGCTCTGGTTCCATCAGGAACCCTCGACTCAGGCAACGCCAGCACGGGAGTAACTCCGTCCGCATAGCCAATGTCGAACAGCATTCCCTCCGAAACCAAACCCGCCATTTTGCGGGGCAGCAGGTTCACGACAAATAACGCTTGTTTGCCTTCGATTTCCTGGGGGTTTGCGCGCTCGCGCTTCATTCCGGCCAAGATCCTGCGCACATGATCGCCGAAGTTGACGCGGAGTTCGACCAACTTTTCCGAGCCAGCCACATCGCGTACGGATTCAATGGTGCCAACCCGGATGTCGATTTGGTCCAGCAGTTCGGGAGAGATCGAAGGCTTTACCTGTGCCGGAGTCATGGGGCAATTTTAGTCGCAAGCAAATGCTTCTGCTGCCCCAGACGCAGCGAAATGCAAACCTGACCCCGGCACCTCACGAATATCGGCCTATGGCAAAGCCGTGCCTCCCCGTAGCACACGGGAGCTATTCACGAAATTAGGCACCCGGCTTATGTTGGGAATCGAGCGGCCTTCGGGGGAGGGCTGTTCGAACGAGCGTCCCGCGACTCAAACTGGGTCTGGGGCGCTTTCGTTTTTAACCTGCGCACTTCTTCACACGAGAAGTCCTCTGCGTGCTTTCCTGCAGAGCCTCAACCGTCCTTATTCTCTGTTCAATTGCGCTTGCTCGAAGCGGCGATGAGGTTGTCTCCATGCGTTCACCTGTCAGCGTGTGGAAGTTCCCGCTCGTACTCCTGATGTATTCTCAAGCTGTGCGAACGGTCGAGCAATACCGGCAGCGTCTCCAGGAGCGGGAATCTCGCGTCGCTCGTTGTGAGCAAATTCACATTCGTCTCGGATATGTTCGTTTATCACTGGCTTTGGTCGCCGCAGGTATCGCTTGGGAAGCAATCTGGCGGTACGCCCTGTCATTATGGTGGATGGTTGCGCCGCTGATCGCATTCGTACTGGTGGCGGCAATTCATTCGCGCCTCTTGCGATCCCGCGAAATAGCCAGGCGAGGGGTTTCTTTTTATCAGAGGGGACTCGCTCGCATCGAAGATCGCTGGGCGGGCACAGGACAAACTGGCGAACGCTTCAGCGATCCCCATCATGTGTATGCCGCGGATCTGGATTTATTAGGCCATGGTGGTTTGTTCGAACTTCTCTCGGCTGCTGCGCGCACCCGCATGGGTGAGGAGACACTCGTCGGGTGGTTGCTCACGCCTTCGATTGTTGCCCAGATTGTTGAGCGGCATACTGCGATTGCCGAGCTGCGGGATCAGCTCGATCTCCGGGAGCACCTGGCGATTCTCGGTGAAGACGCCAGTGTGGGGGTGTTTCCCGAAGCCTTATTGCGCTGGGCGGAAACGCCGAACCAGATGAAGCCGGAATGGATCCGGTGGTTGGCGGCGATCCTCAGCCTGGCGGCGCTCGGGGGAGCGGTGATGTGGGGAGTACTCGGGACGCCGGCGCCCCTGATCCTGACGGTCCTGATTGAGGCGCTTCTGGCCTATCGACTCCGGAAGCAACTCGAAGTACTCCTGCATGGTTCCGAACAAGCGTTACGTGATTTGAATTTATTGTCGGGCGTGCTGGCGCGAATCGAACAGCACAGCTTTCGTGCGCCACGCCTTCAATCTCTGCAAGCCGAGCTGTCGTCGCACCAGATTAGAAGTTCCCACGCTGTCGGCCGCCTAAGAACGATCGTCGATTTCATCGACTCACGCGACAACATGATCGTGCGCGCCTTCAACATTCCGCTCATGTACACGGTGCAGGTGGCGTTCGCGGCAGAGCGCTGGAGGCAGGCCCATGGCTCCGCGGTGCGGAGATGGTTGCGGGTGATCGGCGAGATCGAAGCGCTCCTTTGTTTGGCGAACTACAGCTACGAGCATCCGGACGAGCCGTTCCCCGAGTTTGTTCCAGGGTCCGCGTCCTTCGAGGCTACAGGCCTCGGGCATCCACTTGTCTCGGAAGCGACCTGCGTTCGTAACCATGTTCGCCTTTGTGAGGAAACGCGGGTATTCCTGGTCAGCGGATCCAATATGTCAGGCAAGAGCACTTTGCTGCGAACCGTCGGCATCAATGCCGTACTCGCAATGGCTGGTGCCCCGGTGCGGGCACAAAGGCTTCGACTGACTCCGCTGCATGTAGGCGCCAGCATACGGGTCAACGATTCCCTGCAGGAGGGAAGCTCGCGTTTTTATGCCGAGATCACCCGGCTCCGGGCGCTCTTCGACCTTGCTGGTAGCGGCGGCCCGCCCTTGTTGTTCCTGCTCGATGAACTGTTGCAAGGCACCAATTCCCACGATCGCCGTATCGGAGCCGAGGGCATGGTTCATGCTCTGCTGAATCGCGGCGCTATTGGCTTGGTGAGTACCCACGATCTGGCGTTGGCCGAGATTGGGGGCTTCCTGAATGGTCAACTGTCCAATGTCCATTTCCAGGAAGAGTTTGAGAACGGAAGGATGCACTTCGATTACAAGCTGAGACCCGGCGTGGTCACGAAGAGCAACGGGTTGGCGCTGATGCGATCGATTGGGTTGGATGTGTGAATACTTGGGAATCCGGACGCAGGCGGGGAGCGATCGGGTGGCTATCATTCGTCATTTCGCGGTACGTTAGGCATGGCTGCTTTTCCATTCGGCGCGTGGCTATGGAGATGGAGAGAAATGCGAATTGTGCTTCATCAAGAATTGCTTCTTCCGTGAAGTCCCGTGGTCGTCTCGGAGCGATGGCCATCCGCCCTTCGGAACGCCATTTGCAAGCGGTCCGGATGCATCCAGATCCACTGTAAAATGGGCGGTCTCTACGCACAGCAGTCACCACGTCAGGAAAGTGAGCGCCGGTAACTGAAAATATGGGTACCATCGCAAGCGCGCCAAGGCTGATCATCTTCGGCGGTCTGCCGGGTACGGGTAAGACGACGATTGCTCAGCTGCTTGCTCGCAAGCTGGGCGCCGTATATTTACGCATCGATTCGATTGAGCAGGCGATCCGGGATTGCGGAGTGCTTGACAAGTCCCTGGATGATGCCGGCTACCGCATCGGTTATGCGGTCGCCGAAGACAACCTTCGTCTTGGCAGAACGGTAATTGCAGATTCCGTCAACCCGCTCCGGCTCACACGCGATTCCTGGGTCAGTGTCGCCCATCGGACGCGAGCAAGACCTATCGAAGTCGAGGTCGCGTGCACCGATGCCGAGCAACATCGGCAGAGGGTAGAGACGAGGATCGCTGATATCAAGGGATTGAGACTTCCTACTTGGCAAGAAGTGATCTCTCGAGAATACGACCTTTGGGAGCGAGAGCACATCGTCATCGACACTGCGAGCAGGAACGTGGCGGACAATGTGGATGATCTCCTGAAGACACTGATGGTAGAGATCGAGTAGTCGCAGAGGCGAGGCGGCGGTCGTTCTCTTGGGAACCATGACCGCGAAGGCAGACCTCGCACAGCTTACAGTCTGCGGCATACATACATCTGCTTTCTGCTGATGGAGGGGCGCCGACTTTTACCAAATCGCTAAGAACTGCCGCACGAGTGTCGAGATGATCGAGAAATACTACAACCTGCAGATCACGAAACGGATGTGTAAAATCGAGCAACGTACCATCTCATAAGATCACCGAGTAGGTCACCCGCTCGCTGGGGTGGGCGGTCCGCATAGTCCAACTCTGGCTCGCCCTCAACCGCCGCGCACGCTGGGGCCACTAGCCCCACCGGGGCTGCTCATCGAGGCTGATACCGAGCGCCGTCTTGCCGACCACTTCGTGCGTAAGAAAAGCGTTGGCGGGATGAATCCTGCCGAGACGCGCATCCCGCAGCAAGCGCTCGTATCCCGCCGAGCGAAAAATACCGTGTCCGCCGGCAATATCGAGGCCGAGATCGACAACCCGCCAGGATCCCTCGACCGCGTGGTATTTGGCGGCGAAGATTTTTGACGGCCATTCGGCGCCGTAATCCACGCCGTTCGACCAGTCCTCCGTGATACGATCAAGATGCGGCCCGATGGATTCAAGCTCAATCACCATTTGCGCAACGGCGTGCTGGATTTCGGGATGGTAAGCCATCGACCGGGAGAGAGCGAGCGAACCCTTGCTCTTCGCAGCAGCAATGCTCTTGTCCAGAGCGCGCTTGGCCAGGCCGTAATAAACATTGGCGAAGCCCATCAGCGCCCAGGCAAACACGGAGAGGACAAACGCATCAATTCCAGCGCCCCCGGCGGGAACGATACGCGCAACGTACCGATCTGGAATGAAAGCGTTCTCCAGGACCGTGTCATCGCTGCGCGTGGCGCGCATGCCGAGAACGTCCCAGGTTTCCTTGATAATGTAGCCGCTGCTATCGCGCAGCATAAACGCGTGGACGACCTTCGGATGGGTAGGGTCGGTTGTGTCCATTCCGTGGAGGCCGAAGCGCGTCCAGACCGGCGTCAGGCTGCCAAACTGCTTACGGCCTGTGAAGCGGTACCCGCCGTCGACACGTTGTGCTTTCGCCGACGAGAGCAAGACGGGGATATCGTTGCCGCTCTCGGCGTGACCGGCTGCGAAGATTTCACCTGCAGCAGCGTCGCTCAGCATCCATTCGAGCGATTTATCTCCTCGGCGCCAAAGATCGGCGGCAACGCCGACCCAATAGAGATGCATATTCACTGCCAGGGCGGTCGCTGGCGCATGGTAGGCCAGACGCCGTTGCTCGCGGCACACTTCGGCGAGACTCAATCCTGGCCCCCCAAATTTCTCCGGAACCGGCATCACGAGATACTTCGCGGCGCGAAGTTCTTCGAAATCCTGATCGAAAAAGCGATTTTCCCGGTCGTAGGTAGCCGCACGGGAATCGAAGCGAGCCAGCATCTCCTCCGTGAGACCACACCCGGTCGAAAGCGGGGAAGCAGCACTGTGTGTTTTTTGGGAGCCGTCGCTTGATGGGTTGGGAAACATCGCCTCGGGAATTGTCGCCATGCGTCTTTCCTCGCACTCCGAATTCAGGTTTTCCACGCTATTCTACAGTGCAAACCGACCGAGCAGCCGCCCGCCGGGGCTGGCCGCTCAGTCTCGGTTCTCATACTAAGGCCGCGCTTCGTACACGATGTTGAAGGGTGTCTCAGTCGCCCGGCGAAAGCGAGTAAAGCCGGCCGAGGTCGCAACCTCCCGAATGCGCTTCTCGCCCGCCTGCGCGCCCAGACAGAGTGCGACTTCCTGTGATCTCGAACAAGGGGTGCACAGCAATGTTGAGAACGAGTAGTAAACGCGCCCCACGGGATTCAGGTTGTCTTTCAACTGATCGTTCGCGAAGGGTTCGACGATCATCCATGTTCCGTCTTTGGCCAGGGAGCGCCGAACATGCGCAGCCGCACCCACCGGATCGCCCATGTCATGCAGGCAATCGAAGACCGCCACGAAATCGTAGTCTTTGCCGGGAAAATCCTTGGCTTTCGACACCTCAAAACTAACCCGTTCGGCAACTCCTTGCCGTTGGGCAGATTCGCGCGCCGCCTCGATCGACTTGTCGTGGTAGTCGAATCCGAAAAATCGTGAGTTGGGAAACGCCTTTGCCATGAGCACGGTCGAGGCGCCTTTCCCGCAGCCGACGTCAGACACGCGGGCGCCCGCTTCGAGCTTCTGTTTTACGTCGTCGAGCGAAGGTATCCACGAGCTAACGAGGTTGGCAGCGTAGCCCGGACGAAAAAACTTCTCGCAACCGTGAAAAACGCCATCATCGTGTTCGTGCCACCCCATTCCGGCACCTGTGCGGAAGGACTCTGCGATGCGAGGCACAGCAGCGAGAGAGCCCAGGGCGAGTTCGAACGCTCCCGGCAGATAAGCCGGGCTGTCCTCTTGGGCAAGCGTGAAAGCCTGTTCTTCAGTCAGGCTGAATCTGTTCGTTAATTCATCGTAAGTGATGTAGCCTCCCGCCGCCTGCGAAGCCAGCCATTCGCGCAGATAGCGCTCGTCGGTCCCGGTCTTGGCGGCAAGCTCTGCCGGACCCATGGGGCCGGCCGCCAGTGCCTTATAAAGACCGAGTTTCTCGCCGATCACCACCATCCCGGCGTGAACCGAGGCGCCGAGATCAGTGACAAATTGTCCGATAAAAGCATTCAGTTTGTTCATATCCAGAGCCGGAATTGCTGCTGTACTCATTGGTTATGCCTCCTAGGTTGGGTTCTTCTTCCGAATGTCGCTATATAAGAAGACGGGAAATGAGATCCGAAATAGCAACGGGGTTCGGCAAAAGTCGGTGAAATTGCAACGGCCACTTGGGAAAGAGGCGTTCTTGGGCGGCTGCAAGGAACGGTGTACCCTATTGGAATCATGGGGGGAACAGATGGGGCTGTCCTCTAACCACCAGGTAACGCAGCTGCTCAGGGCCTGGACTGCCGGGGATCAAGACGCCCTTGAAAAACTGACGCCTCTCGTGTACGAGCAGCTACATCGAGTGGCGCAACGCTACATGGCGGGGCAACGACCTGGGCATACGTTGCAAACCACTGCTCTGGTGAACGAAGTCTACTTACGGCTGGTGGATTGTAGCCGGGTAAATTGGCAGGATCGCGCGCATTTCCTAGCTGTGTCGGCGCAGCTGATGCGCCGTATCCTTATCGATTTTGCCCGCTCGCGTGGTTACCAGAAGCGAGGTGGTGATGTGGTTCACCTTTCGCTGGACGACGCGCCGTCGGTATCAAACGAACCCGACGCAGACGTTGTGGCACTGGATGACGCAATAAAGGCTTTAGCGGAGGTTGATGGCAGGAAGAGCAAAGTCGTAGAACTCAGGTTCTTTGGCGGATTGAGCATAGAAGAAACTGCTGAAGTTTTGAAAGTATCGAATGAGACAGTAGTACGGGATTGGAGGTTGGCAAGGGCTTGGCTGCTGCGTGAGTTGAGCCGAGAAGCCTGAGGTATGGATTCTGAACGTTGGCATCGGGTGGAAGAGCTGTTTCAGCGTGCATTGGAACTCGACGAGAGCCTCCGCGTTCAATTCGTGGAACGCTCCTGCGGTGACGACGCAGTGCTGCGTCATGAAGTGGAGACATTGCTGGCTCAGGAGAAAAAAACTGAGCATTTCATTGACTCGCCCGCGCTGGAGGTGGTGGGTAAACTGGTAGCCGCTGAAGCCGCAGGAAAAATTGGAACCGAACTCATTGGCAGCACAGTTTCCCACTATCGCATCGTTGAAAAACTCGGCGGCGGCGGCATGGGTGTTGTTTACAAAGCTGAGGATCTAACCCTCCACCGTTTCGTCGCGTTGAAGTTCCTGCCGGACGACGCAGCCAACGACCATCAGGCACTCGCGCGTCTGGAGCGCGAGGCGCAGGCCGCCTCCGCACTGAACCATCCCAACATCTGCACGATCCATGAGATTGGCCGCCATGACGGCCAGTCTTTCATCGTCATGGAGTTTCTGGATGGCGTCACACTGAAACATCGGATCGCGGAAAATCCGCTGGAAACCGAGTTAATTCTGTCGCTGGCGATCGATATTGCCGACAGCCTGGATGCCGCCCACGCCAAGGGAATCATCCACCGCGACATCAAGCCAGCGAACATTTTCATCACCATACGCG
>Ga0187847_10001286_pt1 | contig 23048 bp, 13 predicted proteins | sample June2016WEW_4_10_FD_132458 | JGI IMG/M metagenome (GOLD analysis project Ga0187847, IMG submission 132458) | Peatland microbial communities from SPRUCE experiment site at the Marcell Experimental Forest, Minnesota, USA - June2016WEW_4_10 | ecosystem: Environmental > Terrestrial > Soil >...
ATCATGTTCTTGATGTAGTCGGCGTGGCCGGGGCAATCGACGTGCGCATAATGCCGGTTGGCCGTCTCGTACTCCACGTGCGCCGTGGCGATGGTAATGCCCCGCTCGCGCTCTTCCGGCGCGTTGTCGATCGAGTCGAAGGAGCGGAACTTGTTCTTCGGGTTGTGCTTCTGCAACACCTTGGTGATGGCCGCCGTCAACGTCGTCTTGCCGTGATCGATGTGACCGATCGTCCCCACGTTCACATGCGGCTTGCTGCGATCAAACTTTTCCTTGCCCATGGTCCTTCAGTCCCTTCCGTTAGACTTTTTTCTGTCGCGCCCCAGAATGATCGACGCGTTAAAGCTGGACTCCCGCCTCAATAGTAGGCGTACACCTTAAGATACCTTTGCCGCAGTTCCAGCGGCACGGCTTCCACTTGCTGCAGGTAGCGCTCGCGGGTCAGAGCCTGATCCGAAACCGGCAGCGCCCGATAAAGCCCCGCAGCCTCCTTGCCTATCAGTCCGCGATTCAAAGCGCCCTCGAAGTCGCGAATCCGCAGCTTCGACTGGCCTACGCGCCTCAGAAAAACCTCCACGTCCCGGGAGTCGAAAGCTGCGTCGATCCGCGCATGAAGCTGCGCGTATGCCTGCTCATCCTGGACGGCTATGGCTGCCTGCTCGAACTTCATTCCCTGCCCTCGACTTCGTTAGCCTTCTGCCTTTCAACATCTGGAGCGGGAGACGAGGTTCGAACTCGCGACCAACAGCTTGGAAGGCTGTGACTCTACCACTGAGTTACTCCCGCAAAACAGCCTTTAGCTCTTAGCTGTTAGCTCTCAGCTTTTCCTGCTCGCGCGAGCCGCAACTGCCCAATCCAACATCAAACGAGCCAAAAGCTAATAGCTAACTGCTAAAAGCTGCATCTCTGGAGCTGATGACCAGGATTGAACTGGTGACCTCTCCCTTACCAAGGGAGTGCTCTACCAACTGAGCTACATCAGCCCTCTTTTAAAAACCAGCTATTAGCTTTTAGCTTCCAGCTCTTAGCTTCATCCTGCCGGCGCGCGCCGCAATTGCTTCACCCACCAACATCCAGCTAAAAGCTAATAGCTAACGGCTAAAAGCTGTCCTACTCCCCGCCGCGGCGAATCTTCTCCGCATGGTGAGCCAACGCCGTGCGCAATGCGAACCCGCCGAGAACCACCAGCGGAAGCAACCGCAACTCCACCGGCCTGCCCGCCACGAGAACCTTCCCCTCGCCGAGGGTCAACCAAGCCAAAACCCCTAAAACCGCGTACAACACCAGCGCGATACGATACTTCCTGTCCTGACTCGAATCTTCACGACTCAAACCAACAGAATCCGGCCGGGCATCTATCGCTTCTCCGCGCTCACCCGGCTGCGACTCAGCGCACATTCCCGCCCCTCAATTCATGGTGCACAGGGGAGGGTTCGAACCTCCGTAGGTCTAAAGACCGGCAGATTTACAGTCTGCTGCCATTAACCACTCGGCCACCTGTGCCCAGTCACCCCAGCGACAGAGTCCTGTTGCCGGAGGCCCTGCTCAACCCGCCAGAACCCCTCGATTCAACCCTCTTCAGCGCATCAAGCCCCTTCCGGAAGAACTCCGGTAAACAAGAAGCATGCACCTCGGTGGGATCGCCGCAGAGGACAGGCCCGGCGCCAAAAATCGGCGCCGACAAAACTTACCGCCGTCCCAGGCCCCGTTTCCGCTTTCCTTTCAGTGGAGCTGGCGAAGGGATTTGAACCCCCGACCCTCTGATTACAAATCAGATGCTCTACCAGCTGAGCTACGCCAGCCCATTCCACCCGGAAACCGTCCCGGAAACCCATCAATCCGTACGGGCACACTACCACGGCGCACGTACTACGGCACAGAAATTAAGGTTAGCACACCCCCGCCGTCGGAGCAAACCGGACGCCCGGTGTACAGGAGGCGGCCCGATGCGGTATCCTAATGCTTAATCCATGATCTTTTCCCGCGATTACATCGGGTATCTGGCCCGCCGAACGGTCAAGCATCTCATCGACGCCAAGATGATCGCCACCAGCAACCTAAAGGTGGTCGAATCTCGTGTCGCCGAGGGGCTGATCGAAGAACTCTCTCTTGAAGACCGCATCAACGAAGAAGTGCGCGTGATTCTCGACGCATATTCCGAAGAGATGCGCAAGAGCGGGGCGCAGTATGCCGAGATGTTCAAGAAGGTGAAGACCGAGCTGGCGAAGAAGTACAAGGCGGTGCTATGAGGATCAGCCCCGACAAGCTCAACAAGCTGGCCCACACCGTGGCCGACACCCTGGCCGAGATCGACGAAGTCGGCTTCCTTGAGGATCGCAACACCATCCGCCAGGAGGCGAAAAAGGCGCTGACCTCCCTGCTGACTCAGGAGGCCGGAATCGACTCCGCCGCCCGGCTCAAGATTGCCAACCAGCGCAAGATCATTATGGAAGGGTCGCAGGAGTGGGAGATCCTCTATCGCAAGTACTACAACGACGAAGTCCGCAAGTTGGGAATCTGAGCAGGCGGCTGACGGCCTGGGGCGCCCTTTGGCAGCGAGCTGGATTCTTGTTAGACTAAGCAAGTGGCCGGTGACGGCCGTTCCCCGCAAGTGAGTGGCGCTATCGTCTAGGGGTTAGGACGTGAGATTCTCAATCTTAAAACCCGGGTTCGATTCCCGGTAGCGCTACCAGTCAAGATACGCTAAAGCCCGTTAAATCAACGGGCTTTTCCTTTGCCCGAAAATCCTCCTAACGCGTGTTTGGTCACAATAGCGCGTTCCGTGGTACACAGTTTGGTACACTGTCCAATTCTGGCAACGTGTCTGGCGCTTCGTTTCGTGTGACACAATAGCGGCAAGCGGAGGCGCGCGCTTCCACTCAGAACAGTGGGGGAACAGTGGCAGGACGCAAAGACAATCTCAAACCTTGGAAGCCGGGGCAAAGCGGCAACCCTGGAGGGCGGCCAAAGCGCGATCTGGCAGCGGAAATTGCAAGGGCGATCTTTGAGCAGGACTCGGAGGCGATTACTCGCGCGTTTGCGGCGGGACTAAAGAAGGGGGATGCCAAGATGTTCACCGCGCTGGCCGATAGAGCATACGGCAAGCCCCGGCAACAGGTTGAATGGACCGGCGAGGATGGAGGCCCCGTCCAAACCAGCGTCGTGGTTCACTTTGTGAGAAACGGAGACGAGGAGAAGGTCCAGTGAGCGGTCTCGGCACAGCCGACGGGTGACGATTAATTGCAGTTCGTTGTCGTGACGCCGCCCATCGTGGTCGTTGTGCAATTGGTCCGTAAGCGGTTGGCGTTTGGGTTGACGGGCATCGGCAACTGGTAGGGCTGAGCCTGCGGCAAAAAAGAACGGAGCAGCATGTATTGCTCCAATGGACTCGGTTGCTGGGGAGCAGGCTGCTCGACAACGACGGTGGGAGGCTCCTGCCGTGGAGCATCCTTCATCGCTACTTTCCAGAGCTTGTCGTTCTCCGCTTTCAGCCGATTGTTCTCTTCCTGTAGGCGATTGATGGCCTCACTGGCCTCCTTTAATGCCGCAAGAATATCTCCCGAGCGAAGAGGCTGTCCGCCCTTATCCATGGATTCCTTGATTTGAGGCACGGGGATGTACTCAATACGCCGTTGCCCATCGGTGGTGAACACCATCGGCATAACAGCTACGCCATTGGGTTCTGGGTCCATCAGGAGAATGGGGCGCGGGGCGTACTTCATTGCTTCAGGGCTCTGCGCAATCGCCATGATGGGAAGCAGTAGGACACACCAAAGAATGCGAGCTAAGGACACATCACACCTCCGTTTACCCAGCAATGATAGTCGGTTCGGGCGCTGGCAGTACAGCAAGGCAGCAACACAGGCGAAATGGTATCCTTCGTCTGCCGCCTAGTCTTGGCCGGGCGAAAGCCGGAGACCCTGTCCGGTTGGCGGTCACATCATTCAAGGGAATCGCTGAGGGAACGATGCCCAAAAGCAAGAAACCAGTCTACTCAAATCCTGAGTCGTATGCTGCGCTCCTCGCTCTGGCATACAAGCCGATGACTGCGCGCGAACTGGAAATGGCCGAAGAAGCGAGAAAATTCCGTAAACTCGCTGAAATTCGGAGTGGCTACAAAGGGGAATGGAATACAGGGGCTAGGTATTTTCTTCGGAGCTTATCGGAGCCTATGGCCTGGATGGTGAATGGCGAGAGTCTTTAATGGAATTGGCGAAGCCAACGCCTGGACGCAAGCATTCAGTGGATAAGGCGATAGCGATAGCTCTGTTGAAGCGGCAAAGAATGACGGCAAAGCAGATTGCAAAACAACTTCAATGCGAAGGCGATGCAATCAGCGTCGAAGGTGTCGAGTCCTATTCAAAGCGCCGCAGAGAGCGCTCAGTAGCGGAGACGGTTAGGATCGCCATGAAAAGCGCCCAACTGAGACGTGGGAAATCGCCGGGCGATTGTTCACGTTGAAGTGGGCGTGAGCGCAAGCGATCATGCGTTAGGAGGCTATATCGCATGATCGAAATGCAGACCACACTAAGGAACCTCTGCGCAGGTGCGTGATTTTGCATCGACAACGCGAGCGCAGTTGATTTTTTGATTCTGAATAGGTTTTCTGTGGGAAAAGACGGGTTGCTGCTGGTCTTTTTCGTCTCTGCGAGGCCGTTTTCCGGCCTCAAGAGACACTACGCCCTTTGCGGGGCCAGCCGGTTGCGGTGTTGGTACAGATTTACCAGCGCGAAGGCCGCGCATAGCCACTGGTGGTTTTTCCAGATGCCGCGATAGCGCACCTTGGTAAATCCGAAGACTCGCTTGAGGATGCGGAACGGACGCTCCACCTTCGACCTGACTCTGGCCTTGGTCGTGTTCTTGCGCTTGGCTTCTTCGTCTACATAATTCTTGAACTTGGTGCGGCGCGAAGTCATGTCCTGTGCCTTGGGCGCGGCCTCATGGATCGCCTCGGTCTGCCCTTGATAGCCGGCATCTCCCCACACCTTCTTTTCGTCGCCGTGCAATAAGTCGGGCAGCATATGTTTATCCGCCACGCTGGCCGCTGAAGTTATCACAGTATGCACCACCGTCTCCTTGCTATCCACGCCGATGTGCGCCTTGGCGCCGAAGTACCACTGTTTGCCCTTCTTAGTCTGATGCATCGCGGGATCGCGCTCGCCGCTGGAGTTCTTTGTCGAACTGGGCGCATGGATAATCGTTGCGTCCACGATGGTGCCGGTGGTGATGCGAATGCCTTTGGTCTCCAGATAGCGGTTCACCGTCATCAGCATCTCGCCGCACAGATCGTGCTGCTCAAGCAAGTGGCGGAAGCGAAGGATCGTCGTCTCGTCCGGCGCGGCGAACACACCCAGATCGACTCCGGCAAAGCGGCGCAGCACGGGCGACTCATAGAAGGCTTCTTCCATGCCCGGGTCAGACAGGCTGAACCACTGCTGCAAAAAGTAGGTCCGCAGCATGATCGCCAGACCCACTGGCTGCCGGCCATTGCCAGCCTTGGGGTAAAAAGGCTCAACCAGCGCCAGCAACTCAGACCACGGAACCACCTGGTTCATCTGATCCAGAAACAGCTCCCGCTTGCTCTTGCGGCCATGCTTCTCAAAACTCGCCTGCGATGCAAATGTCTGCTGAAAACGCGCCATTCGATTCATACTTATAGTTTATTCAAATATGACGCCGGTTGCAGACTTGTGCAGAGATTCCTTAGACGGAATGACTTTACCACAGGCGAACTTGGAGGGATCGCATCAGGGTCGTGAAACGGTTGGTTCTTTTTTTCACTATTCCAGTGGGTTGTCGCTGTGGACGTGAAATTCCCAGCACGCACAGACAACCAGGCCAGCGCAATGCCCATGTGCTGTGCAACAGGAGGCGTTATGTTTAGCCGCGAGTATTCTCCGTTCGCCGCCGCAGCTTTGATGCTGATGGCAGGCATTAGCCTTTGCCCGGCGCAAGAGACCGCACAGCCGTCCGCGAAGCCCGAGATTCGCGAGGCCTGGCACAAATCCATGGTGAATACTACACCTCCAAGGAAGGGATGCTTCACGGCTTCCTATCCGGACCAGGTGTGGCATGAAGTTCCCTGTTCGACCGCGAAGCCGTTCCCGCCTCAGCCGCCGGTGAGGGGAGGCAGGGGAGGAGGCTCGCCCGCTCTCGTGGGTGGACTTTGTCCCGGAGGATGCACCAACGATTTCTCGGCAGAGACATCGGGCTTGTATACCTCGTCAGAGGGGACGTTCAACAGCGTCACCCCTGGAGTCAGCGAGGCCAGCGACGCACCCCCGGGGACCAGCGGCGCCTTAGCCGACTCTTTCTCCCTGCAGATGAACACAAATACCTTTACGAACTCTCTCACAACTTCGCTCTGTACAGGCGCTGCGCAGCCCTCGATGTGCCAGGGCTGGGTGCAGTTCACATTCCAAAACAACCTCGGGCCCCTTACTTGCGGTTCCTGTGTCGCCGTATGGTACTGGCTCGTTCCCTATGGCGGAGCAACCTGCCCGACAGGATGGACACCCGACGTCGGTGATTGCTATATAGTCAGCGCGCAGGTGCCGGTTACACCCATAACCATCACGTCCTTAGCTAGTCAGACGTTGACGGGCAAAATCTCCGGCGGCAACGATACAGTGATTCTGGATAATAATTCTTCTCTCAGCGCGGCGGTGTCCGATAGTACGCTCGATCTGGACAAAAGCTGGAACGTCACCGAATTCAACGTCTTCGGCGGCGGCGGTGGAGACGAGGCTTTCTTCGTCGCTCCCAGTGGCACCAGCCCCGGAACAACCATCGTCGTCAAGACCAGCGTGGTCGATGGAACCATGAATAAGCCCTCTTGTCTGCAGCAGAGCTTTACCGGCGAGAGCAACAATCTGACCCTCGCGGGCAAAACGTCGAGCACGGCGCTGGTCTGCTGCCCCTTCGGCGGCAAATCCCCAAATATTCAGTTTATGGAGACCAACGCCGGTCACACCGCCACCTGCGGCGCAACGCAGCTCCTTGGCGACCCGCACATCACCACGGTGGACGGAACGCACTACAATTTTCAGGGGGCGGGAGAGTTCGTTTCTCTGCTGGATTCTGACGGAGCGGAGATTCAAACCCGCCAAAAGCCCGTTTCAACCACGTTCATCGGCTCAGATTCCTACAACGGGCTCACCACATGCGTAAGCTTGAATACCGCCGTCGCCGCTCGCGTAGGCGAACATCGCGTCACCTGGGAGCCCAACCTCAGTGGCGTACCCGATCCCAGCGGCCTTCAGCTTCGCATCGATGGCGCTCTTACCTCGCTGGGTCCGCAGGGTGTGGCTCTGGGAACTGGTGGGCGCGTTGCCCCTCAGGCCGGAGGCGCTCTGGAAGTTGATTTCCCCGACGGCAAAACCTTGCTCGCGACCCCCGAGTGGTGGGCGTCGCAGAGCGAGTGGTACCTCAATGTCAATGTCTCCAATGTTGGGCTAGTGAGCGCGGACAGCACCGCCGTCGGACGCGGGGTTGCCGGCGCCATCGCCAGTGGAAGCTGGCTCCCAGCCCTCCCCGGCGGCGCATCGTTGGGGCCAATGCCGGCTACCTTGCCTGAGCGCTACAACACCCTCTACAAGAAATTCGCCGACGCCTGGCGCGTCAACAACAAGGACAGCCTCTTCGACTATGCGCCGGGCACGTCAACGGATACCTTCACAAATATGGATTGGCCCAAAGAGCAGCCGCCCTGCGTTGTTCGCAATGAAAAGCCCCTCGCCCCCGGCAGCGAAGCTCTCGCCCAGATGGCTTGCCGCCGCGTCAGCGATCAGTACACCCGCGCCGACTGCATCTTCGACGTCCGGGCCACGGGCGATCCCATCTTCGCCCAAACCTACCTCGTTACGCAGCGCGTCCTGGCCGACTCAACCACGACAAGCCTGACTGCGGATGCGGATCCTACGCAGGCCGGAGAATGGATAACCTTCACCGCTTTTGTTGTGGCAAACTCTTCAACGGCCACGGGCCGTCCGAGCGGGACCGTGCAGTTCGCCGTCGACGGCTCGAACGCAGGAGAGCCTGTCACAGTCGATGCAATGGGCCGGGCAACGAGGGAGACATCCCAGCTCAAGGTCGGCACCCATAAGGTGACGGCTAGTTACATTCCGGGCACGGACAGCGTGTACTTGCCCAGCACCAGCCTGGAAAAGCTGCACACTGTCAAACGGTGCTTCTGTGATGCGGAACATGAACGCCATGATCATGAACGCGAATAGAAGCCTGCACAACGAATGAAACCACATCGGTGTTTGCCCGGGATCCCGGCAAACACCGATGCCGCCGGGAAGAATTCCCGGCTTATTTGAAATCGCCTGGGCGCCTGGCCATCTCCACAAAGTTCGGCGCGCGGGTGTATACCTCGATGGCATGACGGCGGCAGCGAGGCCGCTTATATGCGAAAAAAGAACAAGAAACAGACCTGTAGGAAGATCGTCCTCCGGCTGCCTGATCTAGACCATGCTAGATCCTCCGTCCTCAGCAGCTTTAGTTCGCCAAGCTCACGGCGAGATTACAGGTTCGCGATGGAGCAATTTATCACCCGGTACCGCTCCGAACCGCGCCTCGCTCTGAATCGCGCCGTGATACTGCGATTCAGGTTGATCTCGAATCACTCGGTCTTGCGGCGGAGCACTCCAAAACTTGATGAAGGGGAAAGACCGGGCCCGATCTGCTGCTCTTTTGAATCCTCCGTACGTGAATTGCTGCGGATGATACACGTGCGCTATGGAACGGAGACTTGCACCGTTTTGCTGGCTGGGCCTGTCCTGCCGTCGGCTGCTACGTAGGAGGCGCGGTAGCTGAGGAGTGTCGATGGCGGTACGGCGTTGTCGATAGCGGTTTGCGCATTCATTGGGCCGGCGATGCGAATCCAGGTGTCTGTGGCCTGATCTTGCCTTTCGACAATCAGGCTGAGAGCGGCGGGCGCCTGCTGGAGTTGCAGCGTTACATGCGGGTATGGAGTGGCGGAGTACTGGGCTGTGGGAGCCGGAGGCGCGGGTAACTGCGGCGATCCGATCCGGATAGCCACGGGGGGAGTGGGGTCGCTGCGGTTGCCGTCTTTGTCGAGGGCGGCAAGGCGGTACCAGTAGCGCTCGCCTGGGCTGGTGTAGAGGTCAGTGAACTGGCGCGCGGTGGCAGGGAGCGGATCGCCAATGACAACTCCGATGTCGCGATCGCTTCCGGAACGCAGAACCAGGAATTGTGCGGTCTTTTCAGCGGGTAGTGCTGGAACGAAGCTGAGCTGGGCCTTGCCGTCGACACCGGTTGCACTGGTGATGGAGGGTGATTCCGGCACACTGCGGTCCGCAAGGGTGACGGGCACGGTGCTGCTGGGCGGGCCTTCGGCATTGTCGAAGGCTACTGCTACAACGCGGTACTCGAGCTTTACGTCCGATGCCAGGCCGATGGGATCGTCGTAAAGCGGCTCGGGGGTGACGCGAGAGTTCAGGCGCACCCAGTTCTCGCTGCCGGCCGGTCCGGATAGGGCATGGCGTTCTACAAAGTATCCCGCAACAGGAAAGCTCACAGCGTTCCAGGTGAGCCGAACTCGAGTTTGACCGGTGTCGGCTGAGAGGCCACTTACCTGAGGCGGCGCTCCCGGATTTTGTGGCTGGACGGAGGCGGCGCTGGAGGGGTTGCCGAGGTCGCCGCGAGAGTTCACGGAACGGACGCGATAGTAGTAGGTGGCGCCACCACGGACGGTGTCATCTTCGTATTGCGAGGTGGCAGGCGGCAGCGCCTGCGCAAAGAGAGCCTCATAGGGACCGGCGAAGAGAAATGCGCGCTCGACGAGGTAGCCGGAGAGATTGGGCTTCTCTACGGCAGGCCAATTGACAACGACCTTCCCGACGCCGGCTGTAGCGGTTACTGGATCGGGAGGCTCGAGGGCATGATAGTCGGGAAAGAAGATGCGGATGGAGGCGCCGGCACTGCGGCGGCCGAAGATGTCGACGGCGAAGACATGGTAGGTGAGCGTGTCGTTGCCTGGGGCGTTGCGATCGAGCACGAGGGGGATCTTCGGAGCCCAGCTCACGCCGGGGACGATTAGCTTGGCCGTGACAGGCGCCGACGACTGGCCTGTGCTGTCGCGCTCGACGGCATATGCGATGACCGGGAGCTGGCGATTTTCGGGGGGCGCGGCCCAGAAGAGAGAGACGCCGGATTCATCGGTCTTAGCCTGCACGCCGGTTGGCGCGGGAGGCAATGGAGTCGCGGCGGAAGAGTCGGTCGGAGGACTGGTGAGTTGCAGGCCGGTTGCCTTGCCGGATGCATCCAGGCCTTCCACCTTGTAGATGCGACTGCCCGCGGCGACGTGGTCCGCTGCCCAGGCGAGGCCCATTGCGCGAGCGTAGCTGGGTTCGCTAAAGACGCGCAGGCCGAGAATGTTGATGAGGTTGCGGCGCTTCGCGCTTGTATCGGGCTGCGCCAGGACAGCAGGCAGTTTACGGATCGCGTCGGCGTCTTCGACCGAAAGCGATTGCAGGGCGGATGCGTCGCCCATGCCTATGAGCGGGGCCAGAGTCTGGCCGGTGGAGTCGGCGAGCCTCCACCCGCCGGCAGGCCATTGCGAGGGCGGCGGAAACCACAGCAGCGCGATGTGGCCGTTCCCGTCGGAGGCGGAGAACATTGCGCCGGCACTTTGCTGGGCGCGCGCGGGCGGGGCGGGTATCAGCGCGAGCAGCGCAGCCGCGAGCAGAGCCGGGATTTTTGTTCGAGCAGTCATCGTCATAAATGCACTGAGAATGAGATGGAGCCGAGCGGCCACGGCAGGCCTAGGCTCGCGCTCGCGTTCATTTCGAGAGGCAGCGCTTCGGCGTGAATCTGCGCGGACACGCCTGCGGAAACGCAGACGTCGTCGACACACACGCCGGCGTTGACATTGGCGGAGAAGTCCCCGGAAATGTGCGGCTGCGGTGTAACGGCGAGGCCAACATCGACACTGCCGTTGACGTACGCGGATGCGACCGAGTCATCGCCTACGTTGAGGCTGATGCTCTCACCGCCGCCGATTGCCAGGCCGCTGCCGGAGAGCATGACGTACATATTTGCATCTGTGAACAGGAGATGGCCATCGATGCGCGGGCCTTGCTGTTTGCCCGCGTCGATGTGCCACGGACCGCTTGGGCCAAAGTGGATGTCGACCGCGGCATTGCTGGCGCTGTTGCCCAAATCCACCGACGCGATGCCGCCGAGAAAGTTCAGATGACCCCAGATGCGGCCATCGAAGTTGCTGCCCGCATATTGGAAGTATCCCTGAAAATCTCCATTGCCGTTATCCGGCGGCTTGAGCAGCCAGGAGTGAAAATCGAGACGCGCGCCTGCATCCTGCCCGCCTGCCTTGATGGTGAGATCGCCGTCCAGCGTGTAGGTGAACTGGTCGGGCATGCCGACACGCAGTCCCGCCATGAAGAGGAAGGAGTTGTCGGAGACGGGAGTCGCGGCATTGATCGAGCCAGTGTCTTCAAACGCGCTGATGGGGAAGTTGTGGCCGAGTCCGCCCTGCACGCGGTAGAGGTTCATCACCGGAGGCACAACGATCAATGGAATGCCGGTTGGGCCAAGCGCGTAGCTGACGCGCGTGAGCCAGTAGTCGTGGCCGCCTTGATAGCCAAGCCGGAATTCGCCGGTGATGGGCGGGCCGCCTAACTCGGAGAGATCGACAGTTCCGGAGTATTCCGTGACGCCACCGCCGGATCCCGAGCCGCCCGAGTAGACAGGATGGATCTTTGCATCGGCGCTCGGCTGGCCTGAGGGATAGGGGACGTCGATGGTGAAGGGCGCGTTGGCTGGGCCGGTGGTGGAGTAATTTGTGCCGGACTTGTCGATCGAGTAGTTGACCTGAACGGGCGCGGCGGCCATCACCTCGGAGAGATGGACATTGGTGCTAAACAGCGCTGCAAGCACCTGGGATCCGGTGTTCGGCGCCGTCAGGTGGACTGAAACGAGATCAACCGGCGTCTGGCCGAGGTGAGAGCTGCCTCCGAGCGACACGTCGGCCGTCCCAGCGGCGTTCGCAAAGTAGCCGCGGCCGTCCATGCCGAAGATGAAGGTCTTATCAAACGCGGCGAACTGCTTGTTCTCGGTCGAGAAGACGAAGTGAGTGCTGGTCTGGACAGACCAGCCGATTCCCTGCGACTGCGTGAAGTTCAAATTGCTCGCCGTGAATGAGAAGTTGCCGTATGTCTTCGTGATTGGCGGGCTGGTGAATGGGAATGAGATGCTGGCTGCTTTGCCGCCGCCCGAGAGCAGGGTCGCGTCGCCCGTCAGATCCGTGTCCAGCCACGGCACGTGGACGTCCATGCCTTTGTATACCGCGCTGAAATTACCATTGAAGGCCGTTGCGTGGATGAAGGCGAAGGTCACGGTACCCGAGCCCAGAGTCGCCGTGAACGGAGTCGTGGTTGTGAGCGCCCCGCACAGCCCGCTGCCTTCGTTTGTGCCTCCGCCAGTGATGCCCCAATCGGTGACTTGAGGCTGCAGCGAACCACTCGCTACCAGATTCATGGTGTACGGAGTGATGGCGAGCGTAGGAAAGCGCACACCCACCCAGTCGCTGCCGGTAAGTGGGCCGCACAACGGGCCGGCGGCATCGCCCGCGTGATGACTGAGGTCGAGCCGGACGGAGTTCGATTGCATGGTGAACGAGCTCCACCCAATCAGCGTGGAGGGCATGCTAAGGCCATCTTTGATCCAGTCGCCAACTGGAGTGATTTCAGAAGTGACTCCGTTCCAGGAGACCGGGATCTCGCCGGGAAGACGGAGTGTATCGTCGCTGAGAGTGACGTTGAGGGTTGCGTCAAGTTCTCCGCCTGCCTGGCCGGACAGGGTTTCGATGGATCCTTTCAATGCGGGTACGCTTTGATCCAACTCCAGCTTCGGCGAAACATGGATGCTGCCCGTTTGAACGTGCAAGCCGTCAGGTACGCTCCAATTACTGATGGTCACCGGGATGGGCGGATATTGGAAATAACTGCCGCTGCCGGTGTTGACCATGTGCAGAATCAGGTTGCCGGTTCCGTTGTATGTGCCGCCTTGATGCGTGACGTGATTCTGCAGGCCGCTGATTTCGAATGCGCCGCCGCTCTTTACCGGAAACAAAAACTTGCAGGGCTTGGTCGGATCGGACGCTACAACCTCGTAGGCCGTGGTGTTCGACGCCACGTGCTGATCCGGGAGTGTGCTGGTGAGTTGCGAGACCACCTGCTCCAGGGTGCTGTTGACGTATTGCACCGGGCCCAGCCCGGCGGAGCCGTGGTTGTCAGGAGAGAGCAGGCCAATTTTTAGCGGTGGCAGATTGCTGCCCACGGGCGGCGCCAGCGTGTTGAGGAGCGACTGCGCTTCCGCGACATTCGGCGCGGTTGAGACCGGGCTGGAGCCGGTGTTGGAGGCGGGCGCAGTCCCAGTCGGCGGGGAGAGGCTGTGCGGCATCAGCGAGCCCAGCGCTCTGCCCAGCGGATTGCTGAGATTCGGCATGGTGGGCTGGGGCATTACATCCGCCTGCACCATGACTGTGTGATTGCCGAGGGGTTGAGTCTGCAAGGCCGGCGAATAGATGGGACTGCTGGTGGAGACGATAATGGGCGGTTCGGGTATGGGAAACTGTATCGAATGCCCCTTCATGCTTATCGTGTCGTAGCCCTGGCGCTTCAGGTTCATTCGCTTCTGCGATGGTCCGAGGCCCATAGTCTGCTGCGACATGACGCCATCGACAATCCAGGTCACCCGCACCAGTCCGGTTCCGTAGTAGTTCAGGGCTGTCGTTGCGTCCATTCCATCGTCGCAAGTACTACAAACAGCAATAGGCGCCGGTCCACCCCCTCCCAGGGGCATGATGTGTTCGTCGGCCCGCTTGACCGGCGTCTTTGCTTCGGCGGGGGCAGTCGCGACCTCAATCGATTTTTCGGGCGCGCCTGATTTTCCAGCCGCACCGCCGAGCGAAGCGCGGTCTACAAGCACCCCTCCCGCCATCCTCGCCTTGACCAGGTCGTATGCGCCAAAGTCCGGATCGTTGATCGATTTGAGGTGCAGTGGGCCATCTGCGTCAAGGTCCTCAACGGGAACAATGTCCACGGTATGGCAGTAGAGCATATAGGCGTCGCTTGCCACCTGTGCCGCCGGAGAAGGACCGGTGTTGTTGCCCTGGGCGAGCATCTGCTGGAAGTTGGTTTGCACACCTGCGACGGTCAGGCCGCTCTTGAGCGAACCCTGCGCGGAGACTTTCGAAAGCAGCGCCATCTGCATAAAAGGCGTTGTCGGCCCGTCCTGGCTTGCTGACACAGCCGCGGCGCTGACATGCTGCAGGTCTCCCTCGGACAACTGATACACGCGAATGGTGAAGCTGCCCAGCGATTGATAGACGTGCTGCGTCGGGCTGGCCTGGTTCGCGGACCACGAGAGCGGATCGCTCGGATCCCAGCTCGATAGGTTCGAGTTCGCGGGCGGGGCGGTCAGCGGCACTACCTTGCCGTCTCCCCAATCGACGAAGACATTGTCGAATTGGACTGACGTAACGTTTCCCCCAAAGCTTTGACTGCCGTTGGACGCGAACTGCGGCGTGTAGCCCGGCTTATAGGGCGAACGGGAGAGATCGACAGTGCCGCCCAGGCTCCACTGATCGCCTGGGTAGGTGTTGATGTCGCCGCCGGTAGCGGAAAGATCCTGCACATTGAGACCGGACCCGAATCCCGTGCCGCCGCACGCCAGTCCATTCGGCGCTTGCGGCGCCTTCAGCGGCCAGCGATCGGATATCTCTACCTCGATATCGACCGTGCTTGGCTGGGCTGGCGCGTTCGCGGCGTTTTGAACCATCTTGTTCGCAGCACCGCTCTGATTCTTGTTCTGCGCGGCAGGCGCCTGCGGGGCTACGCCGTTCTGGTTGTAGGTGTGGAATCCCGCTACCTCCCATTGCAGATCGCCCTGGGCTAGCTGGCCATTGAGTTGATCCGGGGGGAACGTGGGCATGGTCGCCCCGGTTGACGGCGGCGTAGCCGATACGTTCTTCAACACTCCCTTGCCCAACAGGCTCGCCGGAGATTGATTCAAAAAGATCATCCCCCGGACTGGATCGAGCACCTGCTTCAGAAAGGCGTCTGTGGGGCGGAAGTAGGTCGGCACAACGTTGAGCGTTCCTCCCATTGCCAGAACGGCGTGCCCGGTGATCTTCTGCACCGCGAGCAGCGTCTTGCCGTCCTTTGCGTAGATGCGAAGCTCGTAATAGTCGGCCAGGCCAGGATTTTTTTCGTGCCACTGAAACACGGACGCATCGTCCAGCAGAGGCACACCAAAAGTCTGGGATTCATCGCTCTGCGAGACTACTTCTAGCGGTGCGTCGAGCACCACGATCGACATAGGGAAGGTCTGGAGCGTGATGGGCGCTATCTTCAACAACTTCGGCGGGCCTGTCGGCATCGGCGCGGCTTGCACATTCAGCATGCCCTTGCCGAGAGCGGTCTGCTGGCTCGGCCCCTGGAGGTCGATGTCGCGCCCACCCGGCAACGCCGAGGGCAAGGCGCTGACGGTGACTTGCAGTTCCGTGCTGTTGACATAACGGGCCGGCCCATTTGCGAAGACGGCGGCGGGAATACCAGCGCCCACGGTGAAGGTCACCTGCGTTCCCGGAACGAAGTTCGTTCCCTGCACGGTCAGCATGACGTTCTGGCTACCGGCGAGAATCTGGTTGGGCACAATGCGCAGGATCTGCATGGGAGCGATGTGAACCGCGATCGCCCCGGAGACCACGGTGAAGGTATTCGACGCGGCGAGACGCGTCTTGCCGCCGACAGTCAGCGTGACTCCGCGCGCGCCGAGCGAGGCGGTCGGAGCAATACTGAGCTGCGCCTGGATCTGGTTTGAGTTGGTAACTGTTGTCGATAGCACCGTGATGCCGCTGGACGGCGTGAGCTGCAAGGATGCGGGCGCGGAGAAGTTGGTTCCTGTCAGCGTCAGCGCCACCGTGCTTCCCTGTGTTCCCTGCACCGGGCTAAACCCGCTCAACGCCGGTGCGGCGGATTGCGAATTACCGCAGGCGGCACTTCCCGGAGGGCAGCTCTGGGCTGCGGTGATGGTGAACGGCGTGGATGCGCGCAGGTTGTGGTCCGCATCCATCAGCGTGACCTGCCGGGCTCCGGGCTGCGCGCTGGAGTCGATTTGGATCTGGGCGGAGATTTGCTTGGCCGAGATCACCTGGACTCTGCTGACAGTGATCCCCTGCGACGGCGAAAAGAGCACGTTGGGCATGCGCGGAACAAAGTTGCTCCCGCTAAACGTAAGCGTGACGGTCGAGCCGGCGCCAGCTTGAGTTGGGCTGTAGCTGATGAGCATAGGCGGAGCAAACTGTGCCGCCGCTGTTGTACACGCAGCGAGCCACAACAACGCGAGTGCCGGCAGAGAATAAGCTGACGGGCGAAGACGCGGGTTGGTGCTCGGTCGTCTCATTGTCAAAGGGTGTGCTTGTGGCCCCACGTCGCCGTCCAAAGCACCAGGAGCTGCGTGGACGGCTGATTGATTCCCCCTACGTTGTTCTGATTCTGGTTGTAACTACCTTGCGCGGAGAGTGTGTTGAACTTCATAGCGCCGGGCAGCGTCCAGGTCAATCGGCCGCCGTATTGGCCGGTCAGTGTGTCGCTGGTGAGCGTGCCGCTAGACAGGGCTGTGCGGCCTTTGGTCACGGTGATCAACGGGGAGAGTTGCACGGCGGGCTTCTTCCAGACGAAAGCTGGCTGGACGTAGACCGTCACCGTGCGTGTGGTGCCGGCGGTCAGGCCGTCGGCGGCAACCCAGTTCACGTTAGCTTGCGCGTTGAGTTGGAAGATCCCGCCTGTGACAAGATTCGTGCCCGCATTGAGCGAGGAGGTGATGGTATCGTTTGCCGGAAAGAGGTTATCGTGGTTCCAGTCGCGCGTGGCCCCGCCAGACATGCTCACTTTTCCGATCTGCCGGCTGAGGGTAAGACTGCCGGAGATATCCCGCATGTCCTGCGCGCCCGTCTGTGCCGGCGGCATACCCTGCAACGATGTGGGAACTGTGCCGGTCTTCGTCAGCGACTGGCGCGCGTCAAGCACAATGTTTGTCGTCTTGCCGAACGGTTTGGTCCAGGTCTCGTCAAAGCTATTCAGGAATAACTCGTCGCTGGTTGTGGGGTGTACGTTGTTCGCGAGGAAGGAATAGGTGATGCCGAAGGTGCCTGCTTTGGCGGTTGTTTGCGTTAAGGAGGAGTCAACTCCGCGCAAATCCGGCTGGCTGGCCTGTGTCAGGCTGGGATTGGCGGGATTGCCGAAGTTGGCGCTCACATCGCGATACGCAACGTTGACGTTGGTCTTGCCAGGATTTCCTGAGATGCCGGTGCGCCATGCGCGGCCGAATTCGCGGGTCGAGGTTGGGTCGGTGGTATTTGGATTGTCGCGGCTGAATGCGTACTCCGACGACCAGAGCCACTTTTTGTAGAGGTGAATGTTCAGCAGCGAGCCGTATACGTCGCCTGCGGATTTTGGCGCGATCGGATTGGGCAGGATGATGGGATTGCCCATGGAGTCATAGCCGACCGTTGTGGGAGCGCCGATATCTTCCGCGCTCAGCCACATCAGGCGGAACACCGCCCAATCGGGCAAGGGCGCCTGCCAGCTTGCCCCCAGGATTCTCTGATCGAAGTTGATTCCGGCGCCGCCGCCGAGGGCCGAGTCGTTGGTATTGGTGAATCCGGCGAACGTGCCTGCGGGGTTCTTGATGGACAGTTCGACACCCTGGCGCGGCGTGGCCGCGGTAACGAATTGCGCGTCTGTATAGAGGGTCGGCGTTACGATGCCGAAGCGGAGATTCGCTCCCCAGCTTCCGCCCTTGGTTTTCAATTGAAGAATGTAGTCGTTCACCTTGCCCTGGCTGGTGCGCTGGGCCTCAGGGTTGAGGATCGAGTTCAGCAGCCCGCTTCCGTTCATCTCGAACTGCCAGGGCGTATCTTCGTAGGTCAAGTGCTCGGCTACGGAGATTACATTCGAATCCGGAGGATTTGAACCGGAGGCCCACTGCGTGTTCATTGCAATTTGGCCGTCCTCGGCGAGGGGTGTGTGTTTGGCCGGCGTCTGCGCTTGAGCTTGATGCACAGCCGCGATGGCGGCTGGCGTGGGCATGGTGGCTGGAGTTGTGGGTGAAGCCTCCGCGTCGGTTCCGGGCTGCAGCGCGCCTTGTGCAGTGGAGGGCGCGGGCGCGCCAGCGGGAGCAATGACGGAAAACTTCCAGCTTGTGGCTTCGCTTCCGACGGTGAGGTTAACGTTATGATCTCCGCCGGCGAGGGCCATCGGCGGGGTAAACGAAACCTTGTCCTGCGTTACCTGCGCCAGCGTTGTGACGTCGATGTCGTCGACCATCAAGCTGACGTCGCTTGGGTTGACCGGCTGCGGGAAGCTCGCGGAAATGACCGGCTGCAACCGGCTGATGGTGCTGTCGGCGGCCGGCGTTTGACCTGCAATGTCTCCCGCTGAGACTGCGCCCGCAGGCAACGAAGGCAAACTGCCAGGCATTGCGAGGCTCGCAAGCAGGATCGTGCCGGGCGGCGGACTCAGCTTCGATTGCGGCATCGCCTGGGCGACGAAGCTCTGCACCGGTCCGGTCAGGATGAGCCGGCCGTCGGCGGCGACGGCATCCACCTGCCAGTAATACGTCGTGCCGGGCAGCAGTTGCCTCTCCGCGGCGCGCAGATCGAGTTTTGGATCGGCGGTAAGGTAGCGGCGTACGATCTGCGTTTCCGCGAAATCGCTGCTGATCGTTACAAAATAGAAACGGCTCTTCGCGGCGGACTTCCACTCCAGCAGCGTGTGCCCTGCGGCAGTGTGCGAAGGCACAGGCTGTGTTGAAGCGAGGCTGCCGGCCGCTTCGCGGTAGACGCTTCGCAGCGGAAGAGGCTTGCGCGGCTGTCCCGACGTGTCGACTACACGGACCGTCCAGTACAGTTCACCCTCCGGCAGTTTGCTCCACACGTCTACGGGGACTTCCCAGCGGTTGTCGACGCTGTCAAACCACATTTTGACAGCACTCTGGTAAGGCTCGGTGGAGAAGCCGACCTGGTACTTCATCGCCCCGGGTACGGGAGCCCACAGTAACCGCGGCGGATTGCCTGCCACGAAGGCAGCGCCGAATGCGGGCAGGATTAGTTGTTCCAGCTTCCAATTGCCGGGATTCACAACCACCTCGATGGGGCGGCTGGTCACCTGGTTCGGTTCGGTCATGCGCAGCACAAGGGTGTGCGCGCCCAGTGACCACGTGGGCAGCGATTGGCGCGTATGAATAGCCTTGCTCTGGCCGCCCACAATCGACGCCGTGAACTGTTCAACTACATTGCCATCCCAAAGCCACTGGCCGGCGACGGTTCCGGTGCCGGTGCCGCCAAGCACCGCCTGGGCGTTGAGTTCATCGCCTTGCATCACCACGGTTCCATCGCGCGGATGAGTCAGTGCCATGTTGAGAACGGAGAGTGGGGCTCCGAGCGAGTTGGAAGGTTCTAAACGAAGCGGTTGCGAGCTTCCTGTGGGCGCTGTAAACGTTGAGTTGGCAGTGCTGCTCCCGTCAAGATTCAGCACGTCCACTGCGCGCAGGCCAACTGTCGCGGCCGGGCTTACACTGATCACCGCGGTCATCGCGTTCGGGCTCACAACGGTTACGCCGAGGACGTTTATATCGCCGGCTCGGATATGGCCATTCGAATTCCCGACCGCGGCCAGCGGGGGCGAAATGACCACTGTCGCGCCGGGGCGGAAGTTCGCCCCAACCAGTGTCATGCTAATCCGATCGGCTCCAAGGGTGGAAAACCCGGGAGAAACGCTGGTCAGGACAGGCGCGGGCAAAGCCGTCGCCGTAAAGTTCACCGGGTTGGAGGTCAGCCCGCCAACGGCTGCGGCAAAGGGATTGAAGACCGTGATCGTCAGCACTCCAGGAGTGGCAATGTCAGAGGCTAGTATGGTCGCGGTCAATTGCAGCGCGCTAACGAAAACGGTTTGTCGATTCTGTCCGTTTACCTGCACCACCGAGTTCGCGGCATAACCGCTGCCGGTCACCGTCAAGGTGAATCCCGGGCCTCCCGCCAACGCAGAGGTTGGGCTGATGCCGGTGATCGTTTGCGCAGCCGCGTGCGAAAACAAACCCAAGACGGCGACGAGCGTCACCAGCCAGTATTGACATTGATTGCGGAAGCTAAGGCAGGCGCGGCCATCTGCGCTCACGGACCCGAACAGACCCAACATGGCGTTCTCCATCCACGGCATGGAAGACGTGCAGCGATACAAGTCGTTCGTCGGCTCTATGATTCGAACTTGATGATCAGTTCGATCTTTTGACTTCAGAAGTGGGAGGAAACTGCCCGAATCTTGCCAAGGAGCAGCCGGCAACAGTTCGTCGACCCTCTGTTCCAGGCTTAGGTAACCTAAGGCGGTTACGAAATCAATGTATCCCAAAGCCGCAAGATTTGCAAGGGATGGGCTCTGGTTTGAATCTCGGTTTTGATGGAGTGACCGTCGCGAGGTGGAAGTCTGACCTCGAAGCCGAAAACCAGCACGAGTCCCACCCGTTTCGACGCTTTTGGTTCGTGTTTCAAAACCCTGCCTAACTCGCAAAATGACCCGGATTTGGACAAAGGCAAGAGCGCCGGAAGCCGCTCCGGGTTTGATCGTTTGTCGATGGAGGCGCACATGGGTCTACTGGCTTGCGGTCCCGAGAGCGGATAACGAACCCACAACATCTGCCTTAAAGCAAAGGTCTGGGGAGAGGCTTGCAGGTCAGAGGACTCGGACCCAGTAGGGTTCCAACGACGCTTCCATTCTTTCCTTAGCGCCAGAATTGCCTTTCATCGTCGCACATCCACCGGAGCTTGACCTTCTTCGCGAGCCGGCCAAGCTCCTCCGATACCAAAATAAATGACTTCAGAGAGGCCAAGCAGAAACCAAATTTGCCTCATTTCGGACTTTCGGGTAAGCGGAATTTGAAATCAGGTCAGGCAGAGATGGCCAGTCGGATCAGGCATTCGCAAACTGAAACGCCGATGTCGAGTGGACCGCTTCTGGAATGGTGCCAAATCGCCAAAGCGCTTATCGACCACAGATAGGGAATGAAAAGTCGCCATATGGCAAGGTTTTCCCAAGAGCGGAGCATTCTTCCGAGCCTATCGGCGTCTTGGCACTGCAACCACATTGTGCGAGCAGGCTCGCTATGCCGCGGAGCCCCAATCCTCTGGACGCTACCTCTTAAGGTGGCCGGATGAGTCAATGCGGTCCAGAGGATATTCAAGCCGAAAAGCTTCCTTGACGCAGTGGCCGTGTTTTCTCTCGGCTCCTGATCTTCTCTTTGAACCAGTATCGCATCGTGGGAAACCCGGCAAGGGCTCGTCCGGCGGGGGCATATTTGGGGGCAACTTCCAAGAGTCCTACTTCATATGCTATGTAGTATAAAACACATACATCGCATAATCGGTAGACGGTGGGCTACCAGAATCCTTCCTCTTCTTCGGAATATCTCTTCAGCTTTGATTCCTATCCGGTTGGCCGTGTAGTCTTGCGCCATGAACGGGCGGCTTGGAACCCCGTTGGCAGGACTCGGCGTCCACAAGCGAGACCGGTCAACGGTAAGGGTTCCGCTTCGTCTAATGGGATGAAGGTGTGTACACTTTGACTGCTATGCGAATTCCATCCATTTTTTGCCGTACCGTTTCGATACTTGCTCTGGGCTGCGTGTCCGCGGCGAGTCCTGCCCAGCAGCCTGCCGCCGATCAGCCGGCAGCGACTTTGAAGATGCAGGCACGCGAGGTTGTGCTTCCGGTGACCGTACGCGACAAGAAGGGGTCGCTGGTGACCAGCCTCAAGATCAGCGACTTTTCGCTGACCGAGGATGGGCGGCCGCAGACCATCAAGAGCTTTACGCGCGAAGCCAACCTGCCCTTCCGGCTGGGGCTGCTGGTGGACACCAGCCGCAGCGTCTCCGAGGCAATGGAGAGCGAGCGCAAGGCAGCGGGAAAGTTTGTGGATTCGATGCTGCCGGCTGAGCCGAAGGAGGGCGCGGGGACGCAAACGGACCAGGTATTTCTGATCCACTTCGATCGCGAGGTCGAGTTGTTGGAGGATTTCACCACCTCGCGCACCAGGCTGCACAAGGAACTGGACGATATGGGTCCGAGCCGGCGGGCGCAGAACGATCCGCAGGGGCCGGAGACCACGGGGGACGACCGCGACAGCAGCAGAGAACAGGGACGGGGCGGGCGCGGCGGCACGCAGCTTTACGATGCGATTTATCTGGCTTCGGGGCCGGATCTGATGTTGCCGAAGGACGGGCGCAAGGCGCTGGTGGTCTTCTCCGACGGGGTGGACCGGGGCAGCAAGGAGACGCTGAACGACGCGGTGGACGCGGCCGACCGGGCCAATGTGGCGGTTTACACCATCTACTTCAAGGGCGAGCAGGAGCGGGCCGAGAACGGCTTTCCGAGCAATGGCGGGCACCATGGCGGCGGTGGAGGCGGATGGCCTGGCGGTGGTGGTGGAGGCGGATGGCCTGGCGGTGGCGGTGGAAACGGCGGCGGGCACCGTGGAGGAGGACAGAGCGAGACGGGGGTCGACGGCAAGAAGATCATGGAGAAGATCGCCACACGCACGGGAGGGCGGTACTTCGAGGCCAAGAAGAAGGACAACCTGGAGGAGATCTACGCCGAAATCGCTCAGGAATTGCGCGGGCAGTACTTGCTGACTTATACGCCGGATGTGGTGGACAACGAAGGCGGCTTCCATAAGATCGCGCTCAAGGCCAATACAGGCGACTTGACTGTGGCCACGCGGGAAGGGTACTACGCGCCGGGCGGGGAGGCGAAGTAGGGGTTCCTTTGTGGTAGAGGGCTGGGCGGCCCCACAGTTTTACAGTCCTACAGTTTCAGTTAGCTGTGAAACTGTGAAGTGGAAGTGGTTTATTTTGAATTATTTAAGGGGTTCCATGCAGTTTCACGGATTCACGGTTTGCGTGGTTCCGTGAAGGGGTGCCTTGTAGGTTATTGATTTTAAGTTGGTTAA
>Ga0187847_10001288_pt1 | contig 23037 bp, 23 predicted proteins | sample June2016WEW_4_10_FD_132458 | JGI IMG/M metagenome (GOLD analysis project Ga0187847, IMG submission 132458) | Peatland microbial communities from SPRUCE experiment site at the Marcell Experimental Forest, Minnesota, USA - June2016WEW_4_10 | ecosystem: Environmental > Terrestrial > Soil >...
CGCATGTTGAGGGCCGCCGAAGGCGCAACCGCCCGGAAACGCTCAGGCACATGAACGGCAGACTCTCGCGATCTCTGGAGAGCGATCTCGCCTCACGACGGCGCGGATCCACCGAAGGGGAGCAGTGCCGGCATCGAGGCGCTTGATCTCTCAGGTCCCAAGGACAGAGGGGCGGCTTAAGCCACACGGCTTGAGCCGGCGCTCTGTTTTTTTCGCGACGAGGCTGCGATGGGACTCAAGACTCCGCTGTACGACATCCATCTTCGCGAAGGCGCCAAAATCGTCGACTTCGGCGGCTGGGATATGCCGCTGCATTACGGCTCCCAGATCGACGAGCACCATGCGGTTCGAAGCGACGCCGGGCTGTTCGACGTCTCGCATATGGCGGCGCTCGACCTGACCGGCGGACGTGTGCGCGAATTCTTGCGCCATTTGCTCGCCAACGACGTTGCCAAGCTCACGGTGCCCGGCAAGGGGCTCTACTCCTGCATGTTGCGCGAGGACGGCGGCGTCATCGACGATCTGATTGTGAGCTTCATGACCGAATCATGGTTTCGAATGGTCGTGAATGCGGGTACGCGCGCCAAGGATCTTGCGTGGATTCGCGCGCAGGCCGCCGCCTACGAAGTCGAGGTGCGCGAGCGCGTCGATCTCGCGATGCTCGCGGTTCAGGGACCGAACGCCCGTGCTAAGACCGCGATGCTCTTGCCGGCTGCAGACCGCGATAAGCTCTTGGGGCTCGCGCCGTTCGTGGCTGCCGAGTTTGGCCGTTGGTTCGTCGCACGCACCGGCTACACGGGCGAAGACGGCTTCGAGATCGCACTGCCGGCCGAGGATGCGGCCGCCGTTTGGGCTGCGCTGCGCGCCGCGGGTGTACGGCCCGCCGGCCTCGGCGCGCGCGACACCTTGCGTTTGGAGGCGGGCTTGAGCCTCTACGGTAACGATCTCGACGAGGATCACGATCCGCTCGCCTCAGGGTTAGCGTGGACCGTTGCGTTCGAACCGACCTCCCGATCATTCATCGGCAGAAACGCTCTCGAGCGAGCACGCGCGGCGCCGCGCTTCGAACTCGTCGGTCTCGTGCTCGAGGATCGCGGCGTATTGCGCAGTCACCAATCCGTGACGACCACGGGCGGCCAAGGTGACATCACGAGCGGAACGTTTTCGCCAAGCTTGAGTCGATCGATTGCGCTCGCTCGCGTTCCGGTTGGAACACAGGGGACCGTCACGGTCGAAATTCGCGGCAAACCGCTCGCGGCGCGCGTGGTGAAACCGCCGTTCGTGCGCCGCGGCAAATCACAGATTTGAAATTGAACCAAACGGAGAACACTCGTGAGTGACATTCCAAGCGATTTGAAATACACGCAGAGCCATGAATGGGTGCGTGCGCTGCCCAATGATCAAATCGAGATCGGGATCACCGATCATGCGCAAGCTGCGCTCGGAGATCTGGTGTTCGTCGAAGTTCCCGAACTCGGCCGCCGCCTCACCGCGGGAGCCGCATGTGCAGTGGTCGAATCCGTCAAAGCCGCATCGGATATCTACAGCCCCGTCGACGGAACCGTCGTCGCAAACAACGCCGCTCTGGCGAGCAATCCCGAGTTGGTCAATCAAGCTCCCTATGCGGGCGGTTGGTTGATCCGCATCGCGGTCGACTCGGGCAACGCCGCGGCGAACCTGCTGGATGCCACACAGTACGAGCGGTTTCTGGCCGACGAGGCGCAGTAGCGGCGATGCAAGCGAACCCTAGGAGTTAGCGCATGCCATTCATTCCGCATACCCCCGACGACGTGGCCGAGATGCTTGCGGTCATCGGCGCGCAGCGCATCGAGGATCTGTTCGATGAGATTCCATCTGCGCTGAAGTCGGCCGTGCTGTCGCGTGTGCCGCAGGCGCTGTCGGAAATGGAGGTTGGTCGGCTCATGAGCGAGCGTGCAGCGCAGGACGGCCGGCCGCTCAATTTCATCGGAGCAGGTGCCTACGAGCACCACATTCCGGCGCCGGTGTGGGCGATTGCGACGCGCGGCGAGTTTTACTCGGCCTACACGCCGTATCAAGCGGAAGCGAGCCAGGGCACGTTGCAGCTGATCTATGAATACCAGTCGATGATGTGCGCCCTGACCGCGATGGAAGTCTCGAATGCCTCTCTCTACGACGGCGCGTCGGCGCTGGCCGAGGCTTGCCTGACCGCGGTGCGCGCAAATCGAGCCTCCACGTCACGGCGCATCCTCGTCGCGCGCAGCGCCAACCCGACCTACCTCAAGGTGGCACAGGCGATTGCCGGCAATCAGAACATCCGATTCGAATCCGTGGATTTCGACCGCCAGCGCGGCGATGCGCTCGCCGCCAGCTTGCGCGCCTACGACGGCGAGGACGTGACGGCTCTGGTAATTCAACAGCCGAATTTCTTCGGAGTCTTGGAGGAGGTCGATGAATTGACGGATTGGGCGCGCACCAACAAGGTCCTGTTGATCGCGGTCGTCAATCCCACGTCGCTGGCCGTGCTCAAGCCTCCGGGTCTCTGGGGCAGCCTCTGCGACGGCAAACAGGGTGCCGACATCGTCTGCGGCGAGGGCCAGCCGCTCGGCGTGCCGCTATCGTCCGGTGGGCCGTATTTCGGGTTCATGACCACACGCATGCAGTATGTGCGGCAAATGCCCGGGCGCATCGTCGGCAGAACCTTGGATATGCAAGGGCGACCCGGATTCACCTTGACGCTGCAGGCACGCGAACAACACATTCGCCGCGCCAAGGCGAATTCCAACATCTGTACGAATCAGGGGCTGACCGTCACGGCGGCCACGATTTACATGACGCTGCTCGGCGCCGAGGGGCTCGCGCGCGTCGCCGAGGCGAGCCTCGCGCGTTGTGAAGAACTCGTCACCGCATTGACCGCGATCCCGGGCGTGCGCGCGACGTTCTCGGGGCATCGGTTCCATGAGGCGGTATTGACGTTAGATCGGCCCGTTGCTGCCGTGCTCGCGGCATTGGCTGCGCGCGGCATCTTGGGCGGCCTCGACCTCGAGGAGCGCTTCCCCGAATTGGGGCATGCGCTGCTGGTCTGCGCGACCGAAACCAAGACCACGGCGGACATCGCGCAATATGCGCAAGCACTTGGCGAGTTGCTGGCGGTGCCGCTCGTTGCGCGCGGCGCCGCATAAAGGAGATCTCATGCAACTGCATCCATCCCAAGAACCCGTGGTCTTCGAATTGAGCCGGCCCGGCCGGGGCGCGCAGTCGCAATTCCCGCCGCAGCCGTCCAAAGCGCAGAGTCTGCCGCCGCATTTACGGCGCGCCGAGCCGCCGCTGCTGCCCGAGGTCTCCGAGTTGCAGGCGGTGCGGCATTTTACGCGTCTGTCGCAGTTGAATTTCTCGATCGACACGCATTTCTATCCCTTGGGCTCTTGCACGATGAAATACAACCCGAAGGCCTGCAACACCTTTGCGATGCTGCCGGAGCTGCTCGGCCGCCACCCGCTCGCGCCGGATTCGGCGTCGCAGGGCTTCCTCGCGTGCATGTTCGAACTGCAGGAGATGCTCAAGGACATCACGGGAATGCGAGGTGTGAGCCTCACGCCGATGGCCGGAGCGCAGGGCGAATTCGCGGGCGTCGCGATGATTCGAAGTTATCACCGAGCGCGCGGCGACTTTGCGCGCAACGAGATCATCGTGCCGGAGGCGGCTCACGGCACGAACCCCGCGACCGCGACAATGTGCGGCTGCACCGTCAAGGAAATTCCCTGCGACGCGAATGGCGACGTCGACATCGACGCTCTGCGGGCGGCGGTCGGCCCCAACACCGCGGGCATCATGCTCACCAACCCATCGACGCTCGGGGTGTTCGAGCGCAAGATCGAACAGGTTGCGCGCATCGTTCACGATGCGGGCGGCTTGCTGTATTACGACGGCGCGAATTTGAATGCGATTCTCGGCAAAGTCCGGCCTGGAGATATGGGTTTCGACGTGATCCACATGAATCTGCACAAGACTTTTTCGACGCCGCACGGCGGTGGCGGCCCGGGCTCCGGCGCGGTCGGCGTGGCCGAGCGTTTACTTCCGTTTCTGCCGATTCCCATTGTCGGCCGCGACGGCGACCGCTACCGCTGGCTCGCCGAGCGCGATCTGCCGCAGTCGATCGGACGCCTGTCCGGCTTCATGGGCAATGCGGGCGTCAATTTGCGCGCGTATATCTACATGCGCATGCTGGGACGCGAGGGCATGACGCGCGTCGCGGAGTATGCGACGCTCAACGCGAATTACCTGCTCAAGCGCCTGCTCGCGGCCGGTTTCGACGCAGCCTATCCGTCGAGGCGCGCGAGCCATGAATTCATCATTACGCTAAAGCGGCAACACCGGGACTATCAAGTAACCGCGATGGATGTCGCAAAGCGGCTGCTGGATTACGGATTCCACGCGCCCACGACCTATTTCCCGCTGCTGGTTCCCGAGTGCTTGCTGATCGAGCCAACCGAAACCGAAGCCAAGGAGGACCTCGATCGCTTTTGCGATGGGATGATCGCGATTTTGCGGGAAATGATACAGGAGCCCGAAAAACTGACTTCTGCCCCGTTTACAATGCCGGTTCGGCGGCTCGATGACGTGCGCGCCGCGAAACAGCTCGACCTGGTCTGGAAGAGGGCCGATACCGTTTGAAGCCGGTGGATGAACGATAGAGTCAAACCCACGGGAATCACGCGCATTCTGCGCGCGTTCGGCTATTCTCTGCAGGGCTTCAGGCATGCGTGGCATGAGGAGGCGGCATTTCGTCAAGAACTGCTGTTATCGCTCGTGGTCGTGCCTGTCGGACTATACCTCGGGCATAACGGCGTGGAACGCGCGTTGCTGGTCGGTCCCATGCTGCTGATCCTGATCGTCGAAATATTGAATAGCGCGGTCGAGGCAGTGGTTGATCGATCGGGCACGGAACGCCATCCGCTCGCGGGCATGGCCAAGGACATGGGTTCGGCCGCGGTCTTGCTCAGTTTCATCTTGCTAGGAACCGTGTGGTTGCTGATCTTGTCCGATCATTGACACGCGAGGAATTCGCGACAGGGACGTTTCCATCACGAGGATTTGCATGACCCGTATTGCCGCATTTTGTCTGGGATTACTCGTTTGCGCCGTCGGCGCTCACGCTGCGAACTCAACCGGGGTCGTCGCCATACCGGCGGCGGTCGGCGCGCCGGAGCCCCCCAATGCGCCGGCGACCTGGGCGCAAACCTTGGAGCGCATCGCGACAGGGGTCGTGACGATACAAATCGACAGCACCCGCGCATTCGACACGGAGTGGAATACCACCGCGCAGGCGACCGGATTCGTCATCGACGCGAAGCGCGGACTGATATTGACGAATCGACACGTGGTCACGCCCGGACCGGTCACCGCGCAGGCGATATTCCTCAATCGAGAGGAGGTGCAGCTCTATCCGGTCTATCGAGACCCCGTGCACGACTTCGGCATCTACCGCTACGACCCCGCCAAGCTGCGCTTCATCAAGCCGGCGGAGCTGCCGCTGTATCCCGCCGGAGCCGTGATCGGTCGCGAGATCCGCGTCGTCGGCAACGATGCGGGCGAGCAGCTGTCGATCTTGGCCGGCACGCTCGCGCGATTGGATCGTGAGGCGCCTGAATACGGCTACGGCAAATACAACGACTTCAATACGTTCTACTACCAGGCAGCCTCGAGCACCTCGGGTGGCTCGTCCGGCTCTCCGGTCATCGACATCGAGGGCCGTGTCGTTGCGCTCAATGCGGGCGGTGCGACCGGCGCGGCTTCGAGCTTTTATCTGCCGTTGACGGCGGTCGTGAGGGCACTCAGTTACATCGACGCCGGCAAGCCGGTGCCGCGCGGCACGCTCGAAACCGTGTTCAAATACACGCCGTACGATGAACTTCGGCGTCTCGGTCTCGCGGCTGCCACCGAAGTGCGTATGCGGCACGATTTCCCCAAACTGACCGGCATGCTCGTAGTCGACGATGTGCAGCCCGGCTCCGAGGCCGACGGCAAGCTGTCGCCCGGCGACATTTTGATCTCGATCGATGGTAAGCCGGTGCCGGAATTCTTCGCGTTGGAAAAGGTGCTCGACGACAGCGTCGGCCGGCCGATCAAGGTCGAGATCCAGCGCGGTGCCGAGCCGATCGCGGTGACGTTCGCGGTGCAGGATCTGCACGCAATCACGCCCGACGAATACCTCGAGTTCGGCGAAGCGGTCGTGCATATGTTGTCCTATGAGGAGGCGCGCCATTTCGACGTCCCTATCAAAGGCGTGTTCGTGGCGAACCCCGGCTACGTGTTCGCCAGCGCGGGGATTCCGCGCGGCGCGCTGATCCGCTCGTTCAACGGAAAAAAAATCGAGAAACTTGCGGATTTCGAAGCGGCTCTCGCCGACCTCGCCGATGGCGCACGCGCCGCCGTGCGCTACGTGACCATCGAGGATCCGCGCGCCGAGCAGCTCAAGATCATCCGCATGGACCGATTGTGGTTTCCGGCGCGCAAGTGCCGGCGCGACGACGAGCTCGGCACCTGGCCTTGTGTGAGCATTGCCGAGGGGCCCGCGGCCACGCGCGCCGCACCGGGCGAAACGCAGTTTCCCAAGAGCGGCGATCCGCGCATCGATCGATTGGCGCCATCGCTCGTTACGGTCGGCTTCGACATGCCCTATTCGGTCTCCGGCGTGACCGAGAAGAACTATCACGGCTCGGGATTGATCGTCGATACGAAGCGCGGGCTGGTCGTCGTCGACCGCAATACGGTGCCGATCGCGATGGGCGATGTGCGCATCACGTTCGGCGGTACGGTCGAGGTGCCCGGCAAGGTCGTGTTCATCCATCCGTTGCACAATCTCGCGCTGGTCTCATACGATCCGGCCGCGATCGGCGCGACGCCGGTGCGTGCCGCCGCCTTCGATACACATGAGCTCAGTGCCGGTCAGGACGTCTGGGTCGTCGGCGAGCGCAGTGACTCGAAAATCATGTCGCAACGCACGCAGGTGGCGAGTCTGGACGTGCTCTCGTTCCCGCTGTCGCGCACTTTGCGCTTCCGCGATACCAATCTCGAAGCGGTGAATCTGGTCAATCCGCCGGGCGATTTCGACGGCGTCATCGCGAATGAAAAGGGCGACGTGCTCGCACTCTGGTCGAGTTTCGCATTCGAGAATCAGCGCGATCTCGAGCAGGTCAATCACGGCATTCCCGCGGATATCGTGACCGAAATGATTGACGCCGTGATCGCGAACCGGCCCTTATATTCGTTCGAAGCGGAATTCGATCTGCAATCGCTCGCGGGCGCCCGCAAACTCGGACTGCCCGACTCTTGGGTGCGCCGCTTCGAGCAGCACAATCCGCAGCGCCGTCAAGTGCTCAGCATCGACCGGCTGGTCGCCGGTTCACCGGCGGCTCGCCTGTTGGAGCCCGGCGACCTCGTGCTCGCGATCGACGGCAATGTGGTCAATCGTTTCCGCGAAGTCGAGCGCGCCGTGCAGAAATCCGAAGTCATGGTCACGGTCTGGCGCGACGGCGCGGAGAAGACGCTGAAATTGGCGACCGTACCGCTCAATGGGCGTGATATCGACCGCGTCCTGATATGGGCCGGAGCCACCTTGCAGGCGCCTCACCGGGCGATCGCCGCGCAACGCGGGATCGTGCCCGAGGGCGTTTTTGTCGCGTTTTTCTATTACGGTTCGCCGGCAACGCACTACGGGCTGTATGCGGGCCGCCGGATCACCGAGGTCGATGGGCAGCCGATTCCCGACCTCGACGCGTTCATCAAGGCGGTTCGCGGCAAGCCCGATCGGTCGTCGCTGCGGCTCAAAACCATCAGTTGGAACGGACAAGTCGACGTCATCACATTAAAGCTCGATAATCACTACTGGCCTGCCTATGAGCTCGATCGCCAGAGCGACGGCAGTTGGACGCGTACCCCGATCGATCCGCCCTAAGAGCGCCTGTGGTCAGAGCAACACAGACCGAAATCGAGGAAGCCGTCGAGACGCTTCGTGCCGGGGACTTGGTCGCGTTCCCGACCGAAACCGTCTACGGGCTCGGCGCAAATGCGTCCAATCCAGCGGCGGTCGCCAAGATATTCGCGATCAAGGGCCGGCCCGCCGATCACCCTTTGATCGTACATTTGGACGACCCGCGCTATTTGCATCGCTGGGTCTCCAGCGTCCCGCCGGTCGCGGCCGCACTGGCCGCGAAGTTTTGGCCCGGCCCTTTGACGCTGATTCTGCCGAAGGCCGAGGCGGTGAGCGCGATCGTCACCGGCGGCCAGGACAGCATCGGTATTCGGATTCCGTCGCATCCGATTGCCCAGCAGCTGCTGACCGCTTTCGGCGGAGGAATCGCCGCGCCGTCCGCGAATCGTTATGGCCGCGTGAGCCCAACCAAACCTGAACACGTGCGCGAAGAATTCGGCGAGGCGCTGCGCGTCGTGCTCGACGGCGGCGAGTCGCCGATTGGACTCGAATCGACGATCGTATCCTGCATCGACAACCTGCCGCGCCTGCTGCGGCCGGGATTCATCACGCGATCGCAGCTCCAGGCAGTGGTCGGTAAACTTGCCTCCGGCGGCGCCGTGCCACGCGCGTCCGGCGATCGTGCCGTACATTACGCGCCGCTGACGCCGATCGAGATCGTCTCTGCAGACGAACTCGAGACGCGCGCCGCCGAATTCGCGAACCGCGGCGACAAAGTTGCCGTGCTCGCAATGCGCCCACCGCTCAATACGCAGCGCCTCATGACCTGGATAAACGCCGGCACCAAGCCCGATGCCTACGCGCACCATCTCTACAATCACCTTCGGACTTTGGATCGCGTGGGTTGCGTGCGCATCCTCGTGCAGGCGCCGCCCGCGGACGAGCGCTGGGCCGCGATCATCGATCGGCTGCAGCGCGCGAGCGGCTCAGGCGCGCAGCTAGCGGCCGGCGACGCGATCTAGAACTGCTTGTATTGCCCGGGGCATTGCCTACAATCGTCAAGCTTTGGAGTGACGCCTTTGTATGATCCCAGGCCAAGGTCGGTAGCTGCGTTGGAATTGGATCCGGCCGCGGATCCGTTTGCGCCCGAGTCGGTGAGACACTTAGTGCTGCGTCACGGCTCACCGCTGCTGATCATCGATGCCGAGCGTTTGCGCCGACAATATCGCCTGCTCGCCGCGGCGCTGCCCCGAGTCGATCTGCACTTCGCGTTGAAGCCGCTGCCGCAAGCGGCGGTCATTCGGGTGCTGCGCGAGGAGGGCGCATTCTTCGATTTGGCGACCAACGGCGAGGTCGATCTGGTGCGGCGCTTAGGGATCGAGGCGTCGCGTTGCATCCATACCCATCCGATCAAACGGGACGGCGACATACGAACCGCGCTGGCCTATGGCGTGTCGACCTTCGTCGTCGACAATCCGGACGAATTGCGCAAATTCGTCCCGTTTCGCACCCGCGTCTCGCTGCTGATTCGGGTCTCTTTTCGCAGCCGCGAGGCGGTCTGCGACCTTTCGCGTAAATTCGGATGCGACCCGGACGGCGTCGCGGAGCTGCTTGCACTCGCCGCCGAGTTGCGCATCAAGATCGCCGGCCTGTCTTTTCACGCCGGATCGCAAGCGAGCGCGTCCGCAATGCACGTGCAGGCGATCGGCACATGCCGCGAACTGCTGCTGGCCGCGCGCGCCGCGGGCCATGCGCTCGACGTTCTGGATATCGGCGGCGGATTTCCGGTTGACTACCGAACGCTTGCGGTGCCGATCGACGAGTTTTGCGCGCCGATCCGCGCGGCCTTGGGCACGATCGATCCGACGGTGCGCGTGATCGCCGAGCCGGGGCGCTTCATCGCGGCTCCTGCGGCGGTCGCGGTCGCGTCGGTGATGGGCCGCGCGCATCGCGACGGGCGCTGGTGGTACTACCTCGACGACGGCCTTTACGGCTCCTACAGCGGCCAGCTCTACGATCACGCCAAATATCCTCTGGAGGCGCTCGTAGAGCCGGGCGAGACCTACCCGTCGGTGCTCGCCGGCCCGACATGCGACAGCATCGACGTCATCGACGATGCCGTGGATCTGCCCAAGCTCGCCGTCGGCGACTTGGTGCTCGGGCGCAACATGGGCGCATACACCTGGGCGACCGCATCGGAATTCAATTTCTTTCCGAAGCCGACCGTGCTCGCGCTCGATCGCGGCCAACTGTTGCCGGATTTGGATCACCGATGAGGCCGGCGCAACACCTCGGTCTGCCGGCTCTGAGCCGCCGCAGGCTGCTGGCCCTCTGCGGGGCCGCCGGCTGTGCCGTCGGTCTCGGCTGCTTGCCGCGAACCGACGCCGGCACACGGCGGCTCGTGCTCCGGGATCCGCGGACCCGCACCGAACTCGACGTCGAGTTTATCCGTGGTCGGGCACCGGTCCTCGCGGCGATCGCGCAGATCGACGCGCTGTTCTGCGACCATGGTAAGCACGAGAGCCGTCCTGTCGATCCGCTGCTGCTCGACCAACTGCACACTCTCGCGGCCGAACTCGGCGCGGCGCCGGTGTTCGAGATCGTCGCCGAACATCGGCCGCGCGGCCGAGAGTCCGTTCGGCCGGGCCTGCACGAGCTCGGGCGCGCCATCGATGTGCGCCTCGCCGGTGTCGCATGCGCCGATCTCGCTGCGGCCGCGCTTGCGCTCGCCCGCGGCGGCGTGGGCTATTACCGCGCGGCGGATTTCGTGCATTTGGATACCGGCTCTGCGCGCGGCTGGCGTGGGTGAATGCTTGCACCGTTCGAGCGCATGCTGATGACAGCACCCCCGGCCACCGCTATTCATGAGATGGTCGAGCGTTGCCGCGGGGCGGCTTTTCCGCGCAGCATCACCAAGCTGCGCTCCGGATGGGTCGTCATGGGTGAGAAGCAAGTGCTGCCCGGCTATTGCCTGCTGTTGCCCGACCCGGTCGTGCCCGACCTCAATGCATTGGCGCCGCTCGAGCGCGCGCAATACCTCGCGGACATGGCGTTGATCGGCGACGCCTTGCTCGCGCTCACCGCGGCAGCGCGCATCAATTATGCAATCTACGGCAACGTTGAGCCGGCACTGCATGCACACGTGTTCCCCCGATTTGCCGATGAGCCGCCGGCGCAGCGCGCGGCCCAGCCCTGGGCGCTCGACTGGAATGTGGCCCCCAGCTTTTCCGCGCCGGTACACGGCGACCTGAAGCAGCGCATCGGGGAGTGGCTCGACGCATGCAGGGACTGACGGCCCCGGCCGCATTGGGCGAATTGCGTGGATTGTGGCGGCGATCGCTGCTTCGGTATGCGGACGGTCGCTCCGATACGACGACCCGCGTCCATTGGCTTCAGGGTGAGCGCGCCTACATCGACTTGCGCCGGCCGGCCGATGGCACGGATATCGCTCATGGTCGCAAGCTCAATGCCTTGTCGGCGTTCGACTGCGCGCAACTCGCGAGACAAGAGGGCTTTGCCGGCACGCTCGCGCGTCGCGGCGCCCACTTCGAGTGGACGCGTGTCATCGATTATCAGCCCAAGGCGGACCGTGCGGACGCCGGGTCTTTGCACTGGGAGGGCGAACTGTTGATAGAGCATGGCCGCGACATCGATTATCTCGAGCATTGGCATCGCGAAACGACCGAGGCCGATCGCTCGCCGGTTGCTGCGCTCGCACTGCGCGACGCCGAGAGCGGCGTGTATGGGGCGTTGCTGCGCGTCGGACCGCATTTCATGTATGCGCGCGATCGCGCGCGTGCGGCGCCCGCGAATCGGAATTTGAGCGAATGCGTAGCGGCTGCGGGGAGCCTCGATGAGGCGCGCGCGCTCGTCGATTGTGAAATCTCCTTTGGAACGCTGGGCACGAACGAATGGCGCATCACGGCCTCGACACTGCCGTACCGCGTCGGCGCCATGTTGAAGCCGGTCATCGAAGATCACCATGCGGCTACGACCGACTGCACGCCGGATGGCGTCAGCGTCGAACGCGCATGGCAGATCGCCGGCGTCGAAGGTGCGCTAAGTGCCTGGCAGGAGCGCTGACATGGCTCTATCACCCGCTGCCAAGGCCGCTCTCTGGACGGTTTCAGGCCTGCTCGTGCTGGTGCTCGCGGTCCCCGCTACGCTGCTGCTCATCAATCTGCACGACGAGCCCCTGAACCCACAGGTTCAGGCCGTACTCGACCGCAAATACGATGGCGTCCCGCCCGCGGAAAATCTTTTTTTTGCATTGCTTGCGCTCGATTCCCGGGATCCCGCCGACATCAATGCCCAAGGACGGCGGCTCTACGCCGAATATTTGAGGGAACACGCAGCGAGCGGCTCGAACTTCCGGTTTCGATTCAAACAAGACGCGTTTCTCTCACGATTGCCGTTCTCAGGAAGCCCGCAGCTGCTGTGCGGTTCCGCCAAACCGAGAGATGACTGCTTTGCGCGCGCACTCGGCGATCGAGCCGAACTCGAGGAGCTCATCGAAGCGAATCGCCTGCTGCTCGATCGCTACAAGGCGCTGCAGCAGTATCGCCGCCTGCAGAATCCCGTGAGTTTGTCGATCAATTCGCTGATTCTTCAGTGGCAGCCGTTTCGCAACGCCAAGCGCCTGTGGCTGACCGACGTGGCGCTGCAAATCCGCGCCGGCAAGGTCGATGCGGGCATCGACGCGCTGCAGGGCGACATCGCATTTACGCGCCGCATGCTCGCCGAGCCGGACCTGATCCTGATCGACAAGATGGTGCTTGCGTCGAGCCTGCGCGATAGCCTGCAATTCCTCTCCGGCCTGGTACGCGATGTGCCGCTCAGCGACGCGCAATATCGCGCAGTGGCCGCGCTGTTGCCGCCCTTGACCGAGGACGAACGGTCGCTTGCCCCTGTTTTCGTCCGCGAGTTCACCGGCTTTGCAAATTTCCTTGGCACCTTGAACGATCCGAACAGCGCGGCGTTTCCGCCGAGCATCGTCGGCCGGCTGCAATCGAAATTCCTCAAGTACAACGCGACGGTCAATCTCAAGTGGTCCTATGTCGAGAAGGCGAATGCGCAGAGCCGCGGAACCTGCGATCAATTGCCGCCCGCCGAATTCTCTCCGAAGGGTCGCCTCGCGCTGCCGTTCTACGACTATTTTTACAACCCGATAGGAAAAGTCCTGGTTGTCACGTCGGTCGGAAGTCTCGGCGATTTTCTCGAGGGGATGTGCGATCTCGAGGGCATGCGCAGAATCGTCGTGTTGCAGACGATGCTGCACGAGGCGAAAGTCACCGATGATCAAGTCCCCGCATTTTTGCAGCGGTCCGGACCCGATTACGGCAATCCGTATACCGGATTGCCGCTCGAGTGGCGGCCCGAAGACCGCACGCTGACGTTCAAGCCGCTCGCTCCCCGTGATACGAATTATTTTCCGTGGGCGATATGAATTAGAATAGGCAGATGGCTGCGTCGCAAGCACTGTTTTCACGCCCGTCGGGCCGGTCCTTGCGGCCGCCGAATTGGCTGATCTGCGAGGACTGCGACACCGTCTACCTGCGGCCCGATCTGCAGGCAGGCGAGGCCGCCTTTTGCGCCCGCTGCGGCGCCGTGCTCGAGCGCCACGTTCGCTTCGGCCTCGACGCATTGGCGGCCTTGGTGCTCACCGCGTTGATCGTATTCCTCATGGGAAACATGTGGCCCGTTGCGACGCTGAGCCTCAACGGCCAGGAAATCAGCGCGACGCTGTGGGACATGATCCTGATCATGTGGCGCGATCACTCGCGCATCGTCGGGGCGATCACCGCGATCACGCTATTCTACTTTCCGCTGATCAATTTGATGGGAATCGGTTGGCTGCTGCTGTTTGCGCGCCAGGGCCGACGTGCCCCGGGATTCCGTCCGCTGATGGTGGCGATGCATCATCTCGGGCCCTGGACGATGAGCGAGGTTTTCGTGCTGGGCGCGCTCGTCGCCATGGTCAAGGCCAAATCCTATTTCGACGTGATGCCCGACCCGGGAATCTACGCGTACGCGGTTCTCACCGTCCTCATCACGATCTTCGCCGGCATCGACCTGCGGCGCCTCTGGGATCATGTGCCCGACCATAGCCCATGAGCAAGGCGCTCCCCCGTGCCCATGAATTGGGACTGATCGGCTGTCACGTCTGCGGACTCGTGTGCCGTGAGCCGCGCCATCCTGAGGCCGCCTGCCCTCGATGCGGTTCGGCGCTCGTACGGCGCAAGCCCGACAGCGTGACGCGTACCTGGGCACTGTTGATCGCGGCCTTTATCGTCTACATTCCTGCCAACGTGCTGCCGATCATGCGCACGGTGAGCCCCGGAGATGTCGATGACAACACGATCTTGACCGGCGTCGTCGAGCTGTGGGACAAAGGCTCGCAGGAGCTTGCGATCATCGTGTTCACGGCGAGCATCGTCGTGCCGATGCTCAAATTCCTCGTGCTCGGGACCTTGTTGATCTGCGTACAGCGCGGTACGCACTGGGCGCAGCCGCAGCGCGCGCGGCTTTATCGGCTGATCGAACTGATCGGCCACTGGTCGATGCTCGATGTGTTCGTCGTTGCGCTGCTGACCGCGCTCGTGCGCTTCAGCCTGCTGAGTTCCGTGGAGCCTTTGCCCGGCGTGATTTTTTTCGGGCTGACCGTAGTCTTGACGATGTTCGCCGCCTTGAGTTTCGATCCGCGTTTGACCTGGGATGACAAAGGAAGCGAATGAGTGATCCGACCGAACAGAGCGGTTCCGGGGGCGAGGACTTGCCCGAGCCGGTAATCAAGACCCGCCGAGTCAGCGCGTCGCTGATTTGGCTCGTGCCGGCGCTGGCCGCAATCGTCGGCGCATGGCTCGTGATCCGCAATGCGCTCGAAGCCGGGCCCACGATCACGATCAGCTTTCAGACCGCGGAAGGTCTCGAGGCCGCCAAGACGCCGGTGAAGTACAAGAATGTCGTGATCGGGGTCGTGCACGGCCTGCGTCTCAGCGCGGACCGCGATCACGTGCTCGTGCACGTCGAGCTGCAAAAGAACGCGCAGAGCTTCGCGACCGCGGATACGCGCTTCTGGGTCGTGCGTCCGCGGATCGGCCTGAGCGGCATTTCCGGCGTGGACACGCTGCTGTCGGGACCCTTCATTGCCGCCGACATCGGCGATTCCACCGAGACCAGCCGCGAATTCGTCGGCCTCGAGACCCCGCCGTCGGTGATCCACGGCACGCCCGGCAAGAGCTTTCGATTACACACCCATGATTTGGGTTCGATCGACGTCGGCTCGCCGATTTACTTCCGACGCCTCCAGGTCGGCCACGTGAGCTCCTATCGGCTCGACGACAACGGCAAGGGAATCACCGTGGAGATCTTCATCGATGGCCCGAACGACCAGTTCGTCAACCACTCGACGCGCTTTTGGAATGCGAGCGGCATCGACCTGTCGGTCGGCACCGCCGGCCTCAAGGTCAATACGCAGTCGATCGCGTCGGTGATCGCCGGTGGCATCGCATTTCAGGATGTGCCGGCGCCTCACGACACGACGCCGGCGCCGGTCGACAGCGACTTCGAACTGTTCGGCAACGTGGCGACCGCGATGCTGCCGCCCGACGGCGAGCCGACCTATTTCCGCATGCGTTTCAACGAATCGCTGCGCGGTCTCGCGGTCGATGCGCCGGTCGAGTTCCTCGGCATCGAAGTCGGTCATGTCGTGTCGATCAATATCGATTACGACGAAAATACGCATCAATTTCCGATCATCGTGGGTGCCGTTATTTACGGGCAACGCCTCGGCCGTGCACAGACGAAGCTCGCGGCGCGCGCGGCCAAGCACGGCAGCGACGCGGACATGTCGCACACGTTTGGATTGCTCGTCGAACACGGGCTACGCGCCGAGGCGCGCAGCGGCAATCTGCTGACCGGACAGCTGTTGATCAGCCTGGATTTCGTACCGAAGGCGCCCAAGGTTGCCTACAACCCCGCCGCCCGGCCCTTGGAGATTCCCACGACGGTCGGCGGCTTCGACAAGCTCCAAGAGCGACTCGACTCGATCCTTGCCAAGGTCGATGCGATCCCGATCGACCGCATCGCGGCGCATCTCGACGAATCGCTCGGTGAATTGTCGAGCACACTCAAAAATCTCAATGGGGAGGTGTTGCCGCAGTTCAAGGAGACGCTGCGCGGCGCGAACGGCACGCTCAAAGCCGCCGACGATGCGCTGTCCGCGGATTCGCCGCTGCAGCAAAATCTCGGACTGACGCTCGAGGAGTTGCGTCGCACGGCGCGCTCGCTGCGCGTGTTCAGTGATTATCTCGGCAGTCATCCGGAGGCCTTGATCCGCGGCCGCCGTCCCGACGACGCGCTACCGCAGAGCCCCGCCGCTGCGCCCGTACCCTCTCAATCCGGGAGCAAACCATGATTCACGCCCGAAAAAAACGCATCGCGGCGATTGCTGCGGCCAGTGCGGCGATGCTCGGCGCTTGTGCTTCCGCACCCGTGCACTACTACACGCTGGTTGCACCCGACGTCCAGAATCTCGTGCCCGCGGGACCCGACACCGCCACCGCGATCCCATTCATGCTCTTGGCGCACGCGGTGCCCGCAGAAGTCGATCAGCCGCAGCTGATCGTACGCACCGGGGCCGTTCAGGCCGCCGTTCTCGAGGGTGAGCGCTGGATTGCGCCCCTCGGCGACGAAATCCAAGTTGCGCTGGGCGCCGACTTGGCGCGCGCCCTGCCGGGCCAGGATGTCACCGCGCTCGCCGCGGGCGGCAAATCGGTGCTGCACATTCAGTTGAACCTGCGTCGATTCGAGTCATCGCCGGGGGCCTATGCGCTTATTGAAGCGGCGTGGAGTTTGAGGCTGCAAGGCAACTCCGCACAATCGCCCTTGACCTGCACATCGACGATTCGCGAGGGCGTCGAGTCCGGCTACGATTCGCTGGTCCGAGGCCACCAGCGCGCACTCGGCCGGCTCGCTGCCGCCATCGCTGCGGCCGCACGGCCGTACGTCGCCGGGCAGCCGGCGCGTTGCCCATGAAGCCGTTCGTGGTCGATGAGCACGAGGTCGAGATCGAGGGTGGCGAGGGCGACGGCGTGACTTGGCGCACCCTGACCAGCGCCGACCGGACGCCGACCTCAGCCTTGACCAGCGGAGTCTGCGAAATCCTGCCGGGCGGCGCACTGCAAATCCATCGCCATCCGACGCTCGAGCTTTACCATTTTCTCGAAGGCGCCGGCGTCGTTACGCTCGGATCAGAGCAGTGCGCGGTTCGTCCGGGAACCACGATCCTGATACCAGCCGACACCGTGCATGGCATCCGCAACGTCGGCGAGACGGTGCTGAAGCTGTTTTACGTGTTCCCGGTCGATTCGTTCGCCGAGGTCGTCTATACGATGCTCTAGTCTTCGGTGTCGGTTAGAATGCGCGCCAACACCACTGAAGTACCTCCTATGGCCGACACCGTCCCTGCAGCGCAATTGCCCGCGCTGCGTTTGAAGCGCAACGAAGATCGCCGGCTGCAGGCCGGACACCTGTGGGTGTTCAGCAATGAAGTCGATACGGCACAGACGCCGCTGACCAAATTCGAGCCGGGCGAGCTCGTGCGTGTGCTTGCGCACAATGACCGGGCGCTCGGACTCGCTACTGTCAATCCAAAGTCATTGATCTGCGCGCGGATGCTCGATTCCTGGCATTTGCCCGACGTCGCCTGGTTCGCGACACGGATCCGATCGGCGCTCGCGCTGCGTGAGCGGTTTTTTTCGGCCCCCTATTACCGGCTCGTTTATGGTGAGTCCGACGGGCTGCCGGGTCTCGTCATCGACCGGTTCGGCGACACATGCGTCGCACAAATCGGCACAGCCGGCATGGAGCGACTCAAGCCCCAAATCCAGCTTGCCTTGCAGCAGGTGGTCGGCGTTCGGGCGCTGCTCTACAAGAACGACAGCGCCGCCCGTGAGATGGAGGGACTGCCGAGCACCATCGAGCAGGCACTCGGTGAGGTCGGCACCCTCGGCACCGTCGTCGAGGACGGCCTGCGCTTCGAAGTGCCGCTGCTCGAGGGGCAAAAAACCGGCTGGTTCTTCGACCAGGCGGCCAATCGGCGCGCGCTGTCGAAATATGTGCGCGCCGGAGCGCGCGTGCTCGACGTATTCAGCTATGTGGGAGCCTGGGGTCTGCGCGCTGCCGCGAATGGCGCCGGCGACGTGCTCATGGTCGACAGTTCCGCGCCGGCGCTCGAACTCGCGCTTCAGAACGCCCAAGGCAACTCGCTCAAGATCCGCACCCGCAAGGGCGATGCTTTCGACGTGCTCGAGGAACTCGCGCACGAGGGATCGCGCTTCGACGTCGTGATCGTCGATCCGCCGGCATTTGCCAAGCGCAAGAAGGATCTACCGAAGGCCCAGGCCGCCTATAAGCGGCTCAACCAGCTCGCGCTGCGCCTGCTCGCGCCGGAGGGAATTCTCGTCTCGTGCTCGTGTTCCTATCACTTGAGCGCCGAGCAACTGCAGGACGCGATCGGCAAGGCCGCGCGCGTCGCGGGCAAACATCTGCAGATCGTCGAGGCGGGCGGCCAGGCACCCGACCATCCCGTGCATCCGGCGATTCCCGAAACGCGTTACTTGAAGGCCTATTTTTGTCGGGTTACGGATTCCTTGAAATAAAGGTGGCGCGCTAGTCATGCTCACGTATCCGCATATCAACCCAATCGCGATCTCGATCGGCCCGGTGCTCGGAGTAGGGCCGCTGCGCGTGCACTGGTACGGCATCATGTACCTGATCGGTTTCGTTTCGGCGTGGTTTCTGGCGCGCTATCGCGCCCGGCGCCCAAGTTCGACCTGGAGCGTGCTCGATATCGATGATCTGATTTTTTATTGCGCGGTCGGCGTCATCGTCGGCGGCCGTACCGGATGGTGCGTTTTTTACGGCCATGACGTGATCGCCGAGAATTGGCTCAATGTATTCCACATTTGGGACGGCGGCATGTCCTTCCACGGCGGCCTCACCGGGGTCATCGTTGCCGCAATCGTGTTCGCGCGCGCCAAGCACAAAGCGATCGGGGATGTTTTCGACTTCCTCGCACCGTTGCCGGGCATCGGACTGCTCGCAGGCCGCTTGGGTAATTTCATCAACGGCGAGTTGTGGGGCCGGCCGACCGATCTGCCCTGGGGCTTCGGTGTGCCGAACGGCGCCGGCGAACTCATCTCCCGGCATCCGTCGCAACTCTACGAGGCGAGCCTCGAGGGCCTCGTGCTGTTTGCCATCCTCTGGTGGTATACGAGCCGGCCGAGGCCGAGGTTGGCGCCGACGGGTCTGTTCTTGCTCGTCTACGGCTGCGCGCGCTTCACGGTCGAATGGGTGAGACTGCCCGACGCCAATATCGGCTATCTGCTCGGCGACTGGTTGACGATGGGGATGCTGCTCACGACGCCGATGATCATCATCGGCGCCGCGACGCTGATCGTTGCCTACCGGCGCAACATCGCGAGCGGTAACGCGGTCGGCAGCAGCCCGCCGAACGGCGCGGCCTCGGGCGCCAAGGCCTGATCCCATGCGGGCCTACCTCGATTTCCTGCGCCACATCAGGGACCGCGGCGCGCACAAGCAGGACCGAACCGGCACGGGTACGCTCAGCGTCTTCGGATACCAGATGCGCTTCGATCTTGCGGCCGGTTTTCCGCTGGTCACGACCAAGAAGCTGCACCTGCGGTCGATCATTCACGAACTGCTCTGGTTTTTGCGCGGCGAGACCAACGTGCGCTACCTGCGCGAACAGGGCGTGACGATTTGGGACGAGTGGGCGGACGCCGATGGCGAATTGGGTCCGGTGTACGGCAAGCAGTGGCGCAGCTGGCCGACCGCCGATGGCCGCAATATCGATCAGCTCGCGGCGGTCGTACGCCAGCTGCGCGAGCAGCCCGACTCGCGCCGCATCGTCGTCAGCGCATGGAATGTGGGCGAATTGGACCGCATGGCCTTGCTGCCTTGCCATGCCTTGTTCCAGTTTTATGTCTCGAATCGCAAGCTATCCTGTCAACTTTATCAGCGCAGCGCCGATGCATTTCTCGGCGTGCCGTTCAATATCGCCTCCTATGCGCTGCTCACGCAGATGCTGGCGCAGCAATGCGATCTTGAGCTTGGAGATTTCGTCTGGGTCGGCGGGGACTGCCATCTGTACTTGAATCACTTGGAGCAGGTCGAGTTGCAGCTCGGCCGTACGCCCTATCCACTGCCGCAGCTGCGCATCAAGCGCAGGCCGGCGAGCCTATTCGATTATTCTTTCGATGATTTCGAAATTCTCGCTTACCAGTGTCACGCGGCCATCAAGGCCCCAATTGCCGTCTAGGAGTCTATGAAGAAGAAGCGTTCGTCTCGCCCGCCGCTGTTCGAAGTCCGACACTCGCCGGTCCACGGCTACGGCGTATTTGCGCTGCGCCGCATCCGCAAGGGGACGACCGTGATCGAATATTTGGGCGATCGGATCAGTCACGATGAAGCCGACACGCGCTATGAAGACAAGGCGGCGGGCGACAACCATACGTTTCTGTTCACGGTTGATGCAAAGACCGTTATTGACGCCGGTGTCGGCGGCAACGAGGCGCGATTCATCAATCATGGTTGTGACCCCAACTGCGAGAGCACCACGGTCGGCAAGCGCGTGTTCATCGAGGCGATACGCACGATCCGACCCGGCGAAGAACTCGCCTACGACTATCAGATTCAGCGCGACCGCGATGATCCGGCGAACGTCGATGAAGTCTTCGCTTGTCGATGCGGTGCCGCAAGCTGCCGCGGCAGCATGCTCGAGCCGCCGAAGAAAAAGCGAAAAACGGCGATCAAAGCGGCCGCACGCGCAGGCCGTCGCAAGCACACCGCAAGGCGTACACAGACGGCCAGACGCCCGCACGCGGGCAGACCCGCGCGCGCAGGTCGACGCGCACCCGGCCGCTGATCTTAAGCGTGGGCGGCGAGGTGCATCGGAACGCAGCCGCGATCGCCTCTGAGTTGTGCGCGCAGGGTCTCCTCGTCGAGGACGGGTACGCGGATTCCTCGCTGGTGCAGGGCTTGGCTCGCTGTGCTCAGACTCGATTGGAGCGCGGTGAATTTGCATCGGCTAAAATCGGCGCCGCGGGCGCGGCACAACGGCGCGAGGAGATTCGCGGCGACCGCATCTGTTGGTTGTCCGAACCGCTGTTTCAGGCCGAAGCGGTGCTCATGGACTCACTCGAAGCGCTGCGGCTCGCGCTCAATCGAGAGGCGACTCTCGGTTTGTTCGATCTCGAGCTGCACTATGCGCACTACCGACCCGGGGCCGGCTATGCGCGGCACGTCGATCAGCCGCAAGGCCGGGATCAACGGCGCGTCTCGGTCGTGCTGTATCTCAATGACCAGTGGGATCTTGCGCACGGCGGCAGCTTGCGCATCTTCGAGCGCGACGGCGCCGTGCGAGAGATCACACCCGTCGGCGGCCGCTTGGTCTGCTTCCTGAGCGCTGGGCTCGAGCACGAAGTCTTGCCGACCACGCATGCGCGGCTGAGCCTCACCGGCTGGTTTCGTACGCGGGTTTGACCGCGCCGTCGCGCAGCATCGCGCGCCAGTCGTCGAGCAATTGCAAGGTCGGCGATGCCGTCAGCACGATCTCGACCCGGCTGTCACGGCGGTAGGCGCTGTCCTCGCTCGCGAGCCCGCGCCCGTGGCTCTGGAACGACCACGCCGGTCCGGGTCCGGTTCTCAAGATTCCCTTCACGCGCCGCAGTGCGCCGCCATAGGCCTCGAGCATCCATTGCAGCCGCGGTTCGATTGCGGCACGCGAGAAGCGCAGCTCGCGCGGCAGCACCCAACTGACCGCCGCGAAGCCCAGTTGGCTCGATTGCGTTTCATGGCCGTCGCAGCCGGCGATCGCGAAGGCCGCAGGTATCGGCGTCGCCGCGGTCGGGATCTCCCGCAGCAGCGAGAAGGCGGGTGGCCGCGTGTAAGCTTGCAGAGCCTCCGCGGGAAGTTCGCCCCGACTACAGATGCCGACGAAGCGCTTGCGCGGATATTGCTCGTCGACGATTGTCTCGAACGCTTGGGTAGCCGCCGCGTCGGCGAGATCCGGCTTCGAGAGCAGCAACACATCGGCGCATTGGATCTGCGACCATTCGGTCGTGTCGCGAGCCGCCGCGATCCGGATCGCATCGATCGGGTCGATCAGGCAAACGATGCTGTCGAGGCTCAAGCTGCGCTGCGCTTCGTAGGCTGCGAGCTCGTCGATGATTTCGCCCGCGTGAGCGGCGCCGCTTGGCTCGATCAGCAAGCGCGTCGGCTTCAGCTGACGCAGGATGTCGCGAACTTGTTTGCCGAACTCGAGCTCCCCGATGCAGCACAAGCAGCCGCCGGCGACCATGCGCACATCGTATCGACCTTGAGCGGATTGTGCGACCTGCAGCGCGTCGAGACCCGCGTCGGTGAATTCGTTGAGTATCACGACCCAGAGTTCGTCATGGCGCTTGTGCGACATGAGCCAGCGTATCGCGGTCGTCTTGCCGGCTCCGAAGCTCCCCGCGACGATGTGCGTCCGCGTCATCGGGCGCCGCCAAATGCGCTAGGACCGTGCGCGGCGCGACCGTCGCCGCCCCGAATCGTTGCAACGGCCGTCGGCGGCGCGGACTTGGATCGATGATTACCGGTATTTTGCCGCATGGCACGACTCTTGCTTGATCGTCATCTAGATTGCCAACGAGATCAGATAGAATGGCTGCAGTATATCCGTGAGGGACTACAGACCGGATCCGTCGTACCCCGTTCACCAGTATTGGTTGTATTTATGCGCTTGCCGTCGCTCAAGTTTCTCAAGACCTTTCAAATCGCGGCGAAACTGCAGAGCTTCAAGGCCGCAGCCGAGGAATTGTTCGTCACTCCATCGGCCGTGAGCCACCAGATCAAGGCACTCGAGTCGCAGCTCGGCGTCACGCTGTTCGAACGCGGCGCGCGCGGGGTACGCACGCTGGCATTGACCGACGCAGGCGCTCACTATCTCGAGCACATCAACGAGATTTTTTCGAAGCTCGAGTCGGTCACGGAACAGTTGCAGATCCGCTACGGTCGCACGATCATCCGGCTCAACGTGCCGCCGTTCTTCGCCAACG
>Ga0187847_10001289_pt1 | contig 23023 bp, 43 predicted proteins | sample June2016WEW_4_10_FD_132458 | JGI IMG/M metagenome (GOLD analysis project Ga0187847, IMG submission 132458) | Peatland microbial communities from SPRUCE experiment site at the Marcell Experimental Forest, Minnesota, USA - June2016WEW_4_10 | ecosystem: Environmental > Terrestrial > Soil >...
AAGGACCGCGTGGCGAAATCAGTTGAGATCATCATGCGCGAGCCCGATGAGCCGTGGATGATCTGGACGCATCTGAACGCTGAAGCCAACATGATTGAGAAGCTTCTGCCGCGCGCGATGCAGGTTGAAGGCAAACAAAAGACTGAGGTCAAGGTGGCGCGGCTTTTGGGTTTTAAGACGGGCGATCCTTTAATGCTCGTGTCAAAAGCAAAGATCGCCAGCAGAGGGATGAACTATCAACACTGCGCCAGAATGCTCATGGTCGGACTCAGCGATTCATTCGAGGAGATTTATCAGGGCATTCGCCGTTGTTGGCGATTTGGACAGACGCGTCCTGTTGATGTTTATTTCGTCGCATCGGAACTTGAAGGCGCTGTTGTCGCGAACCTGAGGCGTAAAGAAGCCGCATTTGAGGAAATGCTTGACGCCATGAGCGAGCACATGCGAGACCTGCAAAGGGAAAATGTGCTTGGCGGCCGTAATGTAAGCGATCCCTACAATCCAACCGTTCCAATGGAGTTGCCATCATGGTTGATATCCTGAGCCTAACGAAAGTCCTGGCGCAGGAATTTTCCAACGATTTCGCCGTTTATAACGGTGACTGTGTTCCTATCATGGCGGCGCTACCAGCGGACTCAATTCATTATGCCATGTGGAGTCCGGCGTTCAAATCGCTTTACACATTCAGTGACAGTGAACGTGATCTTTCAAATAACCCGGATGACAAAAAATTCTGGGCGCAATACGCTTTCACGGCGAAGGAAATATTCCGCATCATGAAACCGGGCAGGCTCATAACCATTCATTGCATGGACCTGCCAACGTCCATCACCAGGGATGGTTTCATTGGAATGAGGGACTTTCCGGGAGATAATCTGCGTCTTTTTGAAGGTGCCGGATTTGTTTTCCATTCACGAGCGTTCATCCGAAAAGATCCCGTTTCCGCCATGCAACGTAGCAAGGCCATTGGGCTGTTACACAAACAGATCATCAAGGATTCCGCGCTCGGCAGAATGGCGATCGGCGATCAACTCATCACCATGCGAAAACCGGGACTGAATGATGAGCCTGTCTCAGGTATATTCGAGGAATACCACGGCGATGACATGACGGATGCTGAATTCACCAGAGCCGCGATGGTATCATATGATCCTGGACGCGAAAGAACTTTTACCGAACATAAATCAATTGAAATATGGCAACGTTACGCGGAAGGCGTCTGGATGGATATAAATCAGTCCGATGTCCTGTCAAAAGACATGGCCCGCGAAGACCATGATGAGCGTCATATTTCGCCGCTTCAACTGACACCAATCAAACGATGCCTGGAAATATGGACAAATCCGGGCGATGTCGTGTTTTCCCCATTTTCCGGCATTGGCTCGGTCGGATGTGTTTGCATTGAGATGGGGAGAAAGTTTCTGGGCGCGGAACTAAAACCGAGCTATTACCGGCAGGCTGTCGCGAACCTGAAAACGGCGGAACTGGAACGTGAAATGGCGAAAAATGAACTCGATCTCAGGATCGCGTGAATGTCAAACAAGATCAACCTCACCAAAATCATGGACGCGGTGAATGAGAAATTCGTCAGCGGTGAAAAGATAACCACGAAAGATAATCGCCGTCAGCGCCCGACGATCAACCCGGATCATGTGGCGATGTATCTCGTTCGTAAGATCAAAAATCTGAGTTTACCACGAATAGGAATGGGTTTTTGTCGCCATCATACGACGGTCATTCACGCGATTGGCCGCGTCGAGGACATGATGGCGGCGAATGATGAATTCGCGGCGCGCGTTGAGAGTGTCAAAGTTTATCTGGAGGAAAGAGCGACACAATGATCGAATTCACGACTGGAAATATCTTGACCGCGAACACGCAAGCTCTCGTCAACACGGTGAACTGCGTCGGTATCATGGGCCGAGGTCTCGCGTTTCAGTTCAAGAATAAATTTCCCGCGAACTTCAGAGCCTATCAGAACGCCTGCGCACGCAAAGAAATCCGGCCCGGCAAGATGTTTGTATTCGAAATCAGAATATTCGCCAATCCAAAGTTTATCGTTAACTTTCCAACGAAGCGCGATTGGCGTGACAAAAGCCGAATGGAAGATATCGATTCCGGACTGGTGGCATTGGTAGATGAAATCCGCGAGCGCGACATCGATTCCATCGCCATACCACCGCTCGGCTGTGGGTTAGGCGGTCTGAACTGGACTGATGTGCGACAACGGATCGAAACCATATTTGATCGCATTAACGCCCCGCGCGTGTTGATCTTCGAACCGAAAGGCAGGCCATGAGCAAACTGTTTGGACTGCGTTGCGCCTGCGGATCTGATGACGTTGTGGCGATAAAGCCTGGATATGATCCACCAACTGTTACACGGGAGCCCGCCATCGCTGATGAGGCGCTTTGCGAAACATGTCTGCGCGCGAAATACGATGTCAGACGGGTTCGCGCGCCATGACAGAAGCGACGCAAAAACATAAATATCCGGTTCGCGCTGATCTCATGGCGAGGGTCCTTCGAGAAGCGGCGGAAAAAATCGCGCGTGAACCAGGCGAGACGAAAATGAGCGCTGATAATGGTGTGCGATGGTCTATTTCCAACACTGAGACGGCGAGGCGATTGCTGCTTCAGGCCGATCGTTGGGAACGCGAGACCATTACTGGCGAGCCGAATATCGTGGACCGGGAGAGGATGGGGATGCCGCCATGACATGGCCAACCTTCAAGCCATTTATCATAGGCGAAGAGAACAATCCATATCTGGCCCGCTGGTTTGTCATCCCGCGTAACAGATGGTTTAACATCTATCTGCACCATTTCCATAGATCGGATGATGACAGAGCGCTTCACGATCATCCATGGTCCAACATGTCCATTTTGTTGCGCGGCTCTTACATTGAGCATTTGCCGGGAGGCGATAAGATTTTACGTCGTCCAACATGGAAGTTCTGGCGATGGCCGAAACGCGGGGCTGAGTGGGCGCATCGCGTTGAACTGATCGATGGACGAAAAGTCTGGACGCTGTTCATAACCGGCCGAAAAGTCAGGACGTGGGGATTTCATTGTCCTCGCGGTTGGATTCCATGGACTGAATTCGTGGAAATCACGTCGGATGAAAACAAGGCCGGGAAAGGATGTGAGTGATGCCGCTTGTTGATAAGATTATCGCGGGCGTTGCCTTGATCATGGGAACAGGGCTCATCGGTCTGATAATCTGGTGCTCGATATCATTCGATCCGTGGTTTTTGGTTTTCCTGTTTCTGGCCGTGCCGTTGTGTGGCATGTTTGTGATGTTTTTATTAGAAGATATTTGAAATGAGTGAGCAGCCCGCCGTGATCGTGACCATGCCGGTGCCTCCCAGCCTTAACAAATTGTGGGCGCGGGCGCCAGGCGGGAAACGCGTTCGTAGTCAGGCATACCGCGCCTGGATCTCGACAGCGGCCTGGCTTGTGAAGACGCAGATCGTGGGCATGGAACCTCTGTCATGCCGGTTCAACCTGGAGATCGAGGTGCCAGTGAGCCGTCGCGATACGGGCAACTGGGAGAAAGCTTTATGCGATCTTTGCCAGACGGCCGGTGTCATCACGAATGATGGCAACGCGCATCGCATAACCATCACGCCAACCGAAAGAACTGACTGCATGCTGGCGTTCTGGCCACTGCCCGAGATGGGCGCCGTGCGAAAAGCGGCGAAAGAGAGGCGTCCGGCCGCCAGCGGTAAAAGAGCCACGCGCCTGACCGTGAAGCAGGCTCACGCGCTTGGATTATGGAAATAGGGATTGACGCCCGCCAAAGTGATGCTATTATTATGCGTATGAATAACGGCATCAAAAAGCGCCTTACCATATCGGTGAGTTCTCCGCAGGAAAAATGGTTGAAATCCAGGGCCAGGAAGCTTGGGATTTCCATCAGTGAAATTTTGCGCCGGATTGTTGATGAACAGATGACAAAGGAGACGACAAATGCCTGACCGTCACCAACCACCACGGATCGTGGATCGGCCAGAACCGTGCTTCGTGAGGATGCGTGTTAAACGTGGAGGGCCGTGGATGGCCGCGCGTATATGGAGCGCTTTCGGCATGCTGATGGCGGAAATAAACGGAGAACCGGCGGCACCTGAGCGTGTGTGGCACTCTGGCGATCGTATCGATGAGCGGGAATATGACATGCTATTGGCGCGAATGAACGACCAGAAACCGTTTTGAATGGGTGTCAAATGCCAAACGACATGAGTAACACGCCAGTCCTTGATCTGACATCGGCGCTCGCGCCGGATAAGATCGCGGCGTGGCTGGAATACGAATACGCGAAACATCTGCTCCGTAAGACCGCGTTGCTGATGAGGCATGAAAAGTTTCTGGCCGTCACCAATGACGGCATCAACGACGATGTCATGGCCGGACACGCGTCTGATTTCAAAAATGATCTGAAAGACGAAATCGCGGATATGAACGCCACGCGAAGTAGGATCAAGGCGCCCGTCTTGCACGCGCAACGTCTGATCGATGGCGAGGCGAAGAAAATGACGGACGCGCTTGGCATGGCGATGTCGCAGGTCCTCGCCAGGCTCACGGATTATCTCAGGCGGAAGGAAGCGGAAGAACGCGCGGCGGCGGAAATGGAGGCGGCGCGGCTCGCGCTGGCGGCGCAGGAGGCGATGGAACTGGCGGATCAGGTCAACACACCATCCGCCATCGATGCCGCCGTGCTGGCCGTCCAGGAAGCACAACTGGCCGAGATCATGGCCACTGCCCGCCCGGTTGAACTTACTCGCACACGGTCGCAGGCGGGGTCACTGACGGGACTGAAGGATAACTGGCAATACCGCGTTGTTGATATCAGCGCGGTTCCCGCCGTTTATCTGACCGTTAACGATGTCATGATCAAGGCGGCCATGAAGTCGGCCGGGAAGAGCGTTGGTGATTTGCGGATTCCTGGGATCGAGTTCTTTAATGACGCGAGGGCTTTTGTGAGATGAGTATCTTCCCCGTGAATCCCGATGAACTCGGCGATGATTTCAAACGCGTGGATGAAATCCTGAAGCTCGCGGTTGAGAATGGCGACATGTTAAGTGAGTGGGAGAATGGATTTGTATATGATCTCGTGGAGCGCGTTGAAAAATACGGCGCGCGAACACGAATTAGTGAGAGACAAATGGAGATTATCGATCGTATTGACCATAAGTTGAATGAAGGTTGAACCATGAGGCGGATGAACCCGCTGATTGAGATGAGCGCCGCGTTCGGCTCTGACGGGACGCGCGAACTGTAAATGAACGACTGAACAAAGGAACGAGCGAATGGCTTTCATGCAACCACCTCCCTCCGGCGCGAGTGGAGATTTCCCGCCGATCCTGGCCTATAAGGCACCGTCTGGACGACTGTTTACCCGCGATCGGGTGCAAAATTCGTCCGGCGACTGGGAAACGACGGAAACCGATGTCACGATGGCGCAACCGGCGTTCGCGCTGGATTTTGGACGCCTGGAAGTGGGGTGGTGCCATTTCGCCTATGGCGCCGCGCCACTGTGGACGATGGTCCCATACGGTCATCCCATGCCGGACAGGCCGCCATCTCCCGGTAAGGACGCCAAGGGCAAGGACATACAGTATAAAAATGGCTTTCGCCTGCCCGTGGCGGGCAACGCGATCGGCGGCGTGCGTGAGCTGGCGGGCAACAGTAATGTGCTGATCACCGCCATGAACGAGGTGCACACCCTGTTTGAGGCGGCGCCAGAGGCGGCGATGGGCAAGATACCGGTGGTTAAAATGACCGATATCGTAACGGTCAAAGTCGGTCAGGCAACCAACTTCCAGCCGGTTTTTTCGATCTTCGGTTGGGTTGATCGGCCTGATGTGCTTGGTCCGCGCACTGTTACACCGCCACGCGCCACCACGCCAGGCAACGCGGCTCCGCGGACCGCTCAGGTGGCTGACGTGCCCCGACCGGCACAGACCAGCGCGGCGAAACCGGAGGGGATGCCGTTTTGAGGACGTGATCCTGGCGTAAAACCAGAAGGCCCCGCTTCGGCGGGGTTTTTTGTTGAATGGTATATATTGACAAAGCGTCATTTTGGCGTCATTCTGGCGCCATGAACAAACGCATTAATCTCAGGCTACCACCTGAAATCACGGAAATCATGACCCGGCTGGCCGCTGAACGTGGACTTTCTCATACAGCCGTGGTCAGGCAGGCACTTGGCGTTCTTCAGGCGATGCATGATGGCGCCAAGGAAGGATGTTACACGGGACTGACAAAACGACGTGAAAATCTGGAAACGCTGCTGGTGACGCCGCTCTGAACCGGCGAGGGGAAATCCATCGTGGCTTTTTCATCAGATGACAGGGAAAGATTATCAAAACTGCTGGCGATGTTCAGTGGCACATTTGATGGAGAAATCCTCAACGCGGCGAAAGCCGCCGAACGTCTCGTGAAATCCAGGGGAGAAACATGGGAATCAGTCATCACCATGATTTCTTCCAATCAATCAAAACGATCTGAACCAAAACCCGATCCGTGGCGGTCGTCATTCCAGGACGAAACAGACGCATGCATGAAAAAAACGCATTTATTGACGGCATGGGAAACTGAGTTTCTTATTTCGATTTCCGATCGGAAGACTCTTTCTCCAAAACAACAAGCGCGTTTTGAACAAATAAAAGCCAAGGTGGCGTCTTATTCGGACATGAATTTTTGACGCCTTATCATGCCAGCATGGAAGAAATCGCGCGCTTTGTCCGCGCTCTCTTCGCGTATGCCGAGCAGGATACATTCATCAGTTTGCGCGCGTTTGACCAGTTCAACCGATCGGTTCCTCCCGTCATCATTCGTGGCGTGCGGGTTAACGGCAGCGTCGATGCCATTATTCGTGACGCGACAATCGCGGCCGAAGATGCTTCGCAACACGAAAATCCGACTGTTTTTTGTCCACCGATCGCCACGTTCACGGGAGCGTGGAAAGCCTCCACGACCGATCTGGCCAACGGACTGACATTATCGGTTGAGCTTGATGACACGGACCCGGATGCCGGGCAACGTATTCTGGAAGAAATACTTGGCCCCGTCACCGTCCTGGTCAGGTCGGGATCGGACTGGATTGACGCCAGCACGGGAGAAATCAAGCCCAAAATCCATCTCCACTGGCGATTGACCGAGCCAACCACGACGGCGGAAGAGCACGAGCGCCTGCGCCAGGCAAGAACGCTGGCCACGTTACTGATCGGCGGTGACCCGACAGGTAAGCCGGTTGTCCATCCGCTACGGTGGCCAGGGTCGTGGAACCTCAAAACATCGCCTCGCATGGCGACGATCGGGGCGTTGAACGAGACGGCGGAGATCAACCTGGACGATGCCCTGGAAGCGTTGGAACTGGCCACGGATGCCCGTGGCATGTCCCGCCGGGACAACATGCCGGGCGCGTCCTCCACGCCAGAGGCGAGGCTATCCGACGTGCGCTCAGCGATGGCCTCCATCCCAAATTTTGGGGTTGATGTTCATTATGAGGAATGGATCAAATTTGGTTACGCTATTCGTCGTGCAACCGGCGGTGGTCAACACGGGTTTGATATCTGGGATAACTGGTCGCGTCTCTCCGAAAAATACAACGCGGATGAGACAGCGGCGGCCTGGCGGCGAATAGACGCCGCCGTCAGAGGCGGGACGCCTGAACGCACCATCGGCGCCGGGACCATATTTTTTCATGCCACGCGGCACGGGTGGGTGCGCCCTTTCCCCTTGGGCGGAAACGGGGAGGCGCATGATTCCGCCGGTTTCGAGGAGCCGGGACAAACGGGACATGAGACCGGGACAAACGGGACAAAGGATGTCCCGGTTCCTTTCGATCTCGTATGGTTCCAGGATATCCGCCCAAATCTGGATGCCGCTGATTTCGTCGAGGGCACTCTCATTGAAGGGGCCATGTCCGTCATCTACGGCGAATCAAATTGCGGAAAGACATTTTTCGCCACTGACCTGGCCCTGCACATCGTCCTGGCGTGGGTGTGGCGTGGGCTTCGGACGGAGCGAGGGGGTGTCATCTACTGCGCGTTGGAGGGGGCGCACGGGATCAGCAACCGCGTCGCCGCGTTTCGTAAGCATTACAACCTCGGCGAGCAGGATTTGCCATTCGCGATCATTCCATCCGCCATCAACATGCTTGATCCCGATGCCGATACGCCGCGTCTCGTGGCGTCCATCCAGGCGGCCGCCAGCCGGATCGAGGACAAGGTTCTGCTGGTCGTGATTGACACACTGAGCCGCGCCATGGCTGGGGGCAATGAAAACGCTCCGGACGACATGGGCGCTGTTGTCATGAATACGGATAAGGTAAGACAGGCCACCGGCGCGCACATAGCGTATGTGCACCATTCGGGGAAGGACACCGCCAAAGGCGCGCGCGGTCACAGCCTGCTGCGGGCGGCCACGGACACGGAGATAGAGATCGTGCGTCCGGATAAGAACAGTCCCTCGATCGCCACGGTGACCAAACAGCGGGAGATGGAGATCGAGGGGCGGTGGGCTTTTCGGCTCGAGGTCGTGGAACTGGGGAAAAATCGTCACGGCAAACCGGTCACGTCCTGCGTCGTGGTCGAAGCGGAGCGGGACGCGGGAGACCGACGAGGGCGGCCAGTGGATATCGGCGGGCAGTCCGGTATCGCGCTGATGGCGCTGCGGGCGGCCGTGGCCAGTCCTGAGTCGGCTATCATACCGCCGTTCGAAGGCATCCCAAATGACACGCGCGGTGTGCATGTGGAGGTCTGGCGGCGATATTTCTATGAAAAAATGCCTACGATTACCCAGGACGCGCGTAAGAAGGCCTTTCAAAGAACGTCAGAATACCTAACAAGGCGCAGGCTTATCGGGGTGCGCGACCCGTGGGTATGGTTGGTATAGCAAAACGAAACGGGACATGGCCGATGTCCCGCCAGGGTAGCAACGAAACGGGACATCATGTCCCGGCTCTCAAAAAATGGAAAATAAAGAAAATGGCGGAAAACCTTATGTGTGAATTATCCATCGTAACGAAACGGGACATGATTCGCGTGAATGTCCCGGTCGGGACATGGTCCCGGTGTCCCGGTCGGGACATAATTATATATCTCTTCGAGATATATAATTCATGCCAGGCCACCTGTCCCGGTCCATGTCCCGGTGTCCCGTGTCCCGATTCCCGGTTAACCTGAGAAAGAAATACGCGCCATGCGAACCTCTGAAAAACCATCAGCCTACAAAATTCGCACCCCCGAGGACCACGACCGGTATCGGCGAGCACTGGTCCCGATCGACCAGGCGTTTTTCGCGTCCGAGACAAAATGGGGTGTTGGCCGACTTGAGCGGATCATCAGCCCGGGCACCTTCGCCGCGTATCATCGGGGCTGGGATGCTTATCGGGTGGCGCTGGACGCGTGTGACGGAGCGGCGCTTGAGGAGATCGGGCCAAAGATGATCGCGGCGCTCGCGTTCATGGACGCGGAGGCGGTGGCGGGAGGACATCAACCGCTGGCGCCCGATACGTGGGAGCACGGAATGCCTGACGGGACGGTCCTGGTGGTCGTCAGGACGGGAGCGGAGGCATCAGCGGTGATACGAGCCGAGAAGGCCGCGACGGCTTACACGGCCGGTCCAGGGCTCGGCATGGCCACGGTCACTGAGCCGCTATCCACCGAGACCACGCTACCGCCAGATCTCGCCGTTACCGTGCGCCAGCAGCATGAGGGGCGCCGGTTGCTCGTGGTCACGATGGCCGAGGTGGCGGCGCTGATGACGATGGCGGAAGCGCGAGTGCTCGGCGTGAAATGGGAGGGAGATGCAACCTGTAGTGGCAGGCAGGAGGGAGAGGGGTTGGCCGCCGATCTGGTCAGATCAGGCTTCCCTCTTCCCGCTCCGGTTGCCAGTGGGCTGGATTTTTGAGGTTGCGGTGGCGCGCGCCGGGAGGAGTAATGTTCTCAAACGCCCGAGCCAGGCGCCCGTCAGAGACGCGGTTGGACCGCCGCTGGGAGAAATACCCGGCGGCGGCTTTCCTTTGTTCGGTTGGTTCAGGGCGTGGTGGCCTTGACCTCATTGCGAAGATCTTCACAAAGAATGGTGATGGCGTCCTGTAGCGATCCGTGCGCGGTCATCAGTTCGTTATAGGCCGTTGGAGGTTTCACGAAGCCAGAGACGACGCGCAGTTCACGCAGACAGGCGTCAAGACGCGATATCACATCGCAGCGGATGATCAGCGTGGCGTTGTTCATTATTTCATATCCTTTAACACATCCTCAAACGCCCATGCCGCCGCCTGGTATCCGCTTAGGTAAGAGTTGTGTTCGTCTTCTGACATGTTAGTCCACGCGTCCTCTGGAATGGTGAGAGTATGAAGCAGTCTGATCATCTTTCTTTTGATATCTTCCTGTAGCAATCGTGTCAGACGCAAAAATTCTTTTTGGTCTTGGTCAGTAATTGTTGGCGCCTCTTTTTGTGTTGGCGTGGCCTGCTGAATGCCGGTGTCGTCCGTTCTTGTCTGATTTAGCTCCGGTGAGTTGTTCATGGTTTCAGTTGTCCTGTTTTAACAAATCGTTTGAGAAGCGGTATCAGTTCGGCGGCCATTTTCTGGTTCAGGTGCATGCGCGTGTTAAATGGCTCAGCTCCTGACGCGTGAGTGATTTCGTCGGCTCCAAGCCACAGACAATCCTCGTCCGCCAGAGATGATTTCTGGATGGAGCACGTGCTCCCGGAATTGTCCAGGAAACGACCTCGCATGAAACCACGGGAAGTTGGCTTGAATTCGATTGGCATCAGCTTCTCTCCGTTAATAGTTAAAACGCGCCAGTTTTTCCACGATTACGCCCTTGGCTACGGGCGAGAAAAAACCGCGCAAAAGCATTCCGCCATCAGTCCCCGCTACGTAGATGTGATCTCCGTTAGTGATTGTGTCGGCGATGTCATTGAAATAATCTGGTGTGAGCACGGCATCGATTTTCGTGGTTTTGTATTTCCAGAGTGTAAAGCCGTTGGCGTAGTGGAGAACGGACAGATCGCGGAGTGAGAATGGCGTTGTCGCGTCGGTCGTGGTGCTATACCATGCATCAGTGGCCGCTCGGCCGGCTGCTTTAACGGCGGCGTCGTGCTCTTGCAGAGTTTTGGTCATGGCGGGCTCCTGGGTTGTGCCGTTCGATGGAGAGAATATGCACCCAATATGCTGATATTGTCTTCATATATTTGGGCATAGCTGGTATGCTTACATGGAATGACACTGGATGTATGAGCGAGGTATGATGATGTATGACGAAAACACGCTACACATTTTATTTAGACGATGATCTGCGGGTTGCCATTCAGGCGCGCGCAGTGGTCGAAGACAGGTCCGTCGCCAACCTGATAAACCGCGCCATACGTGAGGCGCTGGCGCGCGGCGTGATGAAAAAGGGGCTGGAGGCGGATGTATGCGAGGGTCAAACCGGACCTGATCACCCGGCCGCCATCTCGACAGTCCAGTCTCAGGGGCTTCGAGCGATTGGCGCGAGCCGGACAACGGTCACCGAAGGCGACGGACTTGATCTGCTCCCGGACGCCGCCGCGCCAGCGCCCTCATAGGAGATATTCGATGCCGAAGGTCACGATTTCCACCTACGAGTTGTTTCAGATGTTTCCCGACCAGGAAGCGGCTCGGGTCTACCTGGAAGGCCGGTTGTGGCCGAGCGGCCCGCGCTGCCCGGTGTGTGGCCTTGGCGATCGGATCACGGTTCGCAAGGCCGGTTTCTACCGGTGCAACCAGTGCAAGGAGGATTTCACCGTCCGCACCGGGACCATCTTCGAGCGGTCGCATATCCCGCTGCACAAGTGGCTTTACGGGATGTATCTGTTGGTCACGGCGCGCAAGGGCATATCGTCCATGCAGTTGTCCAAAGAGATCGGGATCACTCAGAAGTCGGCCTGGTTCATGCTGCACCGGCTGCGCGAGGCGTGCGGACCGGAGGAAATGGAGAAACTGCGCGGCATCATCGAGATTGATGAAACCTACGTCGGCGGCGTCGAAGCGAACAAGCACGAGAGCAAGAAACTGAAAGCCGGACGTGGCGCGGTTGGCAAGACTGCCGTGCTGGCGATGCGGGAACGCGGCGGTCGCACTGTAGCAATGCCCGTCGAGAACGTGGACATGGAGACGGTCAAGACGGCGATCTTCGACACCATCGAGATCGGGTCCACGATCCACACCGATGAGGCGGCGGTCTATGGTGGCCTCGACGGGTTGTTCTTCACGCATGACACGGTGAACCACGGCAAGCGAGAGTTCGTCCGCGGCGACGTGACCACCAACGGGGTCGAGAGTGTGTTCGCCGTGCTGCAACGCGGCATTGTCGGCGTTTATCACCACGTCACGCCGAAGCATCTGGCCCGGTATGCCGATGAGTTCGCGTTCCGGCTGAACGAAGGCAACGTCAAGCGGCACACGCTGGACCGGTTGGAGAGCTTCACCGAGGCGACGGCGGCCAAGCGGCTCACTTACAAGGATTTGATTCAATGAGCGAGCAAGACAGAGATTGTCCGCGCTGCCGCGGCGGCGGTTGTGAATGGTGCCACAACACCGGAAAGCGTCCGGCCACAGCATGCGATATCGTCACGGTGACTGTTTCCGGGTTGACCGGTTCGGGTAAAAGCGCAGTCTGCGGCGAGATCGAAATCGCGCTTAAAGCGATTGGCTTGGTAGTGCGATGGCCGGACGGTAAGGAGGAAAAGCGCCTTACGCATGCCGATTGGCAAAGCGCGCTCGATCTCTACAGGCCTGAAATCCTGATCCAAGAAGTCAACATCGCACGCATTCCGCCAGGATATTTCGGTGGCGATACTCTGGGGAGGAGCAAGTCATGAGTGACAATTCAGAGAGACGTTCTGGCCGATCGCCAATTAGCTTGAAGTCCGGAGAAACGCTTGCGGATGCTCTGGCTAATCGCAACAGTCAACCTAACTCCATGTCAATGCCGTTGTCCGACGTAAACGATCTTGACGCCGTTGTGCATGCGTTGGGAATAGAGGACAGCGACACCACGCCAGCTGAGGCGGTTGCGGAGTTGAAGGCTGAGATTGAACGGTTGCGCGCCGCGCTTTTCAATGCGTTATCCGGAAGTGACGACGATCGTGCCATCGCGGATTTTTCCCGTGCAATGGCAACGAAGATGGCCATAAGCCGTGTTAAAGGGCGCAATGGTTGGCAGACATGTCCCACAGAGGCTCTGTGGGCAATGCTACGCGGCCATGTCGAAAAAGGCGATTCGGTTGATGTCGGAAACTTTGCCATGATGATCTGGAACAACCTATGTGAGAAGGAATTACCGCCAACTCCTCGGCATGCGTCGGCACCTGATGGACATAGGTGTGTGGATTGCGCAATGGACGGGCATGCGTGCCCTACCTGTTATGCCGCATGGTGGGGCAAGAAGCATCCGCATCACCGTCAGCTTTGAGGACTTCTTATATGAAAACCGAAATCAACACATCAACGGTGCCACAAGCACTCGATGCTATTGCTGATCTTGTTCTCGCCTACCGACCCAAGCCGAAAAGCAACCCTGCGAAGAAACGGAAACGTAGGACTGCTAAAATCGCTCGTGAGCGCGAGGGTTAGGCGTGCTCCAATTTACCGTCCACCGCCAAGAGGCACACACCAGCGAGTCCTGGCTTGCGTGTCTCGACCGTCCAATGCTCACCGTCAGGGCGGTCCCACTTCACGGCATATCGAGGCTCGCCACCGCTTGCCTGGGACTGCCGCACCGCTTTGTTGGTCGCTTCGAATTTTGTCATGACTGAATATCCCTTGGTTTCTGGACGAAATCTAGCCATAAACCTCACGGGAGTCAAGTATATAATTCCCTATTTTTGTGGGGTGCATCCCTGGAATGATTTTGAGGTTGGTCAGGAATGGCCGCGAAACCCACAACCACGGAAACCGAGAAAACCATCATGAAAGTTGAAGATACGCTAAAAACGTGCAAGATCCATCCTTGGAGAAGTTTTGCGGTTGGTCAGCCAGGCTCATGGGCGCCGCCCGCAAGCCTTTGGGCACCAAAAACCGAGAAAGCCAAGATGGAAGCCGAAAACACGCGTTTGCGTGACGCGTTGAAAACCCGAACGGATGAAAGAGACACGGCTGTGCTGCAGGCTGGTATTGCCCACGAGTGGCTCAAAATCGAAACGCATAAAACAGACGAGGCTGTGGCGCGCGCTGATGCCGCCGAACAGGAGCGCGATAAAGCGCGTGCCGCGTGCGTCTGGTTTGAACGCAGAATTGTTGCGTTGATGGCTGAACTGGCGCGTCGTCCCGCGCTTGTTGAGCTGGATAAGAAGTCCGGACACAATCCATTTCGCGAGATACGCGTGGACCGCCGTCTGATGGGTCCGGGCGTGTGAAACAGAATAGCGGGGCTGGCACTATGACGTTGGATCGTCGCGCCCGACGCAATGCCTTACCTCTGTAACCAGGATGCTCCCGCATGGTTTTCTTTGGCTCCTGGGATCGGCAAACCCTCCCGGCTTAATTTTGCATAGGGTAAGGTGAGGCGCGCGACACTCTTTGTCGGAGGTTTCATAGATGGGCAACGACGTGAAATTGATGATGCATGTTTTTCCTTGATCGTGCTTTGCCCTCTTATTGAGGTTCCTGATCCTCCTGTATATCATCAGATCTATACACGGCGCGCGTTAAATGGCGCCACGATCATGGCGTTGGACGGTTTGAATGACGCGGAGGTCGTGGATATGTTGATCGCGGGTTACAGGCGGCCGAATGTTCGTGTCGTGGATGGTAAGGATATGGAATGATGTTGGAGAGAGATACGCGGGGCGCGACATCCTTACTTCGTCTCCGGGCTGAAATGGTTCGTATCGCGAATGAGGTTGATGGTCTCGCTGATCTGGCGAGTATCGTGAATGTGCGAACGCATGCTCCAATTCTTGCTGAGAAAATACGCAACGCGGTTATGAGGGCGGAAACCAAGGTTGACCCCTCCATGAACAATTGACAAACCACGCCGACATATCGGATGGGTGTCGCACCACCAGAGGCGGCGGCGATGATCAAAATGGAAGACGACGGCCCACCCGATATACAACACGCTCAGATCGATTGTGACGGGATTATTATTCGCGAGTCAAAGGTTACCCGGGCCGAGTGGCGCGATCCCGATGATCCGCTGGCGCATATCCGCCGATCCGAGACGCCGGGCGGACGTGGTGGCGCGAAAACAGTCCATGGTTACAAACGGACCTGGACGATCGATCTGTTGCACAAAACAACGCCAGGGGATGTGACTAAAAAGCACGTTTGGGCGGCATCCCGCTGGTTAAATGACTATGAATTGAGCATGGGATGCACGCCTGGCGCCAGAATCCGGGAGCGTGTGGACGGAGAAACGGAATCCACGCTTGGATCGATGGATATGCGGTTACGCGCGGCCGATCGTTTCAATGAGGCGTCCGATGCGGTGGGCCGATCCGGCGTGATGGTTTTGAAGTTGGTGATAATCGACAATATGTCTTTGGCGCGGGTCGCGTCTGTTCTTGGCACCAGTTCTCATAAGGCATCCGGCAGGGTGTGCGCGGCGCTCGATCGGCTGGTGGAGCATTATAACCCGCCACAGGTAAGGGTGGCGCAACCGCCGCCTGATATCGTGCTTGAGCGTATGGGACGGTGGAAAATAGGCACTTGACAAACGCGATGCGATGTGGTCAGGGTTTTGTCATGATTGGAGATATTGCGCGTAATATGAGTGGCAGGGGCTGCTTGCCTCGTAAACAAACAGTCCCCACCCTTTCCCCAAACTGTCATGCATTACGCGTAACTGCCTAATTAGTAGTCATTTGGAAGGTAGTATTTTATGCCTCGTGGTGCGGCGCCAGGAGAGCGGCGCGGCGGCAGGCAGAAAGGCGCGAAAAACAAAGCAACAATTGATCGCGAAGCTAAGTTGGCTGAAGCACGCGATCGCTTTCTGTCAGGCGTGACGCCAGAAATAATCGCGGCCATGTCGCCGCTCGATGTCATGCTTCATGCCATGCAGATTGAAGCGCAGACAGGCGAATGGCGAATGGCGGCGGCGATGGCAAAAGAAGCGGCGCCGTATCTGCACGCGAAGAAATCTCCTGAAGATGCTGATCGTTCAAGCAATCTGACGGTCATAATAAAGGGCGGCCTGCCCGGTTAAATGCCGCTTATCACGTTGCCGACATTTCACGCCGGACAGGTCGCGGCCTGGAATGTGACATGGCCGGATGGCCGCAGGGCCAAACGTAAGGCAATCAGGTGCGGAAGACGGTGGGGCAAGACCACATTTGGCTCTGTCATAGCCTGTGATGGCGCGGCGAAGGGCGAGCTGATCGGGTGGTTTGCGCCAGCATATAAGTTCATCGCGGAAGCCTACGCCGAAATCGCGATGGCTTTGGTGCCTATAAAAAGCGCATCGTCAAAAGTCGATGGCGTGATACGCACCACGACGGGAGGCCGAATCGATTTCTGGTCTCTGGAAAACGATCTGGCGGGCAGGTCCAGGCATTACAAGAAGATCATCATTGATGAGGCCGCGTTCGCCAAACAGAACGTGATGGATATCTGGCAGCGCAATATTGAGCCAACGCTCCTGGATCTGAGTGGCGATGCCTATGTTTTAAGCAACACGAACGGAAACAATCCGGACAATTTTTTCTGGCGGCTCTGTAACGAAAAAGAGCATGGTTTCCTGGAATACTACGCGCCAACGACTGACAACCCGGATATGCCACGCCGGTTGCCGGGAGAAGACGAATTCGTATATATCGCGCGACGTGAAGAGACATTCGCGGAACTGATCCGCACCCGGCCGCCTCTTGTCTACGCGCAAGAGTATATGGCTCAGTTTGTCAGTTGGGCTGGCGTGCCGATTTTCGCCGCTGAAAATCTGTTGGTGGATGGCGCTGGAATTGATTATCCGCCGCACTGTGACGCGGTTTTCGTGGTTATTGACAGCGCCATGAAAGACGGGAAACCGCACGATGGAACCGGCGCGAGTTATTGGGCGTGGTCTGTGCATAACAGTAAGTTAACGTGCCTTGACTGGGAATATACGCAGGTTCAGGGCGCGTATCTGATTGAGTGGATACCGAACGTATTTGAGCGGGCCGAGGAACTGGCGCGTATATGTCACGCGCGAAATGGATCGATCGGCGCGTATATTGAAGACGCATCGAGTGGGACGATTCTTTTGCAGCAATGCGCCGCGCGTGGTTTTTCCGCCACGGCGCTTCCGGCCGAGTTAACGGCGGCCGGAAAAGATCAGCGGGCGCTTAACGCGTCGCCACAGGTTTATCAGGGCAATGTAAAGTTCTCGTGTCACGCGCACGATAAAACGACATCGTTTAAGGGCCAGGAACGCAACCATATGTGGCGGCAGGTTGTGGATTTTCGGATCGCGGATAAAGAGGCGGCCAGGAGAGCGGATGATCTGCTTGATACGTTCACGTATGCCGTCGCGGTGACGCTGGGGAACGCGGAGGGGATTGCTTAGGGCGCGTCGTTTGGCGGATTGAAGTTACCGCCCATGGTCCATGTCTCCCCGTGACATCTGATGGTTATTTTATCCACGACGAATGATTCTTTGCGCCAGCCGCTTATGTAGAATGATTCTACATCTTTCTGACATTTCAGGCAAAAGGGGAATTTCAGACGTTCGCCGTTTGACAGTATGAGTTCTTTGCTCAATGCACCCATCCTTGGGTTATCGCGTAGAACCATAAACCTGCTCCGACCATCAGGAGCAGCACCAGTTTCCGAAACCATCGGAACATGAGCAACGCGGCCAGGAAGGCGCCTGGAACGAAAATGATCCACATTTGGGCGGTGTCCTAATGTTCTTTCCTGGGTGTCATACCTTATCGCGCTGGTAGTCATCTGAAATGCGGATCGGTCCGCGAGGCTTGCTCCCCCAGTATCCGCAATACGCGGATTGTTGGGCCAGATGTCAACCATGAATTCTAACTTTGTGAGGCACTAATGAGCGAAACACTTCATGAGCCGAACAAGCCTCAGCGGACTGGTCCGTTGGTCTCAGAGGGATCAGCCACCACGACCGTTACCGTGGCACCCGCACCAGCCACGACATCAACGCCCGCACCGGTTAAGCCAACCGCCGAAGATCGGCTGACCGCGCTCGAAAAGCAGGTATTTGGTGGTCCGCCGCCAGAGCCTAACTATCAGATTGTGCTTGGAGAGACCGTCACCATTCCGATCGCGGCCGAGGACGCGCAAGGCAACGTTCAGCCCCTTCCGGCGGATGATACGTTCCAGGCGCGGACAAACGACGCTACCTCATTGCAGGCCGGCATCGGCGCGGCTGGTGGCGCTCCGGCTCTGATTGTGCGAGGGCTTAAAGTCGCGACGGGCGTTCTGGCGTTTGTGGAAGATGCCAAAGGTCTACGACAGGCTTCGATGCGGTTTGATGTCGTGGCACCGCCGGTGGTCGCCGCTCCGGCTGCCGTCGTTACGCCCAATCCGGCGCCAGTCGCGCTCACGCTTAATATGGCGGCGGCGACGCATGATACGGCCGTTCGATAGATATCACCGGTCCACCGGAGGCTTTGAAAGTGATCGAGCAAGTCATGCTGTCTACACCCGCGCCAGTTAAGCCGCTCCCAGATGCTCCCGTTACACCCATTCTGGAGCCAGTATGGGGTATCAATCTTAAAGAAAAGATTTGTTTTTTGATACAGGCGCGCTCCGAGATGCCGTGGGTATTTTTGCCGTGCGAATTCTCAGAAACATGATGTCAACAGCATTGACAGCGTTTACCGCTATCCTGGGAATTCTCTCTGGGATATTGGTTGCCTGTTTGCTGCTTTTGAGGCTTTTCAGATGATAAACGAAGCGTCCATACTCTGCGCGGAACTGCGACACACGCTTGGCGTGCATATCCGGCCGCGCGAGATGGAGCGCGCGTTGACGGCTCTCGGCATGACGTTGGCGGGACCAGAAAAGCCACCGGCGACTGAAGCCGAAATTGAACAGTTGGGCCATAATGCTTTTTGATTTTAACGCTGATTTTTCCGCCGCGCTTCATGAGCGTGGTGTGGAAGTATCGCCAGACATCATCGTGGAAACGCTCACGGCGCTTGGACTGACATTGACCGAAAACCAGGAAGAGAAACACCGCGAGTGGGAGCGTAAGTTGCGCTCCGGTGAACTTTACAAGCGTGGTGTCGTAGGTCAATGAGCGGAACGCAAGGCGCCAATCTCGTTGAAGGCGGGATTGGCTTCGCGGAATTTGGGCTACAGGGAGGGCCAGGCAGTCAACTAACGCAGCTTTTGAGCGGCGAGGATATCGTCCCCGGCTCTCCGGCCGGATACCAGTTGTGCAAAACCCTGTGGGTGTATCATCCATTGGGTGCGAAAATGGTCGAGAAGCCGGTCAGCATCGCGCAATCGCAGCAACGCGAAATCGTTATTCCGGAGGGTCCGGAAGAACGGCTGGTCGAAGCATTCTGGCGTGAATGGAAATTGATTGGCGCGGACGATTGGATCAAGAAGGCCAAGATCACATCCCGCGCCTATGGAATTTCCAGTCTTGTCATCGGTGACAGGCGTAATCCGGCGGCTTCAACGCAACCGTTGGCCCTGGATAAGCTGCACGAAATCGAGCCGTATTTCACCGTTTTAGATCCTTTGAATACGGCGGGCTCGCTTGTTCTCGATCAGGACCCGAATTCACCGGATTTTCAGAAGCCAACCGCCGTTCGCGTTGGCAATCGCGTTTATCATCCGTCACGTTCCGTCGTGACAATGAATGAAACGCCCATTTATATCGAGTGGAGCAGTTCCGCGTTTGGTTTCTCTGGACGAAGCGTTTTTCAGCGCGCTTTGTATCCGATGAAAACATTCGTCCAGTCGATGATTACCGATCAATACGTCACGGTGAAAGTGGGGCTGTTGATCGCGAAAATGAAGGTATGGGGGTCGTTCATTAATCAAAGGATAGCAGCTTTCTTTGGTTTCAAGCGTTCCGCTCTGAAAGCTGGAATGACCGGAAATGTTTTGACGATTGGTGAAAGTGACGATATTTCTTCTCTTAATTTCCAGAATCTGGAAGGTCCGGCGAGATTCGCGCGTGATAATTGCCTGAAGAATATCGCCATGGCTGCTGGCATGCCTGCTAAACTACTCCAGCAGGAAGAGATGATTGGCGGCATGGCTGAAGGAACTGAAGACGCCAAGCAAATTGCTCAATATATCGATGAGATTCGCTCTGAGATGGAGCCGCTTTATCGATTCTTTGATCGGATCGTTCAGCGCCGGGCGTGGTCCCCGCAGTTCTTCGAGGCATTAAAGAGAGACATTCCGGAATTAAGAAAAGTTCCTTACGAGACAGCGTTCTATCAGTGGTCAAACTCTTTCCAGCCATCATGGCCCAATCTTCTCGCGGAGCCGGAATCCAAGCGGATCGAGGTCGAGAAGACGCGATTTGAGTCCGTGGTCGCGTTGGTGGAATCTTTGGCGCCTCTTCTTGATCCGGAGAACAAGGCGGCATTGGTGGCCTGGTGCGCGGATGAAATCAATTCCAGGCGCGATCTGTTTTCCGCGCCGTTGGAGATTGACCAGGTGGCGCTCGCGGAATATGTGCCGCCCACGCCCATGGCGGCCGAGAAAGAGCAGGAACCGCCGGCTTTCTCTCCGAGAACGTAATGTTGCCACCTCTCGGTTTTCGTCGTCTTTTGGCGCAGGCCATCGCCGAAATATCCGCTTCCGGGTATTTGTCGCCTGAGCAGATCGAGGCGTGGGTAACGCGGCTTCGCAACGCGGCGGAACGGGATCTTGGAAGTGAGCGGCAGATTGACGCGGAAACCGCCAGACTGCTCGGAGCGGTGTATGATCGTCTGGTGGAGCGCGGTGGCGTCGTTAAGTATGTTCCGGAAGTAAGTCGATATACGTTGGCGATGGTCAAGCCGCGGTTGCACGCGGAACTGGATCGCCGGATCATGGCGAATGTCGCGTTGATAAAGTTAGATCGGCGCGCGGCGGTTGAACGAACGATCATACGGTTTTCAGGATGGTCAACCTCCATTCCGGCCGGTGGCGACGAAACAGTTAATCGTATCGAAACGCGAGCGGCGATAGGCGAGAACATCGCCAGATTTAAGTATGAGAAAAGACGTTGCGACATCGATCAGGGGCATAAACTGATTGCCGCCATCGCCGATATCGTGGCGGTTGAAGCGGGCGCCATCGCCGCTGAATGGCATGACCATGGCGAACACGATAAGAGCTACAATTATCGTGAAGAGCACATGGAGATGTCAGGAAAAGTTTACCTGATCCGCGATAGTTGGGCGCACAAACAAGGACTCGTTAAATCAGTGCATGGCTTCACGGATGAAATTGTCAGTCCAGGACAAGAGGTTTACTGCCGATGCTGGTTTCGGTATATCACGTCACCACGTCGGTTGGAGGATAAATTCCTGACCGCGAAGGGGCAGGAATTCGTGGCCGGGAGGTTGGCGGCGTGAGTGGATCGGCGATGACAACGGCGGTTAATACGATGCTGGCCGCGTATACGACACTTACGGAAGCGCAGGCCGCCGTGACGGCGGCGGCGCCAGCCTACACATCAGCGTTGGCGACTTACACTGCCGCCACGACGGCCGTTCAGCAGGCGCAGACGGCATTCAACGCGGCGGTGGCTGCGGTGCAGCAGTTAGGAACTGGAACGTAATAACAGGAGATAATTTATGTTGACGGAAGCTGACTTTGATGCCGCTTATGGTCCTTTGCTGAGCAAATGGGAAGCTAGGCTGGGTAAGGACCAGGTTAAGGAACTAACCGGGGATTTGTCCGTGGCTGTGCAGGAATTGCTGGCCAAGACTACCACTCATCTACAAGCGGCTGGGGCAACTTCAGCTCATACCGATATTATCCAGCACGGCATTGCTACTTATGAAGGCTGGCGGACAAAACACGGAGTTTAATACGGTTATGAGTTGGCTTGATACCTGGCCAATCGATGCCGATCTGCAAACGCCATTCGATGCCGCCGTTGTTATTCCGACGATCGGGCGTGTTCACTTAAAGCGGGCTCTTCAAAGTGTTTATGCTCAGGATTTTCCAGGCCGTATTCACCTGCTTATCGGGATGGATAAAGACAGTTTGTTGCCCTGTCCCGAAAAGCCGGATAACGTAACAGTTCAAATACTCTGGCCCGGCTTTTCAACATCAACCCGACATGGCGGATTGACGCCCTCCGGCGATGGTGGTGCTCTTCGAACCATTCTCACGTATCTCGCGAATTCTCCATATGTCGCGTATCTCGACGATGACAACTGGTGGGCGACCAATCATCTGAGCACGTTGCGATCGGCTATTGAAGGCGTGGACTGGGCGTATTCGCAGCGTTGGTTTGTTCATCCTGAAACAAGCCTGCCGCTCGCGGTTGATCGTTGGGAATCCTGTGGTCCGGGTAGAGGACTACGCACGGCGCCAATGGGTGGATTTGTCGATCCGTCGTCTCTGATGATAGATAAAACAAAATGCCGATCGGCGCCGCAATGTTGGACGTTTCCGGCGGTTGAAAGCGATCCGATGTCCTCGGATTGCACGGTTGTCGGGTATCTGACGCAGATGCATATTTCGCGCGGAACGAATGAACCAACATCGTTTTACACGATGAATTCCGCCGATCCGTTCCATCCGAAACGGCTCGAGTGGATCGGCGCGGATGTTTATGAGGAGGCAGGGCGTATGCCAGACAACTACATGGCGGCCATGGCGGCTCGCGTGGCCGCGTATCGGCAGAGAAAGGATGAGCAGGCGGTCGAAACAAATGCCGCTCGTGACACCGCCCTGGCGGAAGCGGAACGGTATATGGCGGCGCTTGATATTAATCTGGGGCGTTTGCTGGAAGTTCAGGAGGGCTGATCATGGACGCGGAAGAGGGCGAGAAAAAGGAGGGCGGCGAATCCTTTAAGAAATGGGCTGAGGAAGAGGCGCATGAGCCTGAGCATGAGAAGGATAAAGCCCGCAAGGACGCC
>Ga0187847_10001292_pt1 | contig 23009 bp, 22 predicted proteins | sample June2016WEW_4_10_FD_132458 | JGI IMG/M metagenome (GOLD analysis project Ga0187847, IMG submission 132458) | Peatland microbial communities from SPRUCE experiment site at the Marcell Experimental Forest, Minnesota, USA - June2016WEW_4_10 | ecosystem: Environmental > Terrestrial > Soil >...
ACCTGCGCGGCGAGGTAATTCCGGTAGTCGACACGCGCAAACGTTTCGACCTTGGCTTGCGCGTTGCCGACGATCACACCCGCATCATCATTGTCGACCTGGGCGGCGTCAAAACCGGACTCATTGTGGACTCGGTGCGCGAAGTGCTCAGCTTGTCCAGAGCCGATGTTGCCGCTCCACCCGAGACCATCCAGTCGGGTATCGAGCAGCAATTCGTTTCCGGGATCGGCAAGGTGGATAACGGCAAGCGCATCATCTTCCTGCTGAACGTGGAGGAAGTGCTTCCCAAGAACGAACGCTTGCGGGTCGCGTCGTCGGCGTAGGGAACAAGTCCGCGTAAGCGGTCCAACCATGCAGACGCTCTTCACACCGGCGTCTGCTGGTTGGCCGACTGACTTCTGATGTTGATTCCCATGAATAAGAACCGAAACCCTGCACCTGATTTTCCGAACCAAGAACCGGGAAACAGGAGCTGAAAGAACTGGTCATGAGCCTGGAAGAAACTTTTCTGCAATTGTCGAGTGTTGACGAATGTGACCGCATTTACGCCGCAGAGGATATCGGACTCGCAGGCCGGCGCGAGGGCGTGGATCCGCTTATCCAGCGAGTGCTCCAGGAACCTTCTCAAGCCGTCCGAGAAGCCATCTTTGGTGCCTTGGCACAGATTCCCGGCGATACAGTCATCGAACGCGCGGCGCAATTGCTGTCCAGTGATGACCCCGGCATTCGCAACCAGGCAGTGGGGTTGCTGCAGTCTCGTGGCTCTGCCGCGGTGCCGGAGTTGCGGCGTCTGCTTGCCGCCGCAGATCAAGACCTGCGCAAGTTCGGGGTCGATGTCCTGAGCCGGATCGAGACGCCTGAGATTGAAGACTTGCTCGAAATCGCTCTCGCGGACAACGACGTGAACGTAGTGATTGCCGCGCTGGAAAACGTGAGTCAATGCCATTCTCCAGCTTTGCGCCAACGCGTACTCCGGCATGCGCTCTCCGATGCACATCCCATGTTGGTTGTCGCTGCCATAGAGGCGCTAGGCAGAATCGGCGATACCGAATGTTACCGTCAGATTCGCCAGAAGTTTCAAACCTTGGAAGCCACGCCGGCTCTCTATCTCCACTCGGTCCTGAAACTCCTGGGCACAAATGGAGAAACTGGCGACCTGCTGGAACTTCGAAACTACCTGACCATTTGCGAACCAAACTTGCGGGCAGCAGTCCTGGACGCGTTCCGCAACCTTCTCGTTCGCGTTGGCGCCGCCAGTATTCCGGATGTCTGGTGGCAAGACCTGCTGGCCAGGCTGCCCGAGACCACCTCGCTTGCCGAGCGTTATCAAACGCTGGTGCTGCTGGGCCACTTCGGTCACTGCGAACAGGTGTTTGAAATGCTCATCGCTTATATGCAATCTCCCGACAAAGTCGATCGTCTCGGAGCCATTGAAGCCCTTAGCAAGAACCTGTTAGTGAATGCCAGATGCACGATGCGCTCCCGCCTGCAATTGGAGAGCGACCCCGAAGTCAGGCAAGCGCTTGAGGATGCATTGCGGGTGAAGCAATGAGTTCAGTGCAACTCTCTTTCGAGCAACATGGCCGCCTGCGCCGTCTAATCTACGACCAGCTGGGACTTTCGTTCGATAACCAGAAGATCTACTTCCTGAGCAAGCGAGTCGCCGCACGCATGGAGTGCCTGAGTCTGGACGATCCTGCCGACTACCTCATGCGTCTTGCCTACAACGATCGTTCAGGGACGGAGATGCAGGCACTGGCCAACCTGATCACCACCAACGAGACCTACATGTTTCGCGAGTACGAGCAATTGGAAGCATTCGCCAACGCTTGTCTGCCCGAGGTGATTGCTCGCAAGGAGGCGCAAGGGAATCGCAGCCTGCGCATCTGGTCAGCCGGCTGTTCGTCGGGAGAGGAAGTTTACACCCTCGCCATGATTGTGCAGGAGGTATTTCCCACAATCGTCGATTGGGATGCGCAGATCGTGGCCACCGACATCGATGAGCAGAGGCTGGGGATGGCAATTGCCGGTGTGTACGGCGAACGTTCCGTGAGATACGTTCCGCCGGAATATCTCGATCGCTATTTTACGCGGCAGGGAGGGGATTGGCGGGTTACGAAGCGCGCGCGATCGATGGTTAGCATTCAGAGTCTCAACCTGAATGACCGCTCGCAGATGCGGAAGATGCGCGCCTTCGACTTCGTCTTCTGCCGCAATGTGCTGATCTACTTCGACGATGCCTCGCGCAAAGCGGCGGTGGACCATTTCTACAATGCCTTGAACCCCGCTGGTTTTCTCTTTCTGGGGCACTCAGAGTCGGTGGGGAGAATTTCCAGCGCTTTTCGTTTGCGGCGGATGGGCGAACAGCTCGTCTACATGAAGCCGGGTGAGGTCTTATGAGCAGAACCGTATTGATCGTGGATGATTCGGAATTTGTAAGGAACTATCACTCGGCCATCCTGCGGGAGGCCAACTTTCACGTGATCACCGCCGGCGACGGCATGGAAGGCCTGGAAAGGCTGTTCACCAACCGTTGCGACCTGGTGCTGACCGATATCAACATGCAGCATATGGACGGCTATGAATTCACTCGGCGGGTACGGGCGGAAAGGCAGTATCAGCAGCTTCCTATCGTCATTATTTCTACCGAGAGCAAAACCAATGACAGGAAGAAGGGATTCGAAGCGGGCGCAAACCTTTATATCGTCAAGCCCTGCTCGCCGGAAGTGATGCTGGAAACACTCAAGATGGTAATGAACACACCACCTTCGTGAATATCGAGTACAGCTACCACAACACTCAGACGGATTTGAGAACGGTTCACTGGAAACTGGAGACTCGATACGGTCATGGCGGCGGAGCATCTTTCTAAAATTCGGCAGGTGCAGGAGTGGGTGGCGAGATATAGCCACGATGCCGGTGAGGAGTTTCTGCAGCTAGGCAGTGCTCTTGCGCAATGCCACGATCTGTCCAGGCAGACCGTGCAGGTCATAGGCAACGCCCTGGCACTGACCAGCGGTAGCGATGCCGCCAGTCCCTTGTTCCAGGCACAAACAGCGCTTTCATCCGCCGTCGGCGCCATTAGCAGCGAGGTCGGGCGCTACACCGGGGTTAGCGATGAACTGCGGCAAGCCCTGAGCGAACTGCGCAAGATCGACGCTCTCAACATTGCCTTGGACCACACTGTCAGACCATTTCGATATGTTCGTCTGTGCTATGGCATTGAGTCGGCGTGGCTCGATGCCCAATCTCAGAGCGAGATTGCGACCCTGAGCGAAGCCATGGCCACCGTGGAGTCGCGGAGCAGCAACACGTACGAGGCCCAGGCGGAGCGTCTCGCAGAAGCCCGGAGAGTTGTTGTCGTGCTCTCCGGATGGGTTGCCGGACGGGTCAAGGCGTTAAGCAACGCCAGTGGTTGCACCCAGACATTGCTCGAGAAAATGAAGGCTGTGCCTGGCGACATTTCCGCGCTCACCGAGCACCTGTTGCAAGGCATGGAGCTAATCGACCGCAAGACCGTTGAACTGGTGGTTTCGCTCCAGGCCGATGATGCCGTCCGCCAGAACCTGGAGCATGTCTGCGCCGGGATGGATGAGATAGCCTCGCATTTGACAGGGCTCTCAGAGACCGGCGACCGCGATACGCAGGACGAGGAGATCTACTGGTTTGTGCATGAAGCCAGTGCTATCCAGTTGCGGCAAGTCTCCGAAATTCATCGCAGGGTTGAGGAGGCAGGCGAGCGCATCACTACCGCGTTACTTGCCATGATCGAGCGTTTGGCCGAAATCTCCTCCGAGGCCATGGCTCTGACTACCTCGGCCGCCGAGACCTCTCGCCAGCAGGCCACTGTGGCCCAACTGAGCTCGGCACTGGATTCGCTTTATACCTCTTTTTCCGCTGCCCCTCTTAATGACGATGAGATCTACGGCAGGATGGAAGCGGTTCAGCAGTTGTCCGAAACCACCATCGATCTGGCCCAGGACATGAGGCTGCTCTCGCTCAACGCTCAAATTCAAGCCGCCAAACTGGACCAGAGGCAGTCCATCGCAGTACTGGGCGAGCACGCCCGGCGCATGTCCGACGAGAACCTTCAGGTTGCTGGCGAACTCTACGCTGGCCTCAACCGGCTTACCCAACTGATGCATGGATTCGGCTCCGATATCGCCGCTGTCGATGCCGTACAGAAGTCGCAGCAAACGGAACTACAGGTGGTATCGCATACCTTTGCGCGGGAACTTGCGGAAGTAAGCCGCCGGGTATCGTCCGAGCTAGTCGCTGTTTGCGATCAGTGCTCCACTCTGCAACAGAGAACTCTTCAACTGCTGAACGGAATCCGTTTCATCGGCGCTGCCGGCGAAGGCTTCCAGACAATCTCCGGTCTGCTCGAGTCAATTGTGCGCGACACAGAAACTGGTTTGACCGCAGAGCTTGTCAGCGACCAATCGCGTGGCCTCCTTGATAGTTGCCGCGACAAATACACCATGGAGATCGAGCATCTCCTGCATGATGGCATCGCCCTGAGCGGCGTGGTTGTGGCTTCGGACAATGCTGCTGGCGGCGGCGAGTTCGGAGATAACGTAGAACTGTTTTAGAAGTCCTGGCGGCTAACGGCCAGTAACGAGTAACTGAAGTCAAGGGGTTCTCATGCCGAAAACGATCATGACCGTCGACGATTCGCCCAGCATGCGCCAACTAGTGGCGTTCACCTTGCACGACGCCGGCTTCGATGTGGTCGAAGCAGGAGATGGCTTGGAGGCCCTCGACAAGGCAGCGAATACGCCGGTGAACCTGTTCATCACCGACCTGCACATGCCTAATATGGATGGCCTTGAGTTAATTCGCCAACTGCGCGCACTCACACAGTTCAAGTTCGTTCCCATCTTGCTGCTTACCACCGACTCCCAGCCGGAAAAGAAGCTGGAAGGGAGAGCGGCTGGCGCTACCGGATGGATTGTCAAACCGTTTGATCCTCAGCAATTGATGTCCGTCGTCAACAAGGTCATGCGCTGAAGCCTGGGTACCGAGGTATAACGATGAATCGATGCGAAAAAATCCGTGTACTGATCGCCGATGACTCCGCCTTGATGCGGCAGAAGTTGCGCCAGATTGTCGAAGCCGATCCGGAGCTTGAAGTCGTCGGTGTTGCCCGCGATGGCGAGGATGCCATCGTCAAAGCGCGTGAACTGCGCCCCGATGTCGTCAGCCTCGATATCAACATGCCCAAGCTGGATGGCATCTGCGTACTGCAGATGATCCTGAACGAACGCATCTGTCCGGCCGTGATGGTGAGTTCGCTGACACAGAAGGGCGCACTTACCACCTTTGAGTGCCTGGAACTTGGCGCTTTCGATTTTGTGGCAAAACCGGATGGAACCGTCTCCAGCAATCTTATTCTGTTGGCCGACCAGATAAGGTCAAAGCTCAAAGCGGCCGCCACGAGCGGCACCCTGAAACGCCTGGTCTCGCGTCGCGAAAAGAGATCCTCAGCTCCAGCACCGGCGCCAAGGATCAATGCCTCCGCTGCCGCATCCGGTTACAAAGCGGTCGCCCTCGGCATTTCCACGGGCGGGCCTGTCACCTTGATGGATGTGTTGCCACTCATTCCCGCTGATGTCAACGCCACCCTGTTTCTGGTCCAGCACATGCCCGGATCGTTCATTCACACCTTCGTTCAAAGGCTCAACGAAGCCTGTCATATAGAGGTGGTAGAAGCCGAAGCCGGAGCGCAGGTCAGGCCGGGAGTCTGTTACGTGGCGCCCGGCGAACACCAACTCACGCTTTATCGCAAGACCAACGGCGATGTTGTGATCCGCACCCCCACGCAGCCTCAGACCTTATTTACGCCCTCTGTCGATGTGATGATGAAGTCTGTCCTCCAGACATATGGACCAGATACGGTGGGCGTGTTGATGACTGGCATCGGCAACGATGGTGCGGAACAGATGGTCGCAATTACCAAGGCCGGCGGCCACACCATTGCGGAGAGCGAAGAAAGCGCTGTGGTGTTTGGAATGCCGCGCCAGGCAATCGAGAACGGAGGAGCCCGCGTGGTCGCGCCCTCCTGGCAGATAGCCGGGGAAATACTCAAGGCACTATGAACACGCTGCCGGACTACTGGCAACTACTCGGGAGGGGAAATGGCTTTTCAAATCGATTGCACCAATGAGCGCGTCATATTGGAGTTGGAGGGAGACAATTCGGTGGAAAGAGTGGCCGAATTGCACCAGCAATTGCTGGCGGCCGGGGCAGGGTCGAAACCTGTCACGGTCAAAGCGCAAAACAGTGGCGCCATCGATCTCACCATAGTTCAGGTACTTGCAGCACTGCAGAACAGTTGCCCCGAGCTTCGCATCGACCAACCCTCGGATGGATTTCTCTCTTCCCTGGATCGTTGCGGCATGCGGCGGCACGTTCGCGCCGCACTGAGACAGGAGAAGAGTGAAGAAGGAGAGCAGCCATGAGGGCCATTCTTCTCCCCACCATCCTGTTCACAGAATCGATTCTCGAAAAGAAACAGAAAGGTAACGCTCGCGGGGAGGGCTGGACCGTAAGTCCGTTTCAACCCCCGCAGTTGCTGGCGGTAGTCCAGAAGGTGACGCGTTGATGGATCCCAAAGAAATCCTTGCTCGCATGCGGTCTGCGTTTCAGACCGAAGCTGCTGACCTGCTCAACGAACTCGATTCCTCGTTGCTCGAACTGGAAGCGGAGCCGGCCCACGGAGAGCTCATCAATCGCGTGTTTCGGGCCATTCACACGCTGAAGGGCTCTGGCGCAACAGCGGGGTTTGACCGCCTCTCACATTTCGCGCATCGAGTAGAGGAAGTGTTCAACGCCGCCCGTGACGGGAAGGTGCAGATCACGCCGGAGCTGGTGGACCTCGCGCTTCGGGCCTGCGACTTGCTGCGCGCGTTTCTCGCCGACGCAGACACAACGCCCGGCCTTCAACGCGCGGCAGAGCAGGAGCTGGTGGCCGGACTCGGAGCGTTCGTTAAATCAGAATCGCCGGCTGCCGCAGCCGTCCCGACCGCGAGCGCCGCGGTAAACAAACCTGGCCACCAGCAGTTTTACCGTATCCGTTTCACGCCCGGTCTCCGCATGCTGTTTTCGGGGAGCGACCCGGTTGGCCTGCTCACCGAGTTGTGCTCGCTCGGTTCCGCTCACGTCACAGCCCACGCCGATGGCCTGCCAACCGTTGAGGAGCTCGACCCCGAACAGTGTTACATCTGGTGGGAGATCGAACTCTTTTCCGCGGCATCCGAGCAGTCCATCCGCGACGTGTTCGTTTTTGCCGCCGACGAGTGTGGCATTGAAATCCACACGGGTGAGATCGAGGACTGTGGCAGCGCCCCGGTTCGCGTCTCCTCCCGCGACTTTGAGGCATTCTACGGCGAAGCGGAAGAGCACCTGCAAGTGATTGAGGAGTTTCTGCTGCTATTGGAAAAGACTACAGACCCATCTCTGGATCTGGCGGAGTTGTTTCGCCACTTGCACAGCATGAAAGGAGCTTGTGCGCTGCTGCTGGGCGAGCTGGGCGACCTGGCTCCCCAGCACCCGTTACGGTTTCTGCACCAGGTGGCACACGCCACCGAAGCGCTGGTGGAGCAACAGCGCGACGGCGCGTGCTCCGATGCGCGGCAGTTGGTTACCACATTGCTCGAGGTGTGCGCCGCCATGCGGCGTCTGTTGCAAAGCATCGACGAAAACCGGGCCGCAGAGATCGACCCTGAGCTCTTAAAACGATTGGGAATTACCATCGTCGCACCCACCGCCGCTACTCCACAGAATGCGAAGCTGGTTGCCTTTTTGGAGACTGCGGGCCAATGCCTGGAAAATATGCGCGCCTGCCTCACGAGATTACAGGCCAACGATCCGGATCCCTCGGTTGTGGCGGCATACCAACGCTCGCTATGCACCCTGGATGCCGCCGCTCAGTATGTGGGCATGGACAAACTGCGGGCACAGTTGCTCGAGCATACCGCAGCCTTCGAAGCTTTGGCCGTTGCCGGGGAAGCGGGCGAACATGCGCAGTCCTTGGTTCAGCATCTGGATCGAACTGAGCAGATGATTGAGTCCATTCGTAAAGGCGATAAGGACGAGGGGAATAATCCCGCAAAGCCTGCTTTGGAGTTGCGCATGCGGGCGAGCGATACAGGTTCCCAGACGATTCGCGTGGATCAGGAAAAACTCGACCGTCTCATTAGGAATGTCAGCGAACTGCTGGTAGCTCGCGGCGCCATCCACCTGCTTGCGCGCAAACTCGACAACGAATCCGGACTGCGCGAATTATCGGTCGAGGCCAAAGAGGCCAGCACCAGCATCTCGCGCATCTCCGAGGAACTCCAGGACGCCGTCATGTCATTGCGCATGCTTCCGGCAAAGACGGTCTTCCAGCGATTTCCCCGGCTGGTCCGCGACCTGGGACGCAGCCTGGGAAAGGAGATTGAAATCGGCTTGCACGGCGAAGACACCGAACTCGATAAGGCCGTGATTCAGGAAATCGGCGATCCGCTTATGCATCTGGTTCGTAATGCCGCAGACCATGGCATCGAGGCCCCGGAGGTGCGCGAGGCAAGCGGCAAATCGCGCTGCGGCCACATCACCCTGCGCGCCTACAACGAAGGCAGCCAAGTGGTTATCGAGGTAGAGGACGACGGCAAAGGGCTGCATGCCGAGGTGCTGAAAGCAAAGGCCGTTCAACGCGGGATCCTGAGCGAAGCCGAAGCCGTCAGCATGAGCAACGAGGCCGCATACCAACTCATCTTCAGCCCCGGCTTTTCCACAGCAGACGTAGTGACCGACGTCTCCGGACGCGGAGTCGGTATGGACGTGGTCTCCAGCAATATTCAGAAGCTCAAGGGGACGATTGCCATCGAAAGCCGCCGTGGACTGGGTACGAAATTTGTCATCAAACTCCCCACCAGCCTGATGATCTCCAAGGGAATATTGACTCAATGCGGGGACTCTGAGTTCATTCTCCCGCTCGATAGCGTCAGTATCACTCGCAAGATCGTGGCCAGTGACATCCATCGTCACCGCCATCATGCCATGATCCACACCAGCGAAGGCACTTGCCCGGTCATATCTCTGCGCGAACACCTGGGCCTGGGGCAAGAGTTGGAGGATGACGAAAAGTGCATGGTCTTAATCAATACGTCCGGACGCAGATATGGCTTGATCGTGGATCGCCTGATTGGCGAAGAACAAGTCGTCGTGAAGCCGCTGAGTGGCGGTCTGGAAAACAACTCCGACTTCCTTGGAGCTACGATTATGGGAGATGGCCGTGTTGTGCTCGTTCTGAACCCCGCAGGGGTTGTCGTGTGAGTAGGTTTCGTCGACGCGAAATGGTACGGGCAGCGTCTCTACCCGATGCATTTTAGTTCGCTTCTTATTCCCCGATTGCGATAAGGGCTCAACTGCTGGCGCATCGTTGGACGCTCGCGCCTCCCGCCAGATAAGCCGTTCCCCCCCAGGCAACAGGCGAGGTCTCGAGCCTTTCCTTCATCACGCGGAGCTTTTCCCACAGATCCTCACCCGGATGACAGCAGATCATCTCCTGTCGCAACATGATCGAGGCTTTGTCGTTTTCAAGATCCCAGAATTCTACTTTCTCCGTCAGGCGCTTCAGTGCGACCGCTGCCTGTTCCTCGCTGGTATCCGACAGCAGCACAAGGAACTGATCGGCGGAGTAGCGGACAATGTAGTCAGAGCCGCGGAAGTTTGATCGAAGGGCAGATGCCGCCGACTGCACCGACCCTTCGCTCGCGGATCTCTTTCCGTCTGACCATATCTCAAACAGACACAGCGTAGCCATGCTGCCGTTGCGATTGGACAACTGTGATTCCTGCCTGAACAAATGATCGAGATAGCTCCGGTGAAATGTATGGGTCTCCGGATCGACGAAGGAATATTCTTCCAGCCTCTCGATGTAAGCGATTGAATCCATCAACGCCTTAGAGACGTCGCGCAGCGACTTGCGCTGGGAGGCCTGTCTTAGACTGAGAATCACTACCAGGGCCACGATGCCCATCAGAAGCTGCGGCAGGAAGCTGAGCTCGATCCGCACCGGGCCTGAGAGTCGTGGAAGCAGTGTCGAGGTCGCTGCTTCCAACGTCACAACGAGCAGAAGGATGCGTGTTCCCCAAAGTTCACGGCCGCTCTGACTGATCACCCATAACTCGGGTTCTGATGCGTGCCGGTACTTCGGCTTTTCATGCGAGCTTTTCACAATGGACTGCTCCTGCCCCGACACTTGCAATTTACGCGACCGCATTTCGTGCTCTCCATCTTGATTACGGGCAGAATGCCCTTGGCTATTTGCGACGAATGTGTCCATTCCTCCGGTTGCGAATAGACATCAGTAAGTGCGATCCGCTCCGCGATCGAACTCGGTCAGATGCGGCTGAGCAACATCAACTCATCCGCCAGCAGGGCGGTGCGCTGGCCCGCATGCAGAATGGCCATCGCTTTTTCCATGAGTTGGTGATCGGCCGCCAGTTCTTCGGCGAGCATAGAGGAGTACCCGTTGACAACCAGCAGCATGTTATTGAGGTCGTGGGCGATTCTTCTGGCACGATGGCAGACAGATTCCATCTTCTCGGCATGTTGAAGTTGCAGGTCAGATGCCCCAGTCGCTTGTAACGCAAACTGTCCCTCTTGCAGATCCGTTCCGCTAAGTGCAATTCCGGAAGCCTCCCTGTATTGACTGCTCTCCTCGGCCGCGAGGTCCTGCAAAAATAGAACGGCTCCGCCTATCCTGGTGCGGGATTTTCTTAACGGGTGTAGCTGCCAGCTCATACGCCGCGGTCTGCCAATCGTGCGCGGCGTCCAGTCGAGCTCAATCGTGCTCGATTGTCCGGTCAAGCAGCGCTTCTGCGTCAACTCCCAATCTTCGGGAAGTGACGAAGATAATTCCTTATGAGTTTTTCCCAGTATGGCAAGCCTGTCTGCGCGCAACTCTGCACAATAATGATCGCTCGCACCGACATGTCGAAAGCTCTCATCAAGCAGAGCCATCGCGTAGGGTGCACTTTCCACAATGGACGCCAATGAGTTCGGCAACCCAACTGGAACAACTCCGATTCCTTCAGGACGAAGGAGCGCTAATACCGCTCTGGACTGCGGGTCGACACCGGCTTCCCGATCTATGTGACGGCTTATGCTGTTCAAAGCAAGTCCTCCGTTGCATCTTGTTTGTTCAATCTGGTGCTACATCCCTCACAAACTTGTAAAGTTCGCCATAAGATCGCCCAGAAGCAGCAGCGAACTCGGTTTCTCAATGACCAAAGTTGCGTCGCCATCCGAAGCAAGAACAGTGCACGGATCAGAGTGAGTATCTTTCAGGTGAACGATCCTTGGGTGATACGCCAGGCTCTTGATGCATTGGGTCAGATTGTGACCTGGCCCGCCAAAGCTTTCCCACTCGGTTCCCGTAATGACAATTGAGTATTCATAGTTTCTGAGAAGTGCCACGGCTTCGTCGGACTCGCACGCCCTGTGTACCTCGTAACCAAGATTGGAGAGATAGTCGCCCACTAATGTCAGCAGTTGGCGATTCTCATCGATAAGTAATAATTTCCGCGCCATATCTACTGCAGGAGCACGTTTCCTGCCAAGCACCAAAATGGCGCTAACTAGCGAAGCCCATTGGAGGACTCGGGCATTAACAGGGATCAGTGAAAATTGCCGGCGCCAGATTTCTGTCTCGTCTCTGGAATCGATAATTTGAATTTCGGATGGCGGACTTACACAATCCGTAGATACGGAGAGTGAAGCTGGAGGCGGGCGCGTCCATACCTGCGGCGCATCCCGGGCTCATGTGCGCACCAGCTTACTGTGTGACTATCCCGTACTGCTTGAGTTTCACATAGAGCGAACTGCGCGGGATTCCCAGCTTTGCGGCAGCGCGCTCCACCTTGCCGTTTTCCCGTTGAAGCACGAAGCTGATGTGTTGACGCTCCAGTTGTTGCAGGGTCAGACCCATTTCGGAGTTAGAGGTGAGCGGAGGCGGATTCGTGTTGGTCCTGGTAAGTTGAAAATGCAGATCCTCCTTGCGGATCACGCCATCTTTCGAGAGCAGCGCGGCACGCTCCAATACGTTGCGCAATTCACGGATGTTTCCCGGCCACGTATAACTCTGCAGAGCTGCCATGGAATCGCTTCCAAATTCCAGCCGTCCACGATTCAGGTCGTCCCGCAAGCGCTCCAGAAACCAATCGGCAATCCCGGGAATATCGCTGATTCTCTCGCGTAGAGTGGGAATGACAAGTGGGATTGTACTGACCCGGAAGAAGAGATCACTGCGAAACTTATCTTCCGCTACCAGGGTGCTCATGTTCCGGTGTGTGGCTGCGATCAGGTGAATGTCCACCGTACGGTCCCGCACTCCGCCAACTCTTCGGAAGTGCCTCTCATCAAGCACCTTCAGTAGCTTCGGCTGAATGGAGATATCCATATCGCCGATCTCGTCGAGAAACAAAGTCCCTTGATGGGCAACGTCCAGCAATCCGGTCTTCTGCGTAATGGCGCCTGTAAAGGCACCTTTCTCATGACCAAACAGATCGCTCTCCAGCAGGTCACGATTCAGTCCGGCGCAGTTCAAATCGACGAATGCCTCATTGGCGCGCGGACCTTGCTTTGTTAGCCACTCCGCGAGCACGCCTTTTCCCGTGCCGGTTTCACCCTCAATCAGAATTGGAAGCGAGGTTCCGAGAATGCTTCTGGCCAACGATTCCAGCCGGCGGATGCTCTCCGATGTTCCCAGGAATGGATCGCGCTTGAAACGCACCACGCGTTTCTTCTCAGCCATTTCGCGACGCACATGACGTCTGCTCTCGAAGACCTTTTCCAAAAGCTGTAGCAACACGGAAAGCTCACAAGGCTTTGCGACGAACTGTTCGGCGCCTTCCTTCATCGCCCGCACGGCAAGATCGATCGTCGCAGCACCTGTCATGATGAGCACTGGGATTGTGGGGTCAAGGGCGTGTACGTCGCGCAGAAGCCTCAGTCCGTCAGTGTCTGGAAGAAAGTAGTCCATCATGATGGCATCGGGTTGATTCTGCTGGATCGCTTCCAGGCACTCCTTGCCGCTCCGGACCCCTGACACTGAAATGCCCTTGATTTCCAGGTAAGAGCGTGCGGCTCCAAGAAACGCCGCATCATCATCGACCACCAAGACCGTGTGCGTTGATACGTTATTCAATGATTCCTCTTCCACCAACAAACGTCAGAACCGTTATTTGTCGAAGATAAAATGTAATCCATTTCTGGATGCGGGCAACTACGCTTTAACGTTAGGTTGAACGAATTATTGCATTAGAGAATTAGTTACTCTCGAAACTCCATATGGTCTGCTGAGTTTGGATTCTGGACATACGTGTCTGGAACTTGGACATGTACATTCGTGCGATAGTCCGCTTCGAAAGCCTCCATTTCTGATAACTCTCATGCAAGTCCTTCTCTGACTCGCTCTTACGATTTTGTTTTGGATCGCTTCCTACTTTGGACCTCTCCGTGCATTTAGCAGAGAGCGAGGCTTGCGAAATGTCTCTTGTTGCTGGCCACAGTTAGTTACAGAAAGTGAACAAGGAGCTACCAATGAAGCGAATCTACTGTCTGTTTGCGTTGCTCATGATCTTGATTGCCAGCCGTGTCCCGGCTCGGGCCGACACCGTGATCAACTTTGCAAGCTCCGGGGGAAATGGAATCACTTTCACCCAGACTACGGGCGGGCAATACATCACCTTCTCGAATCTCTACGTCGATAGCGGATACATCGGAGACGGTTCTACCGACTTGACCGGCGACTCCGCTATTAATGCCCCAGTCGTGATCTCTCCTGGCGCGGGCGGCCACTTTTACCTTGATCGAGTCAGTTCTGACGGATTGACCGGATACTTCGCATCCAACACGGCAGCATCCCTCACCATAGGCAACGCAGCTTCCGGCGTTCTAAAAGGCTCGCTGAACATGATCGAGATCGACACGAATACCAGTACCTCTCATCCCAATGGTCACGGGAGCTTCTCGCTCACCCTTGTGCTCAGCAACATGTCATTCAGCTCATGCACCACGGTAGGTTGCACCAACAGCGCGCTTCTACAGAACTTCGCCAATCTCGGCAACGGAACCAACGCGAGTAACACTCTTACTTTCTCATTCTCTTCCTCGACCGCCTCAAATGCAGCTTCGCTCCTCGCTCTTTCGGGAACGCATGGCACAACGACGGAAGGAACACTGGACTCGATCTTCGACACAGTGACTCCAGAGCCAGCGTCGCTGGCGTTGTTCGGTTCCTGTCTGTTGATGGCTGGAATGAAGCTTCACCGCCGCGGGGCAAAACCTGTTGTGAATTGAAGCTCGCGGACATAGTAAGACAATCTGTGTATCCACAAAGGGGTAAGCCGTGTTGAATGCGCTCACAATCGACGTTGAAGACTATTTCCAGACAGAAGCGATGTCGAGCATGGCTCATCGCGCGCACTGGGATAGCTTCAGCCCCAGGATAGAGCACAGTACCTGGCGGTTGTTGGAGCTTCTGGATCGCCACCAGGTTCGAGCCACCATGTTCTTTCTCGGTTGGGTGGCCGAGCGCTACCCCCAACTCGCGATTGCGGCGGCTGCGCACGGGCATGAGGTGGCTTGCCACAGTTATTGGCATCGTCCCGTCTTTCGCCTCACCCAAGAGGAGTTCCGCGAAGACACGCGGCGCGCCAAGGATGTGATTGAAAGCTGTATTGGAAGTAGCGTGACCGGTTATCGAGCTCCGTGTTTTTCCATCCTCGGCGAAATGGATTGGGCCAGGGAAATATTGGCCGACGAGGGATTCGTCTACAGTTCGAGCAGCCATCCCATTCGCCACGACCTGTATGGCGATGCCAATGCCTTGCGGCTTCCGCATCGATCTCGCTGTGGTCTTTGGGAGCTCCCGATCACCACCTGGCGGATTCTGGGAAGGAATCTTCCAGTCGGAGGCGGAGCGTATCTTCGCATCCTGCCTTTCCCGTATGTGCGTGGCGGATTGAATCAGGTTGCGGCCTCCGGCGAGACCATGATGATCTATCTGCATCCTTGGGAGATTGATCCTGACCAGCCAAAGATGGGTGTTGGCCTGAAGTCGAGGCTAAGACAATACACAGGCCTGCAAGGCATGGAGCGCCGGTTAGAGAAATTGATTGCCAGTCATCCGTTCGGCACAATCGCAAAGGCATATGGAACTTGCATGAGCGGCGCGCCGCTTGGCCCTGGGCATAGCCTGATTCCTGCCGGAGTCTGCGTTTGAGCCCCGTCAGGAGGAGAGCAGGATTCTTCAGTCGTAAGAGGATTCCACTCCTCCTGGCTGGCATCTTGGGGCTACCATTTGTAGCAGCAGTTGTGGGGACGATGTTGTTGGCCTGGAATGGGTATCACTCCATATACATCCAACCGGGGGTATATGGAACTCCTCCCGCGCCCGTTTTTCGAGCGGCACGCAAGGTCTATCCCTTTTCCATCATTCCCGGTGGCGTGTACGACCCCAAAGAACTGGAGAAGAGTATTCAACTCGACCCTTCCCTGGCCGAGCACTACCGCGATATTCGGATGGAAAACCTGGTCGCGGTCCGCACCCAGTCGCCGATGCAGGGTTACGTCTCATTTCGCCAGGGCGGTCATATCGTGTGGACGAGCAGGGAACTGACGATCCCCCGCGGAGAACTCGTCCTCACCGATGGACGCCACATGATCCGCAGCCGTTGTGGAAACCGCATCCAGTCGAAGCGGCCCGAGAGTGCCGTTCTTTCTGACTCGATGACCGAACAGATGCAGGATCTCGTTATGGACGCGCCGATGCCGTCGCTCGCAAAGTTGCCGCCTCATCTTCAACCCGTGTTATCGCCGGGTGTTTTGGTGGGAGACATCTTGAAGGATCCCGGCCGCCAGCCTTCGCCGGTGCCGGAACCAGGGGCGCTGATCCTCTTCGGCAGCGGTGTCCTTCTCGCCTTGATCGCGACGCTTCATCGCGGATGAGAGCAGACAGTGTTCAGCAAGATTAGCGACAGTGGAGAAAATGGAATGATTGACGTACCTAAATTTGCTCTCTTGGCATTCACGCTGGCGATCACAACAGCCGTTGTTGCTCAGAACGTAAGTACCTCCGCGCCTGCGGAAAAGCCCGCCGAGTCCAAAACAGTTGCGCCGCCCGCACCGTCGGATTCCCAATACATAATCGGCAAAGAAGACATATTGTCGGTGCAGGTGTGGCGTGAGCCTGAACTCTCCCGTCTGGTTGCGGTTCGTCCCGATGGCAACATTTCACTTCCGCTCGTTGGTGAGGTCGCTGCCTCGGGGAAAACTCCGCTGGAACTGCAGAGGAAGCTGACGGAACTGCTGGACAAATACATGACGGCTCCAGGGGTATCCGTCATTGTGCAGGACACACGAAGTCAGCGCTTCAGCATCATTGGCCAGGTGATGCGCCCAGGAACCTATCCCCTGAGCAAACCGATGACCGTGCTCGACGCTTTGGCCCTGGCCGGAGGATTCCGGGATTTTGCTAAGGGCGAAAAAATGTTCATACTGCGGATTAATGCGGATGGTAGCCGCCTGAAGATTCCTGTCAGCTATAAGAGGATCGTCAGCGTCAAAGGGACGGACCAGAATGTGGAACTCCAAGTGCGCGACACACTCGTGATCCCCTAGGTGTTAAACAAGATGATTTGGAAGTCCACGCTGATCGTGATATTGATGTTGTTGCCGGGGGCTCTGGCGCTGGCGCAGGACGAAGATCAGTTTCAGCTACCCTCTCCCCCACGGCAGGAAGCGGCGCCGCTAGAAATCCCTCCCCTGGCGCCGCATGTTAACAGTTATGGTTTTGAAGTTCCTCCAGGCTGGAACATGGCCATGGCGATTGATGCGCTTGGCGTGTACGACAGCAACCCTGCTTTTCAGTTGCAGCCCTCCGGCGACGAGGCGCAACGTTACAGCGGCAACGTCTCACTCACCTATCTTGCGCAGAACACTGTTTATCAAACTACCTATCTTCCCTCGTTTACTTATTATCGCCAGTTCACCACCCTGAATAGCGCCAACCAGAACATCAGCCAGACCTTGTGGCATCAGGTTGACAGGAAAATCAGTGTGACCTGGCGTCTGGATGCAGCGAAATTTCCGTCGTGGGGAGGCTCTTCTTTTTCTAACAGTGTTTTTGGCTCGCTTCTGATGCAACTCTCGGGCCTCACCGCACTGAATCTCGTGTCTAAGGTGTCGGATGCAACCACCGGCTTCACACTGGAGCACAAGCCGAGCCTTCGCTCTCATCTGCAACTGGACGTCTCCGGAGGAGTGACCAAGTACGTTCACAGCGACTCGAACCAGTTCTTAAGCCTGCTGACGTCTGCGGATTCAAGCACCTGGTACGGACAAACGGGCCTCATCTATGACTATCAACTGAGCGCACATCGAACGTTGGGCGTTGGAGTTTCCGCTTCTTACTTCCTGTTCACTGCCCAGAACTATCACCTGATGGAGCAATCGGCCGTGCTTCGTTACCAGGAGATGCTGGGCAATCATTGGAGTTACACGGTTTCCATCGGCCCCCAATTCCGTGAGCAGCAGTTATCGTCCGCGGCACTCCAACCTGGTCTGAGCCTCAGTGCTGGCGTTGCACACAAGACGCTTAGATCCTCTTTTCGCGCCAGCGTCATGAGTTCCTACCAGATGGGCCAGGCGCAGGGCAATCTCACAACTTGGGTAGCGTCAACCTCATTCGAACGCTCCATCGGAAAGCGCGTCTTTGCCGGTGTCTTCGCCACCTATCAGCGCTCTCAGGCGCTAGCATCCGGGCCGCTCGGCTTAGGAACTACACAAACCGTCGCGCCAGCACTTGACGGCGGTGTTCGTTTGTCACGCCACCTTGTCTGGTTTGCCAACTATGGATACGGCTTGCAACAAGGTGTGCTAACGATGCAGAAGAACATCAGTCGGCAGCAGGTTGTGACCGGACTCTCGTTAAACGTCGACAGATTGTTCCCGCTTTAAGGAGAAAGAGCGATGAAAAGAGCTGCTTCGAGTTTTCAGGATTACATCGATATCGCGAGGCGCCGCATATGGTGGCTGCTGTTGCCCATTGTGCTCATCACTCTGTCTGTGTTTTTCGGTAGTCTGTGGCTTCCACGGTCCTATCTTTCTGAAGCAACGGTCATGATCGAGCCCCAGAAGGTGCCTTCGAATTACGTGCAGCCAACCATCTCAGAAGACGTAACCGACCGGTTGCAGGCAATCCGGCAGGAGATATTGAGCCGAGCGCGGCTTCGCAAGATCATCGCCGAATTCAACCTCTACAACTCCTCCAGCGGAAGAATTGCAGGAGACGAAGTGGTTGAATTGATGCGTCGCGATATCACGGTGGAGGTCGTAACCAACCAGCTCAATACGGACCGGTCAAAGTCCGTGGCTGCGTTCAAGATCGGCTACTCCGGACACAATCCAGTGCTCGTGCAAAAGGTAACGCGCAATCTTGCCTCGCTGTTCATCGAAGAAAACCTGAAGGATCGCGAACAGGAATCCGAAGGCACAACCAATTTTCTGGACGACCAATTGGAGAAACTCAGGACCTCACTACAGGAACAAGAGAAGCGCATTCAAGCCTTCAAGTCCGCGCACGCCGGAGAGCTGCCGGAGCAGCAGGTTCCCAGCCTGCAGATGCTTGGCCAGTTACAAAGTGTGCTACAGGCAAACTCAGACGCGATTACGCGTGCGCAGCAGCAGCGCAACTACATGGCATCCGTGCTTGAGAGCATGAATATGATCAACACCCCCCAGAGCATGAAGTCGGCGGTGCAACTGCAATATGACAGCAAGACGGCGGATTTACTTGCCGCCGAACAGAAATACAAACCTACGCATCCTGATATCCAGCGTCTCAAGGCCGAGTTGGCGGCAATCAAGGCACAGATCGATTCGGAGAAGGGAAAGAACTGGGGTGACGGTCGCTCGCAGGCCAGCCCTGACCAGATCCATGTGGAACTGGCCGGACTCGACAAGGAAGTCCTCAAGCGCACCGCACGTCAGTCACAACTCGAGGCAGATATCCAGAAGTTGCAAGTGCATATGAGTGCACTGCCGCGTGTTGAGCAACAACTTGCGGAACTCTCCCGCGACTACGATACGTCACGCGCCAGCTATCAGGCGCTGCTGTCAAAGCGCAACAACTCCTCGGTTGCCGCTGAAATGGAGCGCCGCGCTGAAGGCGAGCAGTTCCGCATTCTTGACCCAGCCAGTTATCCCGAGAAGCCTTACAAGCCAAATCTGCTGCAGATCGACGTATTGGGCCTGCTGGTTGGAATCTTTACAGGCTGTGGATTGGCGATGTTGGTCGAGATGAGCGACAACACTCTACACAGCGAAAGGGATTTCACCCAGATAATTTTGGCGCCAGTGCTGGCCAACCTGCCCTACGTATTGGAGCGGCATGAGAAACGTGAAGCATTGACCAGACTGTGGCTCATTGCGGCAGGTACATGCGTTTCCTTCCTCGTAGTAGTGCTTATTGCTTATTTCCAGCGCTCGGCAATTGCCACAGGCTTTGGATGGCGCTTCTGAATGTACTTCAAACACTTCGGGTTGGAGAAAAATCCGTTTCTACTGAGCAGTTCCTCCGGCTGTGTCTATTACAGCGCCTCGCATTGCGAAACCATTGCGCAGTTGCTCTATGCGGTGCGCGAGTGCAAAGGAATCGTACTTCTTACTGGTGAGGCCGGAACCGGCAAGACCACGCTCCTGCATACGGTCCTCAATCTGGTGCGTCCGACCGGTGCCGTGGCCAGCGTAATTCTGAATCCGATGATCGGGACTGCGCAGGAATTGCTCACCAGTGTGCTCGCTGGTTTCCAGATAGACGCAGGGCAGCATCCGGCGATGGAGTTGGCGGGCAAGCTTTTCACATTTCTTGTGGACCAGGCCCGGCATGGGCACCGCGCGATCCTGGTGGTCGATGAGGCGCAACTACTCAGCAGCCGTATGCTGGAGAACCTCAGGCTGATCTCCAACGTCGAGAATAACGGGGAGCGGATGATTCAGTTGGTTCTTTCGGCTCAGCCGGAGATTCGTCAAGTGATCGCCAGCAGTCAGCATACCGCGCTGCGGCAGCGCATTGTCGCGCGTTGTACCCTCGGAACACTGCAACCATCAGAGCTATGGAGCTACCTTGCTCTGCGCATTGCGTGGGCCGGCAGCGACGGGCGCATGATCTTTCTGCCGGAAGCAGTAGACAGTCTGGCTGCTGCGTCTTCGTGCACGCCGCGCCTGATCAACGTTCTGGCCGACAACTGCCTGATCGCAGCCTATGCCAACGGCATGGACACCGTGGATGCCGCTCTGGTCAGGCGTGTGGCTGGCGATTTCGAACTGACCGCAGACGCAGTGCCAGGAGGCAATCACGTTCGCGCGCAGTCCAATCGCACGCCCGAGTCTTGGAAGAAGCTGGTCACAGAGTATGCCTGCTACGGAGTACCGGAGGCGTTGCAGAACTTTGCCAACACTCTTAAGAGCGGCCAGCAGACGGATTAATGCAGACGGAAACGTCACGAACACAGGGGTGAAGTCGCATGGATTACTTGTACAAGGCGTTGAAGAGGGAACTCGGAGTCGCCGAAGCTGAGCCAGCACTGTTTCCTCCTCTTGAGGAGCAGAGCGCCGAGCCGGTGACGGCCATCCGCAGCAATGAACCCGTTGCTCCGGCTCAGTTCGGGCGTGGCAAGCCAGTCGCTTTCCCGGTGAAACTGGAGCGCCTGTTCGCGCTGCGAAGCGAAGGCATGTGCAAGGAAAGTGTAGATGTACTGGAGCAATACCGGGTCTTGCGCTCGCGGGTGCTTGAGATTATGCGGATGCAGCAGATGCGCACCCTGATGGTTACCAGCGCTGTGAGTGGAGAATCCAAGACTACAATCTCTATCAATCTCGCACTGGCTCTTAGCCAGGTGCAGGGACTCAAGGTTCTGCTGGTGGACACCGATCTGCGTAAACCTGGGATCGCCGACGTGCTCGGCATACCTTACGAGATAGGTTTGCAGGATTACCTGCGTTCTCCCATGCCGCTTTCCGACATGATGCTGCAACTCACAAACAGCCTTTGTTTCATTCCGTCCGGAGGTATCGATCAGAACTCGGCTGAGCTGCTTCACTCGGCCGCAATGCTTGCTTTGGTGAACCAGGTACAAAGTTATTTTGACCTTATCATTTTTGATTCGCCGCCGCTGTTTCCCATAGCGGATGCACGCGTCACCGCCAATCTGATGGACGCCATACTGTTTTGTGTTTGCGCCGGAAAAGCCTCGGAGACGATCATTTCCGAGGCAGCCGCGCTGATTCGCCCAAAGCTCATCGGAACGGTTCGGGTCGGTGCGGAAGTCCGCGCCAGCAGCATGTACTACTACTCTCACGGATACGGCGTGAAGGAGTAGTCGCATGTTGAGCGTGCTGAACCGATATGTCCCAGGCCGCGTGTTTGTGCTGGTCGTCGCGGAGAATACCCTCATCGCGACCGGACTTTTCGCGGTAGGGGCCTTCGTGACAAACGGAGAGCGCGGCAGCACCTTTCTCCGGGGCTGGGTCATCGCCGGGGTTTGTCAGCTCACGTTCTACTACTTCAATCTCTATGATCTCCGCGCCATCGAATCCAAGCAGGTATTGCTCGGGAGGCTTCTCAGCGCGATTGGCGTCTCCTGCCTTGCTCTGGCTGTGCTCAACGTACTTGTTCCATCCATCCGCATGGGCATCGGAGTAGTTGAGCTGACCTTCGTTGGGATGGTTCTCATCATTCTTCTCGGCCGTCTATCTCTGGAGTGGGTCAATAGATGGATCACTGCCGGGGAGAGGATTCTGGTGGTAGGCAACGGAAGCATGTCAGCCTCCCTGACGAGAGAAATTCACATGCGCTCCGATCTCTCGATTCATCTCCTGGGGGTGGTAACGGAGCCGGAGTTTCAGGAATCGATTCCTGACATTACTCAACTGGGCCCACTCGCCGATCTGGAAAACATCATCAAGCAACAGCGCCCCCAGCGCATCGTGATCGCACTGCGTGAGCGAAGGAAGCGTCTTCCCGCTGAGGTACTGCTGCGCGCCCGCTCTGCTGGCATTCGAATCGAGGAAGCCGCAACCCTGCATGAAAAGCTGACAGGCAGAATCCCGGTCGAAACCATTTATCCCAGCACGCTGATTTATGCTGACGGATTCAGCAAGCACTCCGCAATCCGGTCGGTGATCATGCGCCTTGCAAGCATCGCTGTAGCGCTCTTCGGCCTGCTCGTGTGCGGCCCGTTGATGATCCTTGCTGCGCTTTTAATCAAACTGGAGTCACGAGGGCCGGTCTTCTATCATCAGGAACGCGTGGGGAAAGATGGAAAGAGCTTTGACATACTCAAGTTTCGCTCCATGCGCACGGATGCCGAAAAGAATCTTAGTCCGCAGTGGGCCAGCGAAAACGATCCACGCATTACGCGTATCGGCGCCATCCTGCGCAAACTCCGCATTGACGAACTGCCGCAGTTCATTAACATCCTCAAGGGCGAGATGAGCTTTGTCGGTCCGCGCCCCGAGCGGCCTTTCTTCGTGCAGTTACTGGCAGGAAAGATCCCCTACTACGACCTGCGCCATTCTGTTTCCCCCGGTGTTACCGGATGGGCCCAGGTCTCTTATCCCTATGGGTCAACCATCGAGGATTCGAAGAACAAACTTGAATACGACCTGTTCTACGTGAAGAACGTTTCCATTGCTTTCGACCTGGCAATTCTCTTTGAAACAGTGAAGACGGTTGTGATGGGGAAGGGACGATAGGGCGGCCGGAAACGATGTCACGACTGAGACAAATAGCGCATTATCTGCTGGCAACCACTCTCTACTACTCCGGAGCGCTGACACTGCGACGCTGGTTTCGCCGCCTGATGACGCATCGCTCCGAAATCACTGTCCTCGGACTGCATCGCGTCCTCACCGCGCAACAGGCCGCACTTACCTGCTCGGAATCGGCAATGGTA